>JAABUV010000886.1_pt1 | contig 44788 bp, 53 predicted proteins | sample 5559971 | NCBI WGS metagenome assembly JAABUV01 (sample SAMN10711881, study PRJNA513362) | rock metagenome | isolation source: Antarctica rocks | place: Antarctica: Victoria Land, Knobhead nord | collected 2015-12-19 | reverse complement strand
CGCGCTGGGGCTGCGGGGCCAGGTTGTCCTGGCGGCCGCTGTGGCGGGCCGCAACGCGCTCTTGAGGGCAGCCAGCGCCCAGGGGCCCCTGGCCGTGCCCGGCGCGCGCTCCGCCCGCACCGCCGCCCGCGCGGCCGGCGGCCCCGCCGGGCCTGCGGCGCGGCCTGCGCGGCCGGCTGCGGCGCTCACGGGGCTGGGCGCGGCGCGCGCCGCGGCCGCGAGCGCCCTGGCGGGCGCGGCACTAGACTTTGACTGGCGCGCCTACCTGGCGTACTACCCGGAGCTGCGCGCTGCGGGCGTCGTGACGGAGGGCCTCGCGCGCGATCACTATGCGCGCCAATGCCGCGCAGAGGTGCCCCTGCGCTGCGCTCGAGGGCCCAGGCCTGACGTGCTCGTGCGCAGCGGGGCCAGCAAACTCGACGCCAGGCCTGCTGCCAGACAGACCCTGATGGGGACTGCTGCGACCGCACGCTCAACGCCAGGGGAGCTGTCGTGCTCACACGCGACGCCCGACTCGCGCGTGCCCGCCGACGGCAGGGGCGGCTGTGCAAGCGGGTGCGGCTCCTGCTGCGCTACACGGCAGGCACGGGGCTCATTAACCAGCACTACAGCCACATCGCCGCGATTGCGCTGGCCGCGGTCCTGGGCGCCGAGCTCGTCCTGCCGCCGGGGGTGCCGCCCCATGACTTCTGTCCTGCTGCGCACGACAAGGCTTGCATGGCTTGCAGGCTTGCATACACATACACACGCACCTTCATGTCTTCACCTCGCTAAGCAAGTCCGCCTCTCACCCATCCATGCACCTGCCCGTATGTGCGCAGGTGAGCTGTCGCCCACACAGGCAAAGCAGAGCTGAAACACTGCGGTTGTGCCGAGAGAGTGCTCGCTCCCAGACCCGGGAGAGAGAGTGGCAACCAGGCACGAGCAGGAGGGCGTGCCTGTGACAACTCTCGGTTGGAGGCGCGGCCCCAGCGCGCCCGGCCGGCGCAGGTGAAGCGGGACTCGTTCGCGCACTACTTCAGCCCGCTCAAGGAGCGCAACGAGGTGACCTGGGCGCCCACGCCGCTGGAGGCGCTGCTGGACGTGGACCAGCTGGTGGCCACCTGGCGCCGGCGCGGCCTCATCATCCACCGGGCGCGCTGCTCTCGCCTTGTCAGGCGTGACGCTGTGCCGGGCGCCTGGTCCAGGCGCCAAGCAGCCGTTTCACCGAAAAACAACCATTGTTTCGTCTTCCCTGCCCGGATACATCCACAGGGACCTCATCGGCGGACATGCCTGCACTGCACTGCTCCAGCACTGCATGCGTGCACTGCATGCAAAGCTCGGAAAGGGGTTACTCCTGTGCAAACATGTGCGGCTCGCGGCAGACGCCCGTGCTGCAGCCCTTCCCGGACCTGACCGACGCGGCCACGGCCTTCCCGCAGTACACGCAGCCGGGCATCAACCCGCGCCGCGTCACGCGCTTGGAGAACATCTACATGCAGGCATGCGCCTGCTCACTGCACAGCTGTGCGGCTGGGAGCAAATCCGCGCCGTGCATGCTTGCTCATGGCAGCCGTCGATGCCACAGCCATGACAGCGCCAATGATCATGTAGTTTGGGCCAAACAGAGTACCAAACGGTTCAGACACAGCCAAGGGCGCACGCCCAGCATAGGCTTGCGCCCAGCATGGCCTCAGCCGGAACAGCATTAGCGCATCTGGCCAACAACGCGGGTGGCAGAGGTCGCATGACCGGCTGGGGCGCATGGTTGAGGCCGAGGACGCTCTAGCTTGCGTAGGGTAGGGTTAGGGTGGGTCTGGACGCTGAGCATGCAGAGGGCGCGGCAGGACCTGGAGATGGCGGAGCTGGTGGAGCGCGTGCGCGGCGCGGCCGTTGCGCACGCGGCGCGCCTGCTGCGCGCAGAGCCCGGCGCGGCCGTGGACTACCTGGTCGTCGACCTGCCCTGCACCTTCTTCATGCTGCGCGCGTCCAGGTGCTCCCGCCCGCGCTCGAGGCGCACATCACTCAAACCAGCTGACTCCTTTGTCAATCACCGCCCATGCATATAGAGCGTCGGCACACCTGTCGCGGCCGGGCGACCCGCACTATGCAGCCCACAAAGCCGCCCGCATGAGCAGGTACGTGCCCGTGTCGCCCTGGACGCGGCGGCCAGGAAAGTCTGTGCCAGTGAACAAGCTGACCTTGACCGCCGTGGCCATTAAGCACAGATTGCTGCGCTCCACGAGCAAACTCACACGCTTGCTGACTCCACAAACCAGCGGCTCGCTCGCTCGCCGACCACGCTGTAGAGATACACTGCAGCCTGCAGCCCTTGGCGCTGGGGCGCTCGCCTGCTGCCCGTCTGCTCTGGCTCGATGTGCCAGACCCTGAGCTAGGAAGCTCGGCGCGCAGCAACCTGCCCCTGGTGCGCGACGTAGCGCGCACGCTGATGTTCGCGCCGGACGTGCGCGCGCTTGCTGACCGCGTCGCGGCCGGCATTAGCGGCGGCGGCGGCGGCGGCGGCGCGGGCACGCCGTGCGCGTACAATTCGGTGCACCTGCGCCTGGAGAAAGATGCGCGCGATTGGTCCATCATCATGGGCGGCCAGGCCGTGCGCCCTTTGCCCGCCCCATGTGCTGCCGGTTGAACTGGCATCAGCATGCTAGCATGGGTGGTGCGCCGGGGGCATGCGTGGGTCGCGCGATGCAACCGAGCCCCTGCCGTCCCGGACCAGGAGCTGGGCGAGGGTGCATGCATGGCAGGTGTGCGGGCATTTGCTGCAGGACAGCGCAAGGCGCTACTGTACATGCCACACCCGCAGGCTGTGGCATGTCAGGGAGAGGGTGCAACCTTCATCTGCGGCGAGATCTTCTTTGACGACCGTGCCAACAGGTCTGTGCACGCTTCGCGCGACCGTGGCCCTTATCGGGGTCCAGGTGGTCTGGCGGAACTACATCCAGGCAATGCGCCAGGCGGGCTTCGGGCTAGGGGTGGGCGTGTACGTGGCCTCCGGCCTCCTCACCTATGGCGCAAATGAAGGCATGCGACCGCCCACGCACAGCTGCACATGCTGGTCCACCTGGCACGAGGGGATCATCTGGGCGGAACATAAGTGCATGCATACGGAGCATTGCCATGCTTTTGTTCACGCAGTACAGTTTTGGGTGTGCTGGCTTTTGGATGGGAGAGGGCACAGCGCCGAGCGCGCCGCGCCGTGCACCTTGCTGCCGCCCATGCATGCCGGGCTGTGCTCGCCCTACATGCTGCCAGGGAAGCAGCGCGTGAGGGGGCCTGCAGTGAGCACGCGTCATGCTCCCTGCACCCACAGCACACTGCGCCCGCACGCAGAGATGGCCGACGTCATCAAGACGCTCACGGAGGCGGGCCTATGCAGCGAGGTGTACCACAAGGAGCTCTATCTACCCGCAGCGGCCCTGAGCGGTGCTGGCCCGCAGCTTCCAGCGGTTTGTAACCCGAGGCGCACGCCGAGCCTTGCTGGGCGTCGTGCGCGGTCGAGGCTGAGCTTGGTCATTCACCGTGAAGCAAGCTTGAAGTTGCAGGACATGAATACACGCACTCCCACGTCTTTCATCAGGGCGGGGTCGAACTTGAGTGCTACTCATGCGCAGCGCTAAGCTCGGAGCAGAAGGCGCTGGTGGACTTCCTGGTGCTCGCGCGCGGCGCGCACTTCGTCGGCTTCGGCTCGTCCACGTTCAGCTTCTTCCTGCGCGAGTTCCGCGCGCTGGCCGGCACGCCGCGCTCGGCGTCGCTGCTCGCCAACGCGTCGGCCGTTGGCACCGACCCCATCTTTGCGTCGGCCGGCACGGTCGCGTGAGGCGCGGCGCTGCCCCACAGCACGGGCATGGAACTAGCATGTGTGCCCTGCACATGGGCCTTGTCCCACCCGCATGCACCACCTGACCAGTGCATCTCATTAAGAACTACTGCTTGTGCGCCTCACCTTGCAAGACCTTTTGAGGGGTGGTGTAGGTTCAGGCCGATGTTTATTCTTTGTGACTTGCATGTATTTGGGTACTGAGCCTTTTGTATTTGAGGCTGTAGGCCACACAGCCTGCGAGTCAGGCATGTCCTGCTCAGGAAGAGCATGTATCGCCTTCGCAGAAGACATGCAACTGCCTCGCTGTCTGTGTTATCCGTGAAGGATGTGTTGCCGTAAGCTGTTTGCGTAGGAGTGTCCGGCACGCAGGGGCCTGCAACATGCGTGATACACCAGTGGCAGCCAAGCCAATCTGGATGCTGAGAGCACGCTGAACCAAAAGGCAAACAGGCATGCAGCTGTTTGCATGCAGCCGCGGCATTGCGCCACGACTGGGGAGCGAGCCGGCGCGCAGCCCGGCCCTGCGACACAAGCCCCTCACCGCCCCTTCCGGCCCTCCTCGATCGCGCTCTTCACCGTGTCCAGCACGAGCTGCGCGTTGGCGCCCATCTTGTTGACGATCTTGCCGCCGGTCTTCACCGCGCGCTCCAGGAACTCCCTTACGCTGACGTCGCCCAGGTTCTCGCCCGGCATCCGTCCCGGGAAGGTGCTGCCGCGCCTGCCGGCCAGGGAGGAGCTTCAGTCGCAGGCAGAGCCGGCCTTGCCCCGGACGCATGCGCGGTCTCCCCTCTCTCTCATTAGCTTCCCCACATACTCCTGGAACAGTTTTCAACACTGCGCAAGCGATCCAACCTCATAAATAAGAAACCACGGTACTTCCAGCACCAGCAGGTGAGCGGCACTTGCACCCTGTCTTTCACAGCTGTCTGCAGCATGGCGATGAATACCAGCGAGCGCCACAGCCGCGAACTGGCAATGACGGGCAACGGAGAGGCATCGGGCCACCGTCTGTGGGCAAGACGCCGGCAACAGGTCTGCATGCAGACGCGCGCATGGGCATGGGCAGGCGGACGCACAGTGTGCGCGGTTTCCGCGCAGGGCCCTCATCCAGCGGGCGAGACTGTGGGCTGGCGGCGGCGGCTGCGCCTGCAGGCGCATCGAGCACCGCCGGCGACTGCTGCAGCTGCGCAGCAGATATCACCTCCAAGCCTGCGTCGCCACGTATGGCAACTAGGCCGCAGCAACAAATGCGGTGCACAAGTGAACAAAAAACTGACTCCATGGCAGGAAGACCAGGCAGAACGGTCTTGCTGAACTTGCAGGTCATGCCGGCTACCGTAGCCGGCATGATTAGTCCTAGTACTGCAGCTGGGCAGTCACAGTGCCGCGAGGCAGGCAGATGGCCTGCGACACATCACAGCAGCAAACAGGCACATACAGAAACCTCTCAGGTGCTGCAACCAGCTGCAGGCACCGGACAGCACCCGCACGTGGACACGTCACATTCCGCCGTCAAGCCTCCTTAAACATAGCGCCTTGAGCAGCGGTGGCTGACCCGGCCACAGCGCTGGCCACAAAAGGTGCGCACCTTCGCAGTAGGGCAGCTCCACAGGCGCTGTGGGGCTCTTTTTGGCCTCGTGCCTCTGCTGCTGCAGCTTCTCCTCGTCGTACACCGCATAGCCCACGCACACATACTGCCGCACACGTGGCAGCGGGCATCAGTTGCATAGTCCAGGTGCGCCGCCTCTGCTGGTTTCTCTAGTACACCTCGACCTTCACTCGAAGAGCACACGCCATGCAACACACCTTGTGTGGCCTGAACATCGCAAAAAACATGGTGTGTAGCGCACTTTGAAGTCGCCGCCGGGCACGGAGGTGACTTCCTCGGATGGGTGCGTCATCTCGCGGTTGCCTGGCTTGTCCCGCAGCCCGACGCACTTCTGGCACGCATAACAGGCGCCAAAGTCTCAGCCAGCCAGTGTTGCAGCACTGCTCAGCGCCTTGCAGGCCACATGGGACCGCACCGGCATTTTGCCTTGCTCGTGCAGGGCCTGGCTGAAGTAAGTGAGGCCTATGCAGCATCTCTGCTCGCCAAGCGGCCGGCTGGTGCTCGCCTGCCCGCTCCGGTTACGCCTGTCCTTTTCAGGGTCGGACTCGCGTTCCATAGGCGTCCTTGAGCTTCAGCACAACTTCACTAGCTGCTGCGCAAACGTTTATTAAAAGGAAGCCTGAGCCCCTCCAAGCATCGTAGCCGCTCCTAAACAGGCTAATGCTCGGTTACAAAATATATATATATATACATATAGAGTTACATATCCATCAGCGCAGCTGCTCAGCGAGCTCGGAGCCGCTGCTTGATACTCTCACAAGCAGTCCGCTAACACACGCATCCCTGCGGCGGCACAAATGAAACCAAGCGCGTACCTGGCGCTGGAACTCACCGGCGTGGCCGAGCTGAAGTACCTGCACTGGAAAGAGGCGTGTACCCCCAACCAGCCTGACGCAACCTGCATATTCAGCGTTGCACCACGGCACTCAGTCAACCTGCCCTGCAGCGCCGCAGGTGCGGGAGCTGCTCAGTGAAGCTGCCGAGGGGCTGCTGCCCGGCGACGTCCTCGCGCCAGCACGCCTGCTGCGCCTGCACGCCTGCGGCTCGCCGCTGTCGGCGTACAGCCTCCGCCTCGGGGGCTACCCCGCCCTGCGCAGCCTGTCCCTGCAGCGCGCCCGGCTGCGCGCCCTGCCGCCGGTGCGGGGCGCCGCTTGCTCTGCACTCGCAGCGTTGCCTGTGCTGCCCGGCCAGTGGCGACGGAGGCCGGACATATGTACAGGGGCCTTTTGGCAGGTAGGGTCACTGGCAGAATCCCTGCATGCATGCAAGGCGGTCTTTGCCGAAACTGTGGCAGCAGGAGATGCCCAAATGTCATATGCTGCTTGTTTTGTCTGCCAGAGGCTGCCTACTTGGCCGAGCAAAGAGGCATAGAGATCAGCCGCCGCATCACAGACGGGTGTGTAAAGCCCGCAGTGCTGCGTGCATGGGAGGCCAGGAGCTCCATGCTGCGCTGTCACACCCCAGCGCATGTCATCAGGGCACTGGCTTGCTACCTGGCGATGATGATGACTGAAAGCAGTGCAGCGCGGGGGTTGCCAGGAGCTGCCCATCACGCTCTCACACCTCAGCCTAGCGGGCAACGAGCTGACGAGCCTGGCCGGCCTGGCGCTGCCTGCGCTGACGTGGCTGGACGTTAGCAGCAACAGCATCCGGGCGCGCCGCCTTGATGCGTGGCCGCTTGTGAGCGTCGAGTGCGAGCTCAGTAGCCCCATGCCCGTCCCAAGGTCTGAGCTCTGGATGAGCTGGCTTGTTCTCTCTGTTGCTGCAAGGGAAAGCTCATTCTGCCGGATCCAAGCAGCCATGATGGTGCACAAGTGCTGGATGTGCTGTAGCATGGGGTTAGATGTTCAGCGGACCCGCTCGCCACGCGCGATGCCCTGCGGGCCTCCACTCCGTCTTCGGCCAGACAGGAACCCAACAGCACATGCCCGGCTTCAGCTTCCAATCTCCTGTCACGGGAGGGTTCCATGCGACGGGGCAGGCGCTGGAGTCGCTGGGCGCGTGCGCCGCGCTCGCGCACCTGGCCTGCGGCGACAACCCGCTGGCCGCGCTGGTGGCGCCGCCGGGCCTGGTGAGCCTGCACGCGCAGCGCGCGGCCGTCGCCGGCCTGGCCGACCTGCGGCCGCTCGCGCTGGCGCCGCGCCTGGCCGAGCTGCGCCTGGCCGGCAACGCATGCGTGGCCGGGCTGTCGCCGCGGCGGCGCCGCGTGCTCGTCGGCAACCTGCTGCCGGGCATGCGCGCGGGCCCGGCTGTGCACAGATGTGTTGGCCAGGCTTTTGACCCTGGTGTTGCAACTTCCAATGAGGGTGCAGCGCACTGCAATTATTGACATGCAGAACGGCAGGTGGACACTCTCCTCTATAAGAAACCCGTAGTGACCAATCCCACGCATCGCTTGCGGGCATGCACAAGGATGCGGTGGGGCCTGGCGAATTCCTATAGCCTGTGCACGTCTCGATGCCACAGCCTACAGGCACACCTGGCAAGCGCGCACCTGCGGCCGTGCAGCGTTGACGCTGCTGGACGGGCGGCCTGTGCGCTCGCTGTCAGCGCATGCGCGCTCGCGGTCCGCTGCAGCAGCGGGGGCGGACGCTTGCGCATCCGCCCTCACCCCGCCGCCCCTGCAGCCTGACGGTGACATCCTCGCGCCCTAGATCAGTCCTGCAGTGATGTGTCCTGCGCTGCATGACTCGCCTGTCCTCATCAGCCATGCACCAGCAGCTCAGATTTGTTTTACATTTCTTGGCCACAGATGCGGCTCCCCGCCTTGCGCCCATACTCCTGCAATACATGCAGAGAGCGCGCTGCACGTATGGCTGCACACATGGCCGCAAAGTGCAGGCCTGCGCCCCATCATCACTCGTAACAATAGCTTTTGCTCTCAGCAGGCATGCCGCGGAGTGTGCACGCTGCCAGCGTGCTGCTTGGCGTCTCGACAGACGCGTGCATGACCCCGACCACTCCCTCGCGGCACGAGGCCCGGCCAGCGCCTGCAGCGCGGCGGCGAGCGCCGCGCGCGGTCCAGTGCGTGGCCGCGGCACCAGCAGGCTGTGTAGGGTCAGGGCCTGATGCCTGCCTGGCGCAGCGGGGCGCGGCAGCAGCCGCCAGCCCCAGCAGCAGCGCGGCGGTGCGGGCTGCTGCCGTGCAGGGCGGCTGCGCCGGTGCTGCGAGCGGGTGTGCTGGATGGAGCGCATTCGGGGCCATGCCCATGCCGCTGGGAGCCGTCCAGCCAGGCGCCGCGGCCGTGGCGAGCGGCAGCACACCCAGGCACGGCGCCGGTCCTGGCAGGCGCTCCACGTGGAGCACAAGACCCGCTGTGGAGCACTGCAACCCAAATTGACTGCGCATAAGGATCAGGGCTACAAAGTATTGAGGTCATGATATACATCCACGGTCTTCAAATGCATGAGGCAAGGGCGATGACCATGAGCGGGGATGCGGGTCGCGAAGCAAGCCACATGCACTCACGGCTGCACACCGCTGATGATGCCTGGGGCGCGCATGCTCCTAGGCGCCGACGGCCCAAGCACGTAGGCGCCGTGTCCAAGGTGGCGCTGGCGTGGCGGCGCCCGCGCAACGCGCTCGCGGCCACCGCGTCCGGTCACCCTATGCAGAGCATGAAGGTGGGCGGCGCCCAGAGGGACACCACAGCCCAGCCCGCCAGCCCACAGTTGCTTTCAGAGCTGCTCATATGCACACCGCCGCGTGGCTGCCATGGCACCTGCAGCGCAGGTACCGCGAGCTGCATGACCTGCTGCCAAGCGTGCCATGACTTAAAGGTGGAACATCAGGCGGGCCTGTGCAGCCGCATGCGTCCCGACACTGTGAGACGGGGTATGCCTGGCCGTGACGCAATGCCGGCGCTGTGCAGGGCGCAGTGGCAGCAGGCTTGGAGCGGGTTGCAGAGGCCTCTGCGTCTGGACATTCAGCGCGCGACGCATGCACGGCCACAGCACCCGCATGCGCGCCCGTGAGCCGCAGAGCGGCGCACGAGGCGGGCGGCGCCTGCACAGCGGGGGTCATCAGGGCCACGAGCACGCTGCCCCCGGCTGGCCAGGAGCAGCAGCGTTTGTGCCTGTCCCCGCATGCGCCTGGTGCCGGGCTGGCCTGCGCGCAGGCATGCCGCGTGCCGGCAAATGAGGCCGGTTCAGACGGATGCAGCAGCGGCCCGGAGGCGTGCGCTACGCCCGCAGGCGCAATTGGTGGGAGGCCTCCAGCGCCTGCAGCGGCCCTGCAGCCTGACACACTGCCGCCCTGCACCCTCGACGGCGGCGTCCTGGCGGAGGCAGCGACAGGAGCGCCCAGTGGCGGCCATGCAGAGCGCGCTGCGGTGGTGCGGCCTTCCCGGGAAGCTGGCAGCGCGCCGCCCCGCGCCACTGAGGACTGTGTCACCATGGGCCTCATTGGCGCACCCGAGCCAGACGCGCACGCTGTACTTCCCCTGCCTATCGACGTGCTGCCGCCTCAGCAGGCGCATGCGCCGCACTCCCTTGCCAGGGCACACACCAACAGCGAGCCGGCCCACTGGGAGCCTGGAGCCTCGACGCCGGCGCCGGCCGCCCAGCATGCAGCGCGCTTCTCTGGCCTGGCCAGTGCGCGCGCGTGCGCGCCTGCGCCTACGCTGGAGCAGCTCGCCCGCCTCGCACGGCAGAAGCCGCCCGCACCAATAGGGACGCGACAAGTCGAATCCGCCGCCAGCCCGCGCTTACCAGAGCCAGTGTTGGCCGCCCGGCCGGCCAGCCACCCCCGCGCAAAAGCAGCCGCAGCAGTCGCGCCTGCCCGCCACGCGCATGTGGCCAGCCCTGCTGTGCGCATGCGCGATGAAGACTTTACGGACTTGGCGGCCCCAGCTGCGCGCCCGCGCGCCGCCCTGCCGCGGTGCCTGGGGCTGGCATGCCTCCAGCCGTGTGCGCAGCGTGGGGCAAGCTGCCTGGCATGGTGGGTCGCCGGCTGGACAGGACGGGCAGAGTGAAATGATGTGCGAGGCGAATCATCGCTATTCTTTCAGGGTGCAGCTGAGTCCATGTGCTCGAACGTCCTGTTTGCCGTTCACGTGCAGCCGCAAGTGAGCGCCTGCGAGGCGCTGGCGGTGCAGCTGACAATGTTCATCGGGGCAGGGGCGTGCCTCACATACCTCATCACAGCGCTCCAGGCAACCGAGACCAGCGCCGGCACACACTGCAGTGAACAACTCCTTGCCCGCAGGCACCTGAAGCAAATGCAAACTCTTAAACATGTAACACCTTTGCTTTGTGCATGCATTCACTGCACCACTCGCCGACAGCAGGAGATCGACCGCCTACTAAAGCAAATGCCCGCGCTCTGCGCCGCCCTGGTCACCCCCCCGGGCCGGCAGGGGGTGGCCCGCAGAGCTGCCCAGGCGCGTGGGCGGGCCCCACTCGGGCCGGGCGAGCGTGCTCTCTGGCGGCGCGCGCCCCGGCCGCTCCACCGGAAACAAAACCAGCTTCCAGACCAGGGAGTAGCGCGGCTGGCCCGCGAGCGCCGAGGGCGGCGAGATGCGGTGTGCGATGTCGGCGTCCATCAGTGCGACGCGCCCCGGCGCCGGGCGCACCTGCCGCCCCGCGCGCGCCCCGCCGCTCGCTTTGCGGACAGGCAGTCCGGAGAGCACTTCAGAACCCAGGGTGCGCCTTTCAGGCCCAGCTGGCAGAGGTACGCGGCAAGGCATCGCGGGCCGGCCCTGCGCGACCTCCAGGGTTCCAGCAACCAGCGCGGGGCAGGACGCCCGCAGGAGGCCAGACCACATAGCACTGGCCCCGAGTGTGCGAGCGACCTGCGTGCTGGGCAGCAGCAGGGACCCCGCGCAGCTGCTTTTGCGTCCGGCACTGCGTACGTATGAGGTTTAAGTTGACGTGCCTGTCAACACATGCAGCCAATGCAGACTTTATGTGCTCGTCCACACATGCGGCCAGTGCAAGGGGCCCGCCCGCGCACCAGCGCGCCTGTGCCGGTGCCGGGGTCCAGGAACAGCGTCTCCGCATCGTACTCCGGCGGCCAGTCCTCGTTAAGGTACAGGATGGCGGACACGCAGAGCGGCTTGCCGCGCTGCAACGCGGCGACGCGCAGGACACTCATGCTCCTGCGGCCTGTGGCCGGCACCGAGCCAAGCCATGCGACCTTGCCACGGCCCTGCTCCAGAACACATGCACTGCGATGGACGCGGCGCGCGCACGCCCAACACGCTACACACGCCTCGCGTCTGCGGCCCGCCAGCACCCATGTCGACATTGGCCTATGTGTGCGTCATAGTGCACATCTAGGCCAACGTGGTTTAATGCGGAGCGGCCGCGCGGCCGCACCTGCCGGTTGCCGTAGCGCCCGAAGCGCGCCTCCCAGGGCGAGCCGAGCGGCGCGCGGAAGGGGTCAAAGTCGGTGTGCCAGCTGCAGGCCTGCCCGGCCTCCACGGCGTTGCCCACGAACGGCGACAGCGGCGGCGCGTCCGCCTCGTCGTCGTCGTCCAGCCAGCCGTCCGCGGGCTCCGCCGCCTCGCAGGGCATGTGGCAGAGCTGGAAGTCCGGGTAGAGCGCCGCCAGGCGCGCCTGCGGAGGCACAAACTCCGCTGTTGACGTGCTGCATGCGGGCTGCAACCTTACCCTGCTGCACCTTTGCAGGCGACCTTCGTGTGCTCATTGCCGTGGTGTGTTCTGAGAGCAACGGCAAAACGCCTACTTATGAGTCAAAGGGAATGAATCCTTGCTGTCTGGCCCTGCTATGCAGAGCCACACATACAGCCGTGCACTCCAGCGCAGCCGAGGCGTACACCGTCCGAGGCTGCACAACAGGCCTGGGCCGCAGCCTGCACGGCGATCAGCCCAGCGCAGCGCACCTGCAATGCAAGCACCTCAGGCGGCGGGGCATCCCGCAGCGCTTCCTGCACCTCCGGCCTGCGCACGCCCGCACGCAGTGTTGAAGCTGCAGCAGAGCAGCCATGCTTGCGCTGCAGCCGTGCGCATGAGGGCGGCGGCGCGCGGCGCGCCAGGTCGCTGACCCGCCCTGGCAGTCGATGCATGCACGCTGCAGACCCGGCGTTTTGGGCAGAGCCGCGCAGGGCACTTTGCAGGCCTCGTTGCCAGATGCGCCGGTCTATCTCCAGACATCGCAAGCGTGGCCCGCCCTCAGCAGGGTGCGAGGATCTAGGGTTAGGGCTGGTAGATGCACACACCGCAGGCCCCATGTGGCGGCGTCGCCATCGCGGTCCACGCACGCGCGCTCCCAGCGCGCCTTCGGCGGGCCAGCGCTGTGGTCCCAGCCGTCGGCGGTGAGCCAGCTGAGCAGCGCGCCGCGCTCGTGCTCGGTCAGCAGGCCGTCCAGCACCACAACGCGGCTGTCGTCCGGCACCAGCTCGCCGCTGCCCGGGTCAACCACAACGCCTGCGCCCACGGCCCCTTGAGGCAGAGGTAGAGGGAGCTCTTCTCGAGCTGGCTCCTGCAGTGCTACGCATCAACTGGTGTCTGACGCCCGCTCGCCAACACGTGTCATGTGCAGAGCCTGCAGACGCTTCAAAGCGTGCATGGCGCACAGAGGAGTTTTAAGCATGCGGCGCGTCTGCAAAGATACGCGAGCCTGGCAGCCGTACGCTGTTATGAGCCAGTCAAAGACGGCGCCGGCTGCCAGGCCGGCAGTCCAACAACTCGCAGTTGCCAGAACTGCAGAGGCGCCGCGCTCCGCCCCACCCCAGCCCGGGCAGCGCAGAGCCCTGTCAGGGGCACGCCCACGTGCCGCGCGAGGGCGCCGGTCGGCGCACCGGCGTCGAGCGCGAGGTTGAGCGCGACACTGGCGCCGGGCGGCACATCCGCAGCGGCGCCGCTCGCGTGCGCCAGCGGCTGTCGCAGCTCGTGCACGCGCTCGTGCTCGGCGCGCACCGCGCGCGCCACGTCGGCGAGGCGCCAGGCCGCATGGTGCGGCTGCGCGGCCGCCAGCACGGCCGACAGGCCCGCGTCTGCCAGCCACGCCTGCCGCGTGCCGGGCGCGGCGAGGCTCGTTGCCTATTCTGGGACCCGATCTCGCGCGTTGCTCAACCCCGTGTCGAGGGACTGATGCCGGCCCCGCCTCGCCCAGCCACGCCTGTGAGCGTGGACAGGGCGGCGGGGCCCAAGCAGGGCTCCTGATGCGCCTGCCTGCACCCACCCGCAGCGCATGCAGGAGCCTCCTGATCCATGAAGCCAGGTGCGCGTCGCTGCCTCGTTGGAATGTTATGCTCCGGACTGGCAGCGACACGTAGCGCCCGCCACCTCCCCCGTGCCCGTGCAGACACCGCTGTGCGACATGCTCCTCATGCATGTTTGGCTAAGGTTAGGGCGCGCTGTCGGCCGCGGCAGGCGAGCTCGCTGTGTGGCCGGGGGAGCGCGCCACAGGGCGGCGTCAGCGTGTGCCAGACACCCGCGCAAGGCCGCTCGGCGCGGGGCCGCACCGCCGCCTCGCCCAGTGCGGCGCGCGCGGGGCCGAGCAGCAGCGCCAGGCGCCCGTCGCCGCCGCACGACGCCGGCAGCAGCAGCTCCGCATCGCCCTGCTCTCCGTGCTGTGCGCAGGCGCAGAGGGCCGCCCCGCTCGCGTCCGCGCCCGGACGGCCCGCCTCCGGCGCGCCGCCGCCGCTGCGCCCCGGCCCTACCACGGAACCTAGCGTGTCGAGGGAAGCCAGGGTGTCGGCGACGCTCCGCGCCAGGACGGGCCCGCTCGCGTCCAGGACGGCGACGCCCGCGCCAGAGCAGGCCGGCCCCAGCGCCGCGCGCGCCGCGGCGGCCTCCTCGGCTTCAAAGCCCAGGAGCAGGAGCGCGCTCGTGGCCGCCACCGCGGCGTCCAGCGCCGGCGTCGGCGCGCGGGTCGCGACAGCGGCGGCGCCCTCCGCCGCAGGAGCGCCCAGCCGGCGGCGCCTGGAGCGCGCGCGGCGGGACAGCACGGGCGGGCGTGTTGCAGGAGCGGGGGGCGCCGTGTGCCTGCAGCTGTGCGCGGCAGCGCGCACAGGCGCGGCCTGGCAGCTAAACGTAGATAGGCGTGGCATTGCGCCGAGCACAAGGCTATTGCCGGCCTTTGCTGACACGCTGCCAGTTAGTTGGCTCTCAATGGGCAATCAGTCGAGACAGAACGGTCCCTACTGCAGCAGAGCTGCTGCTCAGGAAGGGCTGGGCAGAGGGTTCGCGCTGGCGAGCCCTGCATTGCTGATGTGTCGCAGCACGCACGCACGCCGGCGCTCTTCGGCCAGTGGAGGTAGGAAGCGAGCAGAGCACGCGCCGACTGGTCTGTGCTGCGCAGAATTAGCAGTGCCGAGAGGTGCTGCCCCGTTATCCGGGACGCATGGCCCGCTGGCAGCGTCACTCGTATACTGAGGGGGGCAGCTGAGGCCGGGCTGTAGCTGGCTAGCAGCCTGGCGCCCGTTGTGGGGTTTAAATGCTTGGCAGCGATGCTTCGCGCCCTGTTCCGAGGCCTGTGTGTGCAGAGAAGGCCGTTGCCTGCTTTGGAGCGGCCATTTCGCACTTTTCGACCGGCCTGTGGGCCGTGTGAGGGACCTGTGCTTGGCCCGAGGCATGTGGCAGGCCATCTGCCTGTTCCTCTGCCATGGCTGTGTAAGACGCAGCCTTGCTGAGCCGGGCAGGCCTGGGGATGTTGCATCCGGGTCTGTTGTTCATCCGGGTCTGTTGTTAACAAGGTCAGCAGAAGCCTGGTGCACGCACTCGGACCCGGCATCGCATTTGCCGCGCGTCTCTGAGCTGATGTGCGGGCCTGAAGCAGCCAGCTCTTCACGCACAGCATCTCGCGGGGAACGGGGTAGCAAGCTGAGGCTCTAAGGGTCGGTGGCAGCTGGGCTGTGCGCGGGGCCCATGCGCGGTGCGAGCGCGCGTGCATGTTGGGCACACGCGGCGTCCTTTGTCGTGTATCTAATGTGGGCACCTGCGTGGGGCGCAGGGTGTGCGCCAAACCACTATGGACGGCGAACAGCAGCAGCAGGATGCGCCGGGGGCGCAGCACGACGCACCGGCCACCATCCAGGTATGTCTTCCGGCTTGCTCGGCCCCGTCACTCTCTGTCTTGCCGGGAGGCGCGTGCTCTGAGCCTCGGTGTGACAGCGCTTTCAGCGATGCTTAGGTGCTTGTGAGCTGGAACACATTGCTTAGCGCACTGCCTGGCGCACTGACGGACGTCCAAACAGGCGCTGCAGGAGGATATGCCTCACCAGGAGCACGCACAGGACGCCGGCGAGCCGGCCGGCGGCGCGCGCGATGCCGAGTGGGGCCCCGTGCTGGTGCTGAAGAGCGGCGGGGCCGCGGCGCTCGCGGACTGGGAGCTTCTCAGCCAGCCCTCGCTCGCCTCGCACCGCAGCGGCACCCCGCCACCGTGCGCGCCCCGGAGCCGCCTCGCAAGAAGCTTGAAGCTTGCCACACTGGCAAGGCCGCACAGGCGCACTGACACCCTTGTTAAAAGCTTGTGCACGCGTGCACGCAGCTGCCAGTCCCGCTTTGCACCTGATCATACATGTGCTGGGGTCTCAGGTAGTGCTGGGCTTGCAGTTTTGCAACTGCAACAATTAAATTTAATCAAGATGCGCCGGCCTGGCCGTTCGCAGGGTGCCGGCGCCTGGCAAGGACAGCGAGGGGGCCGCCGCTGCCGCGCCGGCGCCGGTGCGCGTGGAGATCACCGTCGCAGAGGATGGCGTTGCGTGCGGGTCCCCCACGCGGCTGCGCCTGCTGGCGGACGACCCTGAGGACGATCCTGCTCAAGCTCTAGACTCCCACGCCCAGCACGCATCGGCGCCCCTGGCCACAGGCAGCGAGGAGCATCAAAGCACGGAGCGCGGTGAGGCCGAGAGCAGCGAAGACGTAGACCGGGCGCGCACGGAGGAGGCGTGCGGCGAAGATGCTGACAGCCGCGAGCCCATCACGCCTGTGCTGGTGGGCGCGTCGCCAGTCAAGCCGCCGGTGTGCCCGCGGCAGCATTCCCTGTCTTGGCAGCTTGTCTCCAGAAGTTTCTTGCGGGCGCGTTGCTGACGTTCCGTGCCAGCCCTGCTCTGGGCAGACCTGCACGCCAGCAGCCACTGCCCTGTAAGCCCCGGTCTTGGTGCGGCAGCAGGCGTCATGGAGCGGCTGCCGGTGCACCGCTTGTCGTGCTATCGTGTGCCGCACGCCTGCTGTGCCTGCTGATCTGCAGCTGGTGTGGAAGCTGAATGGCATGCAGGAGACCAGCAGCGAAGGCCACTGCAGGGTTGCCTGCGAAGTACGGGGTCAGGCAGCGGCCGCGCAGAGAGCTAAGGCAGGGCAGGCCCAGCAGCGCGCCCAGGATGACGCGCCGCGCGTTGGAGCTGGCTTCCAGTCGCCTGGGCGCAGTGTGGTCCCGGATCGCCGTCTGTCAGGGCGCAGACCGCTGACCGCGTCTGCGAGCGCGGCAGGGCACGTGCTTCAGCAGCGCGCCGGGCACGCCGCTGGGCGGGTCCGTGGGCTCGTCTTACGCGCGCGTCAGCGTGCCGGTCAGCCCCACCGCTGGCCTCACGCCGGGCGGCGGCAGCTGGGCATCCGATGCGGAGGTGCGGGTCGCCCCCCCGGCGTGCGCTCTTTGCACACGGGACCGGCGCATGGTGTGGTGGTTGCGCTTGCTGTCTCGTGCGGTGTTGTGGATGTAGGTGGAGGACCGCTCGATGGTGTGGTTGTCACAGCGGGTTTGGCCGGGTCCTGGATGCGCAAGCGCGGTGTCGTCACAGCACCGGTGTGCAGTTGGTTGCAAGTGCCCGACAACAGGCCCACCGGCGGGCGCGAGGCGGCTGCGGCAGCGGCAGCACGCTCTGAGACGCCGATAGCATTGGTGGCTAATGTACAGTGGCCGTAGGCCAGCGAGCTCGCGACCCAACGCATAGTTGGGTCACCGCATATGTGTACAGCACATGGATGATTTTGAAGCACACGGCACGCAAACTGCGTGGCGCGCGCGCGCAGGGCGGCCATGGCAGCGGCAGCGAGCCGTGGGATGCAGACAGCGAGGACGCGCCGGACGCGGTGGCCGTCAGCCAGCAGGGCTCGGTGGGCGCGCTGTCGGATGCGGGCGCCGGCGCGGCCGCCGCCGCCGCCGCGCGACTCGACGAGCGCGCCTGCAGGTGCGCGGCGCCCCGGCGACACGGCGTTGGGCGGGCCTGCCACGTGATCACTGTCGTTATACTTGCGAGGCTGAACAGCCACCACAAGGTGTTGGTAGTGTGCGTGCAGCGCTGCTGTCTGCGGCCGCGCTGCCGCTTGGGCGCTGCAAACTCTGGTGGGCATTCCTTGTCTGCGCCACCGTGGGCCGCGCGTGCTCCTGCTGGTGCTGCTCTGAGTGCAAGAGAGCTGTGGGTGCAGCGCGAGAGAGCGCGCGGCCCCTGCTGCTGCCTGCTGTGCCCACGGCTTGCACAAGCGCAGGTCACGCCGCTCCTCGCAATCACGCGTCAGCGCCTGCTGCTCGCTGCGCAGCGCCCCCGCTGAGGAGGTCGCCGTCGCCGAGACCGGCGCGGCGGCGGACGGCGCGATCCGGCCCGAGGCGGTCGAGCGCGCGCTGGACGCCTTCGGCGGCGTGCGCCGGCCGAGCCTGGGCGCCGGGCTGGACGCAGAGCTGGCCGCGTTTGGCGGCGAGGCCGCGCCGGAGGGCCTGGCACCAGAGTCTGCGGAGGCGACAGACCCTGGCGGCAAGCTCGGCGGCGCGCGCGCGCCCGCCGACGCGGCCGGCGCGTCGGCGGTGGCCGCGCTGCGCGCGGGCGTGGCCCGCCTGGCGTCCACCAGCTCGGTGGTCGCCGGCGAGGGCGCGCAGCGCTTCTGGAAGTGGCTGCAGGCGCGCGCACGCACGGAGCGGCTGCGCTTGTGCGTGAGCGCCTGTGTGCGGGCGGGACGTTGCGAGCTGCTGTGCGAGCGCGCTCCTCCGGCATTGCGCAGGCGCACTGGCTTGCGTTTAGCCCATGCAGATCGGTCCCCACTGAGGCCTCTCGGCGCACGCCGAAAGGCAGCGCCCCGGCAGCGGTGAGCTCAAGCATGCAGGTGTTGGCCTGACCCTGACCCTGAGCGCCCAATGCCGCCGCGCAGGCGTGGGCGGACCGCGTGGCAGGCGCGCTGCCGGCGGCGCGCCTGGCGTCTGCGCGCGCGGCGGCCAGCCGCCTGCGCGCGCGCGCGGCGGCCGCGCTGCCTGGCGCCGACGCGACCACGGCCGGCCTGGCGGCCGGCCTGGCGCTGGCGGGCCTGGTGGCCGGCTGGGCGCTGCTGCGCAACGCGGACCTCAAGCGCGTGCTGCGCCGCCGCGACCGCGAGCTCAACCAGCTCATCCTCATGGCGCGCCCCGGGCGGCGCCCTGCTTTTGCAAGGCGGGGGTGCCCGCGCCTGCTGCTGTGCAGCGGCGCTTTTGGCGGCTGTGCGCCGCCCGCTGGGCGTGGAGCAGCAGCGGTCGCCGCTCAAGCCTGCCGCAAGTGGACTGTCTGGTGTGGGTTTCGGCCACATTCACTTCGTGAGCCGCCTGTCAGTCAGCCGCATGGTTCCGCCATGGTCGGACGCTTTGCGGGCGCTGCCGATGGCCCTCGGATCCAGCCAGTGGTCCGTGCCGTGCAGCATGGCATGAGCTGCAGCGCATGGCAGCGCCATCGGGCTCCGCGCGCTGACCCGGACGCTCCCTGGAGCGGAGCGCCGCTCATGGGGCAGTCGGCGCCGCCACAGACGTTGTGCTTGTGTTTGTGTGGTGTGCGGCGAGCGCCGCGTCACTGCCCAGCGGGGAAGGCGGTCGCGAGTGTGACGGGCGCTGGCGACGCGCGCGCGCAGATCATCAACCTGCAGGAGCGCATGGCGGGCGCGGCGGCGCGCGCGCGCGTGCCCATCGTGCGCCACGCCTGCTCCACGTCCGTCGCGTCGTTCTGCCACCCCGACATCGTCTCGCTCGCGTCCTTCTGAGCGCCGGCCCGGCCTGCCTCGCCCCTGTGTCCGGCGCGCTGACGCTGGGCGCCGCGCGCATGTGTGCCAACAGACCGCAGCCCATCACTTTTGTCGCCTGCGCATGCGCCACCCGAGCGCTTGGGTCACTTTGCGCTTGTGCCTGTGCGAGGCCACCACCGCACATGCAGTGCTCTCAGAACCCCCTCGATGACGGCTGTAGCTGGAGCAGCCCGTGTACTAACAACTGCCGTTTTGGATCTCCTGGCCTCTGAGGCCGCTGCCGTCGGGGCGCACAGCGCTGCGCTGTGCCACAGCGGCGTACCCTTGGAGTTGCAGCGCAAGCTTAAATGTTGCACCTGGAACATATTGGGCTCCCTGCTGGACTGGGAAAAGAGGGTATGGGTGTGTTTAAGTGTACAAGGTTGGCACGCCACCTTGCCAGCCACTCGCCGCTCTTGGGGCTTTTGGACGGTGGGGTAGCCCAGGCAATGCCCAGTGTAAAATAGAGAGTAGTTTGCTCATTTTGGTGCTTTGTTGCGGCTTGCGACTGCTCTCCGGCTGTGCTTGTAATACTGACAGCTCGCGACGCGGCATTCCATCATCCTGAAAGGGACAGCGGTAAGAGGTGGTCCACAGTGCCAACCAGAGCTTGCTGGGTTGATGCTTTTGTCGTTGAGAGAGCGCGCTGAAGCGCAGATGTTGCAGAGGCTGACTCAACGTTGATGCTGCCCAGGCCAGCAAGGCTGGCCTGTCAGCCCCATGTGACGCCGTTTCTGCCTTGTCCACCCGCATGAGGCTCCCTCTCAGCCGCGGCCGTCCAAGGTTGGGCGCGGCCGAGTTCACAGGGCAGCGCGCGCAGCCACCCTCGACTTGCCCGCCAATGCGCACAGGTGTCTGTCCTCGCGTCACCTTCAGCGCACCTACGTATTCAGGCTGCGCCTCTGACCTTGGCGAGGCATTGCTCCAGAGCACGCCACTGACCATGCCTCGTATATCTCACGGCAGGGCTTGCCGCGCTGGTCGCGCTTGGGGCGCTGCTCGGTGCTGTCCTGTTCCTCGAACTGCTCAGGTCTTGGAGCGCACTGGCGAGGTGAGCACATGCAGGAAGCTGGCGGTCTTGCGCTTGCTTGATACGTACAGCAGCGCACGCCAGGTGACATGCTTGTTTGCTGCAGGAACCCCGGGCAAAGCATTGTGATCACCAGTCTCAATCTGCAAGCGACGCTGCGCCGGGCCGTCCACGGCACCGCCGCAAGCGAGCATGTTACAGCACTCACGAAACAGAGCGCATACAAGGTTCATGGTGCGCCCAGTTCCCGGACCGGCATGCGCGGCACGCAGATTTGCGCAGCATGCGCTGAGCAGCGCCCCCCGTGAACTAAAGAGCCCGCATAGGCCAGCGGCAGGCGCAAGCGCGGCAGGCACACCAGACGCGGAGTGGACGCGCGCGGTGCACGCGCTGCACGAGCTGTCAGAGCGGCCGCCGCAGACCCCGCACCCGGGCCTGCCGCCCTGGAACGGCCGCCCCGCCACGTACCGGCTGGCCGCCGTCGACGGCTATGTGCGGAACAATCCCAGCTTCAGGTGGGTGGCTAGTGTGCATGGGCGCCGCCTGACTGTGCCATGCGCTCTATATTACGCGGCATGGGGGCACCATTTCTATATAAAAAAAAGGCGCCTTTCTGGCATGCTGCCGCACGGCTGCTTGCGGCGACCTGAGGCACGACCCCATGCCTGCCTGGAGGAGCGCGCAGGCTGGCTGCCCGCGCACCGGCGGGGGGTTGAGACCCTATCTAGAGCTGGCGCAGGGCTGTGACGCCCGACAACCGCACGCTCTTCGTCAAGTTCCCCTGCCTGCCCGGGACGGCCGAGGCCGTGGGCCGCTGCCGCGGGGGCCCGCCGCGCGCGGCGACCGCCGCCGCGCTCGCCCACCTGTCGGCCGTCCAGCGCGTCTCGGACGAGTGCGGCTTTGCCGCGCTGACGCCGCGCGTGGCCAGCGCGGCCGTCCATGGGCTCACGCCGGCGGCGCGCCCCCTGCTGGGCTGTTGCCGCAGGGCGCGTCACGGAGACACAGAGTCAGGAGCTGAATCATGGGTGCAAAGTGGCTGCCTGTGCTGGAGCTCGGCGGCGCGTCAGCGTTCGTGCGCACGGGCGTGTGCGAGCAGAGCGCGGCTCAGGACCAAGCCCCAACGCGCATGACAGAATTGATACCTGCCACATAATCAGAGCGCGCGCCAGGCAGGGCCCTGCTCGCGGTGCAGGGCGAGGCCGTGCGCGGCCAGGCGGGCTTCTTCAGCGAGTGGGCGGACGGCGCGAACATCGACCGGCTGCCGCTCGAGGCGCGGGCGGCCTGGCTGCAGCGCCTGCCGGCGGAGTGGGTGCGCGCGGCGCCGCGCTGCTCCGCCCCGCCGCAAGTGCGGGTCGTGGAAGCCGCATTGGGGCCTGCCTGCCACTGTGAGCTCTGTCGCGGTTGGCCTGGTCCTGCAGCCACAGCCCAGCCCTGACGATAGCGTATGTTCATAACAGGCCGCCAGACACAAAGTCGCGACACCTCCGGGGCATGGCACCAAGGGCTGAACGAGTCTGCACGATGCCTAGGTGTGGCTGGCGGCGCTGCACGACTTCATCATGTGCGAGGCGGACCGGCACCAGGGCAACATTGTGGTGCGCGCGCCCAGCAGCGGCTGTGGAGCTATGGACCAGGATGCGTCTCCGCTGCTGTGCGCACGTATGCGTCCTCCACAGGACTGTGCTTGGCAGCCGGCGCATGCTGATCACGGGCTTGCATGCTGAGCCTGTCTCGCATGCATGCTGCGGCCCACGGCTGCGTGCTCATGCGACCTGCGCCTGTGGCGCTTTGGGCTGCACCAGGGCAGCCAGCGGCGGCTCGCATGCAGGGTAGGTGCGGCCTGACGGGAGCCCACTGCTGATCGACAACGACCATGAGCTCGGCAGGCGCCAGGGATTCGGCGCGGCGCCCGTGCAGCCGCCCGGCCCGGCCTGCTCGCCCTCCTCGGTCTTCCTGCCCGGCGGCATGGAGAGCTGGCGGGTGCCGGGCCCACTTGCTGAGTCCTGCTCACCCTCGCATCCCACCCGCAAATCGTTAGCTTTTACCTCATTGCAGTTTTACACCGCAGCACGGCCGCTGCCCATGCAGCGCGTCAACCTGCACGCCTGCGCTGCAGAGCTTGTTTGCGGGACGCTTTGCACACCTGACGCGCAGCGCTGCAGTCGCGTTGTGTCCCGCGCCTCTGTCTAGCCAGCCCGAACAGACCGCGGGGCGCTTGTGGTGGTAGGCGCGCAACCTTGCACCTCTGAGCAGCGGGGAAGGGCTGGCTGCAAAGCGCTCGCGGAAGCAGACAGGCTCCTGCGCGCAGCTGTGGCGCCTGCGCTCGCCGCTGGCCGCGCTGGACATGCGCTGCTGGGCGGGGCGCGGCGGGGTGGTGCCGCTGCCGCCCGTGACCCGCGCATGCCTGGCGCGCTTCGCGGCCGCCAACGCCACGGCGCTCGCCACGGAGATCGGCATCGCCGACGCGCGCTTCGCGGCCAGCCTCGTCGAGCGCTCGCGGGTGCGCCGCGGCGTGACGGGGGCGGGGTGGCCTGATAGGGAGTCGGCGTCGAGCTCTCGGGCCCTCGCACTGGTGACAGGGCTGCGGCGCGCGCATCGCTGACTGCCTGCGCTCTGACAACCGTGCGCAGCGTGCGGCAGCGATACAGACTCTTGCCTGAGCCGCAGGGGCTTGTAGGCGTGCCAGTAGAGGCGCACGGCGCAGCCCTTAGTCACACATGGGCGTGGGGCGGTACAGTGGCGGCAAGGAGCGCCTGACTTGGGGGCCCATCGTGCGGCGGTACAACCGTGTCACTGGCGGGAAAGGCTGCGCTTGCACCATCGCCCTCTCCGGGGCGGCGTTTGTCCTCCGCGCTCTTCCGTGCATTCTATGTCAAAGCTTATAGGCGGGGCCTGAGCAGGGGCGGCTGCGGCAGCTCGACATTGCGCTCCGGCACACCCGACCTGCCAACCCAAGGCTGGGGTTGCGCACGTGGCTCCAGCCCCGCCCGCATGACTATGCGCCCGTCTGTGTGGAACCCGCAGGAGTTGCTGGCGCGGGGCCTGGTGGGCGCGCTGCGCCGCACAGCCGCGCGGGTGCCGCCGGGGTTTTGGGCGCACGCGGGGCGGCCGCCGCTCGCCAGCGCAACAATCCTGCACTGGCGTGCGTTGCTGTGGCGCCCGGCGCACCCGCCGGCATGCGGGCGCAGGGCGGGCCCCAGGGCGCGCAAGCCTAGGGCTCGAGTGCGGAGCTAGGGGCCTGTCAGGTAGCAGGCAGATGAAGACGTGTGACCGCTGCCCCAGGCTGCACCGTGCAACACACGCCGGTGGGCTGAGTGCACGCTGGTGCTTTGCCGTGCATGCCAGGTTCACGCGGCGCCAGACCACTTGAGGCCCGCAGTCAGGCCGTAACCAGAGAACTCGCTGTTGGAGGCAGCCATGCGTAGTCTCCTCTGTTTACTCAAGACTACTTGTACCAAGCAGTCCGCAACTGCAGCATGCTTCGAAACCTAAGCCCGCTAACGAGATAGTAACTTTATAAAAGTCTGTACGCCGGCCAACGCTTGAGCTTAAATCACTGCAGCCGAGCCACAATGGGAGCATATGAGCAATCTGAGGAGGTGCCAGGGCGGTGCGACAGTGCAATGCTGGGCCAGGCGGCAGCGGAGTGCGCAGCAGGTGTGCCCGCGCCCCACTGCAACAGTCACTCGCTGCGGTGCCTGGCACATACTGCCTGTCCAGGAGCCCGGCGAGTGTTGATCAGGGCGCCTGCTTCAGCGGCGCCGTGTTTTGAAAACTGATGTGACACGACGTGTGGTATAACGCCCCGCGGCCGCTGCGACGATCTGGCTGCTCGGACTTGCCCTTGCTGCTTCCCTGGGCTGCACAGGCGTGGTTGGGCGCCTCGCTCGGGCTCGTATACATGTTGCCAGCTGCCCTCCCAAACGGGCCGCGGGTGCCGCTTGACGCTGGTCGGTCTCGCAGGGCCGCGCGATGTACCGCCTTTGGAGGTAGCCAACGGCTACGACTGCCGGACGGTGCTGCTGACCGGCGCCACAGGCACGGTCCAGTTGGCTGCCTTGCATTTCCTTGTGCACCAGGGCAGGCAGCGAGCGGCTGTTGGGTCGCCCGCCAGTGCTTCAGCTCCTGCTACCTGCGCGGCCCACCCTTGACGCCGCTGCGAGTTGGGCCTGTCCGCCGCCCGGTTAGTGCTTGCGCACTGGCGCGCAGCTGCATGCAGTGTGTCAGGGCAGGCCCGCCCTCCCGCCAATTCCGCTGCGCTCCGACTCCCGTGCGGGCCGCGCAGGCTACCTGGGCTCACTCATCCTGGAGCAGCTCTTCCGAACCTGTCCGGGAGTCAAAAAGGCGCGCACCCGAGCTGGCAGGCAGATGAGATGGTCATCGCCCCATGGTGTCCCTGAGCACTGCCTGCCTGGCAGCGCACAGAACGGGCAGTGCACAGCTGAGACTGACAAGCACGTGCTGCGCCGCAAAGCCTGGTGCTGCCGTGCGCGAGCACCGAGCGTGCGGTCAGAGCCGCCTCACCTGCTGCCTACCTTGATCTGCGTGCCTGGTGGTAGTCTTGCCAGCTACAGCCAGCGGTCGTGGCCTGCTGAGGTTGACAGCGCAGGCCATTGGGGCACCCCGCCTGCGCCGTCCGCGGTCACCCTCACAGCCGCCTGCTGCGCTCCAGCCGGCCCAAGTGCCCGCAGCCCCGCGCCCCCCGGCCTGTTGCTGCGCGCGCGTCTCTGCCTGCTGCGGCGAGCGCTCCGGCAACAGGCCGGGCCGCCCAGGCGCGGCGGCGGGATGCGCTGATACCGCCACCTGGCCCAGGCGCCGCTGCAGCCGCCTGGTCTGTGCTGGCCCTGCGCAAGCGCAGCGCAAGCGCAGGGAGCGCAGCAGCCCGCGGCGCCCGGGCAGCTTGCTAACGTGGGGCGCGCGCGCGCAGGTGTATGTGGTGGTGCGGCCCAAGCGCGGCGTGACGCCGGCGGCGCGCCTGGCGGCGCTGCTGCGCGGGCCGGTATTCCACCTGCTGCGGCCGCGCGTGGCCGGCGTGGCCGCGCGGATCGAGCTTGTGGAGGCCGACATCGAGCAGCCGGGCTTTGGCCTCAGCCGCGAGCAGCGCCTGAAGCTGGCCAGGTGCGGCGCCGAGTGGGTAGGGTTAGGCCCGGGCCCCGCCGCGCCCTGCGCGCGGGGCATGTTCTGGGCTAGGCGCTGCGCTGCAGGCGGCGCCTGGTACCGGCCCGGCGCAGCGCGCGCGTCCGCGCTCACCAGCAGGCAGCACCCGTGGCCGGCCGTGCCTTGCCCGCGCGGCCGCACCGGCGCGGGCGCGCCCTCGAGCACCCGCACACGCCGCCGCCGACGCGGTGCATACCAAAATTTTCAGAAATATCCCGATACACTGTCAAAGTGCCTGGATTCTAATACTTTTGCCTGCGCAGCGACGTGGACTTCATCATCCACTGCGCGGCCACGATCCGCTTCGACCTGCCGGTCAAGGCGGTGCTGCGCGCCAACTTCCTGCCGACGCGCGCGCTGCTGGACTTTGCGGCCAGCCTGCCGCGGCTGCGCGCGTTCACGTTCATGAGCACCGCGTACGTCAACGCCTACCTGCCGCACGGCTCGCGCATCGAGGAGAAGATATACCCGCTGGTGCTGCCGGCGCCGGCGCCGCGCCGCGCGCTGGCCGGCGGCTGCCTCGGCGGCTCGCGCGTGGCCGAGGGCCGCTCCGGCGTCGACAGCGACGCCGAGGCGCGCCCTGCTCCCTGCGCGCGCACGTGTGCCAAGCTGCAGCGGTGGAACGTGGGACCGGCCACGCAGCATGCTCATCGTCGTGTGGTGGCATCGTTGTGTGGCTGAGGCGCTTCATCGTTGTGTGGCTCATCGTTGTGTGCTGAGGCGCTCGTTTCTGCGCAGTCGGAGGCCGGCGCTGCGGCGGAGGAGGCGGCGGCGCGGCGCGGCGGCGCCGCGGGCGCCGGCGCGGCGGCGCCCGGCGTGGGCGGCGGCCGCGGCGGCGGCGCCGGGCGGCCGGGGGTTGAGATCGACGGCCTGGCGCTGGTGGAGGCGCTGCTGGCCATGGCCCCCGAGGAGGCCGAGCTGGAGGCGCGCGCCCTGCCAGCCAACCCCTGTGGTGCTAGGGCTTTAGGTTAGGGTGCACAATTCCAGCCAGCAAGCAGGGCGCTTGCAGCTTTTGGCCCTGCTTGCCGCAGCTGCGGCGCGGCCATGACATGGCCGCAAGGCAACATCGCATGCATGCATGGGGCAGAACAAAGTCCTGGTGTGCAAAAGCCCGCTGGCCAAGTCCTGTCAGCGCGCGGCTGTGCGCCAGATCCCTGCTGGCTGACGCGCAGCGCGCGCGCAGGCCAAGCGCATCATGAAGGCGACCGGCATCCAGAACACCTACTTCCTCATCAAGAACCTGACCGAGCGCATGGTCATGACCTACCGCGACGCGGGCCTGCCGCTGTGCATCCTGCGGCCGACCATCGTGACGGGCGTCGCGCGCGCGCCCTACCCTGGCTTCGTCGGCAACACGTCCGGCGTCACCGGCGCCTTCCTGGCGACCGCCGTGGGTGCGGCGCCCGGGCGGGGCCTGCATGCGCGGCGCTCAGCCGCAGCGTCACAACGGCTGACTGGCCACGGACAAGCGCGCCTGTAGCTTGCGCGGTGTCTTGGGGGCTGTGTTGGCTCCTCGACGCCCGCCTGTGTTCAGGCGGCAGCCCCAGGGCGCCTTGGGAAGCGAGGTGTGTATCGATCCTACAGGACCTGATGTTATATGGCTGCCGCGCGCAGGCATCGTGCGCTTTGCGCAGCACGACCCCAAGTCGGTGCTCGCGCTGGTGCCGGGCGACCTGGTGTCGTCAGCCACGCTGGCGGCGACCATCGCCATCGCGGAGGGTGCGCCCGCATGCCCCTGCAGGCCCCTCTGCAGACCCGGGCTCCGGCCGCGCGCCGCGCTCCGCCGCCGGCGCCGGCCGGGCGGGCGGCCGCAGGCGGGCGGCCGCTGTCGCCCCGTGAGCGGGGCGCGCGCGCTTGCATATGGGGAGCCGCAAGAGTGGGCTGTGGGCGCGTGCGGGGGCATGCGGGATATAGATTTGGAAAAATGAGTATCATTAGAGACATTCTGCTCGCTGTTTTGAAACAAGAGTCTCTGCGCCGGAGCCGCCCTGGCCGCCCCGCGCTGACGCGCGCGCGCGCGCGCGCAGGCCGCCCGGGCGTCGGCCCGATCGTGCAGGTGTGCACGTCGACGACGTTCCCCGTGTACGCCCTGCGGCTGCACGGCCTCTGCTGCGACTTCCTCAACGCGGACCCGCCGCACGCGCTGGGCAAGCACGCGCGCGGGCACTACAAGGTGGACTTCGTGTACAGCAACTCGGCGTTCCGCGCGCGCTGCATGGCGCACAGCGTCACCGTCGGCGCGATGTGCGCGATGCTGCGCCTGGCGGGCGAGGGCCGCGTCGCGCAGAAGGCGCGGCCCTGGTCGCACCGCGCCCTGCTATTGCGTGCTCGCTGTATGTCTCTCCTGCTGCAATCTGCGGTGATCGCGTTGAGAGCCCCTCACGCTCACTCAAGGCGCTGACGCGAGGGCGCGCGGGGGGCGCGCAGCTGGCGACCGGCTGGGGCGTCTGGCGGCAGCTGGGCGGCAAGAAGCACGACTACAACCTGGCCTTCGCGACCGGCGGCATCCAGGCGCTGCAGGCCGCGCTGGGGCCCAAGGAGGCGTTCGACCTGAAGTGCGTGTTCCGGGCGGACCTGGGCGACGACTGGGTCCGCTACCTGCGGACCTATGGCGCAGGTCAGCGCCCCCGCGGCCCGCCCAGCCTGTCTGCGGCCTCGCAGAAGCATTGTAGCTATGGTCCACCGCGGGCGGGGCCTGATGGGGGAGCCGGGCGTGGGCGCTCCGCATGCGGGCCGAGCCGCGCCGAGTGCGCCCGGGCATGCAGGCTGCAGCGCGCCGCACGCCCAGCGGGCTGGCGCAGATGCATGCGCGCTGCGCTGCGCCGCCACCCGGGCAGCTGCTTTGTTAAGAGATTGAGGCTTCGATGGCGCCCCGCCGCGCCTGACAGCAGATCCGCCTCCCCGCGCGCGCAGCCGTGATGTACCAGTACCTGCGCGAGCCGGCGAGCACGCACCGCAAGGACTGCGACTTTGTGCCCATCACCGACGCGCCGGCCCTGGAGATCTTCCCGCCCGTCAAGGCGGCTGCGCCGGCCGCGATCGCGCCCGCCGCCAAGGCCGGCGCCGAGCAGTGCGCGCTCGCGTCCAACGCGTCGTCCATCGAGGTCGCCGAGGCGGTCGAGAAGGCGGTGGATGCGATGCCCTAGATCGGACGGTAGGGTTTTGCGCACCCGAGTGCTCCCCCAAACCTTTCATGGGGATGGCGGCGGGGTCGCGGGCGGGAGGCCGGGGCGCCGCGCTATGACGCGCGCGGCCCACATGATGCGGGCCGGGCGCCGCCTCTGGATGCGCGGCGCTGCCGTCTCGGGCGTGTCGGGCTCAGGCCGGGAGAGGCTGGTGATGGCCTCGACGATCAGCGTGGTGCCTTGTGGGGAGATGTGGGCAAGCCGCAGAGGCGGGCAGCATAGCCGTGTCCTGGGACGCGCTGGTCAGCTGTGCTTGTGGAGCGCCTCTGGACAATGCCACAGGCCGAGTGGCAGTGGCCGCAGCTCTGCCTAGCAGGGCGGCTGGATTGGGGATGGCAACGCGTGCTTGCCTGCGCGGTGCAGGCACCCTTGCCCGGGTTGATTCCCCGCACGCAAGCTGCCTGCATGCCCCTGTCCAGCTCTGGGCGCTGACGTGCGGCCTGTCACACGTCTGCGTTCTAGTAGGTTCCTCTGCCGGGCATGATGGCGGGCGGGTGCTGGCGGGGCGGGTGCTGGCCGGCGCTTGCATGCCTGCAGAGGGGCAGTGCGCGCGTGACTGGCTGCACCGCATGCGGCGCCGGGTTGCGCACTCTGGCTGGCCCTCCGCGCTGCCTTTGCGGCCGGGGGGGCGGCGGGGGGTGCAGCATGGGTCTGTGGCACTCTGGGAGGCCAGGGTTGATGCCGGTGGCGTCGCCGCGAAGAGGTTGTTGTACGCCGCAGCGCAGCTCTTGCGGCGGCGCATTTGTCAGGAGGTAGGGCAGGTGCTGGTTGCTGAGCGGGAGAATGGGTGAGAGGCGGGCGGGCGGGCGTGGGCGGCCCCTACTACCAATACGAAGTGTGAGAGGTAAGAGCGCGCGCGTGTCAAGTCAAGGCCATGCTGTGGGCGCCGCGCGACCTTGGAGGAGCAAGCGCGCTGGGTGACAAGCCGGCCGCTAGTGCCGGCCCAGCCCCGCATAGGTTTCTGGGTCCAGAGCGTGCTCGCTTTTGCGCACATAGGCTTTAGCTGTGCGTCCCTGTGCTGATCTGCGTTGTCAGGCTGCGCTCGATTATATTCTGGTGCCCCATCAAGCAGTTGCGGGCGGGCCTTGCCGGCGCGTGCGGCGGGTGCGCGCCATAACACACGAAGTGCGTGCCTGCCGCCCGCGAACGGCGGGCTCTGAAAGTTGTCTTCTGGTGCTAGCTGCACTTGCCTGTTTAGTTGTGCAGCCCGGCCGCCCCGGGCGAGGGCGCAAGATCCGCCCCTGCTTTCCGCAGCATGTGTTTCATGTCTGGTGCTGGTCAGACCTGTGGCGGCGCAGCCCAGGGCCTGCTGTGTGTGTTTGATCTTCCAGCACTTGCAGCCTCGCGGCGATGCTGATTGCAGCAAGGACAGCGCTGCTTCTGCTTTTCGCATTTGATTCCTTGCTCTGGATCTCTGCATGGCGGGTACAGGGGGCGGCGCACAGGGGGCTGGGCGTGGAGGCACTCCATGAGTCAGCGCATGCAGATGCAGACACGTTACTTCTTTGTGGTGGCTGTTTCACCAGGGACCAGGGGGATGGAAGTTCTGTAGCTACTGGGCTGTGTTGCAGCCACCATCTCCCCATGCTTGCATAGTCTCAGTTGTTGACATCACTTTCTAGGAGTTTGGCAGTCCAAGCCATGTAAGCACTGCAAAGTCTGGCACTCAGCAGCGCGAAGTATGCCTATTCCTTGGCACCGCTCATTATCTCACCGCCACACTGTGAGTGTCGACGCCCGAGTGATGCTTGCATTTCTTTTCTTTCTTGTTTTAGCTGCTTTCATGCAATACTTTCTCAGAGTTTGCAGATAAGGGAAAAACTCACAGGCCGCCTGGAGTAATCAGGGGCTCCGGGAGGGGCTTACGGCAGCTACCCTTCACAAGCTTGTTAAGGAACTATCGCCCGAGTTCAAAGCTACAAAGATACATGCACACTGTACGCTACCATGAAGCCATGGTTTCTGCCTGGTGCTGATCGCTTGACGGCCTGCACTGCGCAGCACTTTGGGGCAGCAACGGAGCTGGGCCGAATGGCACTCAGCAGCAGGGCAGGGCCCACGCGCCTGTGTACAACGCAGACTGGTTCAGCACGCAAGCGTCAACTGCATACCAGCGGTATCAGACCCTTCTCACACCAACGCTACCCAACAGTGCAGGGTTGGTTCAGGAGCGCAGGTACGCCAGGATGTTGTTGTGCGCTGGGTCACGCGCAAAGTCGAGCGCGTTCTCCAGCGGGCCCTCCCGCGTGAGCACGGCCTGCGCGGCAAAGCCCACCCAGGCGACCATGGCCAGGCGGCCGTTCTTCAGCTCCTGCACACGCAGCCGCTCGAACGCCGCCGGCTCCGCGGCGAGCCCGAGCGGGTCGAACCAGACGGTGCCTGCAAAGTTGCACAGGGGGTTAGCCCCTGGTCATTTCTCCAGGGTCAGGTTGGCTTCCTGTCTGCACACCGGCGCCACCCCAAGCGCTGTTAGCCTGGCCGCCGTGTGTCAGTCAACGAGACGTGCAGATGCCCTCCGTCTTCAGGGTGGAGTGCGCCGCGCCCTCTAGGTAGTGCCGCCACTTGAAGAGCGCGTAGACCAGTTCGTAGGTTTCCTTCTCGGTTGTGGTGTGATCGAACTCGGCTGCCTTGGGCTCCCTGGACTCATAGGCGCACGGTTGCACACCGCTGCCGTGGTCCTGGAAGCTCAAGGCAATCGAGCTGCTACACGACATCCGAGAGGAGACGCACGCACTGGTCGACGCGCTCGCCAAGTGGCGGCATTACCTTGAGGGCGCGGCGCCCTTCACCATGAAGACGGGGGGCATCCCCATTTGTGAGGACTCCACTGGGCGTTAGGAATGCATGCCGGTGGTCAGCTCAGACCACAGCATGGCTGGCTCTATCGCGAGACCGCCATTTGCAACCGTAGGTGCCTGCGCACATGGCAGCCGCTGCACTCCCGCCTGTCGAGCAGCAAGCTCGCGCATGGGGGAAGCGACACCCTGCAGGCGGCCTTGCCGCAGACATGCCTGCATGCAAAGCAGCATCTGAGCGGCTTGCAACCCTCAGGACGGAGCACTAACCACAGGCTCCCCCGGCATACGCGCTTGCAGCCACATGAGGAAGCCACCCTGCCCTGTGCTGCGCAAGCCAGGCAGGCAGCGGGCGGCGGCGCACCGGGGTAGTTCTTGTCGGGCAGGGCGATGCCGAGCGGCTCCAGGGCGTCCTGCCCGCAAGCGCGCGCATACTCCGGGCCAAACATGAGCAGCACCTGCGCGGCAGCCACCCACACGCGCGTGAGCCGCCCGGCCATGCAAAATAGCCATAGCGCACTGCTCGTCCTGCGGCGTGCGCGCGACGCGCACACGCGGCCGGCAGGCAAGCAGGCCCGCCAGACAGACAGCCGCCAGAGCCGCATGTAGAGACCATCTCCTGCAGGATGCATGCAAGCCTGCCACACCCCTTGGTGCGCTGTCCGCAAGCACGCGACAGTCGCGGCATGTTGCTGCTATGAGCCCCGATTGCCGAGCATGCGCACGTTAGGGTTAGGATTAGGATAGGGAACGCCAAGCAGGGAGCAGGCGCACGGCCGCAAATGGGGGCACCTGGCAGAAGGCGATGATGAGGATGCCCTGGCCGCCGGCGATGCGCAGGCCGGGCACGCCCAGATAGTTGAGGTCCTCGCCGCCCAGCTTGGCGCCGCCGACCGCCCACCAGCGCGTCTCCACGAAGCGCGCCGCGCCGGCCGCCTGCAGCGCCTCGGGCACCAGCGCGCCCAGCGCGCCCAGCATGGCCCAGCGCGCGTGCAAGAGCTCCAGCTCGAAGTTGCGGTCGAAGGCGGCCGGCTCGCGGGAGAGCGCCAGCGGGTCGAAGCCATAGTCGGCGGGCGCCTCGCCGGTCAGCCAGGGCGGGTACTCGGCCGGCAGCGGGCCCAGGAACTTTGGCCGCTCGGGGCCGTACCAGCGGCTGCGCGGCCCGGTGCGCGCCCTCTCTTATATTTGCCAGCCCGTGCGCTACAGGCAGGCAGCCTAACAGTGCGTTGCCGGCCGGCCCTGGACGGCAACAAACGCAAGTGCGCCAGGTGCCCTGGCCGCTCAAGCAGCCTGCGGCTGCGCAGGCCCTGTCCATGGTGACCTCTTGAACCACACTGCCTTTAACTTTGCATCCTTTGAATATATGCTTACACACGTTGGGTGGATGTGTACCCGGCAACATACTCAGCTTGCCATCTTGTTCATAACTTACACCCAAGGCACAGCAACTCAGCACGGGAGGACCTTTTTGCGCGTGCGCGGGCCTGCGCGTCCGCGTCCCGTGACCAGCCCTCTTCTATCTGAGGCTTCCTCGCGTTCAGATCGTTCTGCAAGCGCGACCACACTTCAGCAAAGTTATGGGTCGCGCATACTCAGATCAGGGACTGGCGCTTCCAAGCGGTACCGTGCTCACACCTGCAGGGACTTGCCCCAGCTGCTGTCTGCCAGCGCTTGTACCGCCGCAAACGGCAGCAAGCTGAAGGCTATGATGCCGGCCAACTCTGGAGTCACAGAAAGTGCTGCAGAAGGCTGCACGTGGCCCCTGTGTCGCCTTCTGCAGTGAGCAGATCCCTGAGCAGATCCCACGTGCATATGTCAGCAGGACGTGCTTTCACAAAGTTGTTGCAGAAACCATGCTTGGGCAGTTTGGATGGGTGGTGCCTAGCAGCAAAGGCGTACTCTGTATGGCTGGAAGGCATGCTGTGCTCTGCTGCGGCTCAAAGTACTGTTTAGCACGCGCGGTTGCAGCATGACCAGGCTGCTGTGGTGGAGCATGCAGCAACTGCGACACTTTGGTGGCGTACTCATATCGAGCCAAGTGCGTCTTTTGTAGAAGTGCTTACAACCTTTTGGTGCAAAGTGTAACCACAAGCGTCCGAGGCTCCAGCGAGGCCTGCTACCCTATAAGAACCCTGATCATGCCATCAGGTGCCTCCCAGCAACGCGGCCGGATCCACCGCCGCCAGCAGCGCCTCGTACACGTCGGTGCGCATGCGCACGCCGCGCTCGCGCGCGACGTCCAGCAGCTCCTGGCGCTCGCGCGGCGCCAGCAGCGCGCGCGCGCGCGCCAGCCCGTCCAGCCACAGCGCCTGGCGCCGGCGCGCAGCAGCTACAGGAGGGTCTCCTACATCAGCTTTGTCCTGTCAGGCGCTCGCGGGAACAGCACTTTGCCAGACCCCTCACACCACACCAAGCGAGCGCGCGCCAGCCATGGTCCAGGGCCCTTCCTTGCCCCACCGCACCAGCCACTCCAAGGTGCCAAAGCCGGTCATGCGCCACTGCCTGGGCGCCCTCCCCAGTGCCTGGCATCCAGATATGCGTGCCAGGCTGGCGTGTTTTTTTTTTTTTTTTTTTTTTTACGCCAACGGCTCCAAGCAGCGCCAAGCAGGCGGGGACTGCGCCTGGGCGGCCGCTCTGCTCCTGCACATACCCTAGCCTTGCTCACAACCAGCAAATCCCACACCATGTCCCGCACATGCTTGATACATATGGGGGAGGCAGGCTGGGGCGCCAACTGGGGCGGCATTGTTATTATGATACATGATTAAATTTAGTGACACCCTGTGTGAGGCGAATGCGCGGATGCACTGCAGGGCACCGCGTCGCAGCGTAGTGCCGCCAAACCCCCGCTCGCATTACATAGCGTTAGCGCGCCGGAGTGGGGCCGCGCCTTTGCCCAGGCGCAGGCGTGGACGCCGCGCAGGAACACGCGGCGCGCGGCGTCGGGCCGCCCGGCCGCCAGCTCGTGCGCGATGTACACGCGCCAGAAGAGCGGGCAGCCGCGCGTGGCCGGCGCGGCGGCCGCGCGCTCCAGCAGGCCCTGCGCGGGGCCGCCGCGAGGTCGCGGTTTGCGTTTGGGTCTGGGGTCCAGCGTGCAGGGTCGGAGCACGGGCCAGGAGCGGGATCCGACCGGCGCACCTTGCATGCTTAACCCCTGCGTCACCTCTGCATCTCAGGACCACCCAGCGCTCCAGCGCTCCAGCGGCCAAGCATGCAACATGCTTTGCTGAAGAAGCTCAGCGCGCTCGCTGCCACTTGCACGGTCCTCTGACACTCTCTTCCTCAGTTGCTTTTTAAAAGACCGAATCTGCGTCGAGCCGCGGGCATGACAGCAGAGCTACATCTCGGCCTCTGTGCCGCATGCGCCGCGCCTGCATCCGGTAGCCGGCCGCGGGGAGCGCAGCCTCGCAGCGCAGCGACAGCAGCGCGGTGGCGGCGGCGGGCGCGGCGGCGGCCGCGTCGGCCAGCGTGCGCCGCAAGCGCGCGCCCGTGCGCGCGCGCAGCTCCGCGCGCGCCAGCGCGCCCAGCAGCGCCGCCGAGCGCGGGTACGCCTGGGCGCCGGGCGGCGGCGGAAACGTATTTGACAAGCCAGAATGAGCGACCTGGCCTGAACCTCAGCGGCCTGCGCCCTGACCAAGCTGGGACACGCAGCTGGTGAGCGCCGACACGAGCTTACGGGGCAGCCCCACCGCGCTCAGCGCACACAGCAGCGGCGGATGGGTAAAAGCCTCGTGGCACTCAGCGGCCGGCGCGCGCCAACAGCGCCTGCCCAGGTCAAGCTGTGCAGAGCGCGCTGGTGCATCGGTCAGGCTGTTCAGGGCGTGCAGCAGGGCGGGGCAAGAACGACCCCCAGCCTCGCCCGTGCGCAGGTCTGCACCGCGGGCCTGCCCCCGGGCGGTCCGCGCACCTCCAGCGCGGCTGCGAGCGCGCGGTGCAGGCGGCCGGGCGCGGCGCACGGGTCGCCCGCGGCGGCCGCCTCCGCCAGCAGCGCGCAGTGCCGCCGCGTCAGCTCCTCGTGCGCGGCGCTGCGCCGGCGCACCTGCGGCGCGCGCGCGCGCCGCGCCTGGGTCGCGGCCGGCGCGGCGCCCGGGGAGCGCTCGTCATGCACTGACGGCGGGAACGGGCAAGGTGCCGGCTGGCAGGGCGAGCGGCGAGCGGCACGGCGTGCCGCCGCGCCCTGGCTGTCTCCGCCGCGGCCCGCAAAGCAGACAGATCAGACGCCGGCGGAGCGGAGAGGTGAGGCTGCGGGTGGGCGCGGACCTCCAGCGGCGCGGCAGCCAGCGCCTGCTCGTACACCGCCGCCGCGGCGCCCCAGCCGCCCATGCCGGCGCCCGCGGCGGGCAGCAGGCGCTCGAACAGCGCCGCCGCCGCGACGACCGCCGCCGCCGCCGCCGGCAGCGCCGCGCCGCCGCCGTCGGGGCCGCCCGCGCCGTCCGCCGGCCCCAAGGCGCCGCCGCTGCCCAGCCGCGCCGACAGCATCGCCTGGAAGCCGCGCCGCGCCTCGAGCAGCCTGCCGGGTGCGAGCGCGCCAGCGCGCTCAGAGCGCGCTCGCCCATGATGCTGGAGGCGGTCGCCCGTCCCGCACTGTCAGCGAGCGCAGACGCAACATGGATATTTATGGTGATTGGTTATGTACAAGCCTGACGTCATGGTGGTCGGTGTGTGCAAGCCTGCGCCGGGTCAGTGAAGAGGCCCAGCAAATGCCGGCGGCGCGGGCGGCGCGCACGCGCTCCTCGGCCATAAGCGCGCCTGCTTGGCTTCTGCCTCGACATCGACATCTTGCTGTGGCAGCGCTGCTGCACACCTGGCAGCGTCGGGCAGCGCAGGCGGGCCGCCGCCGGCGCCCGGGCGCGCGCGCTCGAAGGGCCCGCCGCTGCCGAGCCAGGCGAGCAGGTGCAGCGCGCGCGCCTCGCCCGCGGCGGCCTGGCCGGCGGCCGGGGCGCCGCTGGCGGCAGTTTGCGCAGGGTCGATGGCGGCAAAGCACTCCCCTGGCGGGCAGCCGAGCTCCGCCTCGGCGGCCGCCAGCGCGAGCGGGGCGGCGTGGCGCCCGCGCGCGGCCGCATCGGCCGACACCGCCGCCAGCGCGGTGTCGTACACGCGCCGCGCGGCCTGCTGCACGCAAGCCAGGGCTGTGAAGTGCTGCGCCAAGCTGTCTGGGAACGCTGGGTCCCTGTGCATGCACTGGAGCGTCCAGGCAGCCAGCGCACGACACACCACAACCATCCCAGCAGATGAGGTGTGGATGCTTGGTGTCATCCGAGCAGATGTTGTCCAAGTGCTTGATGAGCGTCTGGGGTGTGGGGTCCTATCAGGCCAGAATGCTGTGCGTATGTAATGAAGTAAGAGCAAGGCCTGTGCTGCGCAGCAGCGACGGGGTGCAGATATGCAAAGCGCAGGCCGTGCGCCTGCGCCCGACGCGCGCGCCTTGAGCTGCCCGGCGACCGCCTGCAGGCCGGCAAACGCGCCCCACAGCGCCAGGCTGCCGCGCCGCGCCGCCAGCAGCTGCTGCGCGGCGGCGGCCGCGCGGCCCCAGTCCGGGCGCTGGGCGGCGTCGGGGCCGGCGCCCTGGTAGGCGTCTCCGCCCGACCCCCCGACGCGCGCCGCCTCCACCGCCAGCAGCGCGCCGGCCAGCCGCGCGTCGTCTGGGAAGGCCGCGTCCAGCAGCAGCTGCAGCGCGCGCGCCAGGAACGCGCGGCGCTCCTCGCCCGCCTGCGCGCGGCGCGCGGCCGGTGAGGACGCCGCAGGCTCAGCGCATGCCGGCGTCTGATGACCGCGAGGCACCTGGCGCCTTGCTATACGTGCTGTGCGCCTTCATTAACTCCTTTTTCTTTTCAAACGAAGAAACGAGGACAGAAGTGCTCTTGCAGGACCACACAGGCCCGCCAGCGCTGCAAAGCGCCCTGCAACCAGGCGCGCCTGAAACCAGGCGTGCATGGGCGGCGCGCGCTGCAGAGCACCCGCGCCGCCGGCGCCCGCGTCGCTCTCTCCGTCGCCCAGCGCGTCGAAGAAGCCGTCCGGGTCCAACCACGCGGCGGGCGGCTTCGGGCCGGGCTCAGTTCCCCGCGGCGCAGGGCCCCCGCCGCCCAGCGCGCCCAGCGCGGCGGCCAGCTCGGCCGGCAGCGCGTCGGCCGCGTCGGCCGCGGCGGCGCCGTCGTTGGAGCTGCGCCAGGCGCCCAGCGGCGCGCCCAGCAGCTCCAGCAGCGCCAGCGCGAGCTCGTGCCGCGCGCCGGGGTCGTCTGCGCGCCGCCGCCCCGGGCTTCGACTCGTATGGCGACCTCGACCGTGGCCGCCTGCCAATAGCTTCACGGCCTTGGCAGTCTCTGTGCTGGTGGTGGCATGCAAGCCGCGCGGCGGCCGCAGCTTTGGCTCAGTCAAGGCTTCCGCACCATTGAGACTGCAGCAGAGCAGCTCCGGCAGGACCCCGGTTAGCGCTAGCTGCACTACTTGCTTGTCCGCGCCAGGCCGGGCGGTGGCCACAGGCCGCTGCTGCTGGGGCTGTGGCACTGCCGCTGAGGCAAGATGGTTGCCGCATGGGCCCGTGAGATGTCAGGCATCAATACCTTTGCAGGGCCGCTGCAGGATGGGCGTGACAGGCCAGGGCGTGGCTACACCCTAGACTAGGGTGCCCTAGGTCGGGGCGCGCCTGGCGTCAGCAGGCACTCGCGCACGTCCTCAAACTCCACGATGCGCTCCTCCAGATCGGCCGCGGCTGCGGCCTCGTCGGCGCCGCGCTCGCCGCCCAGCGCGCGCGCGCGCAGGGGCAGCCACTGCTCGCGCTCGCGCGCCTGCGCACACAGGCCCGAGGCGCATCGCACAGCATAATGGCAGCCAGGAAAGCCAGGAGGGCGGCCAGACGCCACAGGCAGTATCGCACAACGGTGGCAAGCTGCACGCGGTGATGCGGAGCGCTCGCGCCTCCGCTCGCAGCGGGCAGGCCAGCGCCCTGCACATGCGCAGCCCCGATGCTACAGCCTCACATTCCGCACTCCCGCCGGCAGAGGGTAGCGGCGCGGCGGCGCAGGCCTTCAGCCGCGCGCCAAGCGCGCTGCCGCGCAGGCGCAGGCGCTGACCTGGTTTTTTTGCATGGCTGGACACGCAGCCGGCCTCTGCGCGGCCTTGCGGCGCGCGGGCGCGCGCCACGACAGGCGCCGGCTTTGCAGACAGCGCGCGCGCGCATGGGGCGGGGCCGCCGCCGCGCCGGGCGCCGCGCCTGCTCCTGCGCGGCCCAGGTGCGCGCGATGGCGTCGCTGAAGCCGCCGCCCTCGCCGCCGGCCAGCGCGGCCACCTGCGCCTCCAGCCGCACGCCCAGCCGCGCCAGCAGCTCCTCCTCGCTCTCCTCCTCTGCGCGCGGGCCTAGGGTTAGGGTAGGGTAGGGGTCATGGTTGGAGGCAGGGCCGACGCGGGCGCATGGCAAGTGCGCCTTCAGATAAGCATGAGCGCATGTGAGGCGGCCGGGATGCCACAGCCAAGACAGCACTCAGCCCACGGACGCATGCTCTGCCTTCCCCGCATCCTCTCGCGCAGGGCGAACAGATGTGATTTGTCAGGGGGGTACGCAGCATCAGCAGGCGCTGCGTGGTTACACCAGAGCGGGCGCCGTCCTGCAAACACTAAGGAGTCGGGCGAGTCGGGCCGTGGCTGGCAGTCACCGGCCTCAGGCGGCGGCTCGGCCTCCGCATCCGCGTCCGCGTCGGCTGCGGGCTCTCCAGCCTGGGCGCCGTCGGCGCCCCCGCCGCCGCCGGCCGTGGGCTCCCCGCCGCCCGCCGCCGCCGCCGCCGCTTCGGCGGCGGCGTCGGCGTCCGCCGCCGCGGCCGCCGCCGCGGCCGCCGGCGTAAGCGGCACCCACCCGCTCCAGCCGCCCCCCTCCTCCTCTGGCTCTGCGCGCGGCCGCCCGCGCGCTGCGACGTGGTGCACGAGGGCGCTGCAGGCGCGCGCAAATGCTGCTGCATGGTGCCCCGCAGGCGCCCGCAGGCGCGCCGCGCGTTCCCCGGCGCATCTCCTGGTCAGCAGTGGGACGCGCCGCGCGCTCTTCAAGCGCGCCCGCTCGCACCACACGCCCCTGAGCACCGGCGGGCGCGCGCGCCCGCACAGTGCCTGCGCCTGACGCGCCCCCCCCCCCCCCCCCACACCCGCCCAGTGATGTTGGCAGATCGCGGCGCCCGGCGGGCCCGCGCGCCTGGCTCCAGCGGCAGCGGGGGCGGTGGCTCCGTCGCCGGCGCTGCATCCTCGGGCTCCTCCGCGGGCAGGCCCGCCTGGCGGCGCGCGTGCCACGCGGCCCAGCCGCGCGCGCGCGGCTCGCCCAGCAGCGGCGCGCCGGAGCGCCAGCACGCCTCAAACGCGCGCAGCTTGGCGGACGCGCCGCCTGCGCCGCGCGCGGGCCTGGAGCATGGCGGCGGGCCCCGGCCATAGCGCGGCGGCGCGGTGCGCTGGCGCCGCCTGGTCACACTCATGCCCGCCGACCTGTGGCAATCTCCTGCTGTGGCCGTCTCTGTTGCATCAAAACAGTGCGAGCCGTTGCACTAGGGCGACAGGGTGCTTGTGCCAGATCACAGGCGCCAAACCACAGGCTTTGCCCGACGGGCCAAGCACAAGGCAGAGTGCGCGCCTGGCAGCTCGGCCGGCGCCAGGAAGGCAAACTCGAGCGCGGCCTGCACGCGCGCCACGCCCTGCTCGCTGTGCCCCGCCTGCAGCTCCAGCCGCACCTGCCGCGCCCGCGCCCCGCCCGCCGTCGCCGGAGCCCGCCGGAGCCCGCCGGCATCAGCCGCAGCCTCTACAGGCTGACCACCTCTCAAGCTGAAGCAATTGCGTCAGCACAAGGCTGGGCCGCGACAGATGCACCAAGGGTGCCCGCCGCCGGCCGAGGGCGCGCGGCGCGCCGCGCGGCCGCCGCGCGCGCTCGGCCGCCCTGCGAGCGGCGGCAGGGGCGACGCCCTGTCGAGCGCGCTTCGCAGCGCGGCGGGCGGGCGGCGGGCGCGCACCGCATCGGCCAGCAGGCCCACCCAGTCGCGCTCCGCCTGCGCCACAACGGCTGCTGGCGCGCCCTCCCGCTTGCGCCGCGCCTGCTCCCGCGCCAGCGCCTGCCCGCCCAACCCCAGGGCGCGCTCAGAGGCCCTGCAGAGACGAGCGACCCTGCGGGGCAGGCGGCGGCGCGCCTCCCGGCACCCCCCAGCAGATGCAACCGCACAGGCGCGCCCGCCCTGCCGCAACCCCACGCGCGCTGCGCAAGGCTCTCAGGCATGCGCCGGGGTGGCGCGGCAGGGCGCGCAGAGCCGCCGGCCTGCCGCGACAGGGCAGAGGACGCCAAGCCAGGGACGATTTGCGCGGCAGGGCGGGGCGGGTTTGGCGCGGGGCGGGCGGGCACCAGCAGCCCGTCCGCATAGTCCTGGCGCAGCGCGCCGACCGCCGCCGCGCCGCCGCCGCCGCCGCACCGCCGCCAGGCCAAGAACGCGCGCCACAAGCGCCCGCTGCCGCCGTGGCGCGTCAGCACGCGCCGCCAGCGCTCCAGCACCTGCTCGCGCGCGATCTTCAGTTCCAATATGTGTGCAAATGTAAATGCACGGTAGCGCGGCGTGTACAGCTGATGCAAGCTGTGCGCGACCTGGCGCGTGCAGCGTGTCGCGGCGCACCCAGCAAGCGGTGGCGTCAGCCGGGCAGGCAGGGCGTGTCCATGTCTGCGGCCATGCTGCCGGAAAGCGCACATGCACAGGCACGCCTCAATGCCCCTTGGTCCGTTCGGCGCTGCTGGCTGCAAAGACCCTACAGCCGCGGGCAATGGCTCTCGCGCAGCCAGTCACGGCGCGCGGGCCCTGCCACACCGCACGACGCACGGCAGCCCCAGGCGCTCAGCGCAGCGCGCCGCGGCAGCACGGCGGCGCGCCGCACCCTCGCGCGCGCTCGTCCGCTCATCGCTCGAGCAACAAGACTATATCGGGCGTCAGTCGTCCGTCTGGCGTGTGCTGGGGACCAGGGCGCCTTCCGTCTCGGGAACCAGGACCCCTAGGGCCTGCAGGCGCTGGGCGCACCTCGTCGGCCGGCGCCGCGGCCTCCGCCGCGCCCAGCAGCGCGAGCAGCAGCTCGTCGGAGCCCGGGTGGTGGCCCAGCGCCTGCTCCAGGATCGCGGCCTTCTTCTCCGCCGCGGCGGCCGCCACGCCGGGCCGCGGCCGGCCGAGCGCCGGCCTGCGCGCCGCCGCAGCGCGCTGGGGGGTCGTTGCCCTGCGTTGCAGGGTGACAATGCGGCAGGACCTGGCAGCGGTGCGCTCGCCGCGCCTGGCGTATGGATCCCGCAGTGACCAAGTGTGTTGATGCGCAGACGCCTGTCAGGGCGGAAGCGATGCGGCGCCCTGCCAACCTGGTGGCCGCGCAGCGCGTCCCGGCCCGCAGGCCGCCGCCCTGGGCAAGGAGGGCGCGCGGCCCGGCAAGCACGGTGCATGTCGCAGCGGGCGCACTGGGCGGCCTCATCCTGGAAGGCCGCAAAGTCGAGCCAGAGCTGCAGCTGGTAGGGCGCCGCGCGCACGGCCGCGTTGAGCTCGCGCGTGCGCCGCAGCAGGTACATCTCGTGGCTCTCGCCCGCGCCGGCCGCGGCCCCGTCCTCCACCGCAGCGCCCCCGTCGGCGCCGCGGCCGTCCGCCCCCTCGCGCTGGCGCCCCTTGGGCGACCCCGCATCATCCGCCAGCGGGATGAACGCGGGCGCCGGCAGCGCGAGCTTGCCCGGGCGGCCGCCGGCGGTGGCGGCGGCGCCCCGCGGAGCGCCCGCGGCCGCGCCGGGCGCGTGCGGCGCGGGCCGCCCCGCGCGGCCCAGGCGCACGCGGCGCACGCGGCGGTCGCGCTCCGCGCGCGCGGCCGAGGCCAGGAAGTACCGCCGTCGCTCGCCGGCCGCGCCGCGCTGCGACGCGCCGTCCGCCTCCGCACCCAGGCCCCTGCCCGGCGCGGCCCCATCAGGTGAGGGAGCAGTCGCCTGGAACCCCGGGGCGGGGCCGCGCCGCCTGCCTGCAAGCCCAGGCCGCCTCCGACAGGGCGCGCGCGCCTCTGACCCAAACGATCGCTCCAGCCTGCTGCTGTCTTGCGGGCAGGTGCACCAGCCACGTCATCAAGTCCGCCGATGCACCAGAACACAGGCGTCAGCTACAAGCTAAAAAAAAAAAAAAAAAAAAAAAACACCAAGGGCGAGCGGCACCTGGGCCCGTAAGCATGGCCGGTTCGCGGCCGCGCGCCCGCGGCCACGCCCGTGGGGTCCACGCGGTGGTACGCCGCGATATTGGCGCGGTACAGAGCCTGGGGACACGCCGTGATCATGCTTCCCATGCTTGCCTGGTCAGGCTCCATGCGAGCGAGTGGAGGGACCTGGCCTCAGACCCAGCGCGGGACCTGGCCTCAGACCCAGGCCTCATCTGACACGGTGCGAGCAGCGCGCGGGGTCCCTGAAGTCGTGTCGCATGTCTGAGAGTGTTCCACGTCCGCGCTTACAGCATCAAGGCTGTCAGAAAGCTGAGATCTGACACCGGGTACCTCGTGCACGCAGCATGATGCAGACGTGAGGCTCGCGGCCACAGGCTGTCGTATGTGGGCGCGAGCCGGACGCGGGCGCCCAGGCCGGCCCAGCTGGACGCTGCCCGCCAGCCGCACGCGCCCCAAGATGCAGGGACAATGAACCCAGTGATGTAAGTTTCTGACATTTCTGATACCCTCTGTTGTCTCGCCAACACCTCTGAAACGGGACGCAGAACAGAACACGGACCTGGAAGAGCACGTTGTCGCGGTCGCCGCGTGAGTCGAAGTAGGCATCCGGCTCGGCGCCGGGCACGGCCCACTGGCCCGGCGCGGCACGGCGCGCCAGGCCGCCGGCCGCCGCAGCGCGCCGCTCCGCCTCAGCCTCCTTCTCCGCGTCGGTGCGCGCGCGCTTGGCCGGCCGCCGCTCGCGGTCCCCGTCCGCGCGGTGGCTGCGCTTGGACTTGCCGCGTTCCCTGTCCCTGCGCCGCTGCAGCACACTTGCTGGGCACCACTGGCCCCCTCGCCGGTGTCCCAACACACACACGGCTGCTTGTACGTGGCGAGGTGGCTGCCGGGGTCTGCCGGCGCTCTCCAGCGACGGCGGGCGGCCACGGGCGCAACAGTACAAGCAGGCCTGCAGCAGGCAGCAGGCCTCCAGGACTCGACACCAACGCACAACGCACTTCTTGCATGGCCTGCACTCCTGCCGCAGCGCGCACTTGTCCTTTTTGCGCTTGCGCTTGGTGGGCTCCAGGCGCCGCGCAGACGGCCGGCGCTCGCCGCCCGCACTGGGCGGCCCGGGAGCGCCGGCGGGAGCGGGCGCGTCGGCGTCACTGGCCGGCTCGCTGTCGCTGCTGGAGGGCAAGAAGTGGTCCGCCGCGCGCTGCAGCTCGGCCTCTGCGCGCGCGCGCAACCGGGAGGTGTTCAACGTGGACAGTGAGGCTGTCCATTCAGTAGTGGCACTTTTGCCGGACGACTACCGTCGTGAGAGGTGCTTGCGCGCGTATGTCGTGCGGCCTGCTGCAGTCCGTGCGCAAGCGCTTGAACCAGCCTGAGAACGGCTGTGAGCAGGTGGCTACATGGTGAAGTGCTCAGGTGCGATCGCCTGGCTCCCTAAGCGATGCGCCTGCTCGTGTTGACCAACTTCAGGCAGACCACCGCGTGCTCCTTGGCAGGTGTAGCAGCGCACCGCGGGCCGCTCGAGCATCATCATCGGTCTGCGCTTGCTGAAAACTGGTAGCGGCAAAGCTCGCAAACTGCGCTACGCTCTCAGCGGCAGGTACGTCGTATGCCCCGCCAGCGACAGGGAACAGTGGCCCAGCAGCGGGAGCCTCCGGCCTGATGTCCATGCATGAGAATGCAGCGTTTTCCGCCCTACGCTTTCGACAGCCGGGAAGACATAACAACTGCACTAAGGATGTCAGGAGGATACTGTTTGAGTACTCGTTGAGTTGAGCAAGCAGACTTGGCTTAACCCTAATAGTAACCCCTCTCTGAAAGAGAGCAAAACTGATAAATACAGCACTGGTCCACCGTCACAACCATGGCCAGCTCGTCCCAAGCAAGCCCTTGTGCTGCGCAAGCTCTTGTTTCTGACTCTTGGACTGGACTGAAGTGCATATATTTCTGAGCTGACCGCGTGCCCATAGTTCCGATTTAACAGGATGTGGCACCAGCTGCGCTCGGCTGTGGAGGAGGGCGTGCGCGAGTTCTCCCGCGACGCCCTGCAAGAGGTTTGCGCGCCTGCTGCAACAGTGTGCAAGGTGCTGCAGAACAACGCCTTTCG
>JAABUV010000885.1_pt1 | contig 44801 bp, 53 predicted proteins | sample 5559971 | NCBI WGS metagenome assembly JAABUV01 (sample SAMN10711881, study PRJNA513362) | rock metagenome | isolation source: Antarctica rocks | place: Antarctica: Victoria Land, Knobhead nord | collected 2015-12-19 | reverse complement strand
CCGCGCGGCCGCCCCGCCCGGCGCGCCTCGGGCCCGTTCATGAGCCTGGGCGTGGACGACCGCGTGACGGTGCTCGCCTTGCCACATGGGGTCCCCATGGGGCAGGGTTTGTTTGCGCTGGCCCAGCCCTGTGCACGTCCTGTGCCGCCCCTGTTGTGCGGCCGCAGCGTCCAGGGGGACGCCGGGGCGCTGGCCCAGCCCCCTGTGCACTGGGACAGGGGCGAGTTGGGGCAGGGCGGTGCTGGCGACGGCCTGGGGAAGGTCAACTCTGTGCAGCAGCGTGCGCTGCGCGAAGCGACCTGCGGCAACTCTGGAGAGGTAGTGCTTCGGAGCAAGCAGCAGGAGCCCATGTTGTCTTGTCTCTGCAGCGTTACATGACCGAGGCTGCAGGTGCAAGCCGCGACCTGGCGTTGGCAGCGTGGCAGGGGGCGCGACGACGCGCCTCTGGCTGTTACGTGCGTATGTTTTGGGCCGGTAGCTGACGGGGTTCGCCGCCCTGAGCGCGCGTGCGCCCGCCCTGCAGGCGCGGCTGCCGGAGATGGACGTGCAGGGGCCGACGCCGGTGCAGGAGGCCGCGATCCCGCATGTCCTGCGCGGCGAGAACGTCGCCATCCAGTCCTACACCGGCTCTGGCAAGGCGCGCCAGGGCGCTCCACCGCTTTAGAGGGAGGAGCAAGCTCAGGCGTGCCTCTTAGAGAGCCGTCTGGCAGCCTTTGTCACTGCTGGTGAATGCGAGGCTTTTGGCGTGGGTGTAAACGTGCAGCCGAGGTTCGGTATGCTGCAGAGACACCCCGACCATGAGCAAAGGCATGCGAGAGGACCAGTGCCGCGTGCGCGGCAGACGCTGGCGTATATGCTGCCGGTGCTGTCGCTGGCGATCCAGCGCGCGGAGGCGGAGGCGCTCGCGCTCGCCGCGGACGGCCGGCCGCACGAGGCGGGCAGCCTGCAGGCGGTCGTCTGCGCGCCCAGCCGCGAGCTGGCAATGCAGATCGTGCGCGTCGCGCACGGCCTGCTGCCGCCCGACGCGCGCGGCTGCGTGCAGCAGTGCATCGGCGGCGCCAACCCGCACCGCCAGGCGCGGCGCCCTGAGGCTGGGGCTGGTCCCAGGGGCGCGGCGCCGCGGGGCCGCGCTCATTCTGGTGTGTGGCGGGCGCTGGGTAGGGACGCGCGAGGGCGGGCGGCCTCCTTGTTGTGGGCATGCGGTAGTGCGTGTACTCAGTTGACAGCGACGACAGCGATAGGCGCTGGGGCCACCCAGCACTCCGGGGCATGCCCGTCGCAGCTGCCGCATGCGATGCTGGCCACCCCGTGCCATCCGACCTGCTCGGTGGGCGGTGGCCGGGGCGCTGGCACGCGCGCCCGCCCTGCACAGCGGCGCGCTGATGCGGGCGCCCGCAGCAACCCTATACCCTATGCTGCCGCGCAGGCGGAGGCTGTGAAGCTGAACCGGCCGCTGCTGGTGGTGGGCACGCCGGGGCGCCTGGCGGAGATGAGCCGCATGGGCGTGCTGCAGACGCACCCCACGCGCATCCTGGTGCTGGACGAGGCGCGCCCCGCCCGCGGCCGACCCCTGGGAGCCTTGCAAGAGCCCTGGCGCTGGCGGGCGTGTCTGCCGCTCGGCAGCCAGGATAGGGTCAGGGTAGGGCAAGGTGTGAAGGGGAGAGGGCGCGCGCGCAGGTGGACCAGCTGCTGGCGGTGCAGTTCCAGGAGGACATGACGCGGCTGGTGCAGCACTGCGGGCGGCGCGCGGACGGCGGCCGCCAGACCGTGCTCGTGTCCGCCACGCTCACGCCCAAGGTGCCGCGCATGGGCCCTTCCGCTCGCCCGCCTCGCGCCGGCCTGGCGCCGTGATGCCTTGAGCGTGGTCCTGGGCGCGAGCTGGGTCCGCCTTGAGTGTGGTCCTGAGCACGAGCTGGGTCCGCCATCTGCTGCTCCTTGCATGGTGCCCGGCTGGGGAGCATGTTGAGCCGGCGCCTTGGAGTACGCAGGCCTCACATGCGTCCAGCCCAGGAGCGCAGGAGGATGCTCTTCTTTGTGCTGGCTGGTACAAATGAGAGTGCGTTCATGGTGCAGGTGGTGGCCGCGGCGTCCGCGTGGTGCCCCGACGCGCGGCTGGTGCGGGCGGCGCCGGCGGCGCCCGCTCAGCCGGCGGCGCCGGCGCCGGCGGGCGAGGGCGGCGCGCCGGTCAGCGCGCCGCCCACGCTGCTGGGCTGGGGGGAGATGTTCCGCGGCGACGGCGCGCGCGCGCTGGGTGCGCCGCGCGTGGCCGGCGAGACCGTGTGTGGCGACCGGAGCGGGGGAGTGTGTGCGGGTCCGTGCGAGCTGTGAGCGGCGCTGGCGGCGCTGTGCTGCAGCTGGCGCCCTGAATTTACTGCCACGGCATGTTGTGTGGGGAGCTCATGTCGACTCAAGGCAGGGGTTGCTCGTGCACACTCCGTCCTTGTTACAGACGTGTCCTGTCAGCGATACATGCAGAGACCTGAACACACGGAGGCTGACTGCGGTCGCGCCGGCGCGCAGCGACGACCGGCAGCGCGGGCGGCGTCGGCACGGCCGGCAGCGCGCCGGAGATGCCGCCGACGCTGGAGCACGCATGGCTGGCGGTGGACCGGCGGCACCGCACCGACGCGGTGCGGCGCGCGATCCACGCGCTGGGCGCGCAGCGCGCGCTCGTCTTCATGAACTTCCATCAGCGCTTGAAGGTGCGGCGGGGGCCGTGCTCGGCATGCGGGGGCGTTCCCGGGGGCCGTGTGGGGACCGTTGGGCCTGCACACCAGACGGGTCACACACGTGCCAGCGGGAGCAAGGCGCGCCCGCGCCGGGTGCGGTCATGGGGTCATTCCAGCGCCACCTGTAATATGCGCGTGGGAGTGCAGCGATGCGTATTTGTATTTTGTGTGTGCTGGCCATCGCCGCTGGCCTGAATGTGGCAAACCCTCTTGCCCTTAGTGATGGCGCACACAAAGGAACAGCCTGTCGGTGCGGTGACAGTGGGTGGGTGCCGTGTTTCAGCGCTGACATGCTCTATTGCATGCTCGCTGTGCGCTTGACAACTCAAGCTGGGCGGCCTTGCGCGCAGGACACGGAGTACAAGCTGATGGCCAACGGCCTGGCGGCGGGCTGCTTGAGCGGCGACATGGGGAAGCAGGCGCGCGGCGGCCCTGGGGTTTGGGGCAAGGTTTGCTGCATGCGAACAGACGTGTGCGTGCTCGTGGCGGGGACCCAAGCGAGCTCGCCTGGAGGCCGCGCCAGGGCTGCGCACGCCCCGCGCCGCCGCGCCCGGCACCTAGTGATGCATGGTCAGCGCCCCGCCCCCACGGACTCCCCTGATCAGCTGTGCGTTTCGCTCAGCAGATGAAGCACTTCAAGGAGAGCAGCGTCTGCATGCGGGCCGCGGGCGGAGGTGACCCGCTGCGCGTGCCGCGGCCAGGGGCGCCAGGCGGTGCTGCGCGAGTTTGCGGCCGGGCGCATCCGCGCGCTGGTGGTCAGCGACGTGGCCGCGCGCGGCCTGGACCTGCCCGGCTGCGACGCGGTCATCAACCTGGAGCTGCCCAGCGACGCGGCGCACTATGCGCATCGCGCCGGCCGCACCGGCCGCGCCGGCCGGTGTGCGCCGGCCGCCCCTCGCCCTCCGGCACACTCGCGCCGCAAATACAGACGAACGTGGCCTAGCGGCGACGCCTGTGCCGTCGTGGAGCGCGCGATGGGTCTGATTATCATTGGAGCGCATCTCGGGCCTGGCCGGCTGCGAGGCAGCAGTGGCTTGGGAGGGGGCAGCAAGGGTGTGCTGCGCGCGCCGAGCTGGCGCCGCCGCGCTAAGGGTGATAAGAAGTGCAGTCGGCTGTGCATGCACCTACGCTGAATTGCTTCACGTGTCAGGCTTTTGGTGCTTAGGGTTAGGGTTCAGGGGGCGTTGGCGCCCGCGCGCAGGCCGGGGTCGGTGCTGTCGCTGGTGGAGCCGCAGGAGCGCTTTGTCATCCAGCGCCTGGCCAGGCGCCTGGGCGTCGCCATCCCAGAGCTGCAGCTGTCGGCCGGCGCGTTCACGGCCGCCGGCGCGGGCGCGGCCGACGCCGCGCCGGCGCCGGCAGGCGCGTTCACAGCCGCGGGCGTTGGTGCGGCCGACGCCGCGGCGGCGCCGGCGGGCGTGGCGGCGGCCGAGCGCGGCGGCTGGGAGGGCCTGCAGGGCTGAGCCCTGCGGATTGCTTGGGCTGCTGGAACAAGGTCGCTCAGGCTGTGGCGGCCCAGCGGCGTCACTCCCGAGCGTCGTATGCATGCAAACAGCTTACCTGAATGAGGGGTAGCCACGACATGCAACTAGCGCCAGAACAGGGTTGAATGAACAAACGGATGACAACTGTTGTATTTTAATATTTTGAGGCGCGGGCTTATGCAGGGCTGCTGCTTTCCAATGAGCATGTAGCTATGTATGAATGAATGAATGAAAGGCCCCAATGCGCGCGCCTAGGCATTCATGCTCTTTCGAATTAAATTCAGCCAGCTATAGGGCTGCGCAGCACAGCAGCACAGGTTTTTACGTGGAGAAGCGAACAAAAGAAAGCAGCATCTCTGGTGCCTCCTCTACATCAGTACGAGCTGGCACCATGGGGAAGGCGGAAGAAAAGCGAGCACTGAGCGATGATGGCTCCGAGGAGGCTATGCTCAGCTGGCGCCAGATGAGCTGCATCTGGTGGGTCAGGGCTGCTCTTTTGGAAGGATTGCTCAGTGCTGGAAGTGAGGGCCGCCTGCTTCAAGCGCCAGGCAATGCAAGTTGGGTGAGTCATGCAGCGGGTATTTACACAGCTTTCGCGCGGACGCTGCAGGCTGACACAGACGTTCCAGGCCATAGCCACGACCATGCCGTACACGCTGAGCATCTACATGGTGTGTCCACCGCTGCGCGCCAAGTATCACCCAGCACATGCTTTGCGCGTATGTTGACCGCACAGAGTGCAGCCTTGTGCCGCCGTGCTGGCACGCAGCCCGCGGCAGCCTACAGACGCCCGGCGCGCGGCAGGTGCGGAGCTTTGCGCGCGGACAGGGCAAGTCGGAGCAGACGATCGGCGCGCTCGCCGGCCTGCTGGCCGCCGCCGGGCCCTTCCCGCGCTCCATCTCCTCGTTCCCATGGGGCGTCGTGTCTGACCGGATAGGCCGCAAGGTGCCCAGCCCGGGCCCGCCTGGCGCAGCGGGGGCGTCCGGGGAGCGGTGTGCGGAGCGAGAGGTGTGCGGGCGCGTGGGTCCACTGGTGCCGGCTCGTCAGTTATGTTCCACGGAGGGCCCGGGAGCAGACCGGGCAGCGTGCTGTGCGGCTGGCCTGCGGCTTGCAGCTGGTTGGCGTGAGTGCTGCGGCATTCGTGCCTGCCTTGCCAGTTGGCGGCCAGCCAGCAGAAACAGCAGTGTAGTTCCAGGCCTGTGTGCTTGCTCCTGGCCTGCTCAGCCAAGGGGTGAGGGGTTCGGTACTCTTTGCCCCTTGCACACACCTTCACAGTCAGCAGGACCCTTGTTATGGCTACGCGGTTGTGCGCACTGGGGTTGAGGCCAAGCGCCATTGTCGCGGACCTTTGCTTGGGAACCAGTGGCCGTCCGGTCTGAACGTCATGTTGTGCGGCGCGCTTTTCTCCCGTGCTGTGGCCTGCCGTGCGGCGCACCGGCGTGCCAGGGTGCTTGCCGCGTGCGTGGCGGCTGCGGCCGACGACTGGGACGCTCGGGCGGCAGGTGGTGGTGCTTATCGGGTGCGTCTTCGCGTCAGGCGGCATTGTGCTGTACGGCGCCAGCACGTCCTTCACTGCAGCCTTCCTGGCGCGCCTGATCCCCGGTGCGCCGCGGGGATTGCCCCTGCAGCGCCCCTGGCGCCTGCGGCGCAGCGCGCTGCGGGGCCGCTCCCTGCAGCACCGCTCGCATGTGCAGTGCAGCTCAGCTATGGGGAGCGTGGCTAACGGAGTACTGCCCTGCTGCAGCCGCGGGCGTCCCCGCTGGCCCCTGCTCCTGCCGCTCCTGCCGCAGACTTTGCTTGTGAGTGGCGCATTGCAGCGACTGCTGTGCAAGAGCGAGTTTGGCGCCTGCGGCGCTGTCGGCGCCTGCGAATGCGCATGGTGTAGTGAGCATGAGCTGAGACGCGGGACGTGGTGCAGGCATTTTCAACGGGACCGCGGTTGCGCTGAAGTCGATGATTGGCGAGAGCTGCGACGCCAGCAACCAGGCGCGCGCCGGCGTGGGCCGCTCGGTGCCGTGGGCCGGCGTGTACCTGGCGGCTGCGTAATGTGCTGGGTGGGCTGCTGGCAGCCGGAGGAGGCTGGCAGCGACAAATCTGTGCCCGCGCACTTGTCTAATGGGCGCTTGCAGGGATCGCTCCAGGGCGCTTGCGGGGAGCGCGCCAGGGCGCCTGCAGGGGAGTGCTCTGACCTGCCGATTAAAACCCGAGCCCCCAGACGAAGGTATCCACGCCGGCAAGCTCGCGCACGGCGCGCAGGCCCGCGCGATGGCGGTCCTGACGCTGGGCTTCAGCATGGGCACGGTGATTGGGCCCGCGCTGGGCGGGCTGCTGGCGGAGCCGTGCGACGTGTTCGGCGACCGCTTCCCCTTCTGCGGCGCCAACGGCCTGTTCGCCGCGCGGTGCGCCCGCGCGCCCGCGTCAGCCTGCCTGCTTGCGCAATGGCGGCTGCGCGCACCAGCACAGGCAGCCGCCGGCGCGCCTGGGAGTCTGTCCATGCAAGGCGGCGGCTCGGGCGAGGCTCGGCCCGATCTGTCCTGGTCTGGCGGTGCTCACAAGCACCTGCGCTGCGCTTGCATTGGAAGTGAGCTTGATTGGCAGCCACTGCAGGTTTGTGATTGGCACATGATGTGCGCTTTGCCTGCGGAGCGCAGCAAGTTCTGTGCATGGCGCGCGCCCGAGCGCGCGCCCGGCGCGCCGCCAGGCCGTTCCTGCTGCGCCTGTGCCTGCACGCCTGCTCGCGTGCGTGTTGTACGCTCACAGAGGTGCTGGCTTGATACTCCTCACTTAGCTTGTCGCATGGGGTCTTCTCTACAACTTCTCCGGGGCCTATAAAATGTACCCATGCTGACTGCGTTCCGGGGTCACACAAGCGATTGACACGCTGCACATGGCTAGGGGGCGCGTCCAGTGGGAAGTGTCTTCCCACTGATGCAATCACCACAGCCTGCTTTAATACAGTTTGAATTACACAGGCTTGTGCCTGTTTTGGCACCCTGTTGCCTAGCTGCTAGCGGTGCCCATCTGGAACACGGACCGGAAGCAACATGCGCAGGGCCTAGCGCATGGTCTGCTCACTGCTGCGGGTGAGATGCGTCCACAGCAGCAAAGCACACTCCGGCTTCCCGACAGTCAGGACGCTGCTGCGGCACCCAGAGTGCAAGCCTGGCAGCGCGGAGAGGGCAGGAGGCGTGCGCAGCCGCTGCTTGCTTGAACAGAGCGCTATTGCAAGGTCCAGCAGAGGCACCATGTCTGGGCGTGCCACGCGCGCCGCCAGTGCTCTGCGGGTGAGCTCAGTCCTTACATGTGCAACCTGTTTCAGAAACTTAGACAAGCAGAAGCGCTTGTTGCTACTTCAGCTGAACCTCCTTTGGTGTATGCACTGATTTGTGCAGCAAGATTGGACAGCACGGCGCGCATGCTGGCTGCTGTGCGAGCCTGTCTGTTCTGAAGGTACCCACTGAAACACCTGGCGTGCCTGCAGAGCTCCACGGTCGCCGCTGGTCTGGCGTTTGGCAACACAATCTCCACGCTGGCGCCGCAGCTAGCGGGAGCGATCGACATTGTTATTGTGGAGCAGCCGGATGGCTCTCTGAAGTCGTCTCCCTTTTATGGTGCGCTGTAGTGACTCTGCGCCGCGTGACTGAGCAAACTCTCGTGCATCCGCTTAGCACCGCTTAGCACTGCTTGTCACCGGCTCGGACACAAGCAACGAGGCCTCGCTCAGGCCTCTTATCAGCACACTGGCAGGGCAGCACACACAGGGCGCTAAGACGCAGTTGTGGTGCGCAGTGCGGTTTGGCAAATACACCGGACTCCGGACCACCGACCGGCGCGTCTTCATCAATGTCAACGGCAAGCAAATCCCCTTCCGGCCCGCTGCCTGTACGCATGCATGCATGGTACGCTTGCTGACCAATGCAAGTGAGCATGCAAATAGAATTAATGAGCGCAAGTGCACAGGCAAGGAGGCCAGTTTTGCCATGCATCTCAGCCGCACCGGCGAGGCGTACTTCGTGTCGGAGGCGCCCAGCGAGAGCGGCGGTGCGCTCTCCTATCAATGCTCCGTCATGAGCCCTGCCGTAGGCTCTCGTCGCTGCACATGTGCATGCAAAAAACTGCAGGAGGGCCCAGTGCGGCCCTGTGGCGCAGGCGAGGCTGCGGGGGAGGAGGAGGCGCTGGCGGGCATGATGTCCCCGTCGGGGTACTCGTCCGGCGACGAGCCGGTGCCCTACGCGACCGCCGCGCAGGCCGCGTCCATCCAGGCGCGGACACGAGCAAGTGGCCGTGGGGGTGGCGCTGTTGGAAGCTGCTGAGGGGAGCGCACGAGAGCAGACGGCAGCTGGCGAGCAGGGGATTGCCTTCAGTCTGATACTGCTGGCAGTACAGAGGTGGTGAGCTCTGGAGATGCCTCATGCATAGGCTGGCAGGCATGCGAGCTTCTCCTTGTGATCCTGCTCACGTCCTTGCTTCACACTCATCGTTTGTTGAGGGTGTGAATGCTGCTGCGCCTGCGGCGACCAGGAGGCGGTGGAGGACAGGCTGCTGGAGCTGCGTGGGCGGGAGCCTGCTGCCGTGAACAGCGGCGCGGACGAGCAGCCCGCAGGCGCGTCAGGCCCCCCCGTCAGCCACCTGGTGCCATCCCGCTTGCATGGTCTACAGTTGCCTGCTGTGCAGGCCCTGGGCCTGAGCGCAACGCGATGTCAGCCTGCTGCCAGTGGCCACGATCTGTGGTGTCTCGCGTTGCTGCCCACTCGCAAAAAATTCAAGTTGCAGCAAATACGTGACTCTTGCTTGGGAGCCGCAGGCATCGGCCGCGCGGGCAGGTCGCAGGCCAGCGCAGACCTGCAGGCACAGGAGCCCGGCGCAGCGCCGGGAACGCTGGCGGAGGATGGCCCTCCACGCACGGCGTCCGTGCCGGCGCCTGGCATGCCGACTGCCGCGGCCGCTGCCGCCGCCGCTGGGCCACTCAAGGCCGCATCGGCTCCGCCCGCCGTCATTGAGTTGCTTTGCCTGGGTGATCGTGACGCGTCGGGCGAGGGCGCGGGCCCCAGCGAGCGGGCCGCGGACCCTGGAGCTGAGGAGCCCGGTAATGGGGTCCCTGGCGGCTGGGCGGCTTCCCTGGCCAAGCACGCCGTGTCAGCCGGCGCGCAGCCGCAGCGGCGCGACGTGCTGGCCCTAGGCGAGGCTGCAGAGCCGCTCGGCGGCGCATGGCAGCCAGCGAGCGGGGGCACGACGGTGAGGGCAGATGCGGGGGGTGCGGCGCGCGGTGCGGACCGGAGTGCGGGAGGCGGCGCGCTGGGACCGGAGGCCAACAAAGCCCCGCCGGCGCCTGCGGCGGCCCCAGGGCCCGCGGGAGGAGCTGAGGGCGCCCATGGGCGGAGCCAGGCGGCGGAGGATGGCGAGCCGGCGGCGAGGGCGCCTGAGCCTGAGGCAGAGGCAGCGGCGCTGGACCGGTGAGGGCTGCAGCTCCACGCGCCCGCGCCGTCACCTTTTGGTCCCAGCCCCAGACGGGATGGTCTGGTGCCGAGGCTGCGAGATCTGTCCTGCTCCCTGGTCCAGCCAGCCTGTGGCTGCGCACACCTGGCATGTGCGCGGTGCGCGTACGGCAGAGGCGCACGCTCTACCCAGCGCGAGTCCTGGTTCTTGCAACGGGCCTACAGTGCTAGCGCAGCTGCGAGCGCCGCGGCGCAGGCTCCCAGGGGCATGCTGTACATGCGCCGCACTCAAGGGCGCGCCGCGCGCAGGGCGGACTCGAGCACGGCGTCCAGCCGTCCGCCCGCGCACCCGTGGTCCACCGCGCAGCCACGGCTGCTGCCCACGCCGCTGGGCGCGCAGGCATGCACACAGGCTGTTCAGCGCATTGCCGCCGCGGCAGGCTAGGCAAGGGATGTGGGGTAGGGTAGGTATAAAAAGCCGGGCAGAGCCCGCTGCATGGGCAATCAGTTGCTATCCATGCCCCTGCGCCCCAGTGTTTGCTGTGCTCCTGCTGCGCAAGTGCTTGCCAGGCTGGCCTGGCCCGCTGCCCCCGGGAACACTTGGACTGGGGTTGCTGCCTCCAAGGTCAGTTGGGATGTGTCTGTGGTGTCCGCATTTGCATAGCCTGCCAGGCGTAGCGGAGCATGTTGAGCATGGGTAGGTCTACCGACACATCATCACGGCGTGCAGGGCTCGCCGGCGGTCATCAGCGCGGAGATGCAGCTGCGCCCGTGGGGGGCGGCGCAGCTGGCGCCGCCAGCGCCATCCCAGCGATACAGCATGAGGCCCCGCCCAGTGCGCCCTGAGCAGGACCTGTGTGGGCTCACGGGTGCTCTCCAGCATGTGCCATCACAGCATTGGGTCGGCGCTCAGACTAGAACAACCAGCGGGTAGCCCGGGCTCAGGGCACTGCAGCAAGCGTATGGAGCTGGAAAAAATAAACTGGATATCCAGACACATGCATTGACAAGGAACGCAAGCTGTACGGCCGACATACATACGTCCAGGCAGCTGTACATCAGAAGAAAAAAAAACGAAGTGCTTGCCGGAGCCCTGTCAATAATGGTTTGGGTGGGAGCATGTAAGTGCCGACTGGAGCCCCCGGGACGCTGGCACGCTGAGCCACACACCCCGGGCCGCCAGGCGGCCTGGGCCCGGACGTGGCGGGCGGGCGCATGGAGTTGGAGGCCCTCGACGCGCTGCTGCGCGTGGACGGCCAGGCAGCGCCGGCCGCGCTCGCGCGCGCGCAGCGCCGCGTGGACGCCTGGCAGGCCGGCGGGCCCGCGCCCGAGGACATCCCGCGATCCTTCCAGGCGCGCCGGCCCCCAGCAACCCGCGCGTGTGGGGTGTAGCCATCTCGAGAGTGCTGGCGGCGCACGACCCAAAATATATCATGGTGTCTGGCTATGCTGGGCGGCCAGGGTGTTTGCAATGTGTCTGGTCGTTCAGCAGCTACGTGGCTTCCATGCAGGGTTGTGGCGGCATACCCTGCTCCCTGTTGAAGCCCAAGAGCAGCATGCGCGTTAACCGTCGTCCTCCCTGTATAGGAGGATAGGAGGTCATTGCGTGCCCTAGGAGTGAATATGGAACCCTTTGGGAGCGCAGGACATCGCAGAGGGCGGTGACCGCGACGCGGCGGAGGCTGCGCAGGCGGCCGCCGCGGCCGCCCCGCGCGCCGGCTCTGAGGCAGAGCCGGCTGCGCTGAGCGCCGAGCCGCCAGCGCACAGCGCAGGGTCCGTGCATGGGTCTGCATCAGGCCCCAGGGCAGCAGAAGGGCATGCCTCTGGGCCCACGGCTGTCAGGCCGGGCGCACAGTCTGGCCCGCCGGCAGCTGAAGCCAGGCTAGCGAATGGAAGCGGTGCCGCTGGCACACCCGTGTGGGGCGGCGGCTGGGGCCTGGATGGAGGTGCAAACAGAGGCTCCCCCGGCGCGGTGGGCGCGCCTGGGCGTGATGGGGACGTGGGCAGTGCGCGACCAGCAGAGCCCTCAGGAGGAGCAGGGCGGGCGCGCTCGCCCGCCCCGGACGGCGCTAGCGGCGCAAGCGCGGGAGGGGCGCCTGCGTCGCCAGAGCGCGTGGCCGGCAGCAGCGCCAGTAGCTGCACCGCGGAGAGCCCGCAGGCGTCGCCGTTTGCGAGCACGGCAGCGCAGGCGAGCATGCAACGATGCATGTGGCCTCTCGATGCGAGTTGCCGCCACTGAGCGTGACTGCTCGCACACTATATGTCTGCACACATTCTTTTGGAACAACACTTGCTATGGAAGCGGACAAAGTCTGTGTCATGTCTGGAGCATAGGGCGGTACCCTCTCGGGGTACCGCCCTATGCTCACCTGCAGTTGCCCACTCAGCATGATTAGCATAGTTGCAGCTCCTGTCGTGACGCAGTTTGGTTGCGTCCTTGCAGGCAAGCGGGAACGGCAGCCTGGGCGGCTTCCCGCAGCTGCCTGGAGAGCCTGCGCCGCGCGCCCGCTCCGACGCCGTCGCTGGGACCCCGCCTGCGCAGCACGCGCCCGCCAATTGCGAGCCTGGCAGCCCTGGCCTGCCGCGGCCGCTCGCGGCGGTGAAGACGTGGTCGGCGCCGGTCGCGCTGCCGCAACCCTATCTAGGTCAGGGGGACACCAGGGCGCGCCAGAGCCTGCGCAGCCTCCCGGAGGAGGAGGCGGTGCAGCTGCGCGCGGGGTCGTGGCCGCCGGCGGGGGCCGGGAAGGCCGCCGCGGCCGCCGGGGATGCTGCCGCGGCGAGCATTGAGGCGGATGGCGGCGCGCTCGAGCTCGCGCCGCGTTCGGAGTCCTGGCCGGCGCTGCAGCGGGTGCGGCCGGGGGCGCCCTGGAGGAGGGGATGTGTGCCCGGCAGGCTCGGTGGTAGGCTTAAGTCATGCCTCACTGCTGCCTTGCCAGAGCTGTGCCTGTGAAGCCCACATCCTGCATGTGCAGACCCACTCTTCTTGCAGTGCTCAATTGAATAATGTTCCGCACTGACGGACACGGCTGGCAGGAGCGCGAGGGCTGGCCAGCGCTGGCGGCGGTGGAGCTGTCGCTGTGCGGGCGCACGCTGCAGCCGGGCATGAGGTGAGCTTTTTCACTCCCCTTCCTAGCGAGAACTCCGCACTACGGTGGCAGTACACCCATGATGCACCTGAGGAAGACCCCATATCAAGCAGAAGTCAGTTGCCGATTATGCTCCTCGTGTGAGGCTTATCTCTGCCACTGGCCTGCTGGCTGTGCAAGCAAGCCATAAGAGCATCGGCCTGTGCACAACCTCTTGATGGTCCTTGGTACATCATCCAGGTGATTGCTGCTTCAGCATGCAATAAACCTCTGTGGATCTGCAAGCGTGCAATAACAAAATGCCGGCTGGGCGCTGAGAGTGTTTGGACTGGCGGGCAGCCCCGCGGAGGCCTGGCGGGCATTCGAGGCGGCGCGCGTTAGCGAGGCGGCGTTCGTGGAGGCCGGCCCCGTTCTGCTGGCCTCGCCAGACCTGGTGCGCCTGACCACGCGGTGCCGCATGCGGCCGCGGCTCCTGCGCCTGGCGACCGCTTTCCAGCTGAAGGTTTTAAACGTCGTAACGGCGTATGCTCTGACAGACCCTGGTGACAGTGAGAGCACGCGCATTGCCAGTCAATGTCTGAATATTGTGTGGTATGGCAGGGCAATTTGCTTGCCTGTGGCAGCCCCTGTGCCATCCATGTTGGCAGCAAGGACGCCAGGTTGGAGTCCGGCATGGACGTCCAGGATCCTACTGCTATGCAGGTGGTGCGGCTGGGCGGCGCTCTATACCCGTGGGCGGCCGCCGCGCCGGCCATCGTCGGCGCGCTGGCATTCGGCGGGCGCTGGGACTCTGCGCTGCGGGCCGGCGCCGGCATCCCTGTCGGCGTGCCTGCGCTCGCCGGCGAAGGCTCCGCAGCCAGGTACTCCTCTTCCGCTTGTATGTCTGGAGTGGAAGTATGCGCAGAGTTGGCGATGCTCAAGCATGCTGACTTGTATCACCAATGGAGAATAACATTTTTGGCTTATTCAGTGAGGTCCGCAGTGCCGTTCCTATGTATGCTTTTGCATGCTCGCTGCAGCACCCACCATATTGCGTCAGGCCTGTGTCAACAGAGTTTGTAGTGATGTATGTAGTGTCAGAAGCTCTGCAAGCATGCTCTACGCGCAGCGCGGGGTCGGCGCCCCGGGACGGCGGCGGCGCGCCGGGCGGCGGCGCGCGCGGCGGGGCCGCCGATGCGCTGCACGCGGGCGAGCATGAGCGCCGCGGCTGGCGCGTGTGGCTGGGCAGCTGGCGGCGGCGCGACAGCGGCGGCCAGCGCGCCGACGCCGTTGCGGCCGCTGCCGCGTCTGCCAGCGCCGCACTTGACCAGGCAAGCCTTTCCTGTGTCCATCCCATCACCTGTGGTATGCCTGCTTGCCTGTTTGCCTGTAATTCAGCACTGGCGCAAATCTCCGGGCGCGCTGCCTCGGCACCTGCATACTCAGGTGGGCCCTCACGCTTCACTCAGCATGGTGCATGCGCCTCGCATCCCGTCCGCACTGCGAGCCTGCCTTGCTTGTAGCACCCACAGACACGCGGTGCTGCAGGCGGACGCGAGTGAGGCTGCCGGGCGCCAGAACAGCGCAACATCGACGGCGGCTTCGGCTGCGGTGCCCGGCGAGGTCCTGCCGCTCCGGCGGCTGCACAAGCGGCGCGCGTTCACGCCCACTGTGGAGCAGGTGCGACACCCATTCGCCAGGTACAGACTGCATACATGTGCGGGGCGCCTGTAGATGCGCGAAACTCAACTGAGCTGTTGTTACAGTGCGGGGTTGCAGACTGCCAACAACTGACACAGGCGCAGCGGCCAAGAGTCCGGACATGTGTCATGGGCACATGGCATGGTGTTTAGCAAGGCTGCGCTAGACCAGGGCATCCCAACTTTGATACACTGACCGCTGTGGTGCAAAGGTCAGAGGGTATTCTTCAGGCATGCTGGGTTGCTGCATTGAATCGATGGGGCGGTGTGCGCAGCTGGCCAGCCTGGACCTGCACGACGGCCAGAACACGATCGACTTCACGTTCGCCCGGCAGCGCCTGCGCGCCTACATCTACTTCCTGCACTGGCACACGCGGTGCGCGGGGCGCGCTGCCCGGCACTCGCTTCGTTGCCGAGGTCACAGCGCGGTTGCATTGTTCTGCGCGGCCTCTTTATAACCCAGTGAGTGCGGTGCAAGCAAGCTCTGCGCTGAGGTGCTGCCTGGCCACTGCGGCAGCATCAAAGGCTTGGGGAGCTTGGCCTCGAGACGCACCACTGCAGGTACCTCCTACGCCTGCCAGGCTGTGGCACTCGGAGTGCTTGCCAGACCCAGCTTACCGGCCCCAAACAATGTATTTCTTTCGCCAGAGCTGACCAAAACGGTGGTGCGCAGGCTGGTGATCAGCGACATTGATGGCACCATCACGAAGAGCGACCTGCTGGGCCATGTGTTGCCCCGTGTCGGCTGGGACTGGTGCGGTCTCAACCAACCACATCAGCCCACTTTCAGTCGTTCAGCATGATTATGCATGTGCTCTTACTCGCCGAAGCTGCTTTTCACTTGCTGCAAAGCCAGTACTGCACTACACCACCCCTGTTCCAAATGCTGCCGTCGCGGTGTGCATGGACTCACGTTGTGCTGACGGGGCGTCACTCATGCACTGCAATGGTGTGTGCGGCACAGGAGCCACTCCGGCATCACGCGGCTGTACCAGAACGTGCGCCTCAACGGCTACCAGATCCTGTTCCTGTCCTCGCGCGCCATTGCGCAGGCGCGCCCCTCTTTCGCTGAGAGCCGCCACTGAGGCTTGTGCGTGGCGCCTGCTACTAAAAGCAGTGGGTCAGCATCAAACCTGTGTCCCTGAGACACCTGCAGGTTGTGCGCTGCGAGCAGTAGGACAGGGTCACCCTGCCCATGCGGGTGCCCTGCGTGCCTGCCTGCGTGCATCCGGCGGACAGGCAACAGCCAATGTGTGACTGGTTGCTGTGACCTGGCGGGCCGGCGACAGCCACCATGTGACCGCGGGCTGTGCTGCGGCGGGCAGGCGTCGGCCACGCGCGACTACCTGCACAGCCTGAACCAGAATGGCGAGACGCTGCCGGACGGCCCGGTCATCATCTCGCCCGACGGCCTCTTCCCCTCGCTATACCGCGAGCTGGCGCGCGGCCCCGCTCCGCCCTGCTGTGCTGCCGCGTCTCAGCGACATGGGTCAGCCGTGGAGATGGCATGGGCAAGGCGCGTGCCGCTGGGTGTATGTCATCCAGATGGATAAACCCCCGTGCCACCACGTCGGTTCTCCTTCAGATAAGCGCATGCCCTGAAGGCTGAACACCGCGGAGTGCTTAGCTCATGCAGATGCGCCGGCATGGTCCCCAGCAGCTTCCCTGACAGACCACAATGCTCTGGCATTTCAGCTGACATCATGTTGACACAATGGTGTGGCATTGCAAAGCAGGTGCTGCGGCGGCCGCACGAGTTCAAGATCCGCTGCCTGGAGGTGCGTTGCTTGTCACCGTGTTTTGGCTTGACAGGCTCCCTGGGGTACGCTGCTGCTGCAACATCCCTCTCTGGACATGATGAGGTCTTCATGCTGGTGCTAATCTCGCCTGCTGCACACAGTAGTGTCAATCATGGCATTTCATGACCTGTTAGCATGCAGCTGCGGTGACATGGTTGCCGGGGGCAGGACATCCGCGCCCTGTTCCCGCCGGAGTACAACCCGTTCTACGCGGGCTTTGGCAACCGAGACACCGACGAGATCAGCTACCTCACCGTCGGCATCCCCGCCGCCAAGATCTTCATCATCAACCCCAAGGGTGCGACGAAGCCTCCGAGGGCCTTGGCCCTGAGACACAAACCCGCATGCGTTGGCAGTGCTAGCGCCTGAACTGGGGCCGAACACAGCGCTCCGCCTGGCCGCGCGGCCGTGACATAGGAAGGCTGCGCAGCGCGCCCGACGCGCCGCCCGCGGCGCGCAGGCGAGCTGCGCAAGGCGTCGTCCGCGGTGGCCACGTCCAGCTGGTCCACGCTTGTGGCCGTCAACGCGCTCGTGCATGAGATGTTCCCGCCCCTCGCCGCCGTGCTGCCGGCCGACACGCAGGCGCGCGGCGTCGCCCCGCATGTTGGGCTCACGCGCACCCCACCCGCCGCCGTGCATCAAAGTACCCTCATACAGGCGCGCCAGTATGAGCGCACAGTGTACAGGCCGCGGCCCGTGACCTGAAACCTCACAGGGTCTACCTGCAAGCGTCCACAACCCGGCCAGCATCCACCACCCAGCTGTGCGCCTGGCCGGCGCGCAGACGCCGCGCGAGGAGTTCAACGACTACAACTTCTGGCACGTGGCGCCGCCGGTCATCCTGGACGCGGAGGACACCGACGCGCGCGGGCCAGGTGGCCACCCGCCCCCGATCCTGACACGTCCATCTTGTTTGGTGCAGGCTGGGCGCGGTGGGGCGTGCTGTCTGCGCGTGTGATAAGGCCGGTAGGCATAAGATCGCAGCGCACGCATGAGCATAAGTACACAGGTGTTCCTGTTGCAAGGCGAGCCAGAGGCCAGCGGGCGCATGTGCAGGACGTCAGCATGGGGGTTGTCAATACAGGCACCTGCGCATGCGCACGTGCAGCAGCCTGCAGCAACAGGGGCTGCGCCAGCGTGGCAGCTCAGGGGCTGCGGGGCTCTGCATGACCACTTGGTGGCGCCACAGGCGCGGACGAGGAGGATGAAGAGGAGGAGGACGATGATGATGACGATGGCGGGGATGACTCTACAGCCGACCTGCGCAACCGCCTGGCCATGGTGCCGGACTTTCCTGTGTGACGCATGTGCGAGCGGCGCGGGCGAGCAGGGTGTGCAGCTGTCGACCTGAGTAGGACCTAGCCTGGCCATAGTGCCATAACCGTCTGAAGTGCCATACCTGTCTGTGTGAGGCGTGTGCGAACGGCCCGGGGTAGTGAGCGGGGTAAGCAAGCGGCGGCACGCGTGTGAACACAGGCGTCGGTGAGGGACAGACGGTAACTCTGTCACTGCGCAGAGAGGGAGGTGTGTGTGTGTGTGTGTGTGTGTGAGGTTTTGTAGCACTGCTAGGTGAGAAGTCTGTGAACAACTTGCAGCAGAGTGCACATGCCGTTTATGGAGTCTGCTTTTTGTGTGGTGTTGGTTTGAGGGATGTGAGAGAATATCAGCATGCTAGAGTGGTGGCCAGCCCGCCTGGGCCGTGGAGTGTTGGTTCACCGTGTCATGAAGGAAGGAAGAAGGCTTTGCGTGAGCTTTGCATCAGCATGACCTTTGCAACCGCAGTTGCGTATGGTAGGTCAATTTGCACAGGTCCGAGCCGGGTGCACATGTTGCTTCTTATATCCATATCCTAGGACAGCCCTAAGCATCGCACGTGCGTCTGCTCAACAAGAGCAGAGCGAAGCAACAGGGCAGCTTGCAGCAGGGCTGTCTCGGTGCGGTTGTGTCGCGAATGGACCTTGAGGCGCTGCGGAGAACTGAGGCGCACTACGACCGGCATGCCGGCAAGCACAGCACCACCGAGGAGGTATGCTTGCTGACTGCCCTGCATTGGGTGCGTTGCAAGCCACTGTCTGTCAAAGTTGAGCACCATCCTGTGTAACAGGCATTGAAAGCCCGACGCGCCGGTGAGGCAGCTCCTCTGAAGACCTTTCACAACTCGATCAAGCGCCAGATGATAAACCGGTGCGTTCCAGCACAGCACTGGCTCTCTGTGCGCCTGCAACACGCGCAGACAAGGATGGCACCTTGGCTCTGCCACGTCAGAACACACCACGCAAGCACACTCGTGTCCAGCGGGGCCTGTACGCGCAGGTTTGCGTGGCAAGCCGATAGCCTGCTGGACTTTGCGTGCGGACGCGGCGGGGACCTGCAGAAGTGGTTTGATGCCGGGGTGCGCAGCGCGCCTCAACCCCTGCAGCAGAGCACCAGCGTGCCTCGGCGCCTCCCGGCGCTCAGGCCCCGGCCGACGCGCCGCAGATCAAGTACGTCAAGGGCATCGACCTGTCGCCGCGGGAGGTCGAGGAGGCGCAGCGGCGCTTTGCGAGCGAGCGTGCGCTGCTGCGCCGGCAAGGTGCTCGCCTCCCGCCCCGCTTGGCCACTGCAACAGGTGCCTAGAGGCAGGGCAGCAGAGGCTGTGCTGGAAAATTTTACCTCGAAAGGCCGTGGCTGGAGGTGTGAAGGACATGCTGCTGAGGTGGTGGACAGGGAGAAGGGGCTGCACTCACATGTGCAGATGTACGCAGTGAAGGAGGGCAGAGCACCGCAGGCACAAGGTCCGGTGCTGAGATCCATTAGGTATTTTCTGACCCTTCCAAGCGCGGGCCAGGTGCGGCGCTGCACGCGGAGTTTGTCGCCTCGCCCGCGCTCGGCGCGTCCGTGTGGCGCGAGGAGCGCGAGTTTGACGCCGTCACCTGCATGTTCGCGCTGCACTACTTCTTCGTCAGCGAGCAGGCGCTGCGCATGCTCCTGGCCAACGTCGCGCGCAACCTGAAGCCCGGCGCGCGCGCGCCCTGCCCGCCCTCGGGCAGCACTGCATCCGGCCTGCGCCATTGACTGCATGCTCGCGAGGCCGGCGCGCAGCAGGGCTCGCTGCATGCGAGGCGCCGCCGAGCAGCGTGGGGCCCTGCGCAGTCAGCGGCGCGGCGGCCGCATGCGGCCCAGCCGGGGTAGGCCACGACAAGGGGCGCCCTACATGTCGCCTGCAGCGCTCACAGCCGCGCTGCTGGGCAGCACGCCAAGCACCTCCTGCGGGAACCATCCTTATTACCTCGCCCCCCTTACTACATACCCTATACCCTAAAGGGTGCCCGGGCGCGCAGGGGGCTACTTCTTCGGCACGGTGGCGAGCGGGCGGCGCGTGCAGGAGACGATCAAGGCGTCCGGGCGGTGGCCATCGCTGCGGCTGCCGCTGCTCGCGCTGGACGCGCGCTGGCTGGGCGAGGCCGCGCCCTTCGGCTGCGCGTACAACTGCGCCATCGGCGACACCGTCACGCAGGGCGCGCGCGCGCGCTGCTGCTGCTGCCCGTGCCTGACGCCCGCCCTGCTGCGACATGCTGCGGCATGCGACCAGCGCGCAACCGGCTCTGCCTTGCGGCTGTGCACTCCTGACGACCCCGCCTTCCGGCAGTGCTGGCGCACCCGGCCTGTGGGGGGCAGGAGCGCGCCGGCGGCGCAAGGCAGCCATTGGTGTGCTGCCATGCCCTTCCTTGCAGCGCCTACGAGCAGTCGAGCCCCTCTCCTGTGAAGCACGCTTCCACCGACGCCGCTGTGATAGGGTAGGGTTAACCCTATCCCCGCCCGCAGGCGTGCACGAGGACGAGAAGGAGGGCTCGCTGGAGTACCTGGTGTACGCGTCCACGCTCGCGGCGGTTGCCGCGCAGCAGGGCCTGACGCCCGTCACCGACTGGGGCTCCCCCGAGCTGGACGCCTGCTTCGACGAGGCGCGCGCCGGCCCCGGGACACGGGCGCGGCGCTGCGCATACGGGCCCGGCGCACCCGCTGATAAGCGGAAGGCACCCGCCCTTTCCTCTTGCTTGACCAGGTGCAGCATAACCAAACCGTGTAAGTTGTGCCAGGACCCTCTGCAGAGCAGTATTAGGGCGGCCCGACTCGGCTGCCGCGCCGCAGGCGGACCGCGCGAAGCTGCTGAAGCACTTCCGGCCGCGCTTCCCGCCGGCGTGCGACCCGTCGCTGGCCCAGGCGTCCTCGCTCTTCGCCGCGTTCGCGTTCCGGAAGGGCGCCGCCGCCGGCGCGCCGCCGGCAGGCGTGCCCGGCGTGTGGCGCCCCGAGGTTGGAGGCTTGGCTGTGGCGCCCGCCGCCGAGCGAAATGCCTGTTTGAGCGAGCCTGAGCGCCCGCGCCTGGCGCCGCACTGCCCTGTCAGCGGTGGCACGCCCTGCTGCCGGCCAGGTACCCGACGCGGCGCATGTCCTGCCAGGGTGCCCGAGGGAGTGCGCGTGCTTAGTATGGCGCCTGGTAGCATGCCTCACAGGTTTTGATTTTATTTCGCTTGGCCTGCAGGGCCGCAGCCGGCGGACGCGCGCAAGCGGCCGCGCGAGGAGGACGCGGCGGCCGCGCGCGGCGGCGCCGCGCCCGTATACGGCGGCTCGGGCGCACCGTACACGCCGCTCGGGCCCGAGTCGCTGGCGGCCGCGGGCGGCGCGGCCGCCAGCCGCGCCAATGGCGGCTCCACCGCTGCCGCCGCCGCCCGGCCCAGCACGACCGCCATCGGCGCGCCGGCGCCGTCCCGCTTCAAGCGGCCGCGCATGCGGGGCGCCGCGCGGCCGGATGGCGAGGCCGACGCGCCGGCGGCGGCCGCGGCGCCTGCGGGCGCCGCCGCGCCCGCGGCGGAGGGCGCGGCCGCGCGCGCGGACGGCGTCGCGCCGGGTGGGCCGCTTCAGCAGGCAGCGGCGGAGCCGCGGGACGCAGGTGCAGCGGAGCGCGACGGCGGCGGTGCCGCGCAGGAGGGCCTTGCGGGCGCACGGGGCGGGCAGGGGGAGGCTGGGGAGGACGGCGCTGATGGCGCTGGGCAGACGCGCTCCGCGGGCACGGAGCGGGCCCCGGAGCCGCCGGATACTCGCCCAGCAGGGCCTGGGGAGGTCGGCGCGGCCGGCGGCCCACTAAGGGATGGCGCGGCTGTCGAGCCTGGTCTGGCAGCAGGTGCGGCGCAACAGGGGCCGCCAGGCGACGAGGCATAAGTGCTGAGCCTGGAGCACCTTAATAGGGAGCCCCATGGGCCTTGGGGTCGCCTGATCACCCAGTTTTGTAGCGCTCGCCAATGCCTTTCCTAGGACCTGTTAGCCGAGGAAGCAGGGATAGCAGAACGAGTGAAGTGCAGACACTGTGCCTAGTGCCTCTCATGCAGCATCATCTGTGGGGCGGCAAAGACCGCACAGCAGAACCTGTGCATGGAGAACAGCCGGTAACCTGCTGCAATCTGCCGTCGCGCGCGCATCATCTTCCCCTCCGCGCTCGCTCTCAGCTTAGGCATCAAGGACTCCATAAGAGCATGCGCTGAACGATTGGCTCATCAAAGTTCTCTCAGGAGGCTTGTTCTCAAGGGCCCATGTTTGGGCAATAACTCTGCATTCACTGCGCAGCGCGCTGCTACAGAAACTGATAAGTACCAGCTGGCAGGGACGGGGGCAAGACAGGCCCAAACCCACTCTCAGCAAGGGCTTAAAACTCAACAAGCACCATGCGTCATGCTTTTCACTTCCAACCTCTGCTGCAGCGGTTGCACTGCTGCGCGGACAGCCAGGGTAACCCTTGCATGCAACCCTTTCAGCCAAAATCCTGTAGTCTGGAGATAGTTTGACCAAAAGCAATCAACGACAGCTGCTCGCCCGCATACTCCAACCCCTAACCAGGACACGCAGGCATGTCGAGTACCCCCATGCCTGGGACTGCGCGGGCGCCCATGCTCATGCTGCCAGGCCAGGCGCAGCCTCAGCCTGCGCTGTGCACATCCAGCCCGTATGCGTGCAGCTGTGCCTCACGCGCATGGATCAGCGCGCAGCGCTAGCCGACCGCAGCGTCCTCCGCCGCGCTGCGCGCCGGCTGCATGGAGCTCCAGGCTCCCAGAGCACACCCGCCGCGTCACCAGAGGCGCACGCCGTTAGCGCCAGCGCCGCCGCCCAGCGCGCCCGCGCTGCGCGCGCCCGGCTGCAGCCAGGCCAGCGTGCCGCGCCAACCGGCCGCCGCGCCCGCCCAAGCCGTCTCGCCGGCCGCCGCCGCGAGCGCGCGCCCGCCTGCGCCCAGCTCCCGGAACAGGCGCCGCGGGTCCGGGTGCGGCTCGGCGGGGCCCAGCCCGCCGGGGCCCGCGCCGCGCGCGCGGCCCCACCGCCGGCGCAGGCGCAGCCAGCCGATGCCCACGCCGCGCCCGCCGTCCGCGGCGGTGGCCGGCGCGGGCGGCGGCCGCCGCCGCAGGCCCAGCACGTCCACAAACGGCACGCCGGGCGCGGGCCCCCGCGCGCCAGCCTCGCTGGGCGCGGCGCGCAGCGCGGCGTGCGCGCCGACGAGCGCGCCGGCGAGCAGCAGCGCGCGCGCCAGCGCGCCCAGCGCGCGTGTGTAGATCACCGCCACATACGTCACCAGAGTGAGTACCAGCCGCAGCGCCGCCAGCACGCCGTCGTCGCCCTGCGCGCGCAGCCTCCTCCGTCAGCAGGGCTGCGGTCGCCAAGCATCCGTGGCCAGCGTCCCCTGCAGCTGCAGCCCTGGAGGCACAGGCGTGGCTGCCCTGCCAGCGTCGCGCACTCACCGGGCGAGCACACGCTGTGGCGAGGCGCTGCCGCACATGCAGGCGAGCCTTGTTGAGCTGCATGCTAGGGAGAGGAACACTGTGCAGATGCGGGAGCAAAAAGACCAAGGTACAGCGCGCCCCGAGCGAGGAGCTTCGCCGCTGCAGGGCAGGCCCGACCCGACGCCGCCGCCAGCTGCATAAGTGGGCCTGAATGGGCGCAGAGGATGTGCGCAGCTGCGTGTCCTCGCACATGCAACGCTTCACAAGCTGGCGACATTCTGCTACTGGCATAGCGAGCAAGCGCGCGCCTCGGTCTGCGCGCGCGCGGCGGTGCGCCGCGCCGACGGCGGCCGCTCGCCCGGGCCGAGCCCGGGCGGCGCGAGCAGCGTGAGGTTCAGCAGCAGCAGCGCCGCCACGCAGCCAAACCCCAGCAGCGCCATCGGCCGCGTGTATCTGCGCGCGCAACATCACATTTGCCATCGGCTGTTCTGCACGCCTGGCTGCTGGAGCGTCTGCACAGCGGCTTTCTGCAGGCCATGGCCAAGCAAGGGGTGCGCAGGCGGGCTGGCAGGCGCATGCGCGTCAGCTCTGCAGCACAAGCGAGAATCGCGGTGCTAAGCGAGGCGGGTCCGCACACAATGAGCAGTCCCACCGCGGCCGCGACGCGCAGGTAGTTGCCCTGCGGCCGCGCGGCGCGCGTCAGCAGCCGCCCTGAGGCACAGAGCAGCGGCCGCAGCGCCGCCCCAACATTCAAAGGCACCGCGCACTGTGCGCACACCCGCGGCGCGGCAGCCTGCCGGCCGTGCACAGCGCGCGCCGCTGTGGTGCGGCTCGAGCGCCACAGCGCGCAGAGTGCGCAGCCTGTTGTGGGGGGGGAGCGGGGGGGCCGGCGCACCAGGTAGGCCACCAGGTTCTCCTCGCAGCGCTCGCACAGGTGCGCCACGTGCTCCGGCAGGTTGTACGCGGCGGCCCAGGCGCCGCGCTCGCCGCCGCGCAGGAAGGCCTGCCAGGGCAGCTCGCGCCGGCGCAGGTCGTCCACCGTCAGGTCGGCCAGGCGCGGGCCGCGGTAGCGCGCCTTGGCCTTGCCCTGCGCCGCGCCTGCCGGCGCGCAGTGCGGCCACTTGGGGGCGCTGTTCGACACGCGGCTGACCGCCGCGTGCTTCGGCACGCGGCGGTCAGTGAGCGGCCCCGGGGCGCCAGGCGCGCCGGCGCCGCCCTGCCCCTATGGTGGCCCACCATGGGCCGGCATGCAGCGCCGACACTCTAGCTGCGCACGCTGCAACGTCAGTGGGATGGGCATCAAGTTGGTCGTGCGGGGCCGCTGCATCTGGCACAAAGGAGTATGCAAGCATCCGGCGACTTGAGACTGCCCAGGCGCCGTACAGCATGTTGGTGCGCCAGACAGCCATCAAGCAATGCGGCAGCGCCAGGCACGACGAGCAAGGCAGCCAGCTGCATCGTAAAAAGCCAGACGTGCAGCGGTGAGCACCGGCGGGAGGCCCAAACAGGCTCTGCAGCGCTTCACGGCGCTGTGCCTGCTCCAGCTCGCGCAGGCCCACCACTGTGTCGGAGCCCTCCAGCGGCACTGCGGCGGACAGCGGCGTGCGCCGGAACTCGTGGCGGAACATCGCGTGCCGCGCGCACGCGCGCGCCTATGCAGGCTGCGGCCGCGATCTGTCACCCATCGTGCCACCTGGAGCAGGCCCAGGCTGGCTCCAGGCCTGGAATAACGATGGCCTGGGGTAGGGCGAGAGTCCCCCCGCTCTCTCGGGGAACGGCAGGGCAGGCTCAGGTCCCAGCTGCCTCTCCGCTCCCCTGCTCGATCAGCTGCCTTACCTGACACACTTTGTGAGCTGCTGCGTGAGGACAGCTCGGCAGTGGCGCCAGGGAGCGAGTTTCTAGGCACGTACTGCTAAACAGTCGCTCGCGCGGTGCGCCGGCGGCTCGTTATGATCTGATGGGCCGGCGGAGGTCGGATGCGTGTTCAGAGGGCCCCGGCAGGCGCCGTAGTCCTAGGATGCGAGTCTCGAGCGCTCAGCTTCGCCGTGGCTCAGAACAGATGGTCTTTAGCGCCACGTCTCTGGCAGTGCACGCCGCTGCTGCTGGTTCCGGAGGACTGGAAGAGCTTGCGCTTCGCTGCTGGAACCCCTTGTGCTGGAGCAGATTATGTGCATGCAGGCGCCGCTTGAGAGCTCTGTACTCAGTGGCACTCGGCACACGCGGCTGCATTTTGCGTATGCCTGCTGCAGTATGCGCAGCTCTTGGGGCCCTGACACAGGCACGGCAGGGCGGCACGTGGCGGCGGGGCGGGACACTTTGGTGGCCTTGGGTTTGCAGCACTGGGGCAGCTGGAGGCGTGAGTCGCCTGGGCCTGGTAAACCAGTTGAACCGCTGAACCGCCAATATTTCCACCACGCAGGACTGCAGCCCCGTCAACCACAAGCAACCATGCGCGTGACCATGGCGACCGCGGCGCTGCTCGCGTGCCTGCTGGCGCTGTCCTCTTCGCTCGCGGCCGCCCAGAGTGCGCCGCTGCCGCCGCCGCCGTCTCTGGCATTGCCATAGTTCTGTGCAGCGTGGCGTGCTCTAGTCTGCGTGCTTTATAAGTGCGCTACGGCCGGCAGGCTGCACGGACCTCGGGCAAACCCTCCGCTCGGCGTGCGGCAACGTCGTGGACGCCGTGAACCAGAACGCGGACGCCATCGTGTCCGCAAACTGCCAGGGCCTGCGCAACGCGGTGAACAACGCGGCCAACTCTGGCGTGTCGCCCAGCCAGGGGTGAGGCCGCTCCCCGTGGCAGTCGCGTGCGCGGTCTGGCTTTGCGCTTAGTGAACGTGGTGAACGTGGTGCTTGTGAAGTCGAGCAGCTTCATTTGTGGTAAAGGCAGTGCCTAGACTGCAGTGCCTGTGTGATAGTGAAGGCAAGCAGCGAATGCGTCACCATGATGGCAGTGCTAGTGCGCTCGTGCTGGCAAGTGTGTAGGGCAGGGCAGTTGGCAAGCGCTGGGCTCGCCTGTGCAGGTGCTGCTCGGCTGCGCGGTCGTTCATCACGCAGGGCTGCTCCTGCGACCAGAGCGTGAACAACCTGGCTGTCTCGCTGCTGGGCTTCAACCAGAACACCCTCAAGGCCTGTGAGTAGCCCGGCGCCCTTCACGTTTGCACCATGTCCCCGCACCAGCATCTTCTGCTGCGAAGCAGCGGTGTTTCTGCTGTGGTTTGTCCTTCAATGTTTGCATTGTCAACTTGTTCTCTTTGACAGAATGTGAGCAGGTCAGCGCGTATGTCGACGGACTCATGCAGGTTCTGCACTTCGCGCTGTTTTTTTTTACCGTTTGACACCAGTGCATCAAGTTATATTCAAGTCGTTGTGCGCTGTGCGGCAAGCGCTTGTTGTACAGCGCGTGTGTGCCCACACTGCGCTGACGCAAGCCAAGGAGGCAATGAAATGTTTGCGCTACGTGTTGGGAGCACAGCAGGCTGCAAGCAAGGGTATGTGTGCACAGATAGCTGACGGTAGAAGTGCGGCGCGCAGCGGCATACATCGCCCAGGTGTCCGTCTGCGGAGCTATCTGCAACCCGTGCGGCAACGGGCCGTGCGGCTGTGGCGGCGCCGCGCCCGCCTAAGCGCTTACGGCGCTGTCAGCGGGGTGTTCACGCTTTGGAGTAGCCTAATTTGCACGGTCGCCTGGAGCTGACAGGGGAACTTGTCACGGGTCATGGCGGCTGGGATATGGCTTGGAATGGAGGTGCTGGGTTCAGCAGGTAGCATTGGCGTGGGGCAGCCCGCTGGCAGGGGGGATACCTTGGACAGGTGAACGATGTGGTGAGGTGTGTATGTGTAGGACTCCTCGCATCGGCAAGTGTCAGGCATGAAAGTCTATTTGCGGTCTGGGCTGGTGATGAAGCGCTGGTGCGCAATCGTGAGTGGCTTGATGCCAGCGGCGACTTGATTTCTGCTCGTTGGTAGGCCTCTTAGGCCTTTCTATCCGAACTCGTAAAAACACCGTCATGGTGACAGCTGGGAGATCTATGCTTTGGAGAGGCGGAGGAGGTTTGCCAGAGTTGCGGAGTCCTGGCAACGCAAAGCTGTGGGGCAAAGTTGGCAGTCGTGCTCACCACATACCACCATGTCCTGGTCCAGTAAGTCGCCTTGTTGCTCATCTCCACTGGGGTCCACTGTGGACAACTCCGTGCACTAGCTATCATTTGTCATGACATCCTTGGACCTGCGGGTAAGCCAAACCTTCACCTCACTGGCAGTCGTGGTGTTTTTCTTTGCAGGGGCTTTGCAATCTACATACGAATGCAATGGTAGAGTGAAGCAATAGGTGCGATAGGACAGCTTCATAAGCCTTTTTTCGTGTTGGTGTGGAGAGCTGCACCACATGTAATCCCATACTTCAAACTTGCGTTGCTACGCCTCGCAAACGTTAGTGAGCGTCTGATAAGCGTTGATGAATGTGTGCGAGTTGTGGTCATATTGCGAAGCAACCTCAAGTATGGTCCTCAGCTTGCGTTTCTCAAACACGACGCAGTGTTTGAGAGATGCAAGCTGTGGAGATGACGCAATCTGTCTACATGGCTGCCGTAGTTGCAAACCTCATTCGACAGTCTGCAAAGCAGCCCGTGCCGCTTGCCACTGCCGCTGCAAGCTGTTGGCCATCTGTTCACCTTGCGCCTGCAATGGCACGCATTCTCATTAGCGGTCAGGTCGCGTGCTCGCTGCTCTCCGCTGTTGCCACGCAATGGCTGTGTGCAACACACATGTGAGGCAAATGGTGCCTGTGGAGGAGCCATCGCATGCAGCAATGCATGAGAACAAGACCGATTTCAGGTATAATAATTTGGGCACAGAAGGAGGTGCTTATAAGACATGCCTGCAGCAGTGTGGGGCAGGGAGGCGCACCGTGAGGCGCTCGATCAGCCGCTCGCACTCCGAGCGCAGGTCCTGCTCCACCGCCAGCGCCTCATCCACGGCAGAGGTGATCTGCTTAGCGCGCACACGAGGTCTGCATGGGCTGTCAAGCGCACAGGGTACGCTCGGGCATGCGCCAGAACTAGAAAATGCATAGTGCGCATGGATATACTCCCTGCAATGTGACATGCTGCAGGGCTGTCTACAATGGCGAACTGCTGTGATCGATTAGTTATACTGCAGTCAGGTTGGCAGAGGTTCAACACTGAACTGGCATGGGGTGCCGCATGCATGACACGGCAGGCAGGCGGCGTCGTTCTCCGCAGGGTCCCAGACGACGGTGCAAGCACGGCAGTGCGGGCGCGTGCCTGCACCCTGACCTCTGTGGCGGTGCCAAAGAGGATGGTGTCGCCATCCTTCAGCGCCACCGCCTCTCCTGCCTCGCGCAGGCGTGCATAGGGCCCAGCCTCAAGACAGTTGAAGCACGCTCTTCGCGAAGCAGGCAGTGGGCGAACCAGGAACCGGTGCAGCCAACGTGTGCGGCCGTAGACCGGGCTGCACGCGCACGGCGGAGTGTGACTTGCACTGCAGGCTGCTCGGCTGGCAGCAACGCTGGAAACGCTGGTAGCCGAGTCCGGCAACCTCTGGTGGGGCCGGGTACGTCCCGCGCTCTTTTGCCCTGGGGGCGCGGGCAAAGGCGCACCCTCCGCGACCTGCCGCCCGTTCACGGCGGTCCCGTTGGAGCTGCCCACGTCGCGCAGCAGCCAGCGGCCGCCCTCCCACGCCAGCTGCGCGTGCCGCTCCGACACGGCCGCGTCCCTGATGTGCACCTTGCTCTTGCTCGTGCGCCCCACCGTCAGCAGCTCGCCTGGCCTGGTGAGCACCGCGCCCGCGCACGGCCCTGCGATGGCCTCCAGGTGGAGCACGTCTGGTGCGCGACCGCGCTCACTGCTGCTCGCTGCCTGCCGGGAGCGCCGCGCTGTGTCACTGGCAGCAGCACTCTACCAAAACGACTGTTGAGACAGAGTTGGATACACGTGAGCTGAAAACAGGTGCACAAGATCGCAGTGTGAGCCGCACTTCGTCGCAAGCGGCGCTGCCAGCGTCCCCTGTGTCACGTCCCATGGTTGTGCACCCGGCGCCTTGCAACAGCGGCGCCAAGGCTGGTTTCTAGTGCGCAAGATGTCACACACTGGTGCCCACAGTGCCTGAACTGCTGTGCAATACCTTTGACTCCACACCAAGCAGCAGACTGCACACACAGACCCGGACAAGAGACATCCGCAGCAGAAGGCTAGGCGCAAAATTTAAAGTGCTGCCCTAGCTGTCGGGCTGATCAGCTAGTGAGCAGTCTGCCTCGAGTGCGTAGGACTCCCTCACAGATCAAAGCTACAGTTGCCGTACTACCTAGTGTCCAAGTGCTTCTTGTCAAGCTCGTTGAGCAGCCATGGTGGAGCGCCGGAGCGCCCCGGATGCAGGGGAGGCACTCGCAGATGTGACAAACAAGCAGAGCAATGAGGGCACATGTCTGCCTGGTGCGAAGGTGGAGCAAGGCGCAGAAGCCCGTCAGCCGCGGGCTCGGACCGTGATGCGCACCTTCACCAGGCGGCCGCGGGCAGCCCAGGCGCGCAGCCTGCAAGACACTGGTATAAGTGCTTTGACACAGGAGCAAGCACCAGCAGACGCGCAGTCCACACTGCCGAGCACGGTGGTCGGCGGGCAGAGGGGCAGCCAGCGAGCGCGAGCGTGTCGCTGCGCAGGCTGCATGCGCGCAGCTGGAGCTGGACGCATCGCCCCTCGGCGGCGCCGCGCCCGAGCCGCCAGACAGCCCCGGCTGCTCAAGCGACTGCGCCAGCCCCAGCGCAGACGCGCCCGCCCGCCCCGCCGCGCCGGCCTCGGCGGCCGCAACCGCTGCGCCGTCTGCCTCGCAGCCTGCAGCGCCACGTGCCGGCCGTGGCATGCCGGACGCGACCGGGAGCGGCTGCGCTGACGTGGCGCGGAGCGGCGGCGGTGAGGTTGCAAATAGCGCGAACGGGGAGCGCGGCGGGACGCAGTGGAGCCGGCGCGGCGCGCGCAGCCAGGCGCAGGCGGAGGCCGCGGCGCGCGCGCGCTTCCTGGCGGACATGCGCGCGCACTTTGCAGAGGTGCGCAAAAGGTTTCAGAGTCGAGGGTGATGCCGCAAAGGACGCCGCGCCATGGTCGCGCGCGCGCTGAGGCACGGGCCACGCCTGCGCCGCGACGCAGCCTGCTTCACAGCGGCCTGCTGTGGCCTGCCGGCCAGGGCCACAGGCACACGTCTTCACGACGGCGTGACTTGCACGTCTGCCACACATCTGCACAAGCTGCCACGCATGTCGGTGTGCTCGCCTGAAGGATGGCGGTCTGGGCTCTGCGACTCTGTCTGGCGTCTGTGAGCACATCGACCGTGGACCTGGGTGCGCGCACACCCGGGTGCTGCCAGCGTTCCCGCGCACGATTTGCAGGCATAGTGCGCGGCTGGCAGGGCGCTTGCGTGCGTGCGGGGGCCCCGCCTCCCTGCGCAGGACCCCGCCGCGTCGAGGCGTGCATCGCGGGCGCTGCTTGCAGGTGGACGACTTCGAGCTGGCGGAGGAGAGCCCGGCGCCGGCGCCACGCGGGGCGCGCCCGCACGCGGCCCCCGCGCAGGCGGCCGCGCCGGCAGGCAGCGCAGCCGGAAGCCCACCTGCGGCATCGCCTGCGGCGGCGAGCGAGCGGGCAAAAGCGTCGCCGCCTCTGCCCGACGCCTGCGCGCACCCTGCGCAGGCGCCGCCGGCGCCAGGTGCCGCGCCTGCAGCGCAGCCGCGCGCAGCGGCGCCGCCTCTGCCCGCGTCGGCAGCCTGCGCGCCGCCCGCGGGTGAGCAGCGCGCTGCGGCGGGCGCAAGCGCGGCGGGGCTGCGGATGGTTCTGCCGGCCAATCCGTGCACCGCATAGCGCGCTGGGTGTCTCGCTGCGGGAGCAGGGTCTCTCTGACTCGCCACAGAGCGGCACGCGTGGCAGCCAGCATTTCCTGGTCCTTCACATTTCTCTGTGAGCATCTTGTCTTACAGGGAGCATCCATGCTCTGTATGCTGGAGCTGTCCGCCCTGCTGCTCTGCTGCCCACCGCGCCTGCGCCGCGCACACAGGCGGCCTCCGCGTGGACGAGCCGCCCGAGCCTGCCGCGCCCCCGCGCGCGCCCTCCCCGGAGCCCGCCCACGAGCGCCGCCCGGGCGCCGCAGCAGCGCCGCGCCGCGACAGCCTGGCGCCCGTCGACGCGCCGCGCGGCCGACGCAGCAGCGCGGCCGGCGGCCGGTGCGCCGCTCGGCTGCTCCTGTCCCGCCGCGCATGGCGTGCCGGGGCGCTGTGCAGGCGCGCTGTTTGCCTTGGGCCAAGGTCAGCGTGCCCGGGAGCGCGCGCGGCCCTGAACGGACAGGTGCAGCTCCTGCATCTGCCGCCCATGGAGGTCTCCTCGCAGCGCGCTCGACTCGTCCGGCGCTGACCGCCGGCCCGCGCCGCCAGGCGCGCGTCGCTGGCGCCGCGCCTGTGCCTGGCGCCCGCGGCGGCGGGCGGGCGGCGCTCCAGCGGCCTGGCGCGCCTGTCACTGGGCCTCGCGGACGCGCTGGCGCGCCTCAGCGTGCACGGCGAGCTGCCGGCCGCGCCCGCTCAGGCGCGGCCGCACGGGCCTGCCTGCGCAGCCGCCTGGGCCTGCACGGCCGCCTGTGCCTGCATGCGCGGCCACCTGTGCCTGCCTGCGCGGCCGCGATTGGTGCCGCTGGTGCTGTGGCCGAAGCAGGTGGTGCACGATGCTGTAGGGGAGCCAGTTGCGCGAGCTTCGGGCGGCCCGCGGCGCAGGGGCACGAGGCAGGGCTGGCGCGGGACGCGCCAGAGGCCGCGCCGCGGGACTCGCTCGGGTCGCTGGCGCTGCATGCGCTGCTGGTGCACACCGGTGCGCCCCCCCGGGCGCCCAGCCAGGTCAGCACAGCTAGCGTGAGGGTGCGTGCCGCGCCGCCGGCATGTGCGGGCGGTCGTCAGGGCGCCATGAAGCAGGTCTGCATCCAGATCACCGTGCAGGCATGGCCTCGAGCGGCTGACTGTGCAGCGGCTGATGGCAGCGCCCAAAGGCGTTGCTGTGTAACGTGCCTGCGAGCGCTGTGTCGGCAGGTGGCGGCAGCCGAGCTGCAGCAGCGGCCGCGCTGGCACACAATGGCTGCCGGCCCCCAGCTGCTGTTGGGTACCCGCGCTCACAGTGAAGGACCAACGCGCTCAGCATGCGACGTGGCCCGGGCCGCCGCAGCGGTGTCGCCGATTGCGGAGAGCCCGGATGCGTCGCCCGCCGGCGCGCACGACGCCGGCGCGCCCGCCGCGACGACTGCGGAGGAAGGCGGCGCCGCGGCGGCGGGCGCCCTCGCGCTCGGCAGGGCGCCCGACGGAGAATCGGGGCTGGACGGCGGGGTCGGCGGGGTGCGCGCTGAGCGCGCCGCGCGGACAACGCCGGCGCCGGCGCCGCTCGCGGGCGAGGCGGCAGAGGGCGACGAGGGGCGGGACGAGGGCGCATGCAGGCCGGCATGCCTTGCTGCAGCGCTGGGCGCGCCTGCGGCGCGGCCGTCTGGCGCGGAAGAGGGGCCGGCGAGCCCGACCACCGGCGCCGAGCGGCTGGCAGACCGGCTGCGCATGAGCCTGGTGCTCGCTCCGCCGGCGGCGCCGTACGCCGCAGACGGCGAGGAGCGCGGCGGCGCCCGGCGGGTAGCCGACGGCGTGGCGGGCCAGCTGGGCGCGCGCCTGGCGCTCGGCGCGCCGCCGGCGCTGCTGGCGAGCGAGGAAGATGATGAGGAGGAGGAGGAGGAGGCTGGTGGCTCTGGGCGCACAGCGGAGCCGGGGCCGCCCACGGCGCCGGCGGCGGACGCAGATGACGCAACGCGGGCGGCGGAGGGCGCCGGGGGCGCGCCGGCGGGGCAGCCCGGCGGCGAGGCCCTCACGCCGCTACAGGCGCTCCTGCGCATGTGCTGCCAGGAGGCGCGCCGCCCGGCATGCCCGTGTCCCCGCTGGAAGCGTGTCTGCTCAGGGGCGCGGGGCTTGGGCCAAGCAGGCGCGCGCGCGCGCGTGCCGGGACGCGCGCCGCCAGAGGCGTCCGCGCGCATGCCATGAAGGTGTCAGAGACTTAAGGCGCGGCTGCAAGTGGCAGCAGCCATGCAGGCCGCCCAAGTGGCCGGATGCACAGGCCGGATGGAGCGGCGCACACTCCCGCAGGCCCGATGCAGCGTTGCAGGCGCATTACGGCGTTGCCAGGCATGGCGCGGCTGCCAGCGCGGCCCGCTGCCCAGCGCGCCCGCGAACAAGCATGTGCGTTGGCGCGCCGCGGCGCCTGCGCGCCTTGTGCGCAGCACTGGCTGTGACCCCAGCGCGTGAGGGTTCAGGGTTTGTCCATGTGCAGACGGACGCGGCGGCGCTGCCGAGCATGGATGCGCTGTTGGGGCGCCATGTGGACCTGGCCGCCGTGCGCAAGATCGGCGAGGGCACCTTCGGCGAGGCCTTCCGCGCGGGGTGCGAAGGCCCTGTTTGGGGTTTCAACCCTGCAAGGGTATTCAAACCCTGCTCTGTCCGGCCGCGCGGGCCGCGCCGCGCGCTCCCAAGTCAGCCAGGCAGGCCTGCGGGCGGCGGCGGCGGCCGGGGGCGCGCCGCGCATGCGCGTGCCCCCGGCAGGCCTGCGGCGGCCACGCCCCCGTCAATGCACCTGCTGTGTGGCGCCAGCAATGGCAGGGACGCGCTGCGGCGCGCCGTGCACGCACGCATGCAATGCGGTGGTCGGCGCGCGCGCAGGCGCGTGGTGCTGAAGATAGTGCCGATGGAGGGCAACGCGCGCATGAACGGCGAGCCGCAGAAGCGCGCCGGCGAGGTCGCCGCGGAGGTGGCCATCGCGCTCGCGCTCTCCGACCTGCGGCATGCGGGCGCGCGCCCGGCCAGGCATCCCGGCGGCAGCCCGCCGCGCTGCCCGGCGCCCTCGCACACCGTGCGGCATGCGTCACATGACTTCGAACAGCACCGCCCAGGACAGCTCCAAGCAGAAGACGGCATGCCTCCTCTTTAGATCTGACATCAGGTTGCCAGCAAATATGGCATTTCCTTTGCATGGCGCGAACGGGCAGTTCGGCGCAGAGCGGGGTGGGTTTGGTGCGCAGGCGCCGGCGCGGCGCCGCGCAACGCGACCACGGGCTTCATGGAGACGCACGGCGCGGGCGTGTGCCGCGGGCGCTACGCGGCGCCGCTCGCCGCCGAGTGGGCCGCCTGGGACGCGCGGAACGGCTCCGAGAACGATGACGTGGCCGGCTTTGGGCCGGGGCAGCTGTACGTCGTGTTCGTGGTCGCCGACGGCGGCGCCGACCTGGAGCGCTTCGACGTGCGCTCCGCGGCCGAGGCGCGCAGCATCCTGCTGCAGGTGCGCCATCCCAGCCCCGCGCCGTCCCCGCCCCGCGCTGACCGGCTTGCACGCCCCGTGCATGTGGTGCGTGGGATGCTCAGGGTGTGCCCAGCCAAGATGCATCAGGTGCATCTCATCAGCCCTGATGACAATGGGTTTGGTGTTTGCCAGATGCGGCTCGTCAAGGGGCCTGCGTGCATCTGGCTAGTCAACAGGGCACCGTGCATGCAGCCTGGCATGGTCCGCCAAGGCCGTTGCGCCCGAGCCGCGTGCGCGCGGGGCCGCCGCAGGCGGCGCTGACGCTGGCCGTCGCGGAGGAGGCGCTGCAGTTCGAGCACCGCGACCTGCACTGGGGCAACCTGCTCGTGCGCCGCGAGGGCGCCGCCGCGGTGGCGCGCTTCCTGCTGCGGTATGCCGGGGCCCTAGGGTAGGATAGGGTGGAGCTGTGCTGGGAGACCATGTGTCGCATGCGCAGCATGCGATGAGGGCGGCGGTGCGAAACAAGCGGCCACGACAGCGCCGCCCCTGCTGTGGCGGCGGGGCACGCCCGGCAGCGCGTTCTACGGGCTGGAGGCTACACCCTGAGATCTCACTGCGTGCACTGCATGCTGCATGCGGGCGATGGTTGCGCTCCACACTTTACAGTGCAGTCTGGCGAGCAGGGGCGTCGAGGTGGAGGTGGCGGCCGAGGGCGTGGGCGTGACGCTGATCGACTTCACGCTGTCGCGGCTGGTCACGCCCGATGGCGCGACCGCGTTCTGCGACCTGGAGGCCGACCCCGAGCTCTTCGCCGGGCCCAAGGGCGACTGCCAGGCGCGGCGCGCGCCGCCGCCCTGGTAGCCGCGCCTCTTTCCGCGCCTGCCTGCCCTGCAAGCGGCCGGCATGCTACGCACGTGCTGCGCAAGTCCGGCAGCATCAGGTATGTGCAGGGAGCTGCTGCGGGCGTGCGCCCGTGCAGACGCCTGACCCAGGCAAACCCTAGGGTCTGTACTTAGGGCGCCTCGCGCGCGCGCAGGCGGACACGTACCGGCGCATGCGCAAGGCCACACGCGGCGACTGGGCCGCGCACGCGCCCGCGACCAATTGCATGTGGCTCGCATACCTGGCCGACACGCTGCTGGCGCGCAAGCGCGTGCCGCTGGACGCGGCGGCCAAGCGCGCGCTCCGCGCGTTCCGGTGCGGGCTCCCCTGCCGCGCGCGCGCAGTGCGCCACTTCCGCGGTCCACTGGCCGTGCAACTTCAAGGGCCATGCAACCTGAAGGGTCTCAGCATCCAGGGTCAGCAAGTGTGCCAGAAGCCCTCGTCGGCAGCCAGGCTGAAAATGCATGCCTGTGGCCACCCTTGCCAGCTTCCGTGCACGCAGCCCATGAGCAGCGCGCTGTGTACCCATAAACATGCATGCAGGGCGCCGTGCTCACCTCTATCAAGCCACGTGCGGCCCAGCTGGCAGACACTGGTACAGCAGCCAAGTGATTTGTTGAAGCAGCATACACAGCTTGTGCGATGCTGTCATGTCTGGTTGAGCTGCCAACCGGCTGCTCGTCCCTTCCGGCAGGAAGCGGGCGCTGGCATGCACAAGCTGCCTGGACCTGATCCAGGACGCGCTGTTCCAGGGCATGTGGCTGGCAGGCAGCGGCTAGCCTGCTTGGTATGTGTGCATGCATTTTACATCCCGTTTGTTACCTCAATCCTTGGTTTCTTGACTTTTTGAAGACAGAGCTGACTTTCTAAAGACAGAGCTTGAGCATGCTGATAGGTTACCAGCTGGGTTCTTGCTGAAGGAGGTGCCTCGCACCCCGAAGCCAGTGTCTATCCCTGAAAGATAGCGAACGTATCAAGATCTCCTGCGTGTATTCATCTCCTTTGCACAAGCAGGCTGAGCTCAAGGCCAAGCATGATTGACGCGGTGCGCACCTTTGTGCGAGCACAGTAGCGTGAGCGCTTGGCTGCTGTTTAACTCAGCCTGCATCTCCTGTAGCTCTTTGAACGGCTCTCACCCTCAGAAGAAGAGGCAGAGCGTGTGCTGTCAAGAAGCCTGGAGTGTGTCAGCACGCACTTCCTCGCTCTGCTTAAACTGTATAGCTGCTGTGTACACACCTGTCTTGACGAGTGGCAATCGCGGCACTGTATGCGATCACGCGCGCCTGCATTGGGGCGCAACTGCAGGGCACCAAGGAGGAGGAGGAGTGGCGCGGCAAGGAAAACGTTGGGGCGCCGCCGCACGAGGCGCAGGAGACGCTGCACAATGTCAAGGACTACTGGAAGCAGGTCTACATCGTCATGCGTGAGTCCATGCTGATGGCGTCGGTCATGCCGGGCGCATACCTGCACGCGTTCCTGGCGTCGGGCCGCGGACTAGCCGCAGCCAACGCCGCCGCAACAATCTACTGCACTGACAACGGCAAGACGCCCTGTGAGCGCCCGTCCCCGCGTGCCCTCGTGCAGCCTGCTTTTCAAGTCCTGGCTGTGGGGGCGTCAGCGGCCTGCTGTGCTTGTAAGGAGCCGCGTGAGCGTGACAAGAGCCGCTGCACTTGCGCTGACACGTGGTCTGCTCAAGCGGATCCTCCTTTTGTAAAGCGCCGCTGCAATGGTGCTGCAGGCGTGGCACGGACGACGGCCGCGCTCGTGCGCATGGGTCACATGCCCCTTATTCGAGACACGGTTGTGGTGGCATGCGACGGCGGCCGCGCGGACGTGGTCGCGGCGATCACTATGGCGCTGCTCGCGCTGCGCGAGGTCTGCATCGTCACCCAGATCAACAATGCGCTCGTGTCCGCTGGCCACATTGCCGCAGGCGCCAAGATTACAGGCGCGGGCCCACCCCCGCTCGCCACGGAGCGTCAGTCAGCACGTTGACGCTCACACCACATGCACAGCTCAGTCTGGTGAGACTGCGGGCGTGCGGCGCAGGCTGCATGGCGCAGACGGTGGGGTCGGACATCTCGCGCATGGCGAAAAAGGCCGGCGCCAAGCTGCTGCCGGGCATCTTCTCGGACGATGGCGACGGAGACGCGGCGCCGGGCGACTCTGCCGGCGCCAAGGCTAGCAAGGCGATCGCGGATGGCGACCCGGCCGCCGCGGCCGAGGCCGCGCTCGAGGCATCCCGCAAAGACGACCCGGCCGCGCGGCCCGGGCCGCAGGCGGCGACCGGCGGTAAGGACCCCGAGGATGTGCCCCGCTCGACGCCGGACAACCGGGCTGCGCACGGCGAGGTCCAGCCTGCGGCGCAGCGCGCGGACAAGATGGGCTACGAGGCGCACGCGCAGGGCGTGGCCGCGCAGCATGCGGAGGGACGCGCACGCATCGCCGGCGAGCAGGGTCACGCCACCCTAGGCGAGGTCGGTGAGAACATACGCGACAGCATGCGTGATGCGGTGCAAATGGTCACCGGCGGCGGCGGTGCGGGCGCGGCGGCCGCCGGCGAACCGGCCGCCCAGGCGATGCCGGCAGCGCGGCTGGAGGCCTCTGCGGGGCGTGAGGGAGCGCCGGCCTGATGCCCGGGGACAGTCCTCACGCCTGGGGACAGCTTTAAAGCGCCGTTGCAGCTGCAATAACTTCCGAGTTTACAATCTATTGGTTTGTCTGTTAAGTGGCTGTGGCAGGGTTGCCGCATTGTATTCGGCGTGGCGCAGGCAGGTTGCTGGGTTGCATAGCTCCCGCTCAGAATGGCTGCACCGCAATAGCGGTCAGCGCTGCTGTGGCTGAGGCAGGCGCCCCTGCCACTGCGCTCTGCCTGCCAGTGACTTTTGCAGCAGCTCCGCTGGGCACATAGACCGCAAGCGCTTACTGTTTGTGTTCCCGGCAGAGCCGCTGCGTGAAGTCCACTGGCCCGCAGAGCGAAGTGGCGTGGGGGCTTGCGCTCACTGTACCCGGCACAGCTGCTGCAAAGCTGTTAGGGGCGCGTGGGCGGTTGATTGGGGCACGGCCTGCTTGGAGCAGTATTGCGGAGTGCCGTGGTAGAATATTGAAGCGGTAGAAAGTATTTGAAGCACTTTGACGACTGTCCCGCGCCAGCAGGCGTCTCTCTACGATACATCACTTGCAGTCCTCCATTCGCAGGCTACTGCCTGGTACAAGCAGTAGCTATGTGTTGCTCACGGCGTGCTTGCACAGATCGACAAGCTATCATAGCTTGCACCGGCCAAGCATATTGCACACCCTAGCTGGAAGTTTGAAAGAACTTCCTGGCAGGTTGCGCTCGGCCTCGCTCGCCGACACGCGGCGCAGGCTATGGTACAGCAAGAGTACTAAAGGCGAGAGTGAGCAAGGCACAATGAGAATTCGCAGGCTGTGGCAGGGGGTGGCAGTGCTGGTCGGCGCATCCCGTGCGCTGCGCCCCTGCCATGCTTGCACGGCATTCGACATGTCCTCCTCTGGGTTTGCTTCCAGCCTGTGGCACATGATTCCAGCGCTGGGCCTGTTTGCAGAGAACGGCACATTCTTCGTGCGCCCCGCCTCTTGTTGCCTGCACACACTGCCATTTCACCTCGGCCACAGCACAGCGCTGACAGTGCTGTCCGTACGCAGGTCAACAACGCGGCCTTCCCTTGTGAGCACCCTCCTCCTGTCAGCTTGTTTGGGGCACGCTTTCAGGTGGTGCACGTAGCGCTCGACTCGCTGAGCACTTTACACGCCCGCGCAGACAAGTGCTCAGAAGACGGCGGCCTGCACGAGTTCTTTGAGTGCGACGCGGCCGTCAGGTTCGGCCTGTGCTCCCGTCTGCATGCGCTTGGCTGCAGCCCAACAAGTCGCGACCTTCCAAAAGTCAATGCTACACAAACCTGTGCAGTGGAGGCGCACATGTTTGGTGCACACAGCGTGCGGGGCGGGGCAGGTGGACCGAGGAAGCGGAAATGATGGAACCTGACGCGCCGTGCCGGCGGACCTTCTCGCGCATGACCGCAAACACCATCCAGCTGGAGGTGCCGGTGAGGCCGGACGGCTACAGCGACCTCATCGAGCTGGCCATGCCGCAGGCGCGCACCCGCGCCGTGCTCCTGGGGCGCGCCGCGCGCCGCAGCTGCGCGGCGGCCGTCAGGCGCCTGCGCGCCCGGGCCGTCAACGCTCGCACGGCTGCAAGGAGGCCGGCCTGCACACAGGGCCAGGTCGATGCCAGGCAGCCCCGCCTCCTTGCTGGTGCGATCGCGCCAAAACAGGCGCGCCCGCGCCCCGCCAGGTCTGGAACCTGAAGCCGCACGTGCGGCTGGCGGTCGACCCGATGCTGGCGCGCCTGGACCTCGCGGACAGGCCCACGATCGGCTTCCACGTGCGCGGCGGCGACAAGCTGCAGGAGGACAAGATCGGGTGCGCGGCCGCGCCCTCCGCGCCGGGGCGGCCGGCCGCTGCACCGGCGTGCCGGCTGACCCGGCCAGGCCGACGCCGCCGGTCAAACCAGTCGTGCGCGCCGCGCGCCCGCAGGAACCGCACGACCACGCTCGCGCACCACTACATTGCCGCGTTCGCGGACGAGAAGCGGCGCCTGGCCAGGCGGGGGCATGTGAGCCATCCCGCAGCGCGCACGCGTATGGAAAGATGTGCATGGAGATACGAGCATGGAGAAGCCGAGCAAAATCCGCTACTGCAGTCCGCTGCACGCCATGCCTCAAGTCCCAGCCCCACCTGATCACCCAAGCACCCAAGCCCTCCTACGCACACACTGACCTGTGCGGCTCTGCATGAAGACCTGTGGCTCACGCCTGCTGCGGGCCCAGACGTGCCCGGCGCCGCTGAGCAGGGCCGCGCCGGGCGCCGCGCGCGCAGGCGCTGGGCAACGGCACGTGCGTGCTGGTCGGCGACGACGAGGCCTTCCTGGCCGAGGCGGCGGCCATCGCGGCGCGCGAGCTGGGCTGCCGCATCTTCGCCGGGCGCGCCAAGTACGAGCTGCCGCAGCACGACCAGCAGGCGTTCGACAGCCTGCCGCTCAGCGCGCGCTGCGCGGCCACGCTGCACCTGCTCACCGACCTGGAGCTGCTCGCGCACACGGACTACTTTGTGGGCGCGCCACCCCCGCGCCCGCCGGGTGACTCAGGCTTCTGTGCACCTGCTCGCCGTCCTGGAGGCTTTTGCGTAAACTGGTCGCTATGAGGCGTGTATCCCTATGCATGCCTGATGACCTTGGCTTGGTTCTCCGATGCCCTCTGCATGCCTTTAAAGCTCTAGTCTGTAGATTGGCTCCCTCATCAGGCGTAGGGGAGAGGGTGCAAGCTCTGTGCCCAGCGGAAGCACAAGCAGAGCTTGAGCTGACCTCATGCGCGCTTCCGCTCAGGCTCATTCAACTCGGGCCTGGCGCACCTTGTGGACAAGCTGAGGTATGTCATGTACGGCAAGCACCGCCGCACGACGATAGATGCGTCCGCCAGTGCGCATCTCGGTGCAGACCGTCAAGTACTTTGCGGACGTGGCGGGCTCGCTGGAGCGTGTGCTGTGCTTGTGTGTTGAGTATGATCTGGCCAAGATGTGGCAGTCGAGCATCGTGATGGAGTCGCATGTCATGCACACCGCGCTTCGGCGCGAAACCTTCTATGGTGCGCGCCTTTGCCTAGGCTCAGCAAAGCCTGCAGGTCATGCATGGTTGCTTGCGCAAGCTGCTGCACTCTCATTCTGGCTCGTCACACCTTAAGCCAGAAGCTGCCAGTGCTTTCTGCATGCCAATTTTTGGGACCCCTGCTCAACATGCGAGCGTGTGTGGCACTGCGTGCTCGCTGCGCTGCCACGTGTCCTTGCCTCAAGCTTCAGGCGTCACCAATGTGCTGTCTGCAGGCGCAATCTGGACACCGCTGCTGGTGTTTGACACGCTGACGGAGGGCTATGCGCACGACCTGGGAGAGGTGCTCCCATGCCGCCTCATCGCTGCCGCGCTGCATGGCCGGAGTCTATGTGACTGCGGTGACTAGGTTTGCCTGCAGAGACCTTGTGACTAGATTTGCCTGCAGAGTCCGTGTAGTGACGACAACCCCTGAGTGATGGGCTGCGCTTAGTGCCAGTCGCTAGCTTCCATGCCAGTCGATCAACAGCAATTAGAGATAACCAAGTACGGCATGTGCGGGAGCGTCCAGGAGGAGCGCTGCCTGATGATCACGCTCCAGGATGCCGCCGAGCCGCTGCCGCCCGGCTCCAAGCCGATGCCACTGGGCGCGGCAAAGCGCAGGCGCGGCAGCTGTCTCCGCGGCACCGCGATCCTGCTCGAGGCGCTGCCGCCTGGCCGAGGTATGCTCTGCCGTGTCTGAAGCCAAGGAATGTGCTTGCAGGTCGTGAAGAGGATCGAAGACTTTACAAAGCCTAGCTCTGCACAGAGGTCCTGCCTATATGTACCTCTGCTGCTGGGTTACCCGTGAGACCAGAGCCTGCTCCTGCCTGGCGCGACAATCCAAGCTGGCATGCGCATGGCCCAGCGTAAGTCAGACGTGTTGGCGTCCCGTGCGAGACATTCTCACCTGCTCACAGCCTGCAGCAGGATGAGGCTTAACAGCAGCAGAGTCTGCGTTGACGAGTGTGGGTCTGAAACTCAGGCTTGCAGCCCCCACTCCCAGATCAGAGCACCTCTGTCGCCTCTTGAGACGTCGGCGAGCCTTGGAGCGGAGTGCGTGCTCCAGACGACGCCTGCGTCTTTCGGCGCCGCACCTTTGTCAGCACAGGCATCAGCCTGGGGCGCTACGTTTGTCGTCCATCTTGGATCCAGGGTGCGCTGGTGGTCAGTGCAGCGCCAGCGTGCCGCGCAGATGGCCCGGTCACGCGCGTGCGGATCGTGGCGCGCCTGGACCCGCGCCTGCCCTTCGTGCCGGGCTTCCTCATCGCCTTTGTGCTGAAGGTCGCCGCGCCGTACATCTTCCGCCAGGTGCGCAGCCTGCCGCTCCCGGTGCGGCCTCTGGCGCTGACCGGGCAGTTGTGTGGTGGTGGGTACGCCCTGCTGTCTGCACATGCATTTGGTTGGGATTCATCCAGGCACAGGCTCTGGCGCTGACGAGTACATGCGTGGTGGGTATACCCGTGCATGTTCTGCACTTGCCTGTGATAGTTCTCATCCAGGCAGAGTCAAGTCTGCGGGACCTCTCAGGTGCAAGCAGTGCTGGACCTCTTCAACGTGGAGGGCTCGTACCTGCGTGAACGGCTGACGCAGCGCGCCGCTGTGTACGAGCGCGTGCGGCGGCGCTGCAGCGCGCTGCTGGAGCACTTCTACGGCTCCAGTGGGCCTGCTCAATGAGAGGCAGGCTGCACGGATGGCAGCGCAGTGTCATTCAGTCTGGGTCGTGCGGCGGGGTCCCCTAACTGGAGGGTGTCAGGAACGCAGGGTCGCAGAGAGAGTGCTGCGGATGTCATGCAGCTCGCATTAGAGCTGCGTCTCTGCGGCGGCGCACTTGCGGATGTTGATGTGCGGTGTTCAGTGGCGCTTGGCCCGTCTCTCATGTGTTTGGGTCCTGCATGCTGCGCATGCTGCATGCACCCCCTCGCTCCTGCATGTATTTGTCTCCTTCGCTTCTCTGTTTCTTCATGTTTGTATGAGGGCTGTGCGGTGTACATAGCATGTCTACATGCAGGGCGACAGCGCGCATGTTCCACTGTGCGTTGCTGCGGCTTTGCTGCCTGCACACGGGATTTTGCCAACTTGCAGGCCTGGCAGCTGTGCACTCCGCGCCTGTGGCGCTGGAGGCACGGTCCGGCAGGTCTCCACAGCCAGATTGGGAGTCGGGTTGACGCATAGCATGGCATGGTTGATCATGCTGACCTGCATGGCCCTGCCCTTGATGGCAGGACCATGGCTAGCTAGGGTCTGGGATGAACCTAACGGGTAGCTTGCAAGTGCGTGCTGCCAGGAGTCTTGTGTGAAAACAAGCGTATCCGCATAGAACTGCTGCTGGAGTCTGAACTTGTAACTTGCAAACGGAAGTGCATTATACTTCCACCCTTGCACCAAGCGTCGATGAGACAGGCCAGTTTTGGCAGGTAATGCTGCGCAGTTTGTCTGAGTAGGGAATGGCAGCACTGCCAGGAGCACCCCCCGGGCCTGGCAGGTGCTGCGGTGTAAGAGCCAGCCCGCCGCGTCGTCTGCTCCACCTTGCCGCACACCCGCATTGGTAATACCTTACTGAATTTGCCGCACGCCTGTGTTTGTAACAACACTCTTCCCACAAGCAGTAGAAACATGCAGCTGTGCGGGACAGCAGGTACAGGAGGAGGCAGCAGGGGCGGCCCGCGTCCGTGGCTGATGGGTCTGCCGTGGACCTCAGCGCTGTGGGCGTCGTCCCGGACAGCAAGGCGTACGCAGCGGTAAGCGCAGAGCCTGGCAGGCCGGTGGCCCCCCGGCCTGGCTGTGGTGCAGGAGCTGAGCCTCCCCTCCCTGCTGCGCATGCAGGCCGCGGACGCAGCTCACCTCGTGACGGCGCCCAGCGGCGTGCAGCCGTTAGAGGCGCAGGCGCCTAAGAACGGTGTCCGCGTCCAGGCAGGGCCCCGTCCACGGGCCACCCTTCAAGCCCATGCCCCTGCTCAGAGCACCGCTTGCGCTGCCTGTGGCGAGCAGCTGCTGCTCCGGCAGCGCGCAACCCCTGGACGGCTGAGAGGCGGTGGCGGAGCCTGCAGCAGGGTGCTGCCCCCGCAGGTCAGGGACCTCTGGAAGGAGTACAGCACGAAGGCGCGCGGCCTGTTTGTCGCAGCGCGGGGCGTCAGCCTGGACATCGAGGCCAACTCCATCACTGCGCTGGTGGGGCCGTCTGGGTCGGGTGCGTGGCCCGCCAGCCGCTGGACGTCGCCAAGTACTCGCGTTTGCCAAGGGACGCTGAGGTTGAGCAGCAGGACAGGTCATATCACCCCCGCGCGTCACCCTAGTAAACAGTGGAGGATGGTGCAGGCAAGACGACGCTGCTGCGGCTCATCGCCGGCCTGGAGGAGGCCACCTCCGGCCAGATCATGTTTGACGGTGCGCGTGCCCGCGCGCGTGCCCCACCAGCCTGTTCCCTGTCCGCCCTGCCGCGCGCTTGGAGCGGGGCCGCTGCTGCCGCGCGCGGAGCTGAGGCGCCGCGCCCGGGCGGCAGACACGGACGCGACCGACATCTCCGTCCAGGACAGGCGCATCGGCTTTGTGTTCCAGAGCTACGCGCTGTTCCAGCACATGACGTGCGCGGAGAACATCACGTTCGGGCCGCGCATGAAGCACCTGGACGTGGACATGGGCGCGCGGTGCGCCGCCCTCGGCCGCCGCGCCTGTCTGGCCACGGCGCGCGCCGGGTGAGCGTGCAGGCTGCGGCATGAGGCCCCGCCTCGACACACCTGCTGCGGCTGCCCCGCTGGGCTTTTCACTATATTTTGTGGCCTCACCGCAACAAAGTGGGCGAGGGCGGGGGCACGTGTGGGCGGCTGCCGGCGCACCTGGGTCGCATGGATTGCACGGACCTGGCCATGGACCTGGTCGTGCCAGCAGCGCTGCCGGCCGCTGCGGCAGGGTGCGCGAGCTGCTGGAGCTGGTCGGCCTGCCCGACGTGGGCCACCGCAAGCCGAAGCAGCTCAGCGGCGGGCAGCGGCAGCGCATCGCGCTCG
>JAABUV010000883.1_pt1 | contig 44846 bp, 1 predicted proteins | sample 5559971 | NCBI WGS metagenome assembly JAABUV01 (sample SAMN10711881, study PRJNA513362) | rock metagenome | isolation source: Antarctica rocks | place: Antarctica: Victoria Land, Knobhead nord | collected 2015-12-19 | reverse complement strand
TTAATATAGTATTAACCTTACTCTTATAATACCTTCTTTACTTTTTATTATTATTATATTTCTAGGCCTAGTATATTAAATACTCCTCTTTCTAAGCTAGATTAATATTACTAAAAACCTTATAAAACTATTATATAACTCTTATAAAAGCGGGTTATAACTCCTTCTTTATAATAATATTATTAATTTTATCCCCTAGATTCTTACATATATTAATCTCTACCTCTAGTATTATATATATTACCTTATATATCTTATTATTAATAGTAAGACCGGCGTAAATCTAATTATTTACCTAATAGTTAACCTTTAACTCCTTCTAGATCTATTCTTATAAAGTAGCTAGAGTAATTATAATATAGACTAGAGAGTATTATAAGCTAACCTCCTACTTTATAATATATCTATTTATATATATAATTCCTATTATAAAGTCCCTAATATAGACTTTATATAGTTAATTACTATTATAATAATCTATTTTAATTATAACGCGTAGGTATTTAATCCTAGAAGGAAAGTAAAGGTAGGGTAGCGCTAGAAAAATTATATTTTATATATAATTATAATACTAGTATATCTTATATATCTTATATATCTTATAACTCTTATTTATCTTATATATTATATATATATTATATCTTATATATATCTTATATATATCTTATATAATATATATATCTTATATATCTTATATATTTTATATATTTTATATATATTAATATCTTATATATCTTATATATCTTATATATCTTATATATTAATCTTAGTATATTTATAAAAAGGTATATATAGTAGAATTTAAAGTATATATCTTAAAATAGTAATATAGTTAATAATTATAAGGGTAGATAGCTTAATAGTATATTTTACTATTCTAAACTTCCTAATCTAAACTAACTTTTATAAGTAGGGGGTCTAAGCCGGTAATATCTAATATTTATATTATAAGGGCCTAATAGATATATAGTTTTAATAGAATAGAGCTAAATAAGGAGGTTATACCTACTACTTACTAGACTAACCTTATAACTAAATATTAAAGAGAGACCCGCCTTATTCCTCTTACTAGCTACCTCTTTTTAATAGTAGAACTTTATTACCTACTTAATAAACTTAGGTACTAAGAACTAACTATTAATAGTAAGGTATTATAATAAGAAACCTCTACTATTTATAAGACTAAAGATACTTATTACTTAAGAAATACCTTCTAATCCTCCTAGTTAAACCTTAAGACTATATATACTATAATTAATATAAACTAATATTAGTTTAAACTTATAATTTAAGTATACTTTAGTACTTTAAGCCTAGAAGATTTTATATTAGCCCCTAATAGAGAAGGTTATTATTTTTAGTTTTATAAACTCTTATCTATTACTATATAATAGTAATAATATAATATATAATTATTATAAATAGCTTAAAAGTAGTATTAATATTAAAAATAAAAGGCGTAGCTATAATTTAACCTAATTATAACTCCCTTATTATTATAATAGTTTAGATTTTAATTATTATACCCTAAGTTAGAGATATCTATATAAATTTAAAAGTATTTCCCTACCCTTTAACTAGCCTATTAATAAGGTATATAACTTTTATAATTCCTAGAGAACCTATCTACTATTTCTTTTATAACTTTATAATAAGTATCTTTAATATTATTACTAATAGTTTCTAAAATATTAGTATCTATATTTTAAAGATACCTTACTATTATTATTATAAGAAAGGCTACTTATAAAGGAGGTTTAATAGGACCCTAATAATAGCTTAATATAATAAACTTTATATTTTTTAACCCCTAGCCTTTATACTATAACTTCCTAATTTCCTCTAGAGGTACTCCTAAAATACTTATTTCCTTATAATTCTTAGGCTTATAATTAAAGTATATAATTATTTATAATATATCTAGCTATATCCTTATCTCCTCTCTATTAGGGACCTTTAATAAGGTTAATAAACTACGCTAACTAAGTAGTATTTTTTATAAGCTAAGCTTACTATTACTAGTTATAAGGTTAGTAAGGCGTATATTAAGTTTAAAAAAGAATATAATAATAAAGTAAAGATCTTTATTAGATTAAAATCTAATATTATATAGGAGTCTAATATAATATAAGTTATTACTAAAGTCTATTATAAACTAAATCTTTTTAATAATTATTATTATACGCCTTAGTATATAATAGCCTTCTTATACTATTAAATATATAATATTATTAATAACTACTTCCTAAAAGAGAATTATATAAAGCTATTAAAAGCTAGGGGTAAAATATACTTAAATTAAATAAGTCTTATTAATTTAGTAAGCTAGATCGCGTATATAAAGACTTTTATAGTAATAGAAGATAAATATATTACTAGACTTATATACTTTTCTATACTATTAAGCCTTTATTATAGTAGTAAAATAGGTATTAATAAGTATATAAAACCCTTTTAAGATAGCGTAGAGGGAGATTAAGTCCTTAATATTAAGGTTCTTTATAATTTTAAGACTTAGCTTAGGATAATTAAGGATAGTAATAAAAATATTAAATTAATTTATGTCTACTTTATTTTCTAGTTATAAAATACCTAGTTAACTATTTATACGGCGTCTTCTCGCTAGTAATAAGAATATAGGAATATAAGTAGGAGATTAACTTACTTATTAGTTATATAAGAAGCCTTTATTAGGTAATATAATAATAAGGTTATCTATTTTAATTATAGGTTTAGTATTAGTTAATATAGTAGTATCTAATAAATATTAATAATACTTTATTAAGGTAGTAAAAGCCTTATTATCCTAACTAGTAGTTTAGCTAAGAGATAGTCTTATTATTATCCCTTATAAAGACTATTACTTAAGAGTTATTATCCTCTCTAGTAGAGTCTATAATTTAAGGAGTAGTATTAGTAGTTATAAGTTCCTTTACTTATAAACTATCTAGTATTAAATTAAGAATAGTATATAAGTCTATAATTTAGATAGATAAAAAGGCCTATTAATATATATATTACCTATTAAGTTATAATCTAGGGTTACTATTTTAACTAATACTATTCTAATAGAACTACCTACTAGGACCTTATTTAAAGTTCCTAATATACTATTTAACTATTTAAAAATAGATACTATATTATTTTAGGAGGTCCCGCCTATAAGATTTTTATAGGGAGGTAGGGCGGAATTAGGGTTATAAAGACGCGAGTCTAAATTAGTATATTATATATTAACTAGTAAACTAAATAAAAGATAGACTTAATAGGCTTACTTAATATATTTAAAAGGTCTAGAGAGCTTATAATAGAGTACTTAGATAGTTATAATAGATAATAGTATATAAATAAAGACGTATATTAAGATTTAACCTATTTATACTCCTAGTAAAAGAGATATAAGTACTAAGGCTATTATATATCTTATATATCTTATACGTCTTATACGTCTTATATATCTTATATATCTTATATATCTTATATATTAAGTACTTATATATCTTATATATCTTATATATTAAGTACTTATATATCTTATATATCTTATATACCTTATATACCTTATATATTTTATATATTTTATATATATTATATATCTCGTATATATTATATATCTCGTATATCTTATATATCTTATACGCTTTATATATTTTATATATTTTATATATATTATATATCTCGTATATCTTATATATCTTATATATCTTATTATATTAGTAATAGAATAATTTAGATACTAGACTAGATAGAGAACCCTACTAAGATTTATATATATTAAAGACCTGTAAGTTACCCTTCTAGGCTAATTATTCTAATTAACTAATACCCTTTACTAATAGGCTACTATAATATAATCTATTCCTAGTAGGTTTCTTATAATCTATTTAACCTAATATAGTATAAGAATTACATATTAATTTTAGTAGAGTTCTAAATCTAGCCTAGTATCCGGATTTTTCTATTACTAACGTGCTTATATCTTCTTACTATAATAGAATATAGCTAATTTAGGACCCTGAGCTTATCGCAGCTTATCGGTTAGTTAATAAGTCCCCCAGATTCCTTTCCTGGACTAGCGCGAACATCAAAAGTCTGACATCTCTTCGCATTCTACCTACGTCTGCACCTACGCTCCATAATATTTTCTGCTTAAATGAAGTTATATGGCTCATTTTCAGCTATCTAACGCTTTAAGAATAATTAAAATCGGTCTCTTAGTGCTAAAGATATATCAGAATGAATGGATTCACCCACTAAATTCCATGCGCCTACTACGGATCGCGAATCTCAATAATCCTATCATTGTTTACAAATTACCTATTCTACCACGTCACTTACCAACGTGTCTGATATCTATCTAGATAGGGGGGAATATCCGTCTTATTGCCAGGTATGCAACGCTATCAGAATAATCTAAATCGGTGCATTAGTACATATGATATGGCTAATGCTGTCGCATTCACAGACTACCTACCTACCAACGTGTCTGATATGCTCCCTACTATTCACCTCGCCTACCAACGCGTCTGATATCGGTCTGAATAGGGGGAAATATCGCCTCATTGCCAGGTAGGTAACGCTGTCAGCATGATCCAAATCGGTGCATTGCTGCATTAGCTAACGCTGTCGTATTCACAGGCTAAAAACCCTACTATTCACGTCACCTACCAACGTGTCTAATATCCACCTACCAACGTGTCTGATATCGGCCTAAATAGGGGGTGATATCCGTCTCATTATCAGGTATGGAACGCTGTCGGAATGGAAAGGTGTATGCATATGGCTAATGCTGTCGCGTTTATAGGCCGGCTACCTACCAACGTGTCTGATATGCTCCCTACTATTCACCTCACCTATTAACGTGTCTGATATCGGTCTGAATAGGGGGAAATATCCGTCTTATAATCAGGGCAATATGTCTGATATACTCCCTACTACTCACGTCACCTACTAACGTGTCTGATATGCTCCCCGCTATTCACCCTACCTACTAACGTGTCTGATATCCGTCTGAATAGGGGGAAATATCCGTCTTATTAATAGCCTAGTATGTCTGATATACTCCCTACTATTCACCCCACCTACTAACGTGTCTAATATACTCCCCGCTATTCGAATTTTTACAGGTATTTTCTAGTATCTTATATAAGATCTTATATATCTCGTACGCTTTATATATTTTATAAATCTTATATATTTTATATATCTCGTATATCTTATATATATTATATATATCTTACTAGTTTTATATATAATATCTTTTTAATCGCGTATTTCACCTATATCTCTTATATCTACTCCTTTTATATATAATTAAATACTTATTAATAAAGCCTCTAATATAACTTAAATATTATATACCTTATATATTATCTAAGTAATTAATACCTTTTATTACTAGCCCTTAGAAGTTAATCCTTTTATACTTTTTTCTAGATACAATCTATAATTTAAGTCTCCTTCTTAATAAAATCCTTATTATATAGGTATTATTAATATAGCTAATATATAATATATTACTATATCCTAGTATTATATATATACTATAAATAATACTATTTAAAGTAAATAGGCGCTTATTAATTAGACCTTAGGGAGTTATAATTATAGCTATTTACTATTTCTCTACTTTAATTATATTATATAAAGGATTAATAATACCCCTATTTTATATCTTAAGTTATTTAATTATTACTCTACTATATCTTAGGAGTTTACCCTTTCTATTATAGTTCTTTATATCCTAAATAATAACTAGGAGCTATAGCTAACCTACTAGTTTCCCTCCTTAAGGGTATTAAATACTAGATTAATTAGTAATATCTAGATAATACTCTTAACCCTATATATAGTCTTACTACTAATAGCCTTTATTCTACTAATTAATAGAGTAATAATAGAATTCCTCTAATAATTAATCTAGATTAGCTATATTTTTACTAGATCTTTTCTAGGTCCTTAATAACTTATAGATCTATACTAGGTAGTAAGAAATCTAAGAAGGGTTATCTTCCTATATATTACCTATATCTTATATAAACCTAAGGTCTACTACCTTTATATACTCCTACTAAATAAATATAACTAATATATATAGAAGATTTAAGACTTTACTTTTAGCGGCGGTAGTAGATACTATATATTATAAGTTTAGATTATAATATAAATAATATAACTATCCTTACTCTTACTTATCTATCTTCTATCCTAGCTTATTTAGTAGTATAATAGCGCTAAGTTAATTAATATATACCTTATTATTATAATTAACCTAACCTAGTAGGTAATTAAGGCTATATTTCTTAATATTAGCTATTATAAGAATATTAAGCTCTTAAGTATTATATTAAAGTAGTTACCTCTTAAAATACTTTTATTTATTTATTTATTAAAATAGGCGTTTAACTATCTTAATATAAGCTACCTCGCCTATTTTAATTATTATATTAAGTAGGCTATTATATTCGCGTATATAATAGGTATAATAGCTTAATATATATATCTTTAGAAAGTTAAAATAGTAACTATTATAATAGGGTTATAAATAATCCTTTACTTAATTAAATACCTTTAAATAATAGTCTAAGTAGGCTATTATATCTTATATATAAGAGATATATTAGACTACTATTATAAAATCTACTAATACTTTAATAGTAAATATAATACCTAGCTACTTCTTATCTAGTAATAGGATTATTATAGGAAGTAACTACTAAATAATCCCCTTATATTCTACTCCTAACTACTGCTTAACCTTACTAAAATAATTAAAGTATTTAAGATTAGGGAATAGTAGGACTTAGTAGTAGGTCTAATCTAATTAAACTATTATAAATAATTCTAGAAGTACTCTATTTCTAGTTTCTATTTAAATATACTTTTTCCCCTTTATCTTTTATATAAATACTCTAATTATTTTATTAACTTATATAAGTAGGTAGTCTCTAGCTACCCCTTTAAATAATTAGTATAAGATATTAGATAATATATACTTATAAATATTTATAAGATAATATTTCTAGGTAAAATTATTAGTAGGATAGATATATTAATAGTCTAATTAAGAATAGTATTTATTCTATTATAAAGTTAATTATAAGGTAATTTATAATTTTATCTATTTATAGGTTTATATAAGCTAGAAGCCGTATTAATATAGATCTTCTTATTTCTCTTAGGGTACCTAATAAATAGAGTAATATTATAAACTTTTAATACCTATAATTAGAACTTACTCTTTATAATTAGCTAAAATTCTAGTAATAATAAGATACCCCCTTTAGGTTTTCTTATCTATATAAATTATTAGAAAACTATTTACTATATACTACTCTAATACTAGTTAAATTATAGGTATTAGTAATTAAGAATTATAACTATATAAGATATATATTTATACTTTAATATAAGCTCTATTATTATATAATAGACTTTTAACTTAATTTCCCTACCTAGCTCTTATAAGATAGGTATTAAACCTAGAAGTATTATACTTAGCCTATTATATTATTTATAAGTCTCTTTATCTAAATTACTAATTATTATATAAATAGGCTATATTAATAGATTACTTATAAGGGTTATTAATTATATCTTATCTATTATTAATAAAATTAATATTATAATAGTATTATCTAGTAGTTAAGTCTATTATTCCTACTACTAATTTATAATATATATCTTACTCTAGATTTATAAATCTACCTTTATAATAGAAGGATTATTAGGATTATTTATTATATACTTATATATAAGGGTATATACTAAGTTATTAATAAATAGTTAATAGTTAATTAAGAATTTAATAACCTTTATAATATCTTAATAATAGATAGTATATTACTTAGCCTGAATATTATTTATATCTACTTAAATCTTAATCTTTAATTTTATTTACTTATTATTAAAGATACTATTCTTTATTATACCTAATATATTTAATTATTTTATACTACTCTTAAAATTAATATATTCTTATAATAAATAGAGTTATAAATTATTAAAGAAGCTATTTATATCTCTTTAAGTATACTCTACTTATAAAAACTATTAAGTAAGAGTATAATCTATCTTATTATTAAAGGGAAAGAATAAAGGGTCTAATATATATTAATATATTATAAGAAGCTCTATTAAAAGTAGTTCTCTAGCTCTTTTATTAATAATATCCTAAAAGGTCTTTATCTTAAAAGTTATATAAATAGAGAACTTCCCTAATCTCTTTCTATTTAATATACTTTATTTATTTAAAGGGATATATTTATTTATAACTTAATTACTAGCTAGTATATTTTTTAAGATATCTTTATCTTAATCCTCTTTAGTTATTAAATTTAAAGTAAATAACTTATTAATTATAACTTATATAAGGGTAATATTCTACTTAAGAGGTAGTATAACTTAAAAGTTTATTTATAAGAGAATACTTAAAGCTATTTTATATTATTTATATTATTTATTAATATATTTTAAGAAGGCTTAATTAGTCTTTATAATAAAGTTATAGCTATTATATACCTAACTAGCTATTTAAAAGGAAGGGATAATAATAAAATAATTAGATAAGTTAAGGGTAAGTATATATAATAGAATATAAGTATATATAATATAATATAATATAATAGAGCCTTTACCTTCTTTAATTAAATTTATTAATTAAAGGGAGCTTAAATAGATTAGGATAGAACTAGTATATTACTTAAGAGGCGTACTTTAATATATAAGATATATAAGATTATAAGATATACTAGATATATAATATAATAGAATAGATTAATATATACTAGGTATAAGTAATAGTTAATATATAAGATATATAAGATTATAAGATATATTAGATATATAATATAATAGAATTAATAGATATTACTAGGCTTAAGATATACTTTCTAGGTTAGGTAATAGCTAGCGCGTAGGATATATAAGATTATAAGATATATTAAATATATAATATAATAAAATTAATAATATATTAGGCTTAAAATACTAGCTAGTATATAAGATATATAAGATTATAAGATATATTAGATATATAATATAATAGAATTAATAGATATTACTAGGCTTAAGATATACCTTCTAGGTTAGGTAATAGCTAGTATATAAGATATATAAGATTATAAGATATACTAGATATATAGTATAATAAAATTAATAGATATATACTAAGCTTTCTAAATTAGATAATAGCTAGTATATAAGATATATAAGATTATAAGATATACTAGATATATAATATAATAAAATTAATAAATATTATTAGGCTTAAGATATACTTTTTAAATTAGGTAATAACTAGTATATAAGATATATAAGATTATAAGATATATTAGATATATAATATAATAGAATTAATATTAAACTAGAGATATACTTTTTAAATTAAATAATAGCTAGTATATAAGATATATAAGATTATAAGATATACTAGATATATAATAAAATAAAATAAGCTCTTAAATAATAGTTATATAAGATATATAATATTATAAGATATATTAAATATACTTAATATCTTATATATTAATTACTCTTTATAACTTTAACCTTTTATAAGTATCCTGTTTTATTATATAAATAATACTATTAAGGATAATAGTTATATAAAAAGTATAATATTATAAGATATATTATATTTATTAAATAAATAATATAGTAAATAGACTAAATAGTATAAATCCTTAATATATAAAAGATATATTTTTAATAAGAAGATCTATTATAAGAACCCCTTCTCTCCTAATTATAAATAGTAGAACCTACTAATATATAAGATCTCTCTTAAGGGTATTAATTATAATATATATTATATATTATACTCCTTACTATTTACTTTATATCTTAATATTTAAAGCTAAAATTCCTAATAGAGCTTATATTTACTTTATCTTATTAAATTATATAATCTTAGACTTTCCCTAGATAAAGAATTTAACTTTAGCCTCTCCTCTCTTTTTATATTACTTTACTTAGATTTCTATTAATTTTATAATATAATATACTTTAACTCTTTTATTACTCTTATATTAGACTTTATTCTCCTTACTATCTTATCTCTCTATCCCTAAGAATTATTTTAAGCTATTATAAGTCTTACTTAGTCTTTATACTTACTTATATAGCTTAACCCTTTAATTATACTATTTAAAAGAATAAAGAAGCTAAAAATAATTAAACCTAGCTTAACTTAAAGATAATTATAAAAGAATATTATACTTTTATTAGCTAGATCTTAAATAAGTTTATAATAGCTAGTTTATAATATATAAATAATTTAGCCTTACTTTATAATTAAGTAGCTATTAAACTAGTCTACTAATAATTAAAGGATTATCTTTAATTTATACTTAAATTATAGCTTAATACTATCCTAGCTAACTAAATTAATAAGATATTAAAATATAATTATTACTGTTTTATTAATAACTTAAAGTATATAATTAAAGTACTTAAAGAGGTTAAGATTAATACTACTAAATAAAGAGTAATTAAAATTAAGGTTAAGTTAGAAGGTAAGTTAAATATAAAGGATAATAAATATATAACTAGCTATATAAAATAGTTAAGAGAGAGAAGGTTCCCTTTATATAAAGGGTTATTTAGTACTAATAGATTAATAATACTAAAGGAGATAATTAAGTTATTCATTTAATTAAGGATATCCTTAATAAAAATACTAAAATTAAAGACTTAAATACTTTAAATTATATTAATTTAAAGGCCTATTATAAGATACTCTCTATTTAAGTACTATTAACTAATTATAAGATATAAATACTTATAAGGTAGATACCCCTTAAAAGAAAATAGATAAAGATTAATAATTATACTATTAATTTTAAGATATTAATTAAGTTATAAGTTATATAATACCTTATAAATAATATTTACTTCTAAGTCCTAGGATTATATAATAAGTAATTTATTATAATATACTTAAGTACCTAGCTAATATTAACTATTATAATTAAGAATTTAATTATAAAGATTAAAGAAGAATTAATTCTACTTATAACTTTACTCTAGTCTTTAATACTTAATAATATCTTTAAGCGGCGTATTAATAGTATTAAAAAAGGTAGTACCTCTTCTTTATATTTATAGATTTCTTATAAATAGCTAACTTATATATAATATTAAAGGTCTTCTCTAAGTCTAGATATTCCCTATTTAATTATATATTTTTATTCCCTTTATAAGCTATTTAAATAGATCTTCTAGGTAATAAGTTTATTAAGCCTCTTATTACTAAAGAACTAGATACCTATCTATTATTAAGTAAGTTAGGTAAGTTAAATAAAGAGGGTATAAAGATAATAGATAAGACTTAATAAAATATAAACCTACTTAATAAAGAGTTTAATATTATAGAAAAAGATTATATTAGTATTAATAATAATAAGAATTCTATATTTAAGCTAGGTAGTAAGGATATAATAATAGTAGATAGTAATAAAGGGATAGTAGATAGATTTATAAAGTAAGTCCTCTCCCTTTAACTAATTTATAAGAATAGAGCTAAGACTTATTAATAGATAGGTATAAGCTATTAGAGATACTAAGGTAATAGAGTATTTTAATTTAAGCCTATTAAGATAGTTTACGCGCTTTTATAAAGTTATAATAAAGGATATAAAATATAAACTAAGGGTTAATTAAAAGCCCTAGGAGGGGAAGTTTAAAGTATTAAGTCTTAAGATAAAGGGTATTAAGTAAGTAGCCTACTATTATTAATACTTTACTATCTTTATTATATTTAAGTTTAAGAACTCTATAATTAATAGGATAATCCTAGCTAAAGAGATAAGACTTAGAAAGGTTAGTAATTAATATAAGCCCTTAAATATATTTAATAAAGGGGGGAAAGCTAACTTATTATATATGATAATTTAGACCTTAAAGGTAATTATATATTTTATATATTAATACTAGATTAATATTATATAAAGTAAGATTAAATATAATTAAGAAACTACTTAAATTAATTAATATCTTCTTAAGAATTAATAATTTAATAAAACCTACCTATTATAAAATTAATAGCTATTCCTTTATATATATATTTATAATAGACTAATAAGTAGCTTCCTTTTATAATATAGACTAAACCTTATTCTTATATTAGTAAAGTTACTTAGTAATTAGGTAAATAAATAGGATAATTAATTTAATAGTAATTATTAGTAAATACTTAATATATATTTCTTTATATATTATATAAATTAAAATCTTAGGCCCTACTATCCTACTAATATTAAGTTAAACCTATTTAAGATAGGTAAAGGCTTCCTACCTATTTATACTAACTAGTAAGGAATATTTATTATAATACTAGGGGTATTTACTAAGTAAGTTTAAAGCTAATTTATTAATTATAAGTATTAAAATATTAAGTAGGGAAGATATATTATATCTAATAAAGTCTTACTACTAAAACTTAAGGTTAGTTATATAATAGTTAATAAATAGTATAAGTCTAAGGGAGACTTAATAAGACTTATAAGTATCTTAAGAGTAATTAAAGTTTATTTAAGGTTCTATATAATTATTATTATATTAGGAACCCCTTAGATAAAGGTACCTTTAGACCTTACTAGTATATTAGTAGTAATAAGGATAGGATGTAAGGATTAATAATAGCTTAATAATAATCTTTAATAGGTTAAGCTAAAAAACTTTAAAGATATTTATATAACTTTTAATAGATTAATAAAAGCTATAAGCGCGTTCTAGATAATAGATAAGCTAGTAGATTATATTACTTACTTATATATACTTACTAAGGTTATAATACTTAACTATTATTCTATTTTAATATAATTTAATATACCGCTTATATAATTATTTAAATAGTAGCTCTAGGTTATAAATATTATAACTAATTTCTTAATAGTACTTATCCTAGCCCTTAATAAGTAAGAGTAAACTATTTAATAGGAGGTAGATACTAATAGTATTAAGAAAATAGAGTAGTAGAAAAATATAATATACTTCTAAAAGGCGTAGTAGCTAAGAGCTATTATATCTATCTTAAGGTTATTACTTATATTAGAAGAAGATAAGGTATTAAAGGTAATATAAATATAATAAAAGGAATATAAAATATTAGATAATAAATATAAGAATTTATACTTTAAAAGACTTAATAAATTAGCCGCGTCTACTTTAAAGTTTAAGTTTATTATTAATATTATTAAAGAGCTTAGTATTATAAGGTATAAAAAGGGCTTTAATAGGTAGCTTAATATAATACTAAAGAAGCTTATAATTATTAGAATAAATATAATAGTTTATATACTCCTAATAAAGGTATATTTATATACCTAATAGCCCTCTTTTATCCTAGTCCTTTTTATTATAAATATCTTAGGTTATTAAAGGTTATATTAAATCTAGTATAATAGTTAGAGGCGGATCTTACTATTATAAAAGAGAAGAAGGTTAGAGTAGTTTATAGTAATATATAGCTATTTAATTAATAGGATATTATTAATACTTTTTAATAAAGGCCTAGTAGTAACCTAGACTTAGAGTATAATATTCTTATTTTTATAATAAGTCTAATTAGGACTAGTATTAACTTAATAAGGGTAAGGAAGATTATTATACTTAATATAAAGTACTTAAAGATACTTATATAATAGGTAATCTTCTATATTTATAGAATTAAGTAATAGAATAAGATATATATATAGGTTCTATAGTACTTAAAGGTTAAAATAGATAGGAGGATATATAATATATAAGGAAAGTAAAGCTAGCTAATAGCTTAGTTTATAAGGATTAAAGATAAGGCTAGGAAGGAGGTAAAGAAAGTATAAGAAGTTATAAAGGTTATTATATAATAATATAAGCTATCTTTAATCTAATAAATAGTATATATAATAAGGGAAATACTTATAATATTTATAATAAATCTAGCCTAATAATATAAGATACTAGAACTAAGATATTAAGTATTATAAGATATTTAATATTATTAAATATATTAGATACGCTAGATATACTTAAAATTAGGAGCTAGAAACTATATATTATATATAGAATATAATAGGGTATACTAATAGGCTATAGCTAGTATATAGGATATACGAGATTATAAGATATATTAGATATACTAGATAGTAGAATTAATAGAATATTAGGCTTAGGCTACAGCTAGTCAGTATATATAATATATAAGATTATAAGATATACTAGATATACTAAATAACAGGCGGATAAGCTAATATAAGATATATAAGATTATATAAGATTATAAGATATACTAAATATACTATATAAGGGAATTAATAGATAAGTACTAGGTAAGGTATACTTTCTAATTTAGGCTACTACTAGTATATAAGATATATAAGATCGCGAGATATACTAGATATATAGTATACTAGAATTAATAGATATATACTAGGCTTAAGATATACTTTCTAAATTAAGTAATAGTTAGTATATAAGATATATAAGATTATAAGATATACTAGATATATAATATAATAGAATTAACTCTTAGATAGTAGTTATATAAGATATATAATATTATAAGATATACTAAGTATACTTAATATCTTATATATTAACTACTCTTTATAGCTTTAACCTTTTATAAGTACCTTATCTTATTATATAGATAACGCTATTAGGGATAGTAGTAGTATAAAAAGTATAAAATTATAAGATATATACTAGATAATATTAATTATATAAGCGGTCTTAGTACTCCTTTTTATATTAATAAATTTACTTAATTAACGCGTCCTAGCTATTAAATATAAATACTCTATTATTACCCTAGCCTTTTATAAGCCTTAGTATAAATATTTATTATAATAATAGATACCTAAGAGTAATATAATTAATTATACCTATTATAAGCTATTTAATTAATATACCCCCTAGATAGGCTAAAATAATAGGAAAGTATATCCCTTTAACTTAGACTTTCCTCTTATTTATAACTTAATCTACCTTACGCCTTTCTATCTATTTATAAGTAGCTTAAGCTTCTTTACTATATTAATTAGTACTACTTCTCCCTCTTTTTAAGAGCTATTCTTTAGTCCTACTTACTTTCTCCCTTAATCTACCTTCTCCCTTATCTACTTACTTACTCCTTAGGTCCTACTTCTACTCTATTAATAGAGATTAACCTTTAAGCCTTACTATTATACTTACTTACTTAATATAGCTTAGCCTTTTAATTATACCTTTTAAAAAAGGAAGGAGAGAGTACTAAGAGGAGAATATAAGGTAGTCTAGGGCTCTTAATTAAAGAGCCTTATAATTATTATATCTAGATATAATATAATATTATAATAGCTAGTTTATAATATATAAATAATATAGCCTTACCTTATAATTAAAAGGCTATTAAGCTAGTATATTAATAATTAAAGGATTATCTTTAATTTATACTTAGACTACTACTTAATATTATCCTAGCTACTTAGATTAATAAGATACTTAAATATAACTATTATAAACTTATTAATAACTTAAAATATAAAGTTACTACCCCTAAGGAGGTTAAAACTAGTACTATTAAATAGAGAGTAATTAAGATTAAGGGTAAGTTAGAGGATAAGTTAAGTATAAGGGATAATAAATATATAATTAGTTATATAAAAATAGTTAAGAGAGAGAAGGTTCCCTTTATATAAAGGGTTATCTAGTATTAATATCCTAATAATATTAAAGGAGAAAATTAAGTTATCTATCTAATTAAGGATATTCTTAGTAAGAATATTAAAACTAAAGACTTAAATACTTTAAATTATTTTAATTTAAAGGCCTATTATAAGATACTCTCTACCTAAGTACTATTAATTAATTATAAGATATAAATATTTATAAACTAAATACCCCTTAAGAATAAAGGGATAAAGATTAATAATTATACTAATAATTTTAAGATATTAATTAAGTTATAAGTTATATTATACCCTATTATTAATATTTACTTCTAAGGTCTTTAGATTATATAGTAAGTAACTTATTATACTCTACTTAAAGACCTAGCTAATATTAACTATTATAATTAAAAATTTAATTATAAAGATTAAAGAATTAATCTTATATATAACTCTACTCTAGCCTTTAATATTTAATAATATCTTTAAGTAGTATATTAATATTATTAGAAAAGGTAATACCTCTTCTTTACCTCTATAAATCCCCTATAAATAGCTAATTTATATATAGTATTAAAGGTCTTCTTTAAGTCTAGATATTCCCTATTTAATTATATATTTTTATTCCCTTTATACGCTATTTAAATAGATCTTCTAAGTAATAAATTTATTAAGCCTCCTATTATTAAAGAACTAGATACCTATCTACTACTAAGTATATTAGGTAAGTTAAATAAAAAGGGTATAAAGATAGTAGATAAAACCTAGTAGAATATAGACCTACTTAATAAAGAGCTTAATATTATAAAATAAGAGTATATTAATATTAATAGTAGTAAGGATCTTATATATAAGCTACTTAATAGTAATATAATAATAAGAGATAGTAATAAAGGAATAGTAAATAGATTTATAAAGTAAGTCCTCTCCCTTTAATTAATTTATAAGAATAAAGCTAAGACTTATTAATAGATAGATATAAGCCGCTAGAGATATTAAGGTAATAAAGTATTTTAATCTAGACTTATTAAGATAGTTTACGCGCTTTTATAAAGTTATAAAGGAGGATATAAAATATAAATAAAGGGTTAATTAAAAGTATTAGAAGGGGAAGTTTAAAAAATAAAATAATAAAATAAAGGGTATTAAGTAAGTTTATTACCTTTATTATACTTTAGTTTAAGAACTCTATAATTAATAGGATAGTTATAACTAAGGAGATAGGACTTAAAAAGGTTAATAATTAATATAAGCCCTTAAATATATTTAATAAAAGGAGGAAAGCTAACTTACTTTAAGTAATAATTTAAACCTTAGAGGTAATTATATACTTTATATATTAGCGCTAGATTAATATTATATAGAGTAAGATTAAATATAATTAAGGAACTACTTAAATTAATTAATACCTTCTTAATAGTTAGCGTCCTAATAATACCTACCTATCTTAGAGTTAGTAGCTATTCCTCTACGCGTATATTTATAATAGATTAATAAATAGCTTCCTTTTATAATAAGGATTAAACTTTACTAGTATATTAGTAAAGGTACTTAATAATTAGGTAAATAAATAGGTTAATTAATCTAATAATAAGTATTAATAAACCCTTAGTATATAGTTTATTATATATTATATAGATTAAAGTTTTAAGCCTTACTACCCTACTAATATTAATTTTACCTTATTTAAGATAGATATTATATATAATAAATAGTACTTAAGTAAGGGAGACTCTACTAAGCTTATAACTAGTTAAAAAGAGATTAATAACTAGGGGGGGTTTATTATACTTAATACTATCTTAGGTACTCTATATAATAAAGTTCTAACTAACCTAACTAGTATTCTATTAGTTATAAGAAGGATAAGAGAGCTAGTAACTTATTAAGCCTAGCCTTTAATAGACTTTACTAGAAGATTTTAAGGTAATTAGCTTAGCTTTTAATAGTTTAATAGATTATAAGGGTATAGTTAGTACTACCTTAGAGCTAGAAGAGTATATTAGTTACTTATATATTATTATTAAAGCTATATTACTTAACTACTATTCTAATTTATTATAATTCTATCTACTACTTATAGAGCTACTTAAATAGTAACTTAAGTTTATAAATATTATAACTAGGTTCCTAGTAGTACTTATCCTAGCCCTTAAAAAGTTAAGAGCGAACTATTTAATAGGAGGAGGATACTACTAGTATTAGAAAAATAAAGTAGTAGAAAAATATAGTATACTTCTAAAAGGTATAATAATTAAGAGCTATTATATCTATCCTAGGGCTATTATTTATATTAGAAGAAGATAAGGAGTTAAAGGTAATATAGATATAATAAAAGGAATATAAAATATTAGATAATAAATATAATAATCTATACTTTAAAAGACTTATTAAACTAGTTATATCTACTCTAAAGTTTAATTTTATTACTAATATTATTAAAGAGCTTAGTATTATAAGGTATAGAAAGGGCTTTAATAGGTAGCCTAGTATAATATTAAAGAAGCTTATAATTATTAAAATAAATATAATAGTCTATATACTCCTAGTAAAGGTATATCTCTATTTATAATAGGCCCCCTTTATCTTAGTCCTTACTTATTAAATCTTATAATTACTTGAAGACCTTACTAATTTAGATATAATAGCTTAAGGGAGATACTATTAATATAAAAGGGAAGAATATTTAAGTAGTTTATAATAATATAAAGGTATCTAACCTATAAGATATTATAAGCGCGTTTTAATAATATTATATTAGTAAGTTAAATCTTAAATATTACCTTTATATTTAGATACTAAAGTTAATAGTAACTTATTACTTAAGCTAATAAATAAAGATAGCTAGTACCTATAATATAGATTAAATAACGGGTACCTATACTTTATATAATTATTCCTACCTAATAAATAGGGTAAGGGATAGAGACGTATATATAATATATATAATACTTAAGCGTTAGATTTAATAAGAAGGTCTATAGGCTATAAAGGTTATAAAAATTCCTCTAATAATTACTATTATCTAGTATACTATATATACTTAATATAATAGTAGCGTTTATAACTTATAAGATATAAGATATAACTTAGTATTTATATATACTAATTATTATAAGGTATATAAGATATAAGATATAGGTTTAATAGAAATAACTCTAATAATTACTATTATCTAGTATATTATATATACTTAATATAATAGTAGCATTTATAACTTATAAGATATAAGATATAACTTAATATCTATATATACTAGTTATTATAAGGTATATAAGATATAAGATATAAGATAGATAGATAATATCTTATAAGTAAGAATTAAGGTATATAATATATACTATATCTCTCTAGATATACTTATTATATTAGAAAGCTTTTAACTAAGTTAAAGACTTCCTAGTACCTAGTCTAGAGCTCTTATAGTACTAGGGGCTAGCCCTAGGCGCCTTAATTTAAGGACTAAGGGCCTAGGGCTAGCCTAGGGCCCCTAGGGCCGGCCCTAGACCTGCGGGTAAAAGGTCTTTACTAAGGGTATAGGGGCGAGTTAAGATCTTGCTAACGTAAGAGAAGCTACTAATTATTTAATTTTAAGCTATCTCTCTTAGTAAAGGGCTAAGATACTATATTATAGTATTAGGAGATATATATAGTTAGTATAAGTAGCTTAGAATTAATTAATTAGTAGCTTCTCTTAAAGCTATTAAGTAAGCGGACTTACTTTTAGTTAATACTTACCTTAGTACCTTAGATATACTATTAGCTAGTAAGTAGGTTACTAAGCCCCTTTAAATTAGTAGTACTTACTATGTAATAGAAAGGTAGTATATATAAGTATAAACTTCTACTTTTTTAGTAGCTTTTTACTTTTAATATAGAAAACTAAATTTTAAATAGCTATTCTATTACTAGAGGTATATTAGTAATTTCTAAAAACCTAGAGAGGTATCTAGGGCTAGCCCTAGGCTAGCCCTAAGGCCTTAGGGCTATATATTAAGAAAGCTTACTCTAGGGCTATAAGGGTAGATACGCTTCTATATAGGATTATAAGGGCTATAGAAGTAATCTACTAAGTACCTAGGGCTTTAAAAGGCGCGCTAAGATTAAGCTTTTAAGCGCTAAGTAATAGCGTTCTAGTACCTTATAGTTAGACTATTAGGTACTAATTATTATAGTTCTAGTATTACTATATTAGCTTAACTAGGACTAGTATAACTTTAATACATATTATATTAGTTATATCTTCTTACTATAATAGATAGGAGGTATTACGGTTACACCCCCTTTACCTATAATTATACCCCCTAACTACCTATAGTTATACCCCCCTATATTAGGTTAGATTAGTCGTTACTATAGTAACGCCTTATAGAGATCCTACTACTAAAACTTTAGTAATAGCTCCAACGCGATTTTCTTTAGACCGGATTAATTCTTGAAATCTAATAGACTTAAACTATTCTATTACTATAGTCTTTATAATTAAAACTTTTCTAGCTAGCGCGTATTCTAATTAGTTAATATCTAGTAACGGTAATATCCCCTAGGCGTAGAGATACTACTACTATACCCCCTACTAAATATATACGCTTTTTCCTATATCTAGCTACTACGCGGTAATATTATATATACCTCTATACTTAGACCCTTACCTGCGGTATAGGCTACGGTATAGAGGATAGTCTACGTCCTACTAGCTACGTCGTAGGCCTAACGGTCGCCTTAGCTAAGGGTGACGTTAGCGTAGGGTAAGATGGCTTAGGCTAAGGAGTAGGCTATTTAGGCTGTAAAGTACGTCGTCGCCGTACTAGTAAGGTAAGAAGGCCCCGGCTCCTACCGCGTCCCCTTAGTATTACTACTAGACCTTCTCTTACTCCTAATATTCCTAGTATAAACCTCTACTCTAGTACTAATAAGTTAGCCCTTACTTCTATTTAAGCTCCTATTATAAGCGTACTCGCTTTATATCTAAAGGGTATATTATTATTTAATATAAGGGAGTAGGGATATAATAAGTAACCTAAAATATAAAGTTATAGAGTCGCGTTATAAGGGGGTTACCCTAGTAATAACTAATCTAATCTAATACGGGGGGGTATAACTATAAGTAGTTAGAGGATGTAATTATAAGTAGTTAGGGGGTATAATTATAGGTAAAGGGGGTGTAATTATAATACCTCCCTAATAGAATATCTAGATATTCGAACCTTAAAGATCTCCTAGACCCCTTATCTAATAGATTTATCGCTTTATACCTCCTATTTAATCGCTTTTAGTTTAACTTACTTTTATAAAGAATATTAAATTCCTTATCTTCTTTATATTCTACCTATATATATACTAATATATTATAATATTTTCTAGATAAATTATATTATTTACCCTATTTTATACTACCTAATTATATTAAAATTAGGAAAATTAGTTTAGTAGTTTAAAAGATATATCGGAATAAATAGATTTACCTACTAAATTCCATGCGCTAACGGCTAGAATATAGATTACGAATAATAAAAATCCTGATATTATTTATATTTTACCTATTCTATAATAACGCCTACTAATATAACTACTATTAGTCTAAATAGGGGGAAATATCCGTCTTATTACTAGGTAAGTAATACTATTAGAACGGTCTAAATCGGTACTATATCGCTGTATAAGTGTATTAGCTAATACTATCGCATTTATAAGCTAAAAACCCTACTATTCACGTCACCTACTAACTTGTCTAATATCCACCTACTAATATATCTGATATCGGTTTAAATAGGGGGAAATATCCGTCTTATTATTAGGTATAGACCGCTATTAGAATAGGTATATGTATATAATATAGCTAATGCTATCGTATTTATAAGCTACCTACTAACGTGTCTAATATACTCCCTACTATTTACCTCCCCTACTAACGTCTTTGATATCGGTCTGAATAGGGGGAAATATCCGTCTTATTATTAGGTATGGAACGCTATTAGAATGGGTGTATATATATGATATAGCTAATACTATCCTATATATAGGCTACCTACTAACGTGTCTAATAAACTCCCTACTATTTATATTACCTACTAACGTATCTAATATTAGTCTAAATAGGGGGAAATATCCGTCTTATTATTAGGTATGGAACGCTGTTAGAATAGGTATATACATATAATATAGCTAATGCTATCGTATTTACAGGCCGTCTACCTACTAACATGTCTAATATACTCCCTACTATTCACGTCACCTACTAACATATCTGATATTAGTCTAAATAGGGGGAAATATCCGTCTTATTATCAGGTATAGAACGCTGTTAGAATAGGTGTATATATATAATATAGCTAATGCTATTACATATACAGGCCACCTACCTACTAATATATCTAATATTAGTCTGAATAGGAGGTAATATCTATCTTATTACTAGGTATAGAACGCTATTAGAATTATCTATATTAGTCTATTAGTACATGTATATGATATAGCTAATACTATCGCATTTATAGGCTAAAATATCTAATATACTCCTTGCTATTCACCTTACCTACTAATATATCTGATATCAGTCTAAATAGGGGGTAATATCCGTCTTATTACTAGGTATAAAACGCTATTAGAATTATCTATATCGGTCTATTAGAATATATATATAATATAGCTAATACTATTATATTTATACTAAAATATCTAATATTTCATATTACCTACTAAATACTAGGTAGTAGGGGTAATTTTCTAACGTAAAAATCTTGAATTTTTACAGGTATTTTCTAGTTATAGATATATTATAATACTATAGCTTTTATTCTTATTATTCTTATTATACTATATTATTAAGCTAATATTATTCTAGTCTCTAATATAATAATAGCTATCCTTCTAGACTATAACTAGCTATCTACTACCCTAGTTACATTTAATATAGCCTTATTATTATTATTATTATTATTATTATTATTATTATTATTATTATTATTATTATTATTATTAGAATATTATTACTATTAGCCTATTATTATAAAGTTCTAACCTACTCTACCTACTAACTAGCCGCTCTACTATAACTTACCTACTTAAACGGTTTAACCTCTTTACTAAGTAAGTTAATAAGTAAGCCTACTTTAAGGTAGATAAGTTAGAATAATACCTCTATATTACCTCTCTACCTACCTACCTACCTACCTACCTACCTACCTATAAGTCTCTAAGATATACCTTATAATAAGTATAAGTATAGCGATAGTACTAGTTATAATAGAAGGCTAGATAAGTAATAGAATAGACTAACTAATAGATTAGTAGATCTATAAGGTACTATAAATATAAGAGATAGGAAATAGACTAAGTAGTAATAGGATAGTATTATATAATAAGGTAATATATATAGTATATAGTATTATATCTTCTTACTATAATAGAATATATATAATTTAGGACCCTAAGCTTATTATAACTTATTAGTTAGCTAATAAGTCCCCTAGTTACCCCTCTAGGACTAGCGCGAATATTAAAAGTCTAACTTTCTTTATATTCTACCTATAAGCTATATTTACCCTAATATTTTATAATATTTTTCTATATAAATAATATTACTTACCCTATTCTTAACTATTTAATACTTTAAAAATAATTTAAATCGGCCTAGTAGATTAGAAGATATATTATAATAAATAGATTTACCTACTAAATTAGTCTAACTATATTATATCTTAGTACCTCCCTACTATATTAATAGTTTTTTTTATCCTACCTCTTCTTTACCTTTTATAATATATTATAGATAGTAATACCTCCCCTTATAACTTATAATATATAAATTATACTAGCCGCCTTTAAATAATATAATATTACCCCTCTTATACTAAATTTAGCTCCTCTACCTCCCTATTAATACCTTCTAAGTAAGTAGCTCTTTCTAAGCTAGAACCTATTACTATTAATAAGAGGATTAAATCTTATAAGAGTAATAATATAAGGTATACTAGATACCTAAAGAAGACTATATTACCTATTTATATTATATCTAGTAATCTATTATTAAACCTTAGAGATATTACATTAATTAAACCTAGCCCTAGAGAAATACTATTAAGTACTTACCCTTATAACTACCTTAATAAGGGTATTACTCCCTAGTAGTATATAGCCCTTATTAATATAACTATTTAAATAGTTATTCCGCTAAGGAACCCTTAATAACCTACTCCCCCTATCTTTAAGGAAACCCCTTAAGAAATTACTCCTTTATTACCTCTTAAATATTATCTAGATACGCGTCGCTAGTACGCCTCCTAGTAGACTAATAAAGATAATAATACTAAGTATTAACCCCCCGCTTAATAAGGCTTATACCGGCGGTAGAATAATATATATTAGGGGTAGACGCTAGGCTAGGGATATTAAGTATATAGGGATCCTTATATAATAGGATATATAGAGCTTTACTAGGTTAATAAATTATTTAATATTACTAATAATATATATATATATATTATAATATACTATCCTAGAAAAGTAAATATAATAGCTTAGGGGGTAGTTAATAGCTATATTATAATAGTAGGAAGAATAACTAGTTATCTCCTAACTAGTTATCCCCTAACTAGTTATATAAGCTAGCTAATATTAACTTATTACTTAAAGGGCTAGGAAAGGAGGTAGAGCTTAGGGTATAATTAATTAATAGCTTAATTAATAATATAAACAATATTATTATTAATAGATAATTTATATAAAGGAGGACTATATATAGTAAAGAATTTTTAGATAATATTATTAATTATAATAATTATCTCTCCTTTACTAGTAAGGGTATAACTAATATTAATACCTATATTAGTTAAACTACCTTCTAGATCTAGAGGTCTATTTATTATCTAATAGGTCCTCTTATTACTAATAATAGCCTTAAGCTAAAATTTACCTAGATCTATATACTAGATAGTATATAAGAGTAACTAGATATTTACTATTAATCTTTTAATAATTTAAATTAAAATACCCTTACTTCTACTTAATATACCCTCTAGTCTATTAACTTATATATCTAGGGGTTTAAATCCTACTATAACTACTTTAAGGAGGATAAATTATAATATCCTATTAATATTATAAGTATTTATATTTAATAGTTAAATCTTAAATAATAGGATAAAGGTACTTATAATTAACCTACCTTTATAAAAGTTACTTATATTATAATAACTCCCAATAATATTATAAGAGGCTAGATTAAGTAGGATATTTATATTAAAATTATTAAGGGGGGCCTTATATTAATCCTTAATTAGTATCCTTCCTATATAGCCCTCTAATATCTACTCCTATTTCCCTTTAATAAATAGTTATAATATAACTACCTCTTATTAGCTAGCTATTAACTTCTAGGCGACTATCTATTATATATATTATAATAGAACTATATTACTAGTACACTCGCCTAGTATACCTTAATTAGTAGTAATAATAAACTAGAGTAGGAAGATAGTAGCGACTCTAAGTAGGAACTAGACTAGTATATTACTAGTAAGTATATACCTTAGGGTTATAGTAGGTCTTAGTAAGTAACAAGATAATAATCTTATCCTATATCCTAGTAGGGCACTTGTTTCAGGGGGTTTTACCGAGGTATAGCCGACACGAGTACCTAAGCTACTAGGATATAGGATATAAAATAGATATAAGTAAGACTATTTAATATATTTCCCTAGTTATTTTCTAGACCCTAATCCACTTAGTTATAAATAGTTCTAAATAATTTAGATATTAATTAGGAGATACTTAATATAATTTAAATAGTTAGCTAATTAATATCTAGATCTAGCCTAATTTCTTTAATTATATTATTAATAGTAGATATCTATTTAATTATTAGGCTATTAATATCTAGATATTAATAGAGCTTAATAACCTAAATTAGTATTATTAGAATTAATAGACTATTTAAGTAGACTATTACTCTAGCCTAATAGATAGGCTTAGTACTAATCTAGATATCTCGCTTGAAGATATTAGTAGTAAGGTAACTATCCTCCTATTAATAATACTAGGAAGCCTACGTACTATAAAAGCGAGAATATAAGATACTATAATAATAGTTTAAAAAAGGGGTAACCCTAAATTTTTTATTATCTTTATATATAATTCTAAGTAGCCTAATATTTAGAGTTTATTAGAACCTAGTTAGATATTAGAGTATTATTATAATCTAATTACTTATATCTTTAATTAGAAGCTCTAGAAGCTAATAAAAGACCTCCTTAATTAATATATTCTTAGTATTTATATAGGCTACTATTATATTATTAAGTTTTAGAAGCGAGGTCTCTTATATACTTATATTCTCCTTATTATATAGAAAGAGGATTAGATCTAGATAATTAATAATATTAATAGCCTTATTTAAGTATTTATCCCCCCTTAATAATAGGGTAATATATTATATAAGTTAGTCTTATAGTATATAATTTATAATTACTATATTAGGGTCCCTAGTAATAGATATTTTAATTAGGAGAAGAATTATTATAATAAGGCTTTTCTAAAGGATTTTTATTAAAAGATATCTTTTATATCTAATAGAAGTTATCCTTTTTATAAATATCTAGTTAGCCCCTTTAAACCTAATTTCTTTATTAATAATAGATAGGTTATCCCTTATAACCTATACCTATTAAAGAAATATAGTACCTATATTAATATTAGGATTTATAACTCTATTAAGTCTATTTTCTATCTATATAAATATATTTATAAGGGACCTAATTAAGCTAATATCTCCTTTACTAGGAATTATACGCGTAATAATAATAACCCTACTCCTAATAGCTAGCCGTAATAGTAAGGGGAGTTAGTAGATAAGATTATAAAGTATTAGTCTACTTACTAGATTAAGTCTATTAAGATTATTTAGAAGATACTCTTATTTAATATAGGTATTATAAAGCCTTATATAAAGTATTTATAAATCTACCTCCTAGACTAATAGTATACCCTTTTTAAGCCGGCTAATAATTAGGCTACTAATAAAGCTACTAAATAAAAGTTAATAGATAGTAATAAGCTTTATAAGACTATATTAATAGAGTTTTTAATATAAACTATCTTATTAAGGAAGCTTATAATAATAGTTAGCTATTACCTTTTATAAAATAGAACGGGAAATATCTAGCTATTATAAAGGATCTACTTAACTATTTATATACAGATTTTCCTAAGTTCTTTATATAAAATAAAATAAATAAATAATAGAAAATCTATAAAAAGGGGGAGACTATTAGGTATATTAATTTTATTAGTCCTAAAATAAAGGATCTCTACTATTACTAACTACTCCTCTATTATATTAAGGGGGCTATATTATTTAATAACCTCTAAATAGTAGATAGCTAGCTAATAAGATAGAAGGAGGCCTATATAAAGCTTAGGTTAATTAAAAATAATAGATATACTAATAAGATCCTTAATAAAGGAAAGAATTTTTAGGGAGGTTATAAGCTACGTAGTCTTTTTATATTAATATTAATTAAACTCTAACCTATTAATACCCTTACCTTATAAAATAAATATAAGGAGTATATCTTAAATAACTATTTATACCTCTTATAATAGGATTTTTTAATACTTTAAATCCTAGATAATTATTATAAGTAATAGTTATTTATTAAATAGTACGCCCTTTACCTAATTAATAGCTAATTAGAATATTAATTAACCCTTAAATATACTAAGGATCTAGCCTAATATAGTCTACCTATTTTAACTATTCTATTTAATAATATTCTAAATAGACTTTTACGGGAAGAAATATCTTATTAAATTACCCCTAATAAGGCTAAGGTCTTATAAAATAGGATAAATACTAATTAATACTATATAATTAATTAGATTATTACTACTATTAATACTAATATTAATAATAAATTTAGTACTCTAGGTATACTATTCTTTCATAATAATATTAGGGGGACTAGTAAGATAATAGTTTAAAATACTATTATAAAAAGGCTATATTCCTAGTAAAAGGTTACTTTAATAGTACTATCTTCTAATATTATATTAATACTATTATAAGGAGGTTAAACTACTTACTTATAATTTAAAATACCCCTAGACTCTAATACTACCTCTTTATATAAGATTAAGAAGGGGACTAATCTTACTAAGCTAATTAAGTAAGCTTATATTATCTTTTAAGATAAGTCTCTTATATAGAGTTAATATAATATAGAAGCTATTAATTATAGCCTTTAAGATATCTATAATAATAACTAGGCTTATTTTAGGAGTAAGGTAGTCTACTTTTATAGTAACTTTTAATAAATACTCCTAGTATTTCTAGGAGGATCTAGTAGCTAGGTTATTAAGGTATATCTTTAAAAGGCCTATTTCTAAAATAAGGTTATATATTTAAATCTTACTATTAATAAGTAACTTAATAATCCTAACTTAATAAATATTATATATTATAAAATAGGACTATTTATAAGTAATCTCCTTACTATTAATAATAGTATTAATATCTAGAAAAGCCCTACTATTAATAAAGATATATTATATTAGAAATATAATTATACCCCTAGAAATACTATTAATAATTTAGTTAAGAATATCTATATTAATATTAAGATAAATATCTCTTAAAGGGATTATCTATTAAAACGGGCTATTCTTACTATTATAAATATAGATATTACTAGTATTAATATTAAGATAATATTATATATCCCTAGTAATATAATAATATACTAGAGTACTAATTATATTATATTAAAAGAAGATAATAAACTCTTCCCCCTTAAATACTTTTATAGGTTTTATAAATCCTTCCTACTATCTTATAAGCTATATATTAAGCTAGGTATACTAGTTATACTACTAAAAAACCTTAATCTATTATATCTATATAATAGGACCTAATTATAGGTAATAAGGTATAGTAAGTATATCTTTAAAGGGGAGATTATAGGTAGTACTTATAATAGTAAGAAGGTAATACTATTTAAGATACTATTATAATTTAAAGAAAATAATAGGCGGATTTATACCCCCTTTATTTATAAATAGTACCCTATCTAACTAGTATTTATTATAACTATTAATTAATTATAAGGCTAATTAATAAAATATATAAATATTAACTTATAAATTAGGCCTACTTTTAGTTATAATTAGTTATATATAACTCTATTATAAGTAATAAGATAGGGAAACCTTTATATTATTAGGCCTAAAACTCCTAAATATATATTTAACTAAATAATAAGGAATATTATATATAAGTAGGTACTATTAAATAATAGATAAACTACCCTTAATATACTAATTAAAACTTATTATTAATACCTAGATTCTATTAATAGCTACTTAGTAGCCTATAAGAATACTAATTATAATATTAGAAGTATAAAAATAGCTTAATATTATACTTAGTTATATAATTTAGTCTTTATATTAGATTATAATATTAGACTTTCTAATAATAAAAATAAGCTATTCTACTATTTAATTTATTAAATACCGCTAGTTAAACTTTAAAGGGCTAGATAAATACTAGGCTATACTAACTCTTATATCTAATAGATTCCTTTATATTAATATAATAAATCTAGTAGGACTATTAATAGTTATTATAAGAGTATAAAAGATATATTATAATATAAGGGATATAATAATTTAAGAATTATATTAAATAATTTAGTAGCGTAGAAGTTATTAGTAGAATAAAATATTATTATACTAGATATCTTATAATTAGTTAGATACCTAGTAGATAGTATTAGTCTTTTAATACTTCTATCTTAATAATAATAATATCTTTTCCTAATAATAATTAATATAATAAGTTATCTAATAATAGTATACTTAGTTATACTCTATTAATCCTAAATAGTAATATTATAATAGAGTTATAATATAAGTAAGCCTAATAACTATTTATTAATACTCTAATACTAAGTAACTATTATAAATAATCTCTTAAATTTAAAATTAATATTTTTAATAATATTTACCTTATATCTCTTATAATACTTAAGGAGGGTCTTAGTATCTATAAAAGTTCGTATAAATATCTATTATATTTAGGCTTAAATTTACCTTATAACTATTATTACTTACTAATAAATAAAAGTATTATACTTAAAAGTATACTTTTCCTAAGTAAAAATCTTAAATTTTTACAGGCATTTTCTAGTAATATATATTATTAAATAAGAAAACATCGGATTTTAATAATTTAGAAGGAGAATAGTTACTAGAGCTTCTAATAGTAAAGAGGAGGGTATTATTATAGTTCTAGTATTACTATATTAGCCTAATTAAGACTAGCGTAGCCTTAGCGCGTACTATATCAGTTATATTATAGATATATTATAATACTATAGCTTTTATTCTTATTATACTAGAATACTATATTATTAAACCGATATTATTCTAGTCCCTAATACTAGGTAATAGTATTAAAGTACCTGTAATATTAATAATATTATATTATTAACTACTCTAAGTTAATATAACTACTATACTATTAACTCCTATTACAGCCTACTCTAGTATATTACCTCTGCGTAGAAACTAGTTAAATTAATTAATTCCAGGGTCGCTTTTAAGATAGTATTAGGAGTAGCTCTAGGATATACTATCTAAGTCCTCTATTAATTATAAAATATTAAACCTTTTAAAGTTCTACTTAGTAATTAGTTATATAATATAGTTTTACTTAGTAATTAGTTATATAACTTCTTAAAATCTATAAACTAATAGATTTTAGAAATATTACTTAGTTAGTAGTTATATAATACTACCCTTAAAGCCTAGAGTAGCTCTAGAGCCTTATATTATACTATAATAGGCCTAGAGCTAGCCTAGAGCCCCTAGAGCCAGCCTTAGACTTACGGGTATAAGGTCTTTACTAAGGGTATAAGGGCGAGTTAAGATTTTACTAATATATATATAGATTTTACCTAGAATTAGACTAACCGTTTTTTCGGTACTTAGGGGTTATTTTTAGTATTAACTCGAATTACCAAACTACTTACGGCTAGCTTATACCCTGTATAGGTTTAGCGTTGCATAACTTTATGAATTCGATTCTAAATTCGATTCCTCGCGGTTAGTCTACCTAGAATAGTACTTAGAGTAAGGTATCTATAATATAAATATATATTATATCTCTATATAAGAATATATTATAAGGATAGGTAAATAGTATTATAATATATAGTTTACTTTTATATATTTTTCTCTTAAGTAATTTTCTAGTTTATAAGAAATTCTCCTAGAAACCTCTTTATAAATATTAAAATTCTTATAATTTTTAGAGAAGTTCTTATATAATATATCCTTATTATTACTAGATCTTATACTAAGTAGATTCTTTAGGAGTAAGGCTATTATAATAATATTTTTAGTATTTAATATATTATTTTTAAGAAGTTTACTAGTAAAGGAATAAAAGTTTATACTTAGGTATATTACTACCTAGCTACGTAGTTAGTATTACTAAGTTAAAGGGGCTTAACGCCTAGCTTAGAGTATATCTAAGAGACTAAGGTAATTTAATTAGTACCCTACCCCTAGTTACTATTACTTCTAGAGGTTCCTACTTAAATATTAGATTTAATTTAATATTAGAATTTTTATATTTATTATTAACCTATCTTTACCTACTCCCTATTAACTATATTATAACTTATAAGAATTAAGAGGTATATATATAAAAGGCTTATAATATATTAATTAATAATAACTTTCCTAGTATTACTTAAAAAAAGAAATAATCCTATTTACTAATTACTAATTACTTTATCCTACTAGATATCTATCTCTATATACCTTTACCAAATTACTAGCCTTAGATAAATCTACTAGGTTATACTATAAATTATCCTTATTACTACAACTAACCTATTTAATTAGGTACTAAGTCTTTCCTCTTAAATACCTCTTATCTAGTAATCTGTCGATTTTATACTTATCCCTATAAATAGCGCCGTCTTTAGTAGTAATAGGTAGTAGCCTATTACTAAAAGTCCTATTATATAGATTAATACCCTCTATTTTTAGCTTAAGTTATACTACTAATACTACTAGTTATATATATATTATACTATTATTTACCTTGAAACTATAGTAGAGCTTATTAGGAATATATCTAGTAGTAGTAGGAGAGTTATTAAGTTTAGCCTAGATATATAAGAGTATATAATCCTATTAATTCTAGCTATCTAGATAGTAGGTAAGATTAAATCTTATTATAATTTCTACTATTTAATTAATTAATTTACTCTATCTATTAGTTTAAGGATAATATATAATTAAGGTAAGAAATTTAATACTAAGGCGCTTAAAGATTTCTTACTAAAAATCTAATATAAACTAGGGATCCCTATTACTAATAATACTACGCGCTATCTCTTAGTTATATAATAGAAGAGATAAAATTATAACCTAGACCTACTAGAGAGCTTTCTAAGTATTAATACCTAGTAGAAGAAGGACGTTCTTTAAGAACTTATAAGTTATTATTAGTAGGTAATTTATACTTAATAGTGTAATAGAAAGAGTAATTATAAGATCTATTATCTTCTTACTATAATAGAATATAGCTAATTTAAGACCCTAAGCTTATCGCACCTTATTAGTTAGTTAATAAGTCCCCTAGATTCCTTTCCTAGACTAGCGTAAATATTAAAAGTCTAATATTTCTTTATATTCTACCTATATCTATACCTATACTCTATAATATTTTCTACTTAAATAAAGTTATATAACTTATTTTAGTCTACTTAACACCTTAAAAATAATAAAAATCAATGAATAGTTTAAAAGATATATTAGAATAAGTAGATTTACCTACTAAATTCCATGCGCTAATAGCTAGAATATAGATTACGAATAATAAAAATCCTAGTATTATTTATAAATTACCTATTCTACTATATTACCTACTAATATATCTAATATCAGCTTAAATAGGGGGAAATATCCGTCTTATTACTAGGTAGGTAATACTATTAGTATAATCTAAATCAGTGTATTACTATATTAGCTAATACTATTACATTTACAAGCTAAAAACCCTACTATTTACGTCACCTACTAATATATCTAATATCTACCTACTAACGTATCTAATATCAGGGGGAAATATCCGTCTTATTACTAGGTAGGTAACGCTATTAGTATAATCCAAATCGGTGTATTACTATATTAGCTAATACTATCGTATTTACAGGCTAAAACCCCTACTATTTATATTACCTACTAATATATCTAATATCTACCTACTAACGTATCTAATATCAGCCTAAATAAGGGGTAATATCCGTCTTATTACTAGGTAGGTAACGCTATTAGAATAGTTTAAATTAGTATATTACTATATTAGCTAATACTATTGTATTTACAGGCTAAAATTCCTACTATTTATATTACCTACTAACGGGTCTACTATACTCCCTACTATTTACCTTACCTACTAACGTGTCTGATATCAGTCTAAATAGGGGGGAATATCCGTCTTATTACTAGGTATAGAATACTATTAGAATAGCTGTCGTATTTATAAGCTAGCTACCTACTAACGTATCTAATATACTCCTTACTATTCACCTTACCTACTAACATGTCTAATATCAGTCTAGATAGAGGGAAATATCCGTCTTATTACCAGGTATAGAACGCTGTTAGAATAGGTATATACATATAATATAGCTAATACTATCGTTTTTACAGGCTAGCTACCTACTAACGTGTCTAATATACTTCCTACTATTTACCTCACCTACTAACGTGTCTAATATCGGCCTAAATAGGGGGAAATATCCGTCTTATTACTAGGTATCTAATGCTATTAGAATAGCTATTATATTTACAGGCTAGCTACCTACTAACGTATCTAATATACTTCCTACTATTCACCTCACCTACTAACGTGTCTAATATCGGTCTAAATAGGGGGAAATATCCGTCTTATTACTAGGTATCTAATACTATTAGAATAATCTAAATCGGTATATAGGTATATATAATATAGCTAATACTATCGTATTTACAGGCTAAAACATCTAATATACTCCCCGCTATTTACGTCACCTACTAAACGCTAGGTAGTAGGGGTAATTTTCTAACGTAAAAATCTTGAATTTTTACAGGTATTTTCTAGTAATTATATAAAATAGTATAAGTAGTATAAGTATAAGTATTTACATATTATATAATAGGTATCTTCTTATTTAATTAAGTTAATAATAAGAGTAGTAGCTTATATAAGCTTAGAGGTTTCTAGTAAGATATTAGATATATACTATATAAGAAAGTTAACTATAATATTTATAATAACTATTATAATTAGAAGACTTATAAGCTTATATAAATAACTCCTTCTTTATAATAGAAGGAATATATAATTATTACCTTTTTTACTATTAATATAAAAAATAAGCTTATCTCTAAGAATAAATAATATCTTAGGCTTATTATATTTTAATATTATATCTAGATTACTATTTATAAGAGACTTTAATATATTAAGAATCTTTTATTATTACTTATTATTATAATAGCCTATTTATAATTAAGCTTTAAAATTATCTATTATCTCTACTTTTATTATATACGAGATAGTAGGGCTATTAAAGTCTTTAGTATTATAGATAAGATTATTAGATAAAGTAAGGAGAATATTAGAGATTCTATATAATAAATTAGAGTTCTTAATAGAGTTAGTTATTTAAAGTCTTATTACAAGTAAATATAAATAGTAGGTAAAAGATATATTCTTTATATATAAGAAATCCGCCTTTATAGGAAGGATAGATACTAAGCCTATTTAAGTAATACTATAAGGTAAATTTTAAGTAATTATAAAGTAATTATAATAAATACTAATAATAAAATAAAAGCTAATACTCTAATAGTATATACTCCTATTAGTTATAAATATATTATAATACTAATTAATTAGAATATCTATAAATATTATCTAGTAGTAAAGTATCTACTATAAGTAATACTAAATATAAATCTATTTATTACTAACCTATATTTCTAACCCCTAATTCTCCTTCGCTACGTATTAGGTCTAGTACGTAGGTATTCCTAATAGGGGTATAAAGGACCTTATTTAATAGATAATAGAAGAGAGGGTAGTTAAGAGGATAACTATTACTATACTATCTTATTATAGTAGGAGGTTTTATTATACTATTTATCTAATTTTATATAGTTACTAGTAACTATAAGATATATATCCCCGTTACTTATAATAATATAAATTAGTAAAATAGTAGGACTATTAGTTACTATTAAGGTACTTATTAGTAGTAGCTTTATAAAAGGCTTTTATAAGATCTTAGTAATAATTTAGATAGGATATAGACTATTAGCCTTTATAGAAGGCTTCTATAAGATATTATTAATAATAGATATTATATTATTAACATCTAAAATAATTAATAAATAGGAGTTTCTACTATTACTAGTAGCTCTAATAGGCTAAGTAATCTTAGCTAATAGGGGTATACTAAGGACCTTATTATTATTATTTTCTATCTTATATATAATTAGCTAATAGGCTAGTATATTAAATAAGGGTAGTATAAGCGGCTAATAATTCTCGCTATTAATATTTAATATCCTAATAAACTTATTTAGGTTAAATAGCTATAGCTATAACTCTAGCTATAGTTATATAATTATAAGTAATAAGGACCTTAGATTATTACTATAAATACTAACTAGTTTATTATAAAATTATTCCTTAAGTAAGTAATACTATTTAATAATACTATTTAGAGTATATTATAGATTATATTTACTTAAATAATCTAATTAATTATTATACTAGTCCTTTATAGTACTAAGTAAGTAAGTATTAATATTCTATCTAATAATATTTATATCTATACTATTAGCCTTAAAACGTAGATAATTAGTAAAGCTAAATATATTATAGTAGATATTCTTATTATTTACTTATAGATTAGGACTAAAATAGCTAATATCTTTAAGCTAGAAGATATAATAAGCTACCTAAGTCTTATTAAAGATCTTTATAGCCTAGGCTATTATATTAGATATTTTAGTATATTATATATCTAAAAAGCTAGGAGCGTCTATATTATTATTAGTAAATAAGACGTAGTAGGGAGATTTACTAATATTATTAAAAAACTGTAATAGGGATTTATACCTATTACTTAGGCTACTTTCTCTAAATAATAGAAGGAGTAGTAAATAAGAATTCTTAGATAGTACCTAACTATACTTACTAAGGGTATAGTATTTCTAAATAATAAGGGTCTTATTAATTATCTTATAAGTAGCTTATAAAAGGGATAGGCCTACTATCCTAGCTAGTAGATATTAACTTAATATAAGGGCGGTTTCTAAGTAGATAATCCTAAGACTATTAGATAATAGTATAGGGTAATAAATAAGGCTACTATTAAGGATAAGTCTTTTAAAGAGGTTTATAAAGGTATCTAAAGCTATAAAAGGCTTCTGTAATAGCCTAGTTAGGTAATAAATAGACTAGGGTAGGTATAAAGTAGAAGACTAAATAAGAGGACCTAGTACTCTAGGAGATTATACTAATATAGCTAGTAGTACTTATAAAGCTAGTATATATCTTACTAATAGCTTATAAATTAATAGATAGGCCTACTATTATAGCTAATAGACTAATATTACTATAGAAGGCTTTAAGGGGGAGCTAGTACTCTAGGAGTTAATACTAGTATAACTAGTAGTACTTTAAAGAGCTAGTATATAATCTTAATATACTAGGATAATTAATAGTACCTAGTAGTAGCTAGAAGGTATTACTACTATTTATTATAAGTAAATATAAATGGTAGGTAAAGGATATATTCTCTATATATAAGAAGTTTACCTTTCTATTAAGAAAGGACGCTAAGCCTATTTAAGTAATATTATAAGGTAAATATCAGGTAATTATAAAGTAATTATAATAAATACTAATAATAAAATAAAAGCTATTACCCTAATAGTATATACTACTATTATTTATAAATATATTATACTTCCTAATTAATTAGATATCTTATAAATATTATCTAGTAGTAAAAATATCTGTAGTAAATAATACTAAATAGAAATATATATATATAACCCCTAATTCCTATAGTAGCTACGTACTATAGCAGCTAAATACTATATATTAGATCTAGTACAGTCTAATAGGGGTATAAAGGTCCTTATTTAGTAGCTAATAGAAGTGTAGCCAACTATTACTATGTCTTAGTAGGAGATTTATCACGCCATTTATCTAATTACGTATAGTTACTAGTAATTACAGGATGATCCCTATTACTTATAGCGACAGGTATTATAGGAACGTATAAGATAGTAGGAGGGACGGTAGGACTATTAGTCGCTATTAAGGTCCTTGTTAGTAGTCGCTTTACGGAAGGCTTTAGCTTTAAAGAAGGCTTTTACAGTACCTTATTAATAGCCTGGATAGATATTAGACTATTAGAATCTAAAGCAATTAATAATTCTAAAAGGAGTATTCCGCTATTAATAGTAAGAGGAATTGACGACGTTTCTTTATAGATTATAACTCTAGTACGCTGAGTAGTCTTAGCTCGTAAGGGCGTACTAAGGACCTTGTTATCTTAAGGCGTAGTAGTAGTATTTAGTAGATGTAAGATAAGATAGCTAGAATAGATATAATAGTATAATAAGTTATTTAAATAGAAAGTAGTTAAATAGATATAATAGGTGTTTATTTTCTAATAATAAAGGACCTTGTTCTTGTACTCTTCTACCTAATAGGCTAGGTTATTAAATAACTAAGATATAAGCGGGTAAAAGTAGTAATTCTCGCTATTAATATTTAATATCCTAATAAACTTATTTAGGTTAAATAGCTATAGCTGTAGCTTTATAGATCTAAGTAATAAGGACCTTGATTTAAATAAATTATAGAAGCGTTCCTTAAGTAAATAATACTATTTAATAATACCGTTTAGGTTATATTATAGACTGTATTTACTTAAGTTAGGTAGACTAGTATACTAATCCTTAGTAGTACTAAGTAAGTAAGCGTTAATATTAAGTCTTATAATATCCGTATTAATACTAGTAGCCTTAGAGTGTAAATAATTAGTAAAGCTAAATATATTATAATAGATATTATAATTATTTACCTGTAAACTAGGGCTAAAATAGCTAACGTCTTTAAGGTAGAAGATATAATAAGCTACCTAAGTCTTATTAAAGATCTTTATAACCTAGGCTATAATATTAGACATTTTAGTACGTATATCTAAAAAGCCTAGAGTATCTATATTATTATAGATGAGGGATTTTAACGTAGTAGAGATTTATACCTATTAATTAGGCTGCTTTCTCCAGATAATAGAAGGAGTAGTAAAGAAGAATTCTTAGATAGTACCTAACTATCTAACTAATAAAAGGTATAGTATTTCTAATTAACAAGGACCTTGTTACCTTATTCCAGTATCTAATAGGCCTACTATTACTTAATGGAATTATAGGAAGGCCTATTTCTTCTAAGTCAATAATCTCGATACTATTAGATAATAGTAGGGAGTAATAAATAACGCTCCTATTTACTAACAAATTAAATAGTATTGTAATAGATATGCCTAATACTCTTGAAGGCGTCTGTAATAGCCTAGTTAGGTAATAAATAGACTGGGGATAGTGTAGTATAGAAGGCTGTAGAGGACCTAGTACTTATAGAGCTAGTAGTTATATAGCTAGTAGTTAAGGAGCTAGTACTTGTCTAGCGGACATCTTACTAATAGCTTATAATTAACTAACAGGCTTATACTAGTACTACTAGTAGATAATCTCGATATACTAGAATAATTAATAGTACCTAGTAGAGGCTAGAAGGTATTACTACTATTTATTACGTGTAAATATAAATAGTAGGTAAAAAGATATATTCTCTATATATAAGAAGTTCGCCTTTCTATTAAGAAAGGACGCTAAGCCTATTTAGGTAATACTACAAGGTAAATATTAGGTAATTATAAAGTAATTATAATAAGTCTTAATAGTATATTAGGAATTATATTTAATTTCCTAGATTTATAATATAATTCTAAGTTAAATAAAGAAAGGTACTTAGAAGCTTATATAAGTTATAGATTTAACTTATTTATACTTATAACCCTTAAGATAAACTACTTTAATATTAGAATAATAATAGAATAATTAGTATAAATAATTATAAGTAGTTATAGATTTAATTTAATTATATATTAAATCTTCTTAATAACTTATATAATACTAGTAGTCTTTAATTTAATTAGTTAATAGTTCAAAAAATATAATAGGCTATATATTAGTCCTTATAAAAGGCTTTAATAACTATATAGAATCTCCCTTTATATAATATATAATAGTTATAAATCCTACTACTTTTAAGGTATCTAGATCTATATATAAAATTCTATTATAATTATAGTAAATAAGAAAGTAGAGAGTCTTAAAAACTAATATAGAATCTACTCTACTTTATATATTTTACTTAGTAATAGTAGAATAACTTCTACCTCCTTAATACTTTATCTTTCTTAATAGCCTTAATAGCTTTCCTAATTAATTAATCTATATAAATTAGAAATATCCCTATTAATATAGTAGTAATACTATATAAAAGGCTTTATAATACTAATTAATTATCTTAAACTACTAAAATACTAAAGCTACCCTTATAATACTAATAATCCCTAAGTCCTTTAGTATTATAAAGAAGCCTACTTCTTTATAAATAATCTATCTCTATTTATTACTATCTATTATAATAGTAATAAGCCCTAATAGTATACTCTATTATTATACTTAGGTATAACCTTATATTACTTTAATTTACTATTAAAGGCTTTAATAGCCTCTTTTATTAAACTTTATATAAGTTTATTACTTTTTTATATTTCTTCTCTAAGATCTAAGAAGCCTTTCTTTAAAAAGAAGCTATTAAGGTAGTTTAACTACTACCCCTTAATTATTATCTTATTATATTAGTAAATTAAATCTATAAGTTTATCTAGGATACTAGTAAGATATATATATATAAGGTACTAAAGATTATTAGCTATTATATTAACTATATTATTACCTATTATAAATATCTACTATAACTAGGAATCTCTAAGTTAAGTAGTTAATATATTACTTTAATAGAACTACCCTTCTATCTAATTAATTAAGCTACTAATAGCCCTACCTTTTAAAAAGTAATTAAGTATTTAATTAAAATTATTAAGTTATATTAAAGTCTTTTATAACTCTTATTATATTCTATAAAGTATTAGCTATTATTTACTAGGAATAGTTCTAAGAGATTCTTATTAATTAAAATACTTATTATTATATCTTCTACTCTTACTCTATCTAATATTAAGTTATTTATAAGAATACCTTTAGTAATATTAAGTATTATACTACTAAAATTTAATATCAATCTTATAACTTATAAGACTTCTACTAAAGAAGTTATATATATATAGCCTATTAGATTAATATAATATCTAGTTATAAGTAAGAATATAGGCTTTATTAAGGCTTAATATACTAAGTTATAAGAAATAATTACTAGTATTATACTACTAGCCCTACTACTAGTACTAGGACCTATAGATCTTAGTATACCTCTTAAAGTACCTTATAATAATAGTATTCCCCGCTTTAACCCTAATAATATTAGATATTTTAATCCCTTTTATAATAATAAATCTATAAATACTACCTTTAATATTAAATATACTAGTAAGACTACCTATTTTTATAAAATTTATATATTTATAAACTATATTAAGGATATTATTTAAGTAAGGGGTAATACTATTATTTATATAAACTTTTAATTATATCTTTAAGGAACTACTTAGGGATAGTATACTATTAAGCTTAGAGAAGGTAATAAATATCTTATTACTTATAATATTAATAAATAGTATTATCTATTAATATAATAATAGAAGGCTTTATATTATATTAGTATAAGTATATTAATTTATAAATAGTATACTATATAAGATACTTCTTAGTAGAGAGAGACTTAGGAGTACTTTTAAACTATTATAAGAGTAGCTAAGGATTTAGAGATTAGAGTAATAAAGGATTATATTCTTCTTATTTAAAATAGTCTTAATATAGAATTCTAGTATAATATCCTTAAGCCTAGTAATAATATTAACTATAATAAGTTCTTTACCTTATTAGATTATAAGAAGTATTAATAGTAGAATTATACTTCTTAATATTTAAAAATAAATTGGTAAAAATAGTATAATAGGTATTAATCTCTATTTTAACCTTTTTATTTTAATCTTAATTTTAGTCTTAATTTTAATAGCCTCCCTAGTAGTTACTACCTTTTTAATTATAATTATAAACTAATAATAATACTTATTATAATAATTAGTACTAGAAGCCTCTATTAGGCTATTAATAAGGTAATTAGAGCGTAAATATCTATACTCTTCTAGTATAATATATAAGACTTTAAATGATAGTACTAGTACTATTAAATAAGATTAATTATTTTAATAAGTAACCTTAATAAGGTCCTTAGTTTATAAGGAATTAAAATTAAAATTAAGGAAATTACTTTCCCTTTAAATTATAAGAGGAATTATAGTAATAGCCTTTAAGACTTCTATAGATCTATTAGGCTACTATTAAGGAAGCCTCTAATAGATAGCCTTCTTAAAGCCCTTAAGGTTATAAATAGGAAGGTTTATACTAGGATTTTACTTATAAGCCCTTTAACTTCTATTAGAAAGGTTTTTATAAGCTATCCTAGGAAGAAACTTTATAATATTTATAAATATTAATAATAAAAGATATTAAACTAAATAATAGCTTTAAGAATAATTATAAAAATTATTTCCCTATAACTAGTCCTTCTTTAAATTATAAATATTATTATTACTATTTTAAATTCCTATTAAAGAATAAACTCTTTAATTATCTTTATAACTAATATTAGAAGGCTACTTTATTAAAGCCTTTTATAATTAATCTACTAGCTATTAATACTCTAGTAAATACTAACTTAGTAAGTTATTTTATAGGGGATTCCATTATAATTATTTTATTAGTAGTAATTATATAAGAAATAAGTTATATTTTTAAGAACTATTATTATATTATTATAACTATTAGGTAGACTATTAGTAATAAAGATATTAAAATCTATTTTAATCTAGGATATATAATATTAATTATAGATATAACTTTTATTCCTACTAGTATAAAAATTAAAACTATACCCTTTAATATCCTTATTAAGGGCTTTAATTCTAAAATTTATTATTTTAATAAACTTACTATTATAACTTTCTTTATTTATAATTTAGTTAATAAAAAGCTTATAATTATATATATTACTAAAGAAATTTATATAGTTAATAACCTAAAAGCTAAGATACTTATAAGAGTAGATATTCTTACTTTAAAAGTTATAATATTAGATTTTATAAAATAATAAATTACTATTAATAGCTATTAAAATATTAAAATCTTAATAAGTACTTAAATTTACTCTTTACTAGTAAAATAAGTAATTAAGAATATAAACAAATTCTTAATTTTTATAAAGACTACTATATTAGTAGCTATAATATTTAATAGGACTCTATTAGATAATTAAGACCTTTTCTTTAAGTCTTCTTATAATTTTAATCTTAGATATACTAGTAGTATATTTACTTATATTATTAATACTTATATTAAGAAGGTCTTTATTAAAAATAATATTAATAAGGATATTATTATTCCTAGAAAGGTAAGATTAGAGATTATAAAAGAATTTAAATATAATAGATATTTAATAATTAATATATACTACTCTAGCCTTATAACTAGTAGTTAGTATAATAGTTAGAAGAGTAAATAGGCTAAAATTATTATAATAGCTATTATATTAATTATATTACTTATATCCTTATTAATTATAGTTAATAAGAAGCCTTTTATAATATTTATAATATCTATTAAGTCTATTAATTAGGCTCTTTTTATAGAATTAAGTACTACTATTAACCTTAGTCTTATAAATATACTTAAGAATAGAGTTAGAATCTTTAAAGAATTATATATTATAAATTAACTAGTTAAAATTATTAAATTATATTAAAATCTTTTTATAAATAGTAGTAATATAGTAAATATCCTTAAAGAGTAATAGATATTAATTCTATTAAAGCTAAATATATTATCTAAGCTTATATACTCTTTAGTAAAAGAATAAAGATCTTATTAATAAGACTTTTAATAAGCTTTAAGCCTAGGGGAAATTTATATAATTAAATTAGCTAAGTCTTTTTAATTATCCCTATTTTATAATCTAGTATAATACTCCTAGTAGGTAAAAAGGCTATATTATAATTAATATATAAGAGCTTAATAAAATTATAGAGAATAATATATATTTACTCCCCTTATAAGCTAATATAATAATATTAATATAGGGTTAATAATATATAATAATTATTAATATTATAAGATAGTTTTTTTATTTCTATATCTAGGTTAAAGACTAATAAAAGCTTATAATTATAAGCTATTATAATTAGAAGTAGTCTTTAATAGCCCTTATAAGTTATAAGGGCTTACCTCTATATATTTAATACTAGACTAATACTATTCTCTAGTAATACTAGGTATTTACTAAGGCTTATATTAATAATATTATTATTTACTTATATATTTATTTATTTATTTATTTATAAATTATATACGCGTCTATCTAAACTAATAAAAGATAATTACAGGGGCCTATAAGTATTTTATAGTCGCTACGATAGTAGCTGACTTATAGGGGAAACTATATACCTATACTAAGTATAAGCGCAGGTAAAAACCCTTACCTTTCCTACCTTCTTTATAACTTCTATTCCGTTTTCTCTTTATACTATATTCGGTCCTCTATAATAATAGGCGGTCGTATTTACTACTATATTAGTCTAGCTCTCTAGGGCTAGCTTATATACTATAAAAGCGAAATTCGCTCCGGTAGTAAAGATTTACGTCTAAGGTCGGCTCTAGTATAACTACTTCGCTACGAGCGAGAACTAGCCTAGTAGCCTAGTCTAGATTATCTATCTTACTACTCGTTTTACCCCCCCCGCCTTCGCGAGTATCTTATAGGCGTCTACCGCGCCTAAGGTATCCTTTAGCTCCTAACGGCGGTCTTAAAGCCTAGGGTAATAGATAAGGATATACTTTATATCCTACCTACGCTAGCCGTACCCGTAGCTTACGGATATATAACCGGGGACTTTATACTAGTATAAGAAAGCGGCTAGCCTAATCTTTCCCGTCTTTATCTATATAAGGACGGAGCTCTTAGCCTTCTAAAGGCCCTTATAAAGGGTCCTCCTACCGGTCTATAAGCCCCCGAGCTAGGCGGGGGGGTAATCCCTAGCTCCTAGTCCCGACTAGTATTTATCCTATATAGTATCCTAGGAGGACCTCTACTAATAGTATATTATCTTCTTAATCCTCTAGGGGGGGCGGGCTACCTCCCTAGTTATAATCGCGCCCCCGTTATCTAGGCGTAGGGAGCGTAGAGCCTACTCGTTCTTCTCTTCCGCGGGGGATTTTACTACCTCTCTCCTCCTCCCCCTCTTAGCGTTTAGCTTCCTTCGGATACGTATATTCCCTATTACCGTTACTAGGTAGATCCCCTTTAGCGTATACCGGTAGAGAACTAAGTAATCTAGTATTAGTTATATAAGGGCTATCCCTAACTCTACCTCTAGTACTCGCGTTAAGGTAGCCTTATATACCCCTAGTACGCGTCTTAAGTAGTTATTTTAGATAACTTTAAGCTTCCTTACGTGCGTCTTCTTTATATCCCTTAGTCTTTATAATATATATTATAAGGCGGACGCGTAGGTTATAACTAGCCGTACTATCGCGTTATATACTTTCCTTACCTTACTAAGGGTAGCTCCCTAGGTTAATACCGTCGTTATAGATAGGGCGAGGCTCTAGGTAGCGAGTTTCACCTATACCCTCTTTAAGTACGGGCCCTACTATAATTTACCGTCGATATATAGTCCTAGGACTTAGATCTCCGTTTATAACTTTATTATTATATACCTTAGGTTAATAACTATACCTATATTAAAGCGACGGGGGTAACGGGTAAGGTAGACTAATTTATATTTCTAGGGGGCGAAACTCGCCCCGTACGTTAAAGCCTATTTAAGG
>JAABUV010000882.1_pt1 | contig 44863 bp, 43 predicted proteins | sample 5559971 | NCBI WGS metagenome assembly JAABUV01 (sample SAMN10711881, study PRJNA513362) | rock metagenome | isolation source: Antarctica rocks | place: Antarctica: Victoria Land, Knobhead nord | collected 2015-12-19 | reverse complement strand
CGGCGGCGCGCAGGCCGCATCGGAGGCGCCCTCGCACAGCAGCGGCGTGAGCGTGGGCGAGCGCCCCGGCAGCCCCAGCGGGGGCCCGCCCGCCTGGGACGGCTCCCCGCCGCACGCGCGCGCCGAGAGCGGCGCCCTGCGCCGGCGCTCTGGGCTGCCCGACGGTGCGCCCGCCGTCCCTGCCAGGGTGCTTTTAGCCTGCACCACCCGCCTATTGGCTGTGCCTCTCCAGCGTAGGGATGGTACGCCACCATACAGGCACCGCTGCGCTTGGCAGTCGTATGTCCCCAGGGGTTTGGGCGATTGCGCCTCATATGTTGCCTGGCTGTACATGTCCATGGGGTGTTCAAACCATGGGAGCATGCAGTGCCAAGCCGATTATTGCTACAGCGCTGCTTCCGCGACATGACGAGCGCGCCGCGTGCGCAGGCTGGGTCGCGGGTGAGCACGCTGGCTCGGACTCGGACGCGCCGCGCGGCTTTGGCCCGGTGCCGCGTCGCTGCCGCACCGGCGGCCGCCCGCCAGAGCTCGACCCCCGGGCTGCCTACCTGGCCCCCGGCAGGCCGGCGTATGCGGCCGTGCAGCACGAGGACGGCGCAGGGCGGGCGGCCGGAGTGGGTGCGGCAGCGGATGCGGGCGCGGGGGCGGCGAGCCTGGCGTATGAGCGCTGGCCAGGCGTGGAGGGCGTGCCCGGCCATGCGCGCTGCCTGGAGTGCGGGCAGCCCTGCGCGCCGCGGTCGCCCGCCGCCGCCGGCGGCCTGTGCGGCGGCTGCGCGCTGCGCGGCGAGAGCAGGCGCGCGCCCGCGCACATTGCGGGGCGATGAGCCCCGACTCGCCAGGCTGTGCTCGGCAATGGCGTGCGCTCACGGCTGTGGGCTGAGCATGAGGCGGCGTGTGCAGCAGGGCGTCTGTGCGAGGGTGCGCGTGCATGTATGTCGGGCTTCCCAGCCATACGACGCGCGTGGTCGGCCTTGCAGGAAGCGCGCGCGCGAGTGCGGCGGCGAGGACGGCCGCCCGGGCGGCGCCAAGCGACCGACGACGCAGGAGGTGGTGGCGGCGCTGTCGGCCGCCGCGGCCGCGGGCGGCATGGTCACCGTGGACGCGGCGCACCTGCGCCTGCTGCTCTCCGGCGTGGGCGAGATCCTACAGGGCGTGGCGTCCGCCGGGGGCGCCCCGGCCGCGGCCGCCCCCTTGCCAGCCCCCGGCCGGGCCGCCTTTGCCGGGACGCCCTGCGCCGCGGCGCCCGGGGACGCTGCAGCGGGGAGCGGCGCTGCAGCGCCGGCGGCGCCGCCGCTGGACACTGCACCGCTGAGCCCGCTGCTCGGCCTCGGCCTTGGCGGGGATGGGCCCGCGCGCAGCGGGCCGCGCACGCGCGGCGGCTTCATGGCGGGGCCGGCGCGCGCCGGCCCGCGCACGCGCGGCGGCGCAGCCGCCGCCGTCGCGCCGCGCCGGCCGCCGCCGCCCGAGCTGCGCGTCGGCGACCTGGAGCTGCCCGTCGGCAGCGGCGGGGCTGGGGCGCCCGCGCTTGCGGCCCGCGGGCGCGGCCGCGGCCGGCGCGGCGGCCGCGGCGGCCGCGCGCCCGCCACGCGCTCCAGCTCGCGCATCAGCGACGGCCCCGCCGCGGGCCCGAGCCTGGGCGACGGCGCGGCCGCCTCCGGCGCCGCGGCGGGCCGTGGCGGCGGCGGCGTCTTGGGGCCCGCCCAGGAGGTCGAGCGTGCGCCCGGCCTGGCGGTCGCCGGCGGGCGCGGCGGCCGCGGCGGCCGCGGGCGTCACGGCGGCAGCGGCGGTGGGCGCGGCAGGGGGCGTTGGGTTGAAGTCGCGCCGGAGCTCGCGCGCCTGCTCAGCCCGCTGGGCGCGTTCCCGGAGCGCGCGGGCATGCCGACGCATGCGCCGCCGCCCGTCCAGCCGCCCGGCTCGCCGGCCGGGCGCCAGCAGGTTCGGGGCCCGGTCTGCGTTGCCCGGCGCGCTCTGCTTCTGTGTTGGCGATCCCTACCACAAGTCAGCACAGCTGGACATTGAGCTCAGGATCGCGCCCTGCTGCAATTGAGTTTGCACTCGCGAGTGAAAAGAATGTGCTCTTGCAGCAGGGGCACGACCCTGATCTCCGTGTCCAGCTGTGCTGACTTGTGGTAGGGACCGCCATCACTGAAGCAGAGGTCTAATGTCCTGAGTGTCAGCTTGGGGCGTATTGCAGGGGGCTGCCTCTGCTTAGTTGTCAGACTGCCGGGCGCAAGGGGGCCTGAAGCGCTGGATGCCGCGGCGGCGCCCAGGTGGCCAAGCTGGACGCGGCGATGTCGCCGGCCATGAAGCAGGCGGCGGCCGCGCGGCTGCGCGCGCTCGTGCGCGGCCGCGGCGGCGGCGGTGGCGGCGGCCGCGGCCGCGGCGGCGCCGGCGCCGCGGGGCCCCGCGGCGGCGACGCGGGCGGCGTGTGCAACGGGGACCCGTCCAGCAACGGCGGCGGCGTAGGCCGCGAGCCAGGAGGCAGCCCTGCCGGCGGCGGCGGCAGCGCCGCGAGCGCGGTCGCGCCGCGGCGGCCGCCCGTTCAGGCGCACCCGCTGCACATGCAGGCGCGGCCCCGGTGTGTGCGTGCGCCCGATGCTGCCGGGCGGCTCTGCCGCTTCCGGACTCCGGTGAAGCGCGTGGCTCTTCCTGCAGCCTGCTCTCGCCCATTGCGCCTCTGCCTGCACGCACACCCCTCGCTGCTCCGGGCAGGCCGCCGCTTGCCTGCAGGCCGCGCCATGACCCGCCGCTGCTCCGGTGGGGCGCGCAGGCGGGTTCGCCCCCGGGGGCGCGGCGGCCGCCGCCGCCCGCGCGCCTGGTGCTCAGCATGGGCGCCGCGCCTTCGCCCGCCGGCGCCCCTGCCGCGCCGGCGTCCGCGCCGCGCATAGGGTTGCCGCAGCTCAGCCCTGGCTCGCCGCAGTGGCACTCTGCCTCGGCCGAGCGCCCGGCGGTCGCGCGCCCGGCGGACGCCGCCCGCTTGCAGGCGCCCGCCGCTGGGCCGGGCCAGCGCGCGCCGTTCGCAGGCGCCGCCGCGGCCGCCGCGCGCGCCCGACAGGGGCTGGACGCGGCGAGGGGCGGCACGGCTGGGCCCCCGGGCAGGGGGGCGCCCGGCGCGTGGGGGCTGCCCCCGGACCCGGCGGACGCCGCGCGCAGCGGCTGGCGCGAGCTGCCGGGCAAGTGCGAGCCATGGATGCGCGTGGACGGCCGCACCGTGCACAACGCGCGCCCGGTGCTGGGCGGGCTGGTGCGCGCGGGGCTGCTGGCGCGCGGCCAGGCGCTGCACTATGCGGCCGCGCGCGGCGCGCCCGCCGGCGCGCTCGGCAGCGTGGTGCGCGCGCGGCCCGGGCCCCGCCCCGCGCCTGCATCTACGGGCGGGTCGCGCGCCGCCGCCGTCCCGTGCCCTCGGGTCAGCGCCGGGGTTTCTCAGGACTCGCGCCGCGCCCGCCGCCCACACAACATGGCTGCGCGCGCGTTTGCCTCCTGACGTATGCAGTGTGTTTTCGGAGCAGCAGGCGCCCCAGGTCTGACATGCAGGCGCCTGGGGCGCCGCGGCGCAGGTGGTCAAGGACGCCGGCGACGAGGACGACGCGCGGAGCGGGCGGCGCGCCGGCAGCGAGGGCATCCAGTGCCTGCGCTGCGGCCGGCTGGTGCCCGTCATCGAGTTTGCGCGCTGCGCCGGCGGCGCGCCGCTGCGCGCCACGCACCACATCTTCACCGCCGCCGGCGTCTCGCTGCAGGCGCGGCGCGCGCCCGCTGTCCTGTGACCGCTTGCAGGCGTGGCATGTTGCGAGAGGCTCAGACCTGGGTGGAGGACGGGGCGTGACGAGGCTGATGCGCGGAGCGTTCCGCGACATGGAGCCGCGGCATGCGGCGCACCACTGGCCCCGTTCGATCATACTTGGACCAGCCTGTGCTGTTGGCCCCTTCAGCGGGCTTGTCTGCACGGCCTCCGCAGGGCCTTTCTTGACATGCTGGGGGGAGCCTGGCGCCGCATATGAAGCCTCGGGCATCGCGACGCATGCCGGCCGGCGCGGCAACTGCCGCTGCCGTGAGCCTGCAAGTCCTGCCCCACCCCGTCCCCACAGAGCCGCCATCACGGCCCGCCCCGCTCGGCGCAGGACCTGGTCGACCAGCAGGAGGGCCGGCGGCCGCGGACGCCCTCCGCGAAGAGCGCCCCCGCCGCGCCCGCCGCGCCGCCCGCCGCGCCGCCCGGCGGCGCCGCCGAGGCGCCCGCGGCCGCGCGCGGGCCGGCGGGCGAGGCGGCCGCGGCGCGCAGCCAGGCGGGCGCCGCGCGCGGGCCCGCGCGCGACCCCGCGCGCGACCCCGCCGCCAGCCCCGTCGACAGCGGCGGCCGCAGCGGCGGCCGCATGCGCCGCGCCAAGGCCGCCAGCTTCTACTTCCGCCCGGACGCGGCCGGCGGCGGCGGCGGCGGCGGCGGCGGCGGCGGCGGCGGCGGCGGCGGCGGCGGCGGCGGCGGCGGCGGCGGCGGCGGCGGCGGCGGCGGCGGCGGCGGCGCTGCGGGCGCGCCCGCCGGCCACGCCCCCTCGCCCGACGGCGCGCGCGGCGCCGGCGCGGCCGCCCGCGCGGAGCGCGGCGGCGCGGGCGACGAGCGCGCCGCGCCGTCGGCCGCCGCCAGCGGCGCCGGTAGCCGCCCGTGCGCGCCGGCCGCGGGCGAGCCGTCCGCGGGCGCGCGCGAGGTGACCAGCCCCGCGCGCGGCGCGGCCGGCGCGCGCGCGCCGCCGGCGGGCGCGAGCCCGCTGTTTGGCGGCAGGCGGGCGGCCTACGGCGGCGCGTCCGGGGCCGCGGCCGGCGCAGCCGGCGGCGGCGCGGCCATCGCCGTGGGCGCCGCCGCGTCCATGCCCAGCCGCAGCCTGCAGGCCATCCAGCGCTTCCTGTCCCGGCCCGCGCTGGCGTGCGGGCCGCAGCGCCCGCCGGGCAGCGCGTGACCCCGGAGGCCTGCTGAACCCCTGCAAGCAGCGCGGCGGCGCGCCGCGCGGCACAGCCCCCTGCAGCGGTTTGTGGGTCGAGAGGCGTGCCTGGGGCGTGGCGGCTTTCCCTGCAGCCCGAGCAGCTGCGCGGCGCACGTCCAGCCTTCAGCCGGTCCAGGCAGCTTCACTCGATGAGAGGCCTGACAAGAAGGCGAGCGCATGGCGCGCGCGGGCCCAGCAACGGGCTGGAAATGCTGGCGAGCGGCGCCGCCCGCATGGCAGCCACGCGGCGCGTCCAGCCATGCGCGCGCTGTCAGCAGTCTGGGGCTGCCGGGCAGCGCGCCGCCCTGCCTGCCCTGCCCTTTGAAACGTCATCGGCGGGGGGGGGGGCGGGGTAAAAGGTTGTGGGCGGGGGTGTACGCCAGTTGCGCCACTGACCGGGCCCTGGACGGGCGTAGCTTGTTGCATGCTTGCTTTGACTGGTGGAAGTGCGTGTGAGGATCTGTGCGGGCCAGCGCCACAACGGCCAAGCCCGCGTGTCTGTTGCAAGCCCATTTGCTCTTGCATACCACTTTGTCCCGCTCGTCAATGTGCTGGGCGCCCGGCCATGCTGGCCTGTGCAGCATACTGTCCCCTCGTGCGCAGCTCCAGTGTTGCTTGATTCAGCCAGCAGCCCTTAGTCGCGCCTGCGCCCTGCTGCGCCGCGACGCTCATGCAGAGCAAGCTGCCAATGCTTACCCCGCATGCCCTCAATGCAACCCGCCCCGAGGTGCAGAGCGGCGCAGCAGCGTGCGCAAGTCTATGAGCTGTGCACTTGACAGCGGCCCGCCGCAGGATTGTCCTACACATTGTACGCCATGCCCAGCGCCAGCCTGGACGATGCAGGTACGGCGAACAGCCCGCTCGCAATGGAACAACCACAGCAGGTGAACGCTCCAGCCAGCGAGCACGCAGCATTGTGCGCTTCCCACTCACCGCGGACCTTGCTCGTCTAGCAGCGCAGCCCCGTCGGCCACCTCGATGACCGCCGCGGAGTGGTTGAAACCGGCGGACGCGGCCAGCACGCGCCACGCGGGCGGGGGCTGGCCGGGGGCGCCGATGCTGTCCTGCCAGTCCGGCGCGGTGGTATCGCCCGCGAGGTGCTCGCCTGGCACCTGCGGCGGCCGGCCGGTGTCTGGCGTGGATGGCCGCACCGCCAGCGTGCGTGCTGATGAGCGGCCGCAGGGAGGGCGTGCAAGTGCGGACACGGCGCGGGTGCGCCGGCGCGAGCAGATGAGGATGGGGACGGCCCAGCATGATGCCCGGCATCACTACTGGTTGCGCGCATGCACACATACAGCCCTGCACCAGCTCCTGCTCCTGGCATGCCTCGTTTGGTGCGCAGGCCGCTGCGCGCCTGCTCCAAGGTGTGCTGCGCATGGCCGAGCAGCGTCAGCGGCATTGGCGCATGGACGTCGAACTCGTGGCCGAGGCCCAGCTGGCCGCCCGCGGACGCCTGGCCGGGGAAGGCCGCGGTCTCGGTGCCCTGCGAGCCGCCCCAGCCCCAGGCCCACAGCCGGCCGGCCGCGCCCACCGCCAGGCTGTGCTTCCAGCCGGCGGACACCTGCGGCGCACGGCCGGGCGGCCCAGGTCAGCAGCCGGCGGCTGCCGCAGCGGCCGCGGGCGCACGCGTTGCATCGACCACGTGCGCATCGGCGCCCTCCCCTACCCTACCCGCGCACCCAAGGCGCCGGGCCCGCGCGCGCCCGGCTGAGCCGCTCGCGCTGACAGCAGGGTACGCGCCCAGGCAGGAGCTTGCGCGCAGGACAAGCGTGGGCGAACGGGCCGGACTGCGCGTGCACGCGCCTGCAGGCTGGTGCGGCTGCGGTGATCATGGAGTCGGACAGAGGGGGGGGCAGTGCTGTACAAGCGCCATGCGCGTGCACAGCAGCCGGGCGGCTCACAGCCGCAGCGCTTTCCACAGCGCGCGTGTCACTTGACGCGCGCTGCCACTGCGCTGGCGGGCTGCAAAAGCATCGCCAGACCCCAATATAGGTATATGGTGTATGGGATAGGATCTAGGGCTAGGATCTAGGGCTAGGGCAGAGCACCTGGGCGATCTGCTCGCCGCGCAGGCGCGCCAGCAGCGCGGGCGTGCCGGCCGGCAGCGGCGGCGGCTCCGGCGCCAGGCCCAGCGCGCCGTGCTGGTCGGCGCCCCAGGCGGCCACGCGCCCGCCCGACCGCACCGCCAGCGCGTGCAGCCCGCCCAGCGCCAGCGCCTCCACGCCCTGCAGGCCCGCCACCTGCCGCGCCGCCGGCGCGGCGTCGGGCGGAGCGCCACTTCCCCTTCCCCTTTGCCCTTCCCCTTGCCCTTCTCCTTTTGCCCTTCCCTTGCCCTTCCCTTGCCCTTCCCCTTCCACATCCATCCATCCCTGTTCTATACCTGGCGCTAGGGCCCTCTGGCCACCCAGGCGATCTCCAAAAAAAATGCACATCGCAATGCTACAATGCTACCCGCCCGTTACCCGCTGCGCGCCACCGGTGCAGCGGCCAACAGAGCCCTACCCTACACACGTTGCCTGGTCCTCCTCGCCCTGCGGCCTGCTACCCGGCGCGCTGGCGGCGCGGCGTCCCGCAGGCTGAGTGCAAAGCTTGCTTGCATCGCCCCAGGCCGCCGTGAGCGCGCCCGCTCGCAAACAATGCGGCGCTCGGCGCGCACCTGCCGCTCAGGTCCCCTGTTCCTGCAGGCCCATCCCCGCCATAAGCAATATATGAACGACCCTGGTGACAGCCCTCCCCTGGCGCATCAGTGCCGCAGGAAGCCGGGGGGATGGCGTCACGGCCGACGCCTTGTAGCGAGGCGCCTGTGCGCCGCGCCGCGTGCGCCTGTGGCGGCCGGAGAGCTCGGGGCGCGCGCCTTCTCGGGCGCGTGCGCGACCTCGGTGACCTGCGTGACGGGCTGGCGCATGCGCTGGCCCCACATGTACGCGTTGCCGTCCGCGTCAACGCACCCTGCACGCCCGGCAGCGCAGTCACAGCGCCGGCCAGAGAGCCCTCGCTCTGTTTGGGGCTGCTGCCTGTGCCAATGCACTGACGGCACAGGCACAGACCCCGTGCCACCTGTGCAGCAGGCAGGCGCCTCCAGTCACCCAGGCCAAAGAAACCTCCTCAGAAGTGGTGCCGTTGCGCAGCTAATCGCCTGCCGGCTGCAGGCGAAAGCGGCCGCCTCTGTGACAGGCAAGCGCCGCACCACCCAGCCAGCGACTCCGGAGCGACTGCCCCGTGAGAGCGCCTGCCTGCCCATGCTCATTTGCAGCTCACGCGCGCCCCCTGGGCGACCTCAGCAGCGGCGAGCCGCCAGCGCACCGGAGGTCATCAGGCCGGCGGCCGCCTGGCGGACGTGCACGCCGTCCATCGCGCGCACCTGCGCCGGCGCGCAGGCTGAGCCTGGCACGGCGGCCGCCCGCCTTTAGCCTACACGGTGCGCGCGCCCATACGCAGGCGCGACCTGCACAGCGGTGCGCGCGCACCTTGCGGCCCGGCGGCCGCCGTGTGGCACGGCGCAGGCAGGGCGGCATGCTTCACACGGCGTGCTCGAGCCGAAAGCGCTCCGCTGGGCACGGTGCGCGGCGTGCCACCCCTGCTGCTGCAGTGCGTATGCTCATGCACACTCGGCGCAGCGACGCAGACGCCCGCCCGCTCATCATGCCGGCAGCAGCCCGCGCCCACACAGCACAGCCCGCTGCACAGGCATCGCAGGGGCCGCCTCTCGCGCCGGGTGCGCGCCAGCCGCGGAGCGGCCTCCTCTCGCGCGTCGCCGCCCGGCGACAGCCCATGGCCCAGGCGCCCGGCGCGGCCCCACGCAAACAGCTGCCCGGCCTCGGAGACCGCCAGCGAGTGGTGCGCGCCGGCCGCGATCGCCACCATGCGCACGCCTGCCGTGCGCGGCCGCGCCAGCGACGTTGGCAGGGAGCCGGGTGGGCGCCTCATAAAAGGCTGGCAGCGTGAGCCGCCTTGAGCCCCTGCAGGCATGCAGGGCCTCCCACGCGGCCCCACGCAAGCAGGCGCCCGGCGGTAGCAGGTAGCGGCTGCCACTGGAATGGTGTGCGCTGACTGCGGTGCCCGCCATGCATGAGCTTGCATGACACACGAGCGCCCTCTTTCCGCCCGCTGGATGGCTGCACAGGACATGCGAGCCTAGACAGCATGGCGGCATGCATGCGCATGTCTGCAGTGCTGCAGCAGGGCTGCGCACAGCCGAGCGCATGAGCTGCGTGCGCGGCTGCGAGCGCGCGGCTATGGCAGCCACAGGGCATGGCGAAGCGGTGGAAGGGAAGTGGGTAGCCGCATGCTGGGCCCGTCGCATGCAGCGCAGGCTGGAGCCCCCGCCAAGCAAAGCAGCCGTGCGGGCGGGTCCCGCGCAGGGCCGCGCCGCGGAGCGCGCGCACGAGGCGCGGGTGCGGCTGCGCCGCGCCGCCCTCGCGCCCCAGCCCCAGCTGCCCGAACTGGTTGCTACCGACGGCCCACACGGCGCCCGACTCGCCCAGCAGCAGCGTGTGCGCGTAGCCGGCGGCCGCCGCGGTCGCCGCCTCCGGCAGCAGCGCCTCCAGCGGGTCCTGCCGAGCGGTCCAGATACACAGTTTCATTCACTCATACGTTCCCACGTTGGACGTCGAGCAGGTGGTGCGCTGTTGCTGCCACATGTCGCCAGGCGCGTTGGGACCAGTGAGCAGATGCCATCCAGAGACGCCCTGGCTTGCTGTGCAGACAGCTTGGGCACACTTTCACTCCTTGCGCGCGGGGCACCCCGCCGACCTGCCCCGTGCCAACAGAGTGCGCGCGGCACACGCACAGACATCAAGATGCAAGCAGCTACAGCACGCCAGCAGGCGCGGGCCGGACACACAGACAAGGGTCATACAGACGACGTGTCGCACCAACACATAGGCGTCCGCTTGTGAGTGCCCCAGTTGCCCAGCATCGTTCAGGCCAAAAGAGTACACCGTGCCATCACCTGCGCGCCAAGGCCCACTGTATCACCCTTGTTTCTGAACGTTATCAGGCCGAGCACTGCGCTTGACATGCTAGACCTGCACCTGCGATTGCAGTTGTGTGCGCCCCGCCGCACGCAGCAGCAAGGATGTCCTGGTCGAGAAGTGCGGACACGACTCGCGGTATCAGGCACTCTGTCACCGCCGCGCCATGGCCCAGGCGCCCCGCGTCTGTATTGCCCCAGCACGCGAGCACGCGCTTTGCTGTTGTGCTGGTGGCGCACTTTTGCATTCGCAGCCGCTTTTTGCCTAAACCTCCATGTGCAATAGTGGTCTAGAGTGGACTTGAAGGCACAGCTGAGGCATCATCTTGCCCAGCAGACCTGCAAAAATGTACCCAGCAGCTGATGCAAATGGCGCCTTGTCCAACACAGGTCCAACTCAAGTCCAAAGGTCCACCGACGCCTTTTGTTACAAAACAGCAATTATGTGACGCGGCCCGTCAGCAAACCAGAACATGGGGGACACAGGAGAACCCTCACTACTACCTGGCGGCTGCATCCTGCGCAGCGCGCGCCCCAGTGCACGACCCGAGGCAGGTTGAGCCCGCGCTGCACCGGTGTGTGCACGCACCCTGCCCTGCGCCGTGCCTGGAGCCTGCCACATGGTCCATGCGTTCTGTGCGCCCGCGCGCGCATTCTCCCGCGGTATACAAGGCGCGTGCGCGGCACGCCCCGCGTGTTGGAAACCCCCACCCCGCACCCCCTTGCCCACCGCACGCCGCGCCATGGCGCCAGGCCACGCAGCAGCTGCATTGCGTCCCTGCTCCAATCTGACAACCCTAACACCCCCGGCGCAGCCGCCCGCTGACCCAGGCGCTCCAGCCGCGCGCCGCCCGACGCAGCCACAGGCCCGCTCCGCGGCCCGCAGGCAAGCCGGCGCCGCAGAGGCCGTCACATGGCCTCGCTGGCGCGGTGCTGCTCGACGCACGGCGCGCAGAGCGCGCCACGCGCGCGCAAGGCACGCCTGTGCAGGCGCGCCGCAGTGACGCGGGGCGCCTGCCGGCCGCCCTCACGCGAGCAGCGCCGCCCCGCGCGCGCGCAGCCTGGTCGGGTGCGCCAGAGCAGGCGCACGGAGGGCGTCGGCGCCTGGCCGCATCGGCCGCGGGTGCATGCAGCCGCTGCTCAGCAGCAGCTAGACTTGCTGGTGTTGACTGACTTGCCCTCACCTGGCCGGATCGTGTTCCCCGGCTTGTTCAGCACGGGCTGGCTGGCCATCCTGCGAGCGCGGCGCGCACACAGGCGCGCGTCAGGCCGGGGCGCAGGCAGGCGCCGCTGGTGAACGCGCGTTCGACACGCTTACGCAGCCGCGCACCTGTTCTTGATCTCCGCCGCCATGGTCATGAACGCCTGCTCCACATTGGTCGCGTTCTTGGCGCTCGTCTCCAAGAAGGGGATGCCGATCTCGTCCGCAAACGCCTGCGCGCTCGCGCGCGCACCGTCTGCCGCCGCTCGCGGGCCCTAGGAGGCCTAGGCACGGAGCGTGAGGCACGTTGACTGAACAGGCTCGGGCAGCGGCCGGCGTGCGCAGGCTGCTGCTGCGCGCACGAGACAGCCCGGCAGGCGCGGGCAGAGGCTGGCGCAAGGGCTGCGGCGCGCCTTGGCAGTCTGCGTGTCGACCACCTTCTTCGCCGTCAGGTCACTCTTGTTGCCCACCAGCAGCTTGTTCACATTCTCGTTTGCGTACCGGTCGATCTCGTTCAGCCACTGCTTCACGTTGGTGAAGCTCTCCTGGTCCGTCACGTCGTACACCACCTGCGTGCCGCGCGGCGCCCCCTCAGGCGGGCTCTCTCCTCCATATGCGTCGCACGCGCGCGCAAGCTGACAGCGCGGGGTCCAAAGCGCACGATGATGCCGTGCGCGCCCCGGTAGTAGCTGCTCGTGATCGTCCGGAAGCGCTCCTGGCCGGCCGTGTCCCACTGCGGCGCGGGCAGGAGCTCGCGGCCCCGCACGCTGCACAGGGGGCAGGCTGGGGCAGGTCAGCTGCAGCAGGGCGGGCCGCACGATCTGCAGCTTTATGACCTTGCCGTCTAGCTCCACAGTCCGGATTTTCTGCGGGGGGCGCCCGGCGTCAGTGGCCCGGCCTGCAGACGGTCGACTTGCAGGAAGTCACGATGCCGGGAGCTCACAAAGTCCACGCCGATCGTGGAGATGTAGCTCTCCGTGTACGTATCGTCCTGCGGACCGGCCCGCGGCTGCTCAGGCCCAGGGCGGGGACGGAACGGAGCGGGGGAGCGGCAAGGCAGGGCAGGGATGGCGTCCACCTACCGCAAAACGCAGCAGCAGGCACGACTTTCCCACGCCAGAGTCGCCGATGAGCAGCAACTGCGCGCTCCGGGCGAAGTCAGCGGGGTTGCGCACGGCGGGGAGGGCGCGCCCGCGCCGCGGGCGCGGAGCGCGGGCCTGCTCACCTTGAAAAGGTAGTCGCTGCGCAGATCACAGGTGCACCGCGTCAGTTCCAGGCGCGGTGCATACAGCCTTGGGGCAGCACCAGCAGGTCAGGCAGAGAGCGGGCGCGCACTACTCGGGGTTGAGCCCCATCTCAGCTCGGCGGTGCTTTCCTCTCTGCAAAGACTACACCTGGTCCGTCCCGTGCGTCGCTGCTCTTCGCCGGGCACCCTTGTCAAAGCTGTACTCAGAAGTGCCACAGGCCTGACACCCTGGAGACCCTGCAGCTGCTCCTTCTGAGGAGGCAGCTTGGGCATGATGCAGGGCTCCTTTTTATTCACTCGCACGTTGACGCATCGGGTGCCTGGCGGGGCTGCGACAGCCTGGCCTGGCCGTCCGCGCGCGCTGCAGGTCGCCCGGAATGGGGCAGCAGAGCGTGTTCCTCCTGACGCGCGAGGTGCTGCGCGCGCTGGAGCGCGGCAAGCTGCCGTCGCCCGCGCTGTTCCGGCAGCTGCTGAGCAAGGTGTGCTCTGCGCTTGCCATACCGCAGGCAGTGTCCACACGAGCCCCGGGCGGGGCTGCACAACAGCTCCCCTGGAGATGTCAGAATCAGCAGCACCGCTGCGGCAGGCGCTGGGCTATGGCATTATCACGGCGGCCTGCGTGGTCAAGGTGCCGCAGATCAGTGCGATCGCGCGCGCCGGCAGCGCGCGCGGGCTGTCCGCGCTGTCCTTCGAGCTGGAGCAGCTGGGGCTGTCGGTCAACGCGGCCAACGGCTTTGTGCTGGGCCTGCCCTTCAGCGCGTACGGCGAGGCGCTGGTGCTGGTGCTGCAGAACACCGTGCTGCTGGCCCAGATCTATGCGCTCTCGCGCGCGCCGCTGTGGCGCGCGCTGCTCGTCGCGGTGCTGTTCTTTGGCGGCGGCATCTCGGTGCTCACAGGTACGTCGCTTGCGCGCGAGCGTGCCGCTTCACCGCCCAGGGCTTGATGCAGTGCGGGCGGGCCTGACGCCGGGCTTGCCCGCCCCGCAGGCGCGGCGTCGCCTGCAGTCATAAAAACGATGTTCGACCTCAACATATTTGTTGCAATCGCCGCGCGCCTGCCGCAGATCATCCAAAACTTCCGGGTGCGGCCTGCCCCAACAACCCGCGTCGCCGCGGTCCGCAGCGCAGCGCCTGACATGCGGAGTGCGTGCGCAGGCAAAGAGCACTGGCGAGCTGAGCATCATAACGTTCGCGGCCAACTTCCTGGGCGGGCTGGCGCGGATATTCACGTCGCTGCAGGAGGGCGGCGGCTTTCCAATGGCGCGCGCATATGCGATAGGCGCGCCGCCCCGCTTCCGGCCGCCAGCTGACCGCGCGCTGCAAGCGCCGAGCATGGCCGCAGGTTGAGCAGCGCAGATTGCGGCCTGACTCGCGCTGGGCGACGGGGCGCAGCGTCGGCGTTGAATGCGACGATCGTGCTGCAGATATGCTACTACGCCAGGAAAGCGGTCCCAAAGAAGGTTCACAAGAAGGCGGAGTAGGCGGCCTGGTTGTGGCGCTGGCGGGCGGCAACTGCCAGGCCTCCAGACCCAGCCGGAACCGCCCCAGGGGCAAGCACTGCGCGTCAGGAGCTCTGAGGTTCTGGACTCGTTATGTAAAACCAGCCTGTGCCTGCCGAGGACTGACACAGGTCCTGGCTGTGTTGCTCCGCTCTTCAGCAGCTTCACAAAACCCTGCAACCCACCACGTGCAGCCCTTCAAGTTGGCTTGGAGAAGGCCAGACTCTGTCTGAGACAACGAAACAGCGCGCAACGTTGTGGCTGCTGCTGGCTCAGAAAAAAGCTGTTGTTGCAGGGCAAGCGCTTCGTTGGCGTGCCTGGTGCTCCTTCCAGACTTGGGAAGCCAGGGCCGTTTTGTGGGCGAAAATCCCGGGCCTGGCGGCGCGGATAGCGCTGCCCCGCACCAATGTGTGACACAGGGCTCCGCTGCCTGCTGGCGGGTGGGCGCGGGTTGCGGCGGGGCCCGGTGTGCCGCGCGTTTGCCGCGCGAAAGTCCCCGTGCAGGCCGCCTGCGCTGCCGGCGCGGCGGCGCTGCGTGCGCACGTGGCTGCTCGCGGCGGTGCCGGCCGCGGGCGCTGCGGCAGGGGGCCCCCGGGAGGGCGCGGCCGCGGGGAGCAAGCCAGCGGCGCCCGCGCCGCTGGCAGAGCCGAACGGCGGCGGCGGCGCGGCGGCGGCGGCGGCGCGACCGGCAGGCGCGGGGCCGGCGCCGGGGCCGGGGGAGCAGCAGACGGTCGCCTCGATGTCCGGCCTGAACGCGTTCCACCTGGCCGCGTTCTTCAGCGTGCTGGTGTCCGGGCTGGCCTTCCTGGCGATGCTGCTGTACCTGACGGCCGACATCCAGTGGCAGCGCGCGTGCCTCAAGGTCGTGCGGCGCCTGCTCAAGACGGTCGCGCTGCGGCAAGTCATGGGGATCCTGGCCGCGATGACGTTCGTGCGCTTCGGCCTGGAGCCGCTGGTCAAGGTGCTGCGGCGGCTCTTCCGGGCGCAGGGCGCCTGGGAGAAGTCGAGCGAGTTTTACATCCTGCGCGAGGCGCGCGGCCCCCGGCGCCCCTGTCTGACCAGGCCCCCGCCCAGCCTGCAGGTCTGACTGCGCGTCAGTTGCCCGTGGAGGTGCTGGCTAGCCCCTGGTCCCGGGATGGCAGCAGTCAGCGCGACGCGCCTCATGTCCCGCACACCGGCCCGATCAAGCTCGCCTGCTGTCTCTGGTGGGAGCGGTGCAGCATCCGGTGTGCCACCCTGCGAACGTGAAGAGTGCTGCGTCTGGCAGAGCCTCAGCGCGATGCGGGCGGGCGCCCTGCGCCAGACGCACCTGCTCTCCTGCAGTCTTCCCCTGGGGTGTTCCTGCTGCCCAGGGCAGCGTCTGCTGCTGCTGCTGTCCCGCGCTCTCCTGCAAGGCGAGCCTGGCCATGTGCCAGCACGCGTTGGGCGCAGCCTGCACGGGAGGCTGCGGCAGCACGCTCAACCGCCCTGCCGGCCCGGCGCCCCCGTAGCCGTGGGACCCGCCGCTGCGGCGCGCCGGCGCGCGGCCGGGCGCAGCAGGGCGCGGGAGGCGCGCGCCGACGCAGCGTTGCCCATATCAGCAGGACAAGCAAGCAATTTTGACCGTCATAGCCCGCGCGCGCGCCGCGCAGGTGTACCGGCCGCTGGAGTTCCTGTTTGCCGTGGCCGCGTTCACGACGCTGGCGGAGAACTTCCTGCCGCAGCTCATCGCGCTGCCCAAGGCGCGCCCCGGCGGCCGCGGCGCGCGCTGCTCTGGGCGCGTGGATGCCGCGTGTCCTGCTGTCCTGCGCGTGAGCGCAGGCTCTGCGGCGTCGGCCCGCCGTCCTCCTCGTTGTTGCCGCTGGCGGCAGGCTGCCAGTCGGTTGGCATGCAAGCGGTCTGGCTGCTCATGCGGTGGAGGTTCTTATTAAAAAACGACATCCTGTCTGCTGCTGCTCGGCTGTCGGGTGCCCCCCCGTGTCAACAGTCCGACACGTCGCCCCGGGTTCGACAACTGTCCCTGCTGCGGAGTGGATGCGTCGAGCAGCCGGGCAGCCAGCGGCCGGCGGGATGGTGCGCGCCAGGAGGGAGCGGCAGCGCGCCGCGGCTCGTGCTGGCGAGCCCTGGCCGGGGTCTGAAGCCCTGGGCGGGGTCCGAAGCCCTGGCCGGCGCCCCGCGCAGGCCATGGTGCAGAACCTGGTGCGCTCGACGCTGTCGCTGACGTTCGTGATCAGCGCCGCGCGCGTGGTGTTCAACATCAAGTCGCGCATGGCGCGCGAGACGGCCTGGCAGCTGGAGCTCAAGGGCGACCTGACCAAGCAGCGGCGCGTGGAGGCGGTGGACAAACTGCTGTCGGTGCTCACGCTGCTGGTCGGCACCGTGTTCGGCCTGCAGGCCATCGGCCTGGACGGTGCGCGTGCGGCGGGGCACGCGCGGGCAGCGCGGGCGGGCGGCGGGCCTGGTTGTGCCGATTGGGGCCTTTTGTGACTGACGGCCGCTGCTGCCAGTGGATGCGCTGCTCGCGGGCGGCGATCATCCAGAGGGGTTGTGGCATGCACCTGGGCATGGACCTGTGTGTGTGCTGTGTGAGCCAGTGCTCGCACCGCCTGCATCTGACCTCAGCTTCGTTTTGGGTCACCTGTCGTTTGTACAGCCAATGGAATTCATGTACCAATACATGTCGGCAGCCATGCTGTGTGCCCTGCATCAATCTGGGCCTGGGCGCCCGGGCCGAGCTGACGCGCTCGCGACGGCCGCGCAGTCAACTCGGTGCTCGCGATCGGCGGCGTGGGCGGCCTGGCGGTGGGTCTGGCGGGCCGCGAGATCCTGGAGAACCTGTTCACAGGGCTCATCATCCTGTCCAGCAGCCCGTTTGAGGTCGGCGACGAGGTGCTCTTCACGCCGCCCAGCGGCTCGGTGCGCCCGCCGTTTGGATGCAGGCGCCCGCTGTCCAGCACCGCTGCATGTGTGAAACTGCAGGGGGCGCTAGCTGGCATGCTCTGTGCCGAGTCGCCCGATGCATATCGGGCTGCGCGGGGGCCTGTGCTGTGGCCGCGGGCCGCTCTTTGCTTCCGGTGGACGCCAGAGCAGCTTGGAAGGCTGCGCGCGTGTCAACCCGCACTGAAGCGTGCCCCGGTCGTGCGCGCGGCCGCAGGTGGTGGACGATAGATCCTACTGCGGACATTATAGGCAAAACATAGGAAAAATAACTCTACGCGCGCGCGGCGCCAGGTGGTGGAGGGCATCGTGCTGGACGTCGGCTGGTACCGCACCACCATCCGCAGCTTCGAGCGCGAGCTGTACAACATCCCCAACTCGGTGTTCTCGCGCAACGTGGTGCTCAACGTCACGCGCAAGAACAAGGAGTGGCGCTTTTACGAGTTCATCGGTGCGGCCGGCCCGCCGGCCGCGTGCGCTTCGGCGCGCCCGCACAGTGCTGCAGGAGCTTGCGACTGTTATGCTATCCTGGTCCGCCGCTGCTTGAGGATGCACACCTGGACGCCGCGCCTTCACGCACGACACAGGGCTTGGGCCGCGCCTTGCGTGCTCACTGATGCAAACCCAGACTGAGGGTCGCTGGCCGCGCGCGCAGGGCTGCGCGTGGAGGACGTGAGCCGCACGAACGCGGTGGTGGCCGACATGCGCAAGATCATCCGCCAGGACCCGCGCATCATCCAGAAGCTGCACCGCCGTGTGTTCCTGGACAAGCTGACGCGCGAGCAGGCGCGCCCCGCGCGCAGGTCTGCGCGCCCGCACGCCCTGCGCGCCCTGCGCTCACTGGCGCCGCAGAGGCTCGGCGGCGCGCGGCGCGAGCGGGGCGCCGCGTGCTTCAGGGCCGCCTCTCCCCGTCATGCACTTTGGAGTTTGCGACCTGCTGACGGCATGTGCGTTGTCGGTATGCTGACGTGAGCAGGCCGGCCTCCATCTGGCTCACGAGAACATGCAGCGCAAGCAGCATGTGCCAGAGAGGCGGTCTTTGACGGCGGCAGGCAGAGCGGCTGCCACGGCGGCGGGGGGGCTGATCCCCAGGCCCGCCGTGCCGCGCCGCGCAGGTGAGCGTGTATGTGTCGTTCTATGTGGAGGCGGCCAACCGCGACGCGTTCATGGCCGTGAAGCAGGACCTGCTGCTGGCCTTTATCGACTGCGTGGAGCGCAACGGCGCCAAGCTGGCCAAGCAGCTGCTGCAGGCGCGCGCGCTGCGCCGCCCCGGCGGTGCACGCAGCTCCGCGCCGGCTGCGACCCCGCGCCGGCGGGGGCTCCGCGCGCGGGCTCTGCCTGTCGTCGCGCAAGCGGCCGTGCGTTTGATAGGTTTAGGGTTAAGGTCACCAACGCGCGCGGCGCGCGCGCAGGTGGAGGTGGTCGCGCAGGCGCTGCCGGCAGGGCGCGGCGCGGCGGCGGCGGCAGGCGCGGGCGCGCCGGCGGACGCGCCGCCGGGCGGCCCGGGCGCGCCGCTGCTGACGCTGCCGGAGGGCCGCGGCCAGCAGGGCCCCTCGGTGGAGGTTGCGCCCAGCGGGCCGGCCGCCGGCGGCGCCGGCGCTGGCCGGGGCGGCGCGCCGGGCGCGGGCGAGCCGGCCGGCCCGGACCTGGCCGGCGCGGGCGGCAGGGCCGCGCCGCGCGGAGACCTCACGCGCGAGCCGCTGCGCGCGCAGGTGCGTCACGCAGCGTCTCCAGCGTTCACATGAGACATGAGTGTCAGCATGCTGTTGCCTCCTGCTCGGGCTCTGCAAGTGCTCTGGTGCACGCGGGCGGACTCGCTGCTGCGAGCCCGACATGGCCTGTGATAAGTAGCCATGCTGGAGGTCTAGATAGACAGTGTTCACGGTGGTGCTGATAGTGTCGCACCGCCGATGCTTTGCAGCCTGCCGACTGAAACACAGTGCGCACTTGCTGCAGGTCGCGGCCGCGGCGGCCAGCCTGCTGTTTGCAGCAGAGCAGGGCGACAGCGATAGCGGCGGCGGCGGCGGCGGCGGCGGCGGCGGCGGCGGCGGCGGCGGCGGCGTCGGCGCCGGGCCGGGCGGCGGCGGCGGCGGCGGCGGCGGCAGCCTGGTCACTGCCAGCTTCGATGAGGTGTCCTTGTGACCCCGCGCTCCCCGCACCCGGGCCCTGCGACGGCGACTGGAGCCGGCGCGGGGCCTCGGCGTTCTGGGAATCCGTGCTGCTCGGGTCTGCAGACTTGGGTCTGCGCTGCGCGCCTCACTGCTGTGCTGCCCCCCGTGCTTGTGGGGGGACGGCTTTTTGTGTACCAGATGTGTGCCATCACGGACCTACTACGCGTAGGCGCTCCGCGCGGCGCAACGCATGCCCCAACCCGAGGCTGCTTGCAAGCGGAGCAGTGCGGGCTCGTCGCCGGCAGCAGATGTATTCTGGGGAGCGCCGGGGGTGGAGGCGGCTCGTGCCAGGCTGCTCACGCACGGTGCCCTGCTGGCGCCCCGCAGGCCGGGGCCGGGCGCCCCGCCTCCTGCGGCAGGCCCTGCAAGTTTTGACTGGCTTAGGCAGGCGGGCGTCGTAGCTGGCGTGCTGTGAGCGCCTGGAGGGCGCACACCTGCGGCGCTGGCAGGTTGGACGCTGAAAGTGGGAGCGGGCATGGCCGGAGCTGCAAGCCGCCGGCCGCTGCAGTGCGCACTGTTGGCGTGCCAATTGTTCCAGTGTGCTTAGGGGCACGACTGCTGTGCTGGGTAGGGCGCGCTCCAGCTTGAAGCACGGGCGCTCCGCTGTGCTAGGCGCTGTGAGTGAGCTCATGGCGCCGCGCTGCGACCAGAGCTGTGCATATATCGTGCAGGCTTGCTGGGCGTGTTGCTGTGGCCGTGGTGCCAGGAGGTCTGGCAGGAGCTGAGAGCGCGGTGTGTAAACGCATGCCCTGCTTCACAGCGCCGCGCTGCAGCTGCGGCTGCCTCGTGTTACATCAGCCCGGGGCAGGGCAGCAGGCGCAGCATGCCGCCCTCCTCCTTCACTGCCGCGTTTCCGGCGTTGTGGTGGTCGTGCTACAGGGTACAGCTGTTTGCTGCTGCACATGCAAAGCTGCCTGCTGTTGCCTGTACACGGAGTGCGGGCTGCGGGACACTATGGCACACAAAACGTGGCAGGACCTGAGCTAGCAGTACAGGCGTGGAGCCCCGCCCACCAAGGCAGCAACGGGCAGGACGGCCCCTCCTGACCCTGTCATGCTCCCTTGCGACCTCGGCGGTCTTCCGCATGCGCGGGCAAGAGGGCCCCGAGCAGCAAGCCTCCCGGAGTTCAGCCTCGCACGCGTCAGTCCACCTTGTTCGCAGCCGCGGCGGCGGCCGCGCGGTTTGCCTGCGCATGAGTGTCACAATGGAAAGCTTAAGTAGGGACTGCAGGGTGTGCATCCGTACGAGACCGACGTGTGCGCATCTGCTGCTGGACATGAGGTACACAGCCGCAGACCTGTGTTGCGCATCCCCAGATGTGCATGAGACGTCTGCGCAGCCCGAGCACCGGCGCCGTGCACGGCCGGCGCACGGCTTGCGGGAGCAGGCAAAGCCCAGCAGCAGCCCGCAGGCGGGGTCAAGCGCCCGGCGGCCGCCATGGGAGGGGCGCGCGCGCCTGCAGCTGCTGCAGGTGACCGATCGCCAGGTGCGCCTTGGACTGCACCAGCGTCACCAGCCTGCGCAAACGAACAGGCGCTCGCACCCGGATGGCCAGCCAGCAGATGTGCTGCCACGTCTGGCTGACACGCCGACACCGCCGAGGCAGGCATGGCGTCCCTCCCGGTATGGCTACGGCACTGGGGGTGCGCAAGGGCCGCAGCGACAGCCCCTGTGCGAACAATGTGACGATGAGCGGGCGGCGGCACGCAGCCGCGCATGCAGCCGCGGCACCCCCAGGGGTGGCTCGGGGACAGGCCCCGCGCGCCTGTTGAAGTAGGTCGATGCAAAGTCGGCCACCGTGGTGCGCAGCTCCGACAGGTGTCGGTCGATGGTCGCCTCATGCTTGGACAGCAGCGGCTGCGCGCAGCGCGCCGCAGCGTCAGCGCAGCACGACCGGCAGGCGCTCTCGGGGCGGCGCCCCGAGGCAAGCGAGCCACGCAGCGCGCGGGAGCAGCAGCGGCACCGAGGTCCGTTGCTCCGCACCGCCGAGCAGGAGGATGCAGGGGCACGCCGTGGGGTGCTGCAGGCGCTGAGCAAGTGAGCCACACTGGCCGGACCTAAGCAGCCAGGTGGACGGCGAGGCAGGGGAGCTGCCTGTACGGTGTGCTGGTACAGGTATGCTGCGCCGCGCGTCTTGGGGTGCCACAGCCAGAGCACGAAGAGTACCTTGCCCTCGTAGTACAGCGGCACCCTGCCGCGGCCGCCCCGCACCACCGAGCGTCACGGGCCAGGCATGGACCCTGCGCCAACGCTACGGTGCCCATAGGCCTCTTGGAGGGCACGCGCAGCTGCAGGCTGGAACGCTGGGCCACGGGCGCAGGAAAGCGTGCAGGGCGGTGCGGGCGGGTGCGCCGGGCCGCACCAGAACACGAGCCAGTCGAGGACCATCCGCTCGGCAGTTGTGAAGATAGCTAGCATCAGCCTGCGCGGCAGAAGCCCCCTTGGGCCTCTGTTGTGCAGAGCTGAAGCAGTGCGCATCCGAGCCGGGCGCTGTCTACATGCGGGGCGCCTGCGCGGCGCACCAGTATGTGCACCAGTCGCGTATGGCATCCTGCTGCTTTGCCTCCAGGGCCTTGAAGCAGGCGTATGCGGGCCAGATGAAGCCCAGTGCATTCCTGGCCCCGCGCATGCAAGCGGTGAGCTGGTCAAACCTGCCGTCTGTCTGCCCTATTGCAGCTCGCGGCAGGCGTCAGGCGTCAAGCAACGGCTGCGGGGTGTTGCCAGGCCAAGGGACAGCGTGCAGAACTGAGGTGAAGCAAGTGCGTACAGTATTACTCTGCAGGCGAAGTCCCCTAGCATCGCTGCCTACTGCAGGTGCACCAGCCCAGCAGGGCGCGTTTTGATGAGCCCGGTGCTGCGGGCACGTGCTTTTGGCGGTCAGACAAGCAGAATACACTACAAATCAGCACTCTAACAATGCACTGACAACAGAGCTGACAGGCAGCCACAAAGAAGTGCTCTGAGACAGGTTGAGGCCTGCATCTGAAACTCTTCCACCCTACCCTGGTTACGGGCTGGACTTGGGAATGCTCAGCCTGATCAGTGCTCAAACTTACATACAGCGTGAACGCTCTTGCGCTGATATGTCAGTGCTAGGCGCACTCAGGTGCTGTGCACGGAGCGCAGCGCGGGGATGGCACTGCCACCCTTCGCGCTTGGAGCGCCTGCCGGCAGCATGCACAGGCAGCACTGCGCCTGCGCGGCAACATAACCAAGGTTGCGTACCTGGAATAGCAGTGGGCAGGAGGAGGAGGCTTACTGTCAATGCAGCTGCAGCGCCGGAGGCCCCTGAGCTTGGTAAGACTGGTCAGTCTCGCCCATGCCTGCTCTGGTTGCTTGCAAGGTGCTCTGCTGTTTTCAAGCACTGCAACTTGCTAGCGATTCGGCAAGCAGTGAGCTGCTAACAGCGGCTTTTTCAGAGGTGCGTCACTGATGTCGTTGTGCGGGCAGCACCTGCGGCGGAGGCGGACGGCGCCGCGCAGCCGGAGGTCCCAGAGGCCGCCAAGCTGGATATCAGGATAGGCAGGATTGTCCAGATAGAGACGCACCCAGACGCAGACAGGCGCGCAGCCCGCATACCCGCCGCTCTGTGTTCCTGGAAACAAAAGCTGTGAGCGGTTAAGGGCTGACACACACCCCTTGCCGCGCAGCCTGTATGTGGAGCAGGTGGACGTCGGCGAGGAGGAGCCGCGCACTATCGTGAGCGGCCTCGTCAAGTATGTGCCTATCGAGGCCATGCAGGTGACGCCTCAGCCTGCAACACACTTCCATTATTGTTTGTCAATGCCTGCATGACTTGCCGGGCTAAGTGCCTCAGGTATGTGGAAGCCTCACCGCAGAGGGAGGGCGCACGCGCAGGGCCGCAGCGTGGTCGTGCTGTGCAACCTCAAGCCGCGCAACATGCGCGGCGTGAAGTCAAACGGCATGGTGCGGTCTAAAGCACCGCCCTGTGCTATCTGCCTCATGTCGGTCAGTTTATTGCGTGAACTGGATGCTGTCTGTATACAACCTCCCAGGTGTGCGCTCCAGTGGGGACTGCGAAATGAGCGTGCAGCTTCATGGCGTGGCAATCGCACCCATGTCCATGTGGGGCCTGTGTGTGTGCCACTGCTGGTAGTCTGGGAGCTGGCGCATATGCTGCTCATGTTCTCAACAGCAGGTGGCTTGCACACTTCTCACTGACAGGCTCCGCGCTCATGCAACAACTGGAGCACACCTCCTCACTGATACGCATGCGCTGCAGCTGCTCTGCGCGTCGGACGCCGCGCACGAGACGGTAGAGCCGCTGGCGGCCCCCGAGGACACCCCTGTCGGCGAGCGCGTGCGCTTTGGCGAGAGCCCGCAGCCTGAGCCCGCCACGGCAAACCAGGTGCGTCATGCTATGTTTGCATAGCATGGAAGCTCGCATGCCTGTTATGCATCTTGCATAAAAACAACAGCGCTGGGCTCTAGTGATGCCCTCTACTGATTTTGTGGGAAGATGGGCAGGCACTGTGACTCCCTGCCGCTCATTGTGCATGCTCGTGCAGGGGCCGCCATGCGCAGGCTGGCCACTGCGGGGCGCTAGAGTGGGAGAGACAATGTGTCCAATAAAAGAGATTGCGTACATAGCGAGGCCGCACACCTCGCGCAAGCTCCTTTGGGCTGTGCGGCGCCGCGCAGGCTAGCTGGGGCGCCTGTGCCTGAGGGAGTATGCCAAATGGGGCGCAGGTGCAGAAGAAGAAGATCTGGGAGGCCGTGCAGCCGGACCTGAGGACCAGCGCGGAGCGGGTGGCGGGCTGGCGCGGGGCGCCCATGCTCACGTCGGCTGGGCCTGTCACCGCCGCGACGCTGGCCGACGGCAACATCTCGTGAGCCTATCGGCAGTGCCATGCTGTCAGGTGGGACGTTTTATACGTTGCTGCATGAGGCGCGGTCATCGGGAGCATGTGTGTTGATGATGACAATTTGCATGCCTTACCCGCGCGTTGCAGGCGCCTCATCTGGGATGGCACCACAATCCGCATGCCTTTCCAAAGCACTCTTTAAAGCCTCAGCGCGCCCCACTGGTAGCTGATTGCCTTACAGACCACATTGTCTTCTCTGCTCAGCTAGTCCGGGACGCGCGCGACTTGACAACCTGCACCCCTGGCTAGCAGTCGCTGCTGGCCAGCTGCCGACAGGCCTGGACCCAACCCCAGTTCTCAGCTCACACAGTGGAAGAGCGCTGCCCTAGCCAGCCCAGCAAGTTCCAGGCAAGCTGGACCAGCAGGCCTGGAGCGCACCCATGCGATGTTGCGACGAAACACGCAGTACGACCCCGAAGCTCGTCCCTGCCCACCAGACTCCTGAGATAACATACGTCCATGCGCTGGCAGGAGCCCACACTTCAGCAGCTGCCCCGGCCAGAGGTGTCCGCCGCCTCGAGCGCTTGCAATGCTCTCTGCTCAGAGGAGCCCCAGCCTGCGCGCCAAGAACGCGAGCAGCAGCACCACCAGCGCAGCCACCAGCCAGGGGTTGGCTGCGGCCCAGCGCCTCGCCGCCTGCCGCGCCGGCCCCGCCGCGGCACGTCAGCAGCCGGGCATGCCGCTGGGGCTGTCACAGAGGTAGAAGTGCTAGCCAGTTGAGAGTGCCCCTGACAGCCTTCCATCTGCCACCCGCACCGCCTGGATAGCCTGGCCGTGTCACAGCATGAGCTCCTCATGAGCTGCTAACATGTGCACCTTCCCCCCATACCCTCCAAACACACATTGACCAACCCAGAAAGCTTGAAAGGGAGGACGGGCAGCGCAAACAGGCTGGCTGGAGCGCGCCTGCAGCCCGGCCCAGCCGCGCGCCGCGTAGCTGCTGGCCGTCAGGATGCCGCGCATCTGCGTGTCGGACAGCCCGCGAACCTGCGCCGCAGCCGCCTCTGCCTGCGCGTTGCGCGTGCTGATGTCAGCTCATATTCATGAGCTCATACTCACGAATAAAAGTTAATACCTACCTGAGTTGCTGCACACAGCAGGGCAAGCCTCACCATAACGCAATATTTCCATCGGCAGGCGAGCTGCAGAAGCACCCAAGAGCCCCTCCACGAAGGCTGCGGCTGTGCATGATAAGCGCTCACGGCTGACGCAGGCTGCGGGCGCCTGAGAGCAGCCTGGCCCGCGGCGGGCAGCAGGCGCGAGAGCCGGCGCAAGTGCAGGCGCGGGCGACGGGCATGGGAGCAGGCGCATGGGACGGGCGCGGGCGCGCCTGCTCCGGCGTGAGCTCGCGGCCGCTCATGCGCGACATGGCCACCAGCTGCTCTGGCGAGATGTTCTTCATCATCGCCTGCATCATGTCCATCATGGCCGGGTTCTGCAGCATCGCGCCCATGTCCGGCATGCCGTCGGGCCCCACCATGCCCGCCGGCAGGCCCCCCGGCACGCCTGCCGGCAGCCCCGCCGGCATGCCGCCCGCAAGGCCGGCCCCACCCGCCACCACGCCCGCGCCCGCGCCCGCCGCGCCCGCCGCGCCGCGCTCCCCGCCGCCGGCGCCGTCTGGCGGCGCCGGCGCGTCCGCGGCCGGCGCGGCCGGCGGGGCGGCCGCCGTAGCGGGCGGGGCGAGCGGGGCGGCGGCCGGGGCGGGCGCGGCGGCAGGCGCGCCGCCGCCAAAGCCGCCCATGGCCATGCGCTGCATGGCCGCGAGCTGATCCGCCGGCATGCTGCCCATGAGGTCCATCGCGGTCTTCATGAACGACGGGTCGGACTGCGCGGGCGGGCGCGCGCGTCAGACCGCGCTCGTGCCCTGCGCTGCATGCGCCGGCCGAGCCTCGGCGCAGGTGATGACGCCGGCCGCGATAGCTAACTTGCAGTACAGCCATGGCTAGGCGCTGGCTCACAGACTGTCCAGGCCATGCCAAGTGCGCACTGCAGCTGCACCAGCTGAGTCATGGCGTGCACTCTGGCAGCGCCCCCGCCGCAGCACCAAGTGCCAAGACTGCGGTGCAGCCACGAACCTGTCCGTCGCAGCGCGGAGCATGTTGGGGTCGCCGAGAGCTGCAGCGCAGCTCCCCAAACGGGGCCGCGCCTGCATCTTGCTCATCATCTCCTGCATGTCGGGGCCGCCGAAGCCGCCGCCGCCGCCGCCAAAGCCGCCGCCGGCGCTGGCGCCGCCGCCGCCGCCGAAGCCGCCCGGCCCGCTCGGCATCAGGCCCGCGTCGAGCATGTCGGCGTAGCGCTCCAGGTCGTCGGGGCTCGTGGAGCCCAGGCTGGCCGCCGCGGCGCGCGCCATCTCGGGCGTGAAGCCCGGCGGCAGCGGCCGCCCGCTCGCGCGCGCCTGCCGGCCGCGGCGCAGGGCGTAGGGTATCTGCAGCCCCGCCCGAGCCCAGCGGCGCGCCCAGCAGTGTGCGCGCTGGCCGGCGCTGATGGTGCAGGTTTAGGGTCGGGGCGCACCATCTCGGCCATCGCCTCCGGCGTCACGCTGGCGGCGCGCGCGGCCTCGGCCATCGCCGGGTTGGCGCGCAGCGCCGCGGCCGTCGCGCGCAGCTGCGCGGCCTCCGCCTGCGCCTGCCCGGCGCCCGGCGCGCCGCCGGGCGGCGCGCCCGCCGCCGCGGGGCCGGGCGCGCCGGGCGCGCCGCGCGGCTGCGGCGGCGCGGGCGGCGGCATGACCTCCACGTCCGCCTCCGCCGCTGCGGGCGCCGGCTGGCTGGTCGCCGCCGGCTCTGCGCCTTGCAGGCGCAAGGGAATGATCAGGTGGGCATCCGCTTGTGCAAGTCAGGCAGCGGGGCATTGCCACATGGTGATGGGTCGCGGGACACACTCCGCCGCTCGGAAATCCCTAATCGTCCGACTGCCAGCGGCTGTGGTGCCCTTGGTCGGCCGCGCACCGCTCCAGCGGATGCATGCCAGCAAAGCTCTCAGCAGAGCCGCCACCGCAGGAGAGCACGCAGCGCCTCCCACGATGAAGGAGAGCCCGGGCGCGCGGCGAGGCGTGCACGCGGAGCCGCCCGCACCGGTGCCAGAAGTCGGGAGTCGGGCGTCGGGCGCGGCGGCGCGCGGCGCGGCGGCCCCGCCCTGCCCCTCCGCCAGCGCGGCCTCCGCCTCGCGCAGCTTCGCCTGGATGACCGGCTTCTCCGCCTCGGGCGACCTGCGCGCGGCCGTGGCAGCAGGTCGCGCGCCCGCCGCGGCTCGGCCCCCGGGCACATCACTGGGACCCCGTACGGCTTGCACATGCAGGACTTGGGAGGGCAGATGCGGGAGGGCGGCTGGAGGGGCGTGCGCCTCTGGCGCCCTGCCTGCAGCGCATGACGTCGCTGGCTGGCCATGCCGTAACCGCCGCCTCCCGGCCAGCCCCGAAGCTTGCCTTCACACCCGACGATGCTGCGAGCAGACAGCCAAGCACGTGAACTGCGCTATGTGGTGATGAGCCGGACAGTGCGCCGAGGCGCGAAGGCAGGGGCACAGGCGGCGGCGGCCCGAGCGCGGCGGCGCACAGCTCGAGCGCGGCGCGTAGGTCGGGCGCCGCGGCGGCCGCGTCGGCCAGCGCCAGGCGGCCCAGGCCGCGGCGGTACAGCGCCTTGCGCTCGGCCGGGTGCCGGCGCAGCACCGCGTCGCACTCAGCCACGGCGTCGGCCGGCCGCCCCAGCGCCAGCAGGCAGAGCGCCGCGTTCAGCTGGCACGTCCGCCGCAGCTCCTCGGCCTCCAGCGAGGCTTGCCCTGCCGCGCCCCCGACAAACCCTTGCAGCAGCTGCGCGGCCTGCAGGGCCGCCAGCCGGTGAGTGGGCCCGCCGCCGGCCGGCGCGCGGCGCGCCGCCCCAGGCGGTGGCATGCGCTGTGCCGACGCCGGTGGGGCGCAGCTGACGCGCGCCGCCTGGCGCTGCACGCGCCGTGGAGCCGTGGCCGGCGCCAGGAGCGCGGGCGCGCTGCCGCAGCAGCTCTGTGAGCTGCTGCGCCGGCCTGCTGGCTCCAGCGGGGCTTCTGATGGGCTGCATGCCTGTAGCCGACTGCTTGCAGCGGGCCAGCAGGGACGACACCACTGGCCTCTCACCGCGGCACCGTGGCGACCACTTGCACACAGGGCAGCACGTTCAGGGCCAGCGAGGGAGAGCTGGGTAAGGCCGCTGCAAATACGCCCCTGGGTAAGGCAGCTGCAAATGCGCCCCCTGGAGCTCTGTTGCAGGCGCCTCTCGAGCCTCCCCGTGCGCAGGCGGCGCGGCCCGGCAGGGCCCAGGGCAGGGCGGCGCAGCGAGGCGGGTGGAGGAGGGCGATGCCAGGGCCTCTGCTGGCGGCACCTGCCAGGCTGGCCTTCGCGCGCGTGTACCTGTCGACCGCCTGGTCGTGCGCCTTTGCGGCGTAGAGCCGGTTGCCCTCGTCCTTGAGCGAGCGCGCTTCGTGCAGCTGCGCGCCGCGGCACGGCGAGCCGCTCAGTGTGTTGCAGGAGCTGCCAGCTAGCCGGGCACAGGCGTACTTGATGCAGGGGCGTGCTGCTCACAAGCGTGACCGCGCGCTTGGCTTCGCACGAGCTCAGGGGGCAGTCCGAGGCTGGCTGAAAGGTAGAGGGCGCACTGTGGTGTCTGTCACGGCTGCCGGCGCTGCGGGGCCTCCGAACTGCGCGGCCTGCCGGCGCATGTCTTCCGGGGACGGCATGGGCATGCCCGCCATGCCCGCCATGCGCTGCGCAGCCTCCATCTGCTGCGGAGTCATGTTGGCAGCCATCCGCTGCATCTCCGCGAGCTGCTGCGGGCTCATCTTGGACGCTGCTTCCATCGCCTGCGCACCCGCTCACAGGACAATGTGGCTGCCTGCCAGCCCCTGCTAGTGTGCAATCGTGCCTGGCAGGCCCAGCGAGGTGACAGTAACACCAACAGGCAGAGCACGCGGGCCAGCGTGCCGCTCTCATCATCCCGTCCATCGTGGCGGTGCAGGCTCACTCTCTGAGCTTGGCTACTGTGCCGTCTCGGCAGGCATCACTGGCGCAAGACGTGCTTGGCAGCACGCTGACCGCTTAGCCAGCTCCTGCACAAAGGAGCTGATCACAGGGAGCCCTTCACAATGCACTTGCAAGGCAGTTTTGCATCTGGCAGGACTATTGACCCTTCTCGGCAGCTGTGGCACCCCATAAGGCATGCCTGGGCACTCAGAACCTTGGAGTAAAAGTTGTTGGCTCATGCGCGAGCGGCTTCTCTGCTTAGAACAGCCGGCCTGCAATGCAGCCAGCATGCCCTTGTGCGTACTAGGCGATTGTGTGTGCTCCGTGTGCTGCACGTGGGGCAAAGGTGTCATTATTGCAGGCCCGAACTCCCGTGGACGCATGTTACACGCCGCACGTGCGGTGTTTAAAAAACACACACACAGCCGTGCACAGGACCCAACCAGGTAGGACCGGCGGGTCAAGCGCGTGTGCAGGGCAACTCGTCAGCAAGGGATGGGCAAATAACTTCACCTGTGCTCACCGCGCAGCGCCCGCCCCTGCCGCAGCCGCCCGGCAGCCTGGAGCAGGGGCGCCAGCACGCCGGCACGCGACATCATCCCGGGGTCAGGACCGCCATCGGTCTTCAGGACTCGCTTCAGCACTCGCTTGGGTGTCATCAGGGGCCTTCTTTTCACAAGCATCAGCGCGGCCTTCTCTCACGGCTTCCTGGGCCCTCGGGTGCCCTGTGCAGCGCGTGCGCGTCATCGGGAGAAAAAACCTGCTCACACTGCGACCTGCCTCCCCGGCCCCCGCAACAACTGCACAGGCGGGCGCGTTGGCGCGCCGCGACAGCAGTGCTCCGCCCCACATGCACTGCTGGAGCTCCGGCGCCGGCGGCAGCACAGCGAGACTGTACAGGGCTCTCCAGCTCCGGCAGCAGGGCAGTGCGCGTTCGTAAAACTGTCAGGAGCCTTTGCTCGCCTGCCTGCCCCACACCTGGGCAGGCGCCTGTTGCCTGCTTGGCACGGCCGGGCGTCTCGCCGGGGGCGCAATCTCGCGCACGCGCGCGCGCACGCCGGGATCTGCATGCACTCCGCGCGCCCCCTACGCACGCCCGGCCAGCAGCCCGACGCACGCGATGCACCACGACGCTCGACGACCGCAGCCGCTGCGTTCTCCTGGTGCGCGTACAGCCTCGCTACCTGTCCTCGCTCCTGGCGGCCCGCACAGGCCCCGGTGAACGCCCGACCAGGCGCGCATGCATCTGCACACAGGTGGCACTCTCTATCTATCATCGCCCTCATGCGTGCTCCTACTTGTGGACCTGCCAGCGCACCTGGAGCACAGGCTGCCTAGCCGCCTTTAACAAAACCATAGCGGGCGCAGTGCAGACCATGTAACCCATTGAAACAAAAGCTGCCTGATGACGGGCTCCACAATAGGTGAGCACAAGAGCATGACAGCACGAGAGAACGCATGCTAGGATCTTCCTGAGTGCGCCTCAGCTGGCTGCTTCCGCACCGGGCGCACTGCAGCATGGCAGAAAGCCAACAACATGCAGACCGCAACCTCACACATCTGGCAGACGGTCCCGACTCGCACCGGCGCGTGGGGGTGTAGTTGCGCTCAGCGCTGCCGTCGCGCTCACCGCCACCGTCGCGCTCGGCGCCGCCGTCGCGCTCGGCGCCGCGGTCGCCCTCGGCGCCGCCGTCGCGCTCGGCGCCGCCGTTGCGCTCGGCCGCAGGCAGCGGTGAGGCGCTGCGGCTGTCGCGCCGCCCGCGCGGGCTGGCGCGCGGGCTGGCGCGCGGGCTAGCGCTATACGCCGGCGAACGCCTGCCGACCGCAGTGCGATTAGGTCCAGGCACATGCATGCTCCCTTGCTCCCCTTCAACCAAGCAACTAGCACGCCTGGTTCTGCCTGCCTCCCCCGTAGCACCCTTTCTCATCTGCGCCAGGCCTGAACAACGCTGACTCACAACAACCAGCTGGCATGCGGAAACGCTGTCCAATAGGCTGCCAATGGCGTTCATGATGAGCTTGGTGGCCAAATCTGCAGCCGTGCAGCGCACCCGCGGCGGGGCGGCGAGCGGCTGCGCGAGGGCGAGCGCGAGGGCGAGCGGCGCGTGCGCGTGCGGCTGCGGCTGCGCCGGCGCTCGCGGCTGCGGCTGCGCCGGCGGTCCCGGTCGCGGTCGCGGTCGCGGTCGCGGTCGCGGTCGCGGCTGCGGCTGCGCTCGCGGTACGACCCGCCGCCGCCGCCGCTGCCGCCGCCGCCGCCGCGGTCACCGCCGCCGCCGCTGCGGTACGACTCGGGCCGTTTGCGGCCCTGCTGCGCAAACACCACCGAGAGCTGCGCGCCCGAGTCGCAGAGTCAGTCCCTGCCGACGGACAGCTTCGTTGTCGTGCATGGGTGGTTTACGCAGTGCAGACAAGCAGCCACGGTGCCAACAGTCTATACCCGCAGTGCCGCCCCGAGGCCGCACGCTGCAACGGCCAGAATGCGTATGTCTGCCTTTTGAAGCTCACGTCACCCAGAAAGCTCAGGACATGGGCTTTCAAAACACTCCTGCAGGCTCACCTCGCGGCCCTCGACATACTTGCGGTCCAGGCCCGCCAGCGCATCCTCCGCGTCCCGCGTCTCAGCAAACTCGATGAAGGCTATGCCGCGCGGCTCCCTGCATCCCCGGCACATCTGAGCATGCAAGAGTTGCAATGCATGACACGGCGAACAGTCCGGCTACGACCTCCAGATCAGCTAGCGCTGCCGCTTGCACGAGAGTTGAGCGGCGCGGATGCGCACTGGGTGTAGAAGTCCCTGGGGATGTACACGTCCCGCACGCGGCCATACTTCTCCGCGGCATACCGCAGGTCTTCCGCGCTGCGCGGGCGTCAGCGGGTGTATCAGGCGCGTGGTAGAATGAAGGGGGCCGGCTTACCAGACACGACCATCCAGTGCAGTGGTGCATCAGAAGCCTCACCGGCACTGCCGCGCAACGTTGCGAACGAGCAGGCTGCATCCTGTGCGCACACAGCTCTGTTGAACAGTGAAAGGCTGCTTGGGTGCCAGCAGCAAGACGCACAGCACAAGTGCGTACGGTTTGCGGGTTCGCGCGGCGGCTCCCGACGAGACATGGTGTCCTAAAGCTGCTTACGCGGGTTGGGATTTGGTGCTAGATGACTGACAGGTGAGGCTGCTGGTCTGCCCTCTCCACCTGCAAAGGAGCCTCAGCTGCGCTCCGGGAGCTGAGGTCCAGCAAGCTAGGGTGGCAACGTTCTTAATGCATGGGGTCATCGCATGCGTGCTCCTTGCATTGGTGATGTCGCCTAGCCATGGCATCATTAGTGCACAATACAACAGCAATGACCAGCATGAGAACGGCAACACACGGCGGCGCAACCAATGCAAACACTCCCTCCGTTGAAACCTAGCACCCTTGCCCGTATGGCACAGTATGGCACAGTAACCAGTTTGCAACCCGCGGGTCATGACCAGCGTCCGCCGCGCCAGCCTGGTGCTGCCAGGCAGCCGCTACGCGTCGTCGCTGTACGCCTCGTCGCTGCTATACGCCTCCTCCACCTCCTCCAGGTCGGGGTTGAGGATGAAGTCGAATGCGCTGTTAGGCACTGGCGGCGGCGGCGGCGGCGGCGGCGGCGGCCTGCCGGCCCCAGCGGCGGCCGCGGGCCCCGCGGTGACGGCCTCCCACGAGGGCGCCGGGGCCGCCAGGGACGGCGCTGCCGCCACCGGCTCCGCATCCGGCACAGCTTCGCCAGGCTTCCAGCCCGGCGGCATGGGCGGGATGGCGGGCGCGGCCTGTGCGTCCGCCGGCGCGGCGCCCGGCTCCGCTGGCTTTGCCGAAGACGCTGCGCGCCCGGCATGCAGCGTTTTAACGCCACCGTGCATGCCTGCTTGGGTGATATCAGGCAAAAACATCAGCCTTTCATGCCCTGGCCATCCCACCATCCTGTCACATGCGCATGCAGCATCAGCGGACCCTCTCATACAAGCAGGATCTGCGGGGCTTGCATGCATACAGAGAGCCAGTGGCTGCAGCCACAAAGAAGACAGTTGGCGCCTGCCTCCCTGGCCCGCTCTGCCTGTTCCTGTCGTGTGAGCCGTATGGCTTATGTGGTTTAGGGAGGTAAGCTACCGACGTGCACTGGACCTCCGGCACGGCCAGCAGGCACGCCGCGTGTTGCAGCCCTGAACCAGGGCAGGCGTATGCAGGCCTGCTGCTCTGCAGCGCACGCGCGCCTGCAAACTGGTGCAGCAGCGACGCGCGCAGCTGCCAGTCTTGCGGCGCAGGCGGCCGGAAGTTGCGCAGCGGCGTCTGCCCGGCCACAAAGCCGAGCGGCGCGAACGTGGTGTAGCTCAGCTTGTGCGCATACGTGACCAGCCTGCGCGCGGCCTCGAGCCCTGGCCGCACGCGGCAGTAGTCTGGCACGTCCGGCAGCGCGTTGCGGTCCAGCAGGTCCTGCAGGCCCTCCGCTGTCGCCTGCAGCCCCGCATCAGCTACCAGCGCATCTACCAGTGCAGCCAGCAGCAGACCCACCAGGCCTGACACAGCTCGCAGGGTAGCCTGGGAGCAGCACGTAGGCAAGGTGGCTCGCGGTATGCCATGCCATACACATGGTGTAAGGCCGGTCCAGCCTCCAGCGGCGGTTTTGAGGCAAAGCTGCACGGGAGTCAGCACCTGTAGCCTGGCAGTCCACCTGTCCAAAAGGGCCGATAGCCCTGCTGCGTGCTGCGGCGCTCTGCTGCCTGCACGCACTCGCCTCTCCGTCATTTTGCTGCTTGGAAGAGAGTGTGTGGCGGGTGCTGCGGTTGCCTTGAACGCAGGAGGCCTCACACAACACCAAAATATGGACACACTGTGACCAAGCGCTCCAAAGCTAAAACAACACCTGGCGAGCTTTCAAGGACTTGCAGCACGCGCTGCAGCACAGCCGCTGCTGCCTGGCCCTGCTGCTCATCCTCAACTGCCACGCTTTGTGTTGCGGCATGACTGTCCTGCACAGCCTGCCTGAACTCCTGTGCGAGGCTGTGCGGGGGATCCAAGTCGGACAGAGATGTGTGAAGCGCGGTCGCTGCACTGTGCTCAACTTTCTGCCGCTTCACAACACCCCCAGTCTCCATTGAGAGGCACACAGCTATTTCTTGTGTTGCATAGGCCTTTTGAGACGGGGGGATTGTGTTATTCTCCACCTGTCAATGCCAATGAATGGCATATGGCTTGTTGAAAGCCTGGATTCACCCCCACCATGCAGGCACGGTTTACACATGCATTTACACAGCAGCAGGCCACAGCAACACAGCCACACGGTGGACTCTGGCGTTTGAAAGACCGGTGAAGACGCAGGTTTAAGACACTGCTGACAGTGCCCTGCACTTCCCCTCACCTCTGGAACGCATTCCCGCTGCTCACGTCCCCTTTTCGCGCTGCACGACCACCTTGAACTCACCAAAGACCTCGGGGTGCAGCCGCACGCGCGCGTCAAACGTGCCGACCGTCTTGATCTCAGGCAGCTCCACGTCGCGCTTCTCCAGCTCGCGCCCGGTTTGCTGGGCAATGGCTGCCACAATCTCCGCCGGCGTCACGCTGCGCAAACAAATTGCAGACCAGGTTTTGCACACAGCCCGCAGTGGCACGGCCGCCGCCAGCCCACCAGGGACCACTTCACGTGCTGCAGCTCTCAAGTCGCTTCAGCTACAGGACAGGTCTTGCCGTGTACCGCGCTGCTCAACACGCGCGGCGACGGCAGAGCAGGCCATGCGGCCGCACCTGCCGAAGATCTGGTCCTGCTCTCCCACCTTCTTCCTGATCACAAACTTGCCGATGGTCTGGAGCGCGGTGGCCATCGCCTGCAGCGCGCAGGCCCGTGTCGAGCATGCGCCTATCGCTGGGCCATGCACCGGCGCTATGTCGCCGCGCATGCACCCGGACAGCTCTGCAGCCACGCTGACAGACTGGAGCCCGCACGGACGTGGCACAAGTAGATGATTGGTTGAGTTATAGCCGTCTACCAGCCAACTGTGGCTGGTGACGGGCGCAGCCCTCAAGCGAGGACGGGAGCGCACCTTGGCCTTGGCCTTCTTCTCCTTCTCCTTCCGCTCCACCTCCTGCTTCTCCTTCTCGATGCCCCTGACACACCGAGCATGCATGACTTTTCAGCCACGTATCAGCCAACTCTTGCTCTTCACGGGCGCATGGCATCTACTTCATGGGCACTGAGCAACCCCATGCATGGCAGAATCCAATGGGAACCGACAGCCAGACTGCGGATGAGCACCAGCAGACCCTGCCAGCAGCAGTCGCAGACCCCAGCACCGCAAGATAAGCATGTGCAACGCATGTAGACGGAGGCCTGGCTACCGCGAAGCTTGAGCTGCACCAGCGCAGGCGCAGTTTTCAGAGACTTCACCTATCATGTTGGTTTCGGGAGCGCGCACGCCAGGATGCTCTACGGTGCAGGCGCCATGCATTTCTTGCTCTCACTATTGCTATACAACTGGCAATAGTACGCAGATTAAGGGGAACGCTGGGGGGGCGCGCACGCTAGGATGCCCTCCGTGGCCGGCGCCGCAAGCCCCTTCGGCAGGAGGTAGTTGCGAAAGTAGCCGTTCGGTACCTTTGTCAGCTCGCCGGTCTGGCCCAGCCCGGGCAGGTCCTTGCGCAGCACCACCTGCAACGCGAGCGCCGCCCCCGGCTGAGCTCAACTTCCAGCCTGGGTTGACAGTGCGCGGCCAGGACAGAACAGACCTGTGCTACCTTGCTTTCAGTGAAAGAAGGCGGCGACTGTTGCTGGGACTGCGCTGTGAGCCTCAGCGACCTTGAGAGGGCGCACCGTCTGCCGCTTGGACACCCGCTTGTTGCACTCCGTCACAAATGGCAGGCGTGACCGCGACGGCGCAGCGCGGGCACTGCACGCAGCTCTCCGGCCCTGCATTGCGCGCACTCCCCGTGAGCGAGCACGCGTGCCAAGGTCGTAACCAAGCAGAGCGTTGGTTTGAGCGCACGTCCTCTGCCCTGAACCCCCTATAGCTCTTCAGGGCGCAGCTCGCCTCCCCGCCCCGCACGAGCGTCCACTGCATGGCTGCCACTCCCGCAGCCCTCTCGTAGTTGACGACCAGCAAGTTCCTGGTCCAGTCACGCCGAGCTCTGCTTGCCTGGCCCAGTGACTGGGTGACGGCCCCAGGAGTGCAGGCTTTAGGTTCTGAACCCTGCCTTCGCATACGATCTAGCTCGAAGGAACGCTCCTGGCACTCAGAGCCTTTTCCTCTCTTTCCAGGCGATGAGGCGCTGGAAACACTGAGATGGAGCTGCACAGCAGACACCGCTGCTGGCAGGCTGCCTGCGTGCGTACATCAGCGCAAAGGCTCCGCTACTAGAGCACGCGATACTGCTGAGTCTGGTGGCGCCAGCGTTCCTGCTCCTGGTGTTCACCTTGATCTTTGGCCTGGTGCGTCGATCGAGTCCTGGTGAGCGTATGCATGCCAATCCCGGCTAGTTGTCAACGCGTGTACTTACCCGGCTGCGCAGGACGCCGCGCTGTGGGCCGTGCTGTGGACAGGCTGCCTGGTGCTCTTTGCAGCGCTCGGATTGCGCGCATGGCTCCGCCGCACGCTGCCTCCGCAGCAGAAGGTATGGGAGCATGCGCTGCGCAGGCTCCCCTGCACGCCTGCTGCGCAGGCACTGGCTAGCACGTCTGCCAGCCCGCGGGCTTGATGCAGGCGTTGCGCAGGGCGTGATTGCCTTCTTCCACCCCAATGCCAGCGGCGGCGGCGGCGGCGAGCGTGTCCTCTGGTGCGCACCGCCTCTGCCGCTGTCTCAGCAGCTTGACAGATAACCGGGTGGTCAACAAGGCGCACGTGGAGCTGACGCGCCCGGCCGCGCCGCAGGGTGGCCATCAAGGCCCTCCAGGAGACCTGCCCCCTCGCACGGGTGCGCCGCGCTCACGCCACCTCTGCTGTTCGCTGAGTGCAAGTCAGCGACTCGCGCTGAGCTCCCAGGTTGCTCCCGTGCGAGGACAGAGCCTGCCGCCGCCCGGCAGGTAGTTATATACATCGGCGACGACACGAGCGCTGAGGAGCTGCGTAAGGGCGCGCTGAGCAGCTTCAATGTGGCTCTGCCGCGCGGCGTGGAGGTGGTGGCCCTGGCGGAGGCGGCCCTCCTGGCGCCGGAGCGCTACCCGCGCTTCACGCTGGTCGGCCAGACGGCGGGGTCCGTGCGCCTGGGGCTGGCGGCACTGCGGCGGCTGGTGCCGGAGGTGCGCATGCGGTAGCCGCATGCCCTGCACAGCCACGCGTGCATCGTCACATGAGAGACAGGCCATGCGCGCGCCGCGGTGCGCGCTGGCAGGAGGCGTGCATGCAGCAGCCAGGTCACGAAAACCGCCAGCTGACGCTCACCTGCAGCCCTGCTGGCGCGTCGGCGGGCGTGCGCGCGACAGCGTTGCCGCATGTGCGCGGCGGACGACGCGGCGGACGAGGCGCCAGCGACAGGTTGCGCACGGCGCGCGCGCGCAGGTCATGGTTGACACCAGCGGCTGGGCGTTTGCATACCCGCTGGCGCGCCTGGCGGGCGTGCGCGTGGCCGCGTACGTGCACTACCCAACCGTGTCGGCCGACATGCTGACCGCCGTCGCCGCGCGGCGGCCCGGCTTCAACAACCGCCCGGCGCTGGCGGCGAGCGCGCCGCGCTCCGCGGCCAAGCTGGCCTACTACTACGCGTTCGCCGCGGCGTACGGCGCCGCGGGCGCGTGCGCAAACGTGCGCCCCCTGCGGCGGGGAAGTGCACAACCTCGGGCTCCGTGGCGGTGGCGGGGGCGCTCGGCAGGGCCGATGCTGCTGCATGGGGCGCAGGCTGCGCTGTGACCGCACACGACCTGCCGTGACTCTTCCATGCGGTGTGTGTGAAAGTGTGGCCGTGGCTGTTGCCCCAAGGGACTGCCCGCCGGGTGGCGGCAGCTGTTTACCAGGCACTGTGACACCAAACTGTAGGGGCGGGAGCAGGCAGCCAAGGGTGCAACTCCCGCGCACCATGCACAACACAGGCAATCCCCGCCGCTAGGACACTGCAGCGCTGGCGAGGCGGCGGCAGCCGTGGCCGGCGCGCGCGCGTGCGGCGCTCACGGGCCACCGTCTTTGCGCTGCGCAGGCGGTGATGGTGAACTCCTCGTGGACCGCCGAGCACATCCGGCGGCTGTGGTGGCGCCTGGAGCCGCCGGCGCGCGTGTTCCCGCCCTGCGACGTGGCCGACCTGGCCGGCCTGCCGCTGGACCGCAAGCTCAAGCGCCTGTACCTCGTCTCGCTCGCGCAGTTCCGCCCGGAGAAGGACCATGCGCTGCAGCTGCGCGCGTTCGCGCGCGCGCGCCGGCGCGCCGCGTCCGGCTCGGGCCACGCGGCCGACGCGGCGCGCTGCCCTCCGCGTCGCTCTAGGGGACCCCGGTCGTCTCGCCACCTCGTTTGTTCTCTGCGGGTGTTGTCTGCGGGTGGCGAATCCTGTTTTATTTCCGCCCGTCAGCGGTGCCGCTGGTGCAGCAGCAGACCCAAGTCCCTCCCTGAAGGCGCCCGCCTCCGCAGCAGGCAATGCCCACCCGTCCGGGGCGCCCGAGCCCGTTCCCGGGTGGCTGCTCGCGACAGCGCAGCCGCGGACGCCCCAAACCACCTCTGCACGGGCGCGGAGGCAGCGTTGGCCGCCACGCCGCGAGCGGCGGGCGCCCCCGCCGCGCAGGTGCTGGCGGCGCGGCTGGCGCTCATCGGCGGCTGCCGGAACGCGGCGGACGCGGCGCGCGTGGCGGACCTGCGCACACTGGCGGAGCAGCTGGGCCTGGCCGGCGCGGTCGACTTTGCCGTCAACGCGGCCTTCAGCGAGGCGCGCCGCCCGCGCGCCCTGCATCAACGGCGCCCTTCAGCGAGGCGCGCCGCGCGCGCCGGGCGCGCGCCGCGCGCGGCCTGCGCGCGGCCCGGCCGGGGCGCCAGACATGCGCGTGCCTGGCCCGCTCCCCCGCAGCGCAGGCCACGCACACTGGGCGGCGAGCGGGCGCCCCTAGCGCCCGCTCTGTTCTAGCCTGACCACCCCCCGGCATGCTTATGGGCTGGGTGAGTGTGAGGGAAAGTGGCTCGCTTGCGCATGGGCGGGCGGCCGAGGCGCGCGCTGCGGGCGGCGGCAGGTGGTCGCGCTGCTGGCAGGCGCGGTCGGCGGCCTGCACACCATGCGCGACGAGCACTTTGGCATCTCGGTCGTGCAGTACATGGCCGCCGGTGCGCCTTGGTCGGGCCGGCCCGGTGCTGCGAGTCGCGCCCGGCGCGGCGAGTCGCGCGTGCTGCCACGCCTGCGGCGGCCTGGGGCGCCTGCAGGGCGCGGCGCGGACCTGCTCCGCTTCCAACGCGCGCCTGCGCACTCTGGGGCCAGCCAATGTCATGCGGACAGGCAGGCCAGCGGGCCAGGGCGCACGCAGCAGCACGCACCCTCGCAATAAGCTGAACGCCGGGAGCCGCTCTGGGTTGCGAGCCCCTTTGACTGCGCGCAGGCGTTGTGCCGATCGCGCACAACAGCGGCGGCCCGGCGGCGGACATCGTGACGTTGGAGGCCGTGCCGGGCGGCCTGCAGGCGACCGGGTACCTGTGCACGAGCGAGGACGAGTTCGCGGCTGCCATCACCGACGTGCTGGCCATGGACCAGGTGTCGCGCCTGCGCCTGGCGGCCGCCGCGCGCCGGTGCGCGCCCCGTCCCTGCGCGCCCGCTGGGTCTGAGCACCGAGTGTGTGGGGCTCTCTGCCTGACCGCAAAGACGCGCCAGTCACGGCGTCCCTGCAGGCCGGTCGTTGCCATGTGCCGGCGTGTCCCTCGGCCTGGGTCAGAGCAGGGGCCGGAAGCCGCCCAGGTATGCCGCACGGACGACGCGCGCCAGCCGCGATCATGGAACCAGCGTCACCCTGCTAGCTGGCCCCGCGACCTGCGCTCATACCCGAGCAAGCCGCGGCGGCCACGCCGCGCCCGCGCCCGCGTAGGAAGGCGGCAGAGTTCACCGACGCGCGCTTCGCGGCGGGCTTCCTGGAGGTGCTGCAGCCGCTGCTGCCGCCGCGCCTGCTGTCCGCCGCCGGCACGGCGGACGGCGGCTGACCCCGGCTGCGGCGGCGCGCCGCCGGGCTGCACCTCGGCATGCGCGCGGTTATAGCGATTACAGCGGCGCGCGGGCTTGCCGGATCCAGGGGCCAGCAGATTTTGTGTGCGGTGTGCAGCTGCTGGCCCCCGACATAGGAGGGCGCGCTCGGCTGCCGTGCCTGTGCAGCTCAACTCATGCTCTGGCGGCATCCTGCTCGGGGTGTGCGCTTTGCGCCAGCAGGAAACTGCATGCTGTGCTGCGCGCGCTTCGCCGGGCGATGCGCCTGGCTGTGCGCGGCAAACGGACGGTCCAAACAGGGCAGCAGAGAGCGGTCGGGCGGTCGTGCGGTCATAGGCTAGGAAGTCGTGTCCCCTGCTTCCCTGCGGCGCCACCCTAGGACGCGCACCCAGCACCCTGCTTGCTCCGCATGTGCCGGCGCTGCGCGGTCCAGGAGCGGCCATGTCTTTGCTTTGAGTTACTAGCTGTGTGCTGTGGCAGGGATGACTGCGCATGACCAGACCTGGAACGCAGTGTGTGCTGCTACACATGGTGGCACCACCACCGTGTGTGGGACCCAAAGACACATCGGAAGACGCAGACCCTGCTAGAGCGGTGCGCGAGAAGCGTCTGCAACCTAAGTACCTGCAACCTAACTAACTATCAGAGACGGTCCCAACAGGGAAGGCTACCTGACTCACGGGTATACTAGATGTAGTATGCAGACACCCTGCAGCAGACACCCTGCAGCCGGGACGGCGCCGTCAGGGCGGCTTCCGAGCGCGTCGGCCACAAAGTCGGCCAGCAGCTCCAGCAGCGCGGCGGGCGCCTCCTCGTGGCTCAGGTGCCCGCAGCCGGGCAGCACGCGGAAGCGGCTGTCCTGCAGGCGCCCGCACAGCGCGGCCGCGCGCTGCGGCGGCACCACCCTGCCGCCGCGGCCGCCCCTTCGCGCGCGGTCCGCTGCCGGCCCTTCCCAGCCCGCCGCTCCTTCACTGATTAGGTGGTGACTTGCAGGTGGTGACTTGCAGGGCGGCGAAATGCACGGGCGGGGCGTGCTCGCCAGCCGCAGCACACCTGCTCCAGGAGAGCCAGAGCTGCTGTACGCTCACAGCAGGCGTACGCTCACAGCCGGCACCGCACTGCGCGCACCACAGGCAGCGCTTCGCTCCGAGCGCGGGGCGCGCGCCTGTCCTTGGCGCCGGTGATGACGAGTGCGGGCAAGCGCTCCACTTCCTGGAAGCAGGCGGCGACCTCCGCGGCGCCCGGGCGCCTCGCGCGGCTCACCTGCCGCATCAGGCTAGCTCGGCGGCGCGGGCAGATTCCCAGGGCCGGTCGCAAGGCGCTCGGCCGCTGCGCTCGCGCCGGGCGGCGCGGGCTGCGTCCCGCGCGCCGGCCGCGGATGGCGCACATGCAAACGCGCCTTCAAGCAGAACATACGATGTTGTGCATGCCCATCATGTCTCTCTGTGAAGCACAGGGCAGAGAGCATGGCCGCACATGCATGCGCAGGAGGCGAGCGCGCACCTCACCTGTGAGGACAGGGTCACAAGCCACATGCATGAGCAGGGGAGTCGTGCTCACCTCTGCAGTACATTAGGCGGCAGGGAGGCGCATGCTTGAGCGGGGGGTGGGCGCGCGCCTCGAGCAGCGCGGCGTCCCAGCCGCGCACGCGCAGCGGCGCCGAGTACAGCGCCACCACCTCCGGCGTCAGCCGGCCGGGCTCCGCCCACGCGCGCCGGTTGCTCACCTCGCCCAGCTCGCTGCGCAGCAGCGGCCGCAGGATGCGCCGGCCCAGCCTGGCGCGCGCGCCGCGAGTAGAGGAGAAGACAGGGCGCGTGTGTTCGGAAGCTGCCAGCAGACGCCTGCAGAGCTAGGGGCCGCTCCCGCGCCGCCCCGGCCAGGCACAAGGCGAGCGCAGTGCGGCCGCGCTCGATTCAGACTGCCACGCCGGCAGCCACTCGGCCCCCTGTGCGCCCACCCGACCGATCGATGCCAGCAGCCTACGCCCACAGGGGTGCGCAGGCCGCCGCGGCGCCCGCCCAGCGGGGACGCCTCGTCTTTGACGCCGTTCGGGGCGGGGTCCCCGCACCGCGAGGCGCCCAGCAGGCGCGTGAAGGACAGGCCGCCCTCGCCGTCCTGGCCGGTGGTGGGGTGCAGCAGCGCCAGGCCCGCCACCTCCGGCATCTCCCCGCACGCCTCGCCGCCGGCAAAGCCGCCGCCTGCCCCGCCGCTGCACGCGGCACACACCGCATGCTTGGGCCCGCTCGCAGACGGTGGGGGCATTCTCGGGACCCAATGCCTTGGCAGAGGCGATGTGCGCAGCAGGATGCAGGACCAACTTCGAACAGATCCAGCAGAGCGCCATCTGCCGCAAGACATGACATAGCCAGCACCTTTATCAGTAAGCCAATATCAGTTAGGCCCCTGGTAAACCCTGCCATGTGGGGCGCGCGTGCGCCACAATAGCATGTGGCACAGACTGCGCACTCAAATTGTGATGGGAGCATGCTGAGCACACTTCAAAAACAGGCAACGAGGCTGGCACGTGCGGCGCACTCGTCGCGCGCCGTGGGCGACTGCGGCGGCGTGCCCGGGTCAAACCACTCTGTCGCCAGCGACTCTGGCGCTGACACAGGCCGCAGATGGCTCGAATCAAGCAGCCCCGCCTGCCCCGCCTCAGCCTCCTCGCTGCGCCCCGGAGCAGCGCCGCCATCCGTGCGGGCCGCCGGGCGCGCGACCGCCGCTGCGCCAGCGTCGTCGCCGCTGCCAGCTGGGGCATCAGCACGGGCCGGCGCCGCGGCCGCGTCGGCCGGCCCAGTGTCAGGCGCCGCTGCGCCGGCGCCCAAGCGGGGCGCGCCGGGCGCGCCAGTCGCCCCGGGCGGCTGGTTCGGCGGAGCGGATGCCGGCGCGGGCGCCGGCGCAGGCTGCTCAGACGCGGCGCCCTCATGAGGGTCCCAATCCGGGGCTGCCCCGGCGCCGGTTGCCGCCTCCACGGCCGCCGCCGCTGCTGCCGCCGCCAGCTGGCTCTGCAGGGACCTGCTACCCGAGCGTGCGCTGGCGAGTTACGGAGCGTTAGGCAAGAGGTCAGGCCCGCAGGTGCCGGCGGATCCAGTGGCGCCCACCTTTAGTGGGCGCTTAACTTCATTACGCTAGAGCAAAAGGTATGCAAGCAGCGACAGTGCCACGGCGCGGCTGCACCCTTTCAGCGCGCTGTTGCAGGCCCTAAAAAAGGCAGGCAGAATGCAGTCACAATGGCGGTGTCCATTATGACTAGCGGCGCGCGCGCCTGCTGGCGAGCGCCGGCGCGGAGTGCGACGCGGCCAGCCGCGTGCGGCCTTCGGACGGCCACACCGTGGAGCCCGGGCTGACAGACATTGGCGACGCCTGCGCAGCGCCCAGCACCTTCAGTGGCGCATCCCGCACGTTGCTGAGGCAGAGATGGACTAGCGGAGAGTCTCTAGCTGTCTTTGCTGGACGCGTCACTGCAGCCGCCTGCAACACCCACACGCGTTCCGCGCTGCGCCCACCGGATCTGCTCTTTTCATCCACGTGTCAGGCAGGGCCATCGCGGTAAGGACCTTACGCAGGCTGCCTCAGGTGGATCCGCAGGACGCACGGCCACCCAGGCACAACACGCGCTGCAAGAATCCCCAGCAATGCATGCCCCCTACAGCTAAGCCCGTGCCCCGCGCACAGCCCGACAGCGCTTGCCTGCGCAGAGCGCCCGCCCTGCTCGTCATCCGCCCTGCCCGCGGCAGCGCCAGCAGCGGCAGGTGCCTCGTCGGCCTGCGCGTCGGGCGCGCCAGCATGCGCCTCCGGCGCCCCGCCCAGCGCTGCGCCCGTCTGCAGCCGCCAGCTCGGCGACGCCGGGCCCCTGCGCCGTCAGGGCGTCAACGGGTGCGGCGCACGCCTGGCTCGAGAGCAGGCCCAGGGCAGGCCCCAGGAGCAAGGGGGGGTGGCCATGCGGCGCGGGCCGCCTTGCCCACTTGCTGCAGCCAGCAGCCCAGAGCATGGCAGCTGCAGGCCAATGCCACCGCCGGCCGCCGCTGATGCTGTGGCTGGCACCACTCGGCACCGCGTGCGCGGCCGCACACTGGGCAGGCAGTGGCATGCCGCACCGCATGGAGCAAGGCTCGGCCTCCCCCTTCTGCGCCATCTGTTACCCAAAACCAGACAGGACCTCATGCAGGAGTACCTCCCTGAGGCTCACACAGTACGCGTCACAACGCCTCTCCTTTGACCCTTCTTAGATGCGTGACGGCACGGGCAGCGCACCGGCTGGCGAGCGCGGCCGCGAGCAGGGCGACGGTCGCGCCGTCCGCGTGCCCGGCCAGCACCACGCGGCGCAGGCGCAGCGCAGCGCACAGCCGCAGCGCCATCGCCGCGGCGGCTGCCGCCGTGTACGGGCTGGGCCGCCGCCGGTCCGCCGGCGGGCGCTCAGTGAGCCTGGCGCAGCAGCACACTCGTTACGAGCGCTTCATCCAACGCTTTCGTGCCGCCGCTGGTCTGTCAGACACCCAACAGTAGCAACCAACCAAAGACAAAGGAGGGTGATCGATCAGACACGTTGGAGTAGTAACCAATCAAAGACAAAGGAGGGTGATCGATCAGACACCCAACAGTAGTAACCAACCAAAGACAAAGGAGGGTGATCGAGCGGGTCCGCGAGCACGCCCACGGCCCCTGCTTCCTTGGATGCCTTTGGATGCGTGTGGGTGGGGATCATGCGCTCCATGGCAGTGGGCGCTCTGCAGGTCAGGTTCCCCGCAGCAGAAAAACCCCAGTCCTGCCCAAGCCGCTTGTGTGACCGGTGACGAGACATGTCGCCGGTGGTGCACGGCACGAGTGAGCGCCCACGCGGCCGGCGCATGTGGCAGGCAGCGCCTGCGCGTCACATGCCAGGCAGCGCCAGCGCGTCGCATGCCACATGCGCCG
>JAABUV010000881.1_pt1 | contig 44980 bp, 8 predicted proteins | sample 5559971 | NCBI WGS metagenome assembly JAABUV01 (sample SAMN10711881, study PRJNA513362) | rock metagenome | isolation source: Antarctica rocks | place: Antarctica: Victoria Land, Knobhead nord | collected 2015-12-19 | reverse complement strand
CCCTAACCCTAACCCTAACCCTAACCCTAACCCTAACCCTAACCCTAACCCTAACCCTAACCCTAACCCTAACCCTAACCCTAACCCTAACCCTAACCCTAACCCTAACCCTAACCCTAAGATAAAGGGAGGACTATTTAAATACCTCTTAAAGAAGCTACCTAGTCTCTTAGATATCTAGATAAAGGGATATCTATTAGGATAATAAAAAGCTAATCTAGTACTACTAGAATATTACTAGTAAGTTATAGTTATACTAACTAGATATAATAAGATATTCTAATAATATAAAGATATAAGTTAATTATCTATTATTTATATCTTTTTAAGTTATATTATATAAAGTAGTTCTTATATAATTAGCCTTATAATTAAAGGAGTTAAGAATAAGTATTTATAAGTAGAATTACTTAGTATAAGAAATATAAAAACTTAGATTATTAAATATATTACTAGAGAACTTACTATTACTAATAATAAGGTAATTTAAATATTCTAAAAAATTAAATAGTAAGGAGTATATATTTCCTTAACTACCTTAAAATTTTTAAGACTTAGATATATCTTATCTTATAAATATAATAAAATTAACTTATAAAATTATTAGCTTTTTAGTATAATCCTACTAAAACTTAGAGGGTATAAATAGATTAGATAAAAATTCTATTATATAGAATAGTATTACTTATTTATATAATTTACTATAATATAGTAGTTTATAAAGCTATTAATTTAATACTAGTAGCTTATAAATTATTAAATATCTCCTATTAAAATTAGGTAGTAAAGCCTTAATAATATACGGTCGCGTTTATAAGTTATATAACTCTTATTTAATATTTAAATAAGTTATATAAAGTTATAAACTATCTTATATATCTAATCCTTAATATTTTAGTCCTAGCTTATAATCCTACTATTACTACCTTTACTATTACTATAATTCTATCTATTATACTAGCTATTAAGGAGTATATTAGATATAAGTTTAAGCTTAACTATAATAATAATTAGATCGCTACTATATATAAGGTTAGTATTAGTACCTTAAATTATATAAGATATATCTAGAACGACTAAGATATAATCTACCTCCTATTCCTAGTACTTTAACTAGAACGTAATTATCTTATTAATAACCTACTATAAGAGGAGCTCTTTATATACCTAGACTAGCGCCTAATAGCTTATTTAAATAAGATAGCCTAGTTCCTTTATAATAAGTTTAGGGTCTTAGTTAATAAGTTAATAATCTCGTAGTTTTTATAATAGTTAGGCTAGTTAAGGAAGAATATAAGGAAGATAGCTTAGTAGTATAATTAAGACCTTAGGAACTTATAATTTATATAACTAGCTAGCTAGTAAGCTAATTAACTTATCTTCTTTAATAAGAGTACTATATATAAGCGTACTAGTAAGAGATATTATTAGCTACTTTTATACTTAATTACTAAGGGTAGGATCCTAGGTAATAGGTATTATAAATAGGTACCTCTTAGTAGAATACTATATTAGATATAGAGCTTGAAATAGTTAAAGAGATAGAGTATCCTCTCTATATTTATAATTAATAGCTACCTCTTATACCTTATCTACTAAGGTTCTATTAAAGCCCTTATATTTAATAACTTTATTCGCTCCTAAGTTCTCTCTTATTATAACTATATTACTAATAGTAATTTATTATTAGTAATTATAATTAATAATATAAGTATTTATTAGAACTTAAAGCTAGTTAATATAGTAGATAAGGCTAGAGTTAAGTTAGCTTATTTACCCTTATATTTACTAGATTTAAACCTTATTAAGATGTTATTTACTATTCTAAAGGGTTAGATTAGGAAATATTAAGATATTACTATTATATATAAGGAAGATAGATAATATAAGTACTTTTTAAAGCTTGTAATTAAGACTTAGATAGGGTAGGTAAATCCTAGTAATCTATTCTAAAAGTTAGGTATTATATATAAGGGATAGTATATAAAAGGTAGAGATTATAAGTTAATCTAGTACTATATACTTTATAAATACTATATAAAGGCTTACTACTACTATAATAGTTAAGTATTTAAATAGTTTAATCTATTAGACTTAGTAGGACTAAGTAGTTAGTTATTATATATATTATTATAGTTATTAAACCCCTTACTATTTATACTCTTATCCTACTTAATACTTATTAGGATATAGTTATATTAATATCTTAATCTAGATAGTAGAGTAATCTTACTAGGCGGGGTAATAGAAGGTCTAGTTAAATACTTATAACGACGAGGTAAGGGCCTATTAAGAAGCCTAGTTATAAACTAATTATATAGTATAGTCCTATCTCTTTTATAACCCTATTAGCTAATACCTCTAGCTAGATATATACTAATATTATACTTAATATTAAAGGCGATTTATAACTCCTTATTAGACTTCTACTCTTATATTAGGTTTATAGTAAGGCCTTTATCTATAAGCTTATTATATATATTATCTAGGTCGACTATCTTATTTATAAGCCTACTCCTTTTTATCTACTTAATAAACTTAGTAAGATTACTCTTAATAAAGCTACTTTAGATATCTATTAGAGGTACTAGTATAGTAGAAGGTCTTAGAGTATAGGAGGCTCTTATTAGCGCTGTTATAAACTATAATTAAAGGCTAGATAGCTCTTATACTTACTCCTTAAGCTCCTTTTATAGCTTTAAGGTTCGTATATTTTATAAGGTAGGTAGGAGGGTAAGTAGTAGAGTTAGTAGGAGCTAAATTAGTAGGGTAAAAGCTCTACTATAAAGAAGATATAGTATAGGAGTAGGTTATTAGAATACTCCTTTAAAAGTATTATACTAATTATATAAGAGAGCCGCCTAGGGGTAACTTTTAAATAGGAAAGGTAACCCTATTTATTACTTCTTTACTTACTCCTTCCCTTTTAACTTTATCTACTTTTTTATATATACCCTTATATCTCTTATAAGCGTAACTAGAGGGATCTACTTTATAATCCTTCTAGTATTATCTTATAATATAGTACTAGCTTAAAGTATTACCTATTTTATTATAAAGAAGATATAGTTTAAGTTATTATTAATCTAGTAGAATACTTTAAGTATAGTATTATTTAAATACCTTTTATTAGTATATTTCTATATTACTAATATCTCTTTATATAACTTCTTAGTAGGGCTCTTATTCCTAATTTTATACTCTTATAAAAGAGCTTTTATAAGATTACTAGGAGTAGGAGTTATAATATAACTACTAGGGCGAATAAGCTATTATTAAGTTACTAAAGTTACTATAAAAGTATTATTTATAAGCTAAGTATAAAATCTAAATATAATATTAATATTAAGGCTACTAAAACCTCTATTATAAAAGTCTTAAATCTCTTACTCTATACTTTACTACTAATAAGGATCTAGGATATTAATTATATATTAATATATCTTAAGTAACTTATTATAACTTATAATTACCTTAATTAATATTAGATAAACTCTAATAAGATAACTAAGTAAGAGTATTTATATAAGATATTCTTATTTAAACCTTTATACTTTAAAAGGGGGTTAATTATAACTTAGGTCTTATATATAAAACTACTCCCTAGTTATATTTTTAGGAGTATCTTTTTTAAGGATTAATTTTAAGTATATCTTAAACCTTACTAGCTTAAGCTCCTTAATTTCTATAACTTATAAGGGTAATAAGGAATTATTTATAGTAGTAACTTATAAGGGATATACGGAATTATTTATAGTAGTAACTTAAGAGAGAGAAATAGCCCTAGCTTTTCTAGTTATAGTAGTAGTATAAGTAGTAGTAATATAATTTCTAATCTTAGTTAGATTATACTTAAAATTAAGGTTTTTACTCCTATTAGGTCTAAGACTTAATATATTATTAATTATAAAAATAGTAGTATTATTTAAAGCTAGAGTTTATAAGTTACCTACTCTTATAAAAAGATTACTAGCCTTATTCTTAAGCTTATATTACTAAGTAGCTTAGTTAGGATATTAGAAGCTAGATAGATAATCTTATATAAATTCTACTTTATTCCTCCTCCTATCCTTTAATAAATAATAGCTAAGTAATTATAACTAGATAGAGGGCGTAGAGTATTTAAAGGGTAACTTAAAGGGCGTTAGTAGTATTTATCTTAGAGTATTTATAACTTATTACTTTAGGTTTAACGCCTATTCTAGGGTTAGCTAGAAGTTCTAACTTAAAGGTAGAAGAGAAGGAGGAGGAGGTAGAGGTATACTTAATTATAATATATTAGGAGGTAGAGGTAGACTTAATAGAAGCGAGTTAAGAAGAAGGGATATATTATAAGACCTTACTAGTAGTTTAAGCCTATTAAGTTATAGATAAGATATTTATAACTAAGCTTAAGGCTTTATAAGAAGTCTAAGTAATAGTAATCTTACCTTAGAAGTACCTCTTAGAGTACCTCTACTAGTAGTTAGTATACTAGGTATAGTATTAGGCCCTAGAATAGTACTTCTAGTCTTAGCCGTAGTATCCTTAAGCTTATTACTAGAGGTATACTTCTAGGTACCTCTCCCTTAAAGTTAAGGCTTACTTATTAATTATAATTTAGGCTATAAACTAGGCTTATAATAGGCTTCTATCTACTTAGATTTAAGTAGCTACTTACTACGCTAGGGAGTTATAATAAGTATATTAGAAGTAGTAGTAGTAGTAAACTTTATAAGGATAAGATACGGGGTAGTAGAAGATTATATAAGTAGTAACTAGGCCGGTTAATTATACTACTATAAAGCTATTATATAGATAGTATATTACCGCGTATTATTAGGACCTAGTCGCCTAGTAGGAACGATAATAGTATAGTAGCGGTAATAGCGGGATAGTAGGACTATAGGCTGGGACTAAAATACTAAGGATTAGATATATAGGATAATTTACAGCTTTATTTAGACGTTAAATAAGAGCTATATGGCCTATAAACGCGACCGCATGTCGTTGAGGCTTTGCCACCCAATTTTGGTGGGGGACGTTCGACGATTTGCGGGCCACTAGCGTCAAATCAATGGCTTTGCAAACTGCTGTATACACGAAGGATCTTCGCTTCGGTCCTTAGAGATCTTTCCGCGCAAGCATTGACTATCCACGCAACTCCTCTTCCAATCCAGGCAGGTGCATGATCGTTCGCAGAGGCTCGCTACATCCTCTCCTTCTTGATAGATACTAATCAGTCTCCACTGCCTGAATGTGCAGTCTGTTTGCCTTTGCCTTTCGCCATATGACCCAATGCTCTCTGTATTTCCAAGCGCCAATCTCGATCCAGATCACTTGTTTCCTCTCCGACCGACCCAAGGTATCAGCACTGCATGCTTGAGCTGCGTATTCTGAGCCTTCCACCTCCTACAGACCTCACGCTGGTAATCTGTTTTATGCGGGCGCTTAGGGTCTTCGTGAGAAAAGTCCATCAGCTCGGAGGGTTGCTTGTCGAGGTTTTCCCTATCCTGGTGCAATGTTAGTATTGCATACGATTGCGTTTCAACGCTAGACTGGACTCACATAGTCTTGAAGATACTTATCGTAGCTGACGACGACATACTGTGTCTGGGTGTGCCAAAACAGTACCTGGCCTCGGCGGTGATGGAGGGAAATAGCTGGCGTTCCATATGTGCGGGTTATCGGACGACGTGGGCCCCACTGATTGTTGCGCTTGGTCTTTTGGATCCGAGAGGTCCCATGGTGCGGAGCCAAACTGTTGTGCTGGGACTGGTAGAGCTTTGGCCCTTTGAGGTGAGGTGGAGTGCTAGGAGGTGAGAGTGGTCGCCTGCTCGCCTCTCGTCTTGCTTGATATCCTGGCGTCCAAGCAGCGTAGCTACGCTGGGTTGGCGATGGCAGACGATCCATGTAGTTTTCATCCTCCTCCCAGTCCATCGTTGTTTCAGAGCCAGCGTCATTCCACTGGCGGTCACACTCGCTATAATCATCACGTTCGCTTCGTGTTGGGGGTCTCCGCTTCGACTGCCACTTGGCCTTCCAATCACACAGCTCATCTATACTCATGGGCTGAGGGCAGTCATCAGTCACACGGGGTATTCTTGGCAGACGAGCCAGATCATCTTCCTCCATCTTGCGTTGAATTATAGCAAGCTCCTGCGCCTGATCTTTGATGTTGTGAGGTGGAGCGGAAAGGCGGTCTTGTAGCTGAGCTTTCGGAGAGATCGCTGAGATGTCCATGGTGAAAGGCAGAGTAGTGGGGATATGTGGGTCGGTTTTGGTGCAATATGAAATGGAAGGATGCGGAGTAGAATGGAGATAGGCCTAGTTCTAGTCTAGGCCTATATGGGATAGGATGGACCCTGTCGATCTTCGCAAATGACTGTTCGCCTATTCTACAGAAACAAAGTTTTGCCAAGCCTAAACACTGGCCGCAGCAAATGAAGCTCAGCAATGACAGTGACAGCGTCGATGATCCCAACCACAATCTGCGAGTTATAAACAACCTCATATCACCATCTACGTCGTTTCAATTAAGTGATTTGGGACACCTCGCCATGACCTTACTCAGAATCGCAACATAATAATATCGACCGATCATCTCCATATCTATCGTCGTTGACTACACCTACAGCATAATCCCTTCACAACACGTCTTTTTGTCACTCCATATCATTCCAGCATCTCGGGCAATGTAAAGCAGTGCTACTATTGCAACATCCCAAGAAGAATCCTGTAAACGATTAGCACCAACCTTGATTATTCTGGATATACTGAAGTTCTTCACATAAAACTCTGCGTCTGATGAAATCTTTACTAGGGACTATTCATTCGAGCAGCTCCCCGTCATCTCCTTGTCCTCGTTCGGGAACCTTCTTGCTATCACCTTCCATTTCTGCTTCTTTACACATATCTCAAGACTGCTAAGTGGACGAACATACCGAAATTAAGAGACACTGGCGGCAACGTTCTTCTGCGTGTCGACTTTCGATCCCGGTTCGTCTCGGGCAAATCCTCCGTTTTTGATCGTCACTGCGGTGTAGGAGCAATTCAATGGATTCTCAAACTCAGGCATTCACGAGTCAGCAGGCTCGAGAGATTAGAGAGAATGCTGCGCAGAGGCATAAGGCACAGCTACAAGTAGAATCATTAACGACAGCCACGTCACCAGACTTCTTACGATTCATTCCGTGCAACGCGGAAGCGAAGCTTGCGTTCAGTGAGATTATCGATAGAAAGAAGGCAAACATGCTGGGCGAACATCACGCCCAGTATCTCGTCGATAACGGAAGGGGACCTTTGCGCAAGAATATCATTCAACAAGCTAGATCTGAAGGCGAAACTACGGACGAAGAATACTCGGAGGAACTAGAGGCTCCTGATATCAACTTAGGCTACTTTAGGGTGAATTTCGACTGTCCATCTTTAACACGAGGTACTAAATGGGTGATTGGAAGAGGCTCTGAGAAGAAGAAAGCAGTCAACAAAGTCAATCGCAATGTTGATATCTTGCTCGCGGTTCCAGGCTCGAAATACTCCAAAGGTCTTCTCGCTGCGCACGCGTACCTACGTATGCACCCTGAGTCAGGTATATGGATGATATGTGCGGCACCGGAGTCTCGCGATCGCTCTGGAGATCCTTCTTCAGGAGCCACAGTCAAGCTTGAAGATAATCTAATATTCGACAAGGAGTTCCGGTGTCTGGACAAGTCCGAAGCCCGTCTTGTCATCTTGAATATGGAATTCTCTGTGCAATTTGCCCTGAACACATTCGAAGCAACCCAGAAATACCGCGAGTCACGGAACACAGCGTTGAGGGCACAGGACATTGCGGTTCCCGACACCTATATATCCGGTATACCATTGAAGTACGATATCAGAGCGGCAGATCTAGCTGTCTTTAGCACAGGCCTAGCCAGTGGCACTCATGCAACTGTGTACGAGGCTTTTGATCCACAGAGTGGGGAACTTCGAGTTGTAAAGGTTATCGAGGTAAAGAGAGAGGCTGCTGCGAGGTTATTACAGCCAGAAGTCCAGATGGCCACCCAATTCGGCAACGCTCGGGGCCTCGTCCGCCAGTACGGATGGTGCAACTCGAATGGCGACCGTATTCTGAATGTGGAGTTATTCCCAATGAAGTTGTATCTTGTGCAAGAAAAGGGTAAAGGGTTCCATAAACACGATTGGCGGAAGGTTATAGGACACGAGGAGCTGAAGCTTTGCCAAGATCTGCTCCATGGCCTAGTAGCTATTCACGCGGAGGGCTGGATGCACCGCGATATATCTCAACAAAACATACTATATTTCGAGGGTAACCCAGCACGAGCCACCTTATGTGACTTTGGCAAACTTCATCCCGATAAGACAGACACGTACACTGCGCTCGCAGCCTGGGACTACTTGCCCCCAGAAATTGTTCAGGGAAGGTCCAATCGCTACAATCAGAGCATCGACATTTGGATGCTCGCCCTAGCTCTTGTTCTGGTCTGGTACCCTGATGCTCTTCAAGGTGTACCACGTCTGAATAATCGCCAAATCAGAGTCGCTGGCTTAAAATTGGTACGCGATCGACTGCACAGAGTCAAAGACTCTGGTCTAGCGGGCCTCCTGAACGAGATGCTTGCGGAGAATGCAGAAAGTCGGCCAACTGCGAGCCAAGCGCTTGGATATCTGTGCTTCAGGAACCTAAACGAGCAAGCAGCCAAGATGGCGAAGCTTGCAGAAGGAGAGCGCCGTCGCCCGGATGATGATGCTGGCGATGGATTACATACACGTGCGTCTCAAGAGCTATAATTATTTCTCCATGTTATAACAGTAGGGTAGATAATGACGTTCATGAAATATATTTTTACGAGGATCTCGACTGATAATAATGACATGGTGGCAACAATCCCCGTCGGCTAGTGACTGGAAGCACACGTTCACGCGCACTGTGAGATAGGAATAGGAGCTGAGTCATGTCCAGATCGCGTGTGTTAATGGACAGATGAAAGAAGACATCTGTTACAAGACACCGCGTAATAAGAGTTTTTATCCCAATATGTCGCCTGTATGTTGTACAACAAGATCTACCTCGCAGACTATTTTCGCTAGTGGCTTGGCATCCTGTGAATGTCTTGGCCGTAATTTTGAAGAGGACATCGACAACGACCTTTTTTAACTCGTCTTTCCAGATATACAGATATTCATGGATTTATGTTGTATGAGGGCCAGCAATAGCCACAACTTTAATGATAGCAAAGTATATCACGGCGTTCAAGATTGACATCGACATAGCGACACGTCTGATCATAGCTCAATGCCATACTAAAACCAACAATGGCATGCGCCCACAGTGCGCGGCCCGAGATAGCCACGATCGTGAACCATTCATGAAACTCTTTGCACGACGGCCAACAATATGTCTCCGCGGTGCATGACATCTTCTTTGAACAGATACCGCATCATACGTCGGTCAAGTGCATACGGATCGTTACCGTACGTGAAACCACTGTATATCGCCTACAATGTCTTCCCATTTGCTCTCGGACTTCCCCACTCTATTAGCAATACGTCACAGGAAAATTTAACGCAATATACCGAGCAACCCACGATACATGCGAATGAGAAGCTGGTAGGGCAGTCTGGCCGAATCTATCAGATTGAGCGAATCCTTCAATCCAAGGAAGTCCCACCATCTCACGTATATCTTACAACGTAAGTATACAATAACACATCTTGCCAGCATATCCAAGTTTGCTGATCATGTGAGAAAGGTGTGGAAATCAGCCGTTTGTAGTGAAAAACGTCCTAGCCGACTTCGATTATTACCATGACATGCAGCGAGCGCTTGGCATTAGCCGTTACCTGCGTGTCTTCCAAGACACGATCCCATCAAGATCAATGTTCGTATACAAATATCTCAACGATCATTTACTCTCTTTGGCTCAAAAAGATTTTCCTCTGCTACTCATGAAACGGATTTTGAAAGATGCTTTGCGTGGCCTTGCTGAGCTGCACCAAAAGAACATCGTGCATACCGGTCAGACCGATCCTTCTCTTTTCCCGGCCTTTTTGGTGATCATAGCTAAAGTACCGTAGACATCAAACCAAACAACATCTTTGTGGAGTGGAGCCGAAACAGCCAGGGATTCATCATTGACAAGGTTCACCTTGGAGATCTCGAAGACTCCACGTACGTTCCGCCCGGCAGCAACATTCGGCGTAGACAAGTAGGCAACCAAAATTGGCGCAGTCCAGAAGCTCATGCAGAAGGTCCTGTCAACAAACCCTCCGACATTTTCTCGTTTGGCATTGTTGTGAGTTCGGAGATGCTAAGGCTTCCTCGGCCGGAGCACGGACGTTCACTGATGCCATGGAACAGTGTATCTATGCTGTACTCAAGCACGTCATACTGTTTGTTGATGAAGAGGATATTCCGGATGGAGAATTGACACTGGCTCATACTCTTGAACGCCAGATTTCGTACTTTGCAGACTGGGAAAGTCTCGAGGGACTGTTGAGGCACCTTGGCGAAAGCCCCTGGTGCCAGGTGCTGGAGACGCTTCGGGACGGCTTCAACAGAGAGAACCCGCGTGAACCGTTCGACAGATGGAATATGGAGCCCCTTGACTCTGACTTCAAGGATCTCGTTGGAGGTCTAACAAATTTTGATCCAGGGATGAGGCTTACAGCAGAGGAAGCACTCTCGCATAAATGGTTTCATAATGCTTGACCATAACGATCCGATAAGCGCTGATAAGCCAAAATGCCATCTGGCATGGGTGCAATGCCTATAGCTAACAGGTCCAACACAGAAAGCATCGAGTTTTGAGGCTATCGCAAAACTATATAGGATGTGTCTGTGGCCCAAGAGAAAGCAGTACATTGTGTAGTCAATGTGCAACAACAGTGAGCTAGCTTTGGGAAGGGCTTCGATTTCACGGCATCTTATATCACGCTCTCCATCCCATCTAACACACTATCTATAATCTAGAAAGCTTGGCGTAGTATGGAACAACATCCCTACGAACAATCGAATCTCGACACTTCCATGCCACCAGGGAGAGCCTTGTAGGGCAGTAGTCACGACCTGAGTGCCGATACCGCACCTTGCACGAGATGACGACCGCTACTAGGGATGGTGCTGCATCGAAGAGAGCCACGATACCGTGAGATCAGACGCTCAATTTCAATTTCTGTCCATCGGGGATGTTATTGCTACAGGTTGTATGACCTCGACTATACGCAAGTGGGAGCGATGATGTGCTGTATGGAGGTCCAGGACCAGAGCTTTGTAAGAGCACCTACTATCACTTCTCAGCAATACAGCCCTTAGTGGAGGGCACTAATTCAAACGGTACCAGGAAACTCTACATTCGCCATCAGCGGTGATAAATATGATGTTGTCGTTACGTGTGTCTCAGCAGAACACAAGATATTACACCTGATTCATGTTGAGGGTTATTCGTGTATGACGACAGAAAAAAACCATCGGCGGACCAACACTGAAGAAGGAAACGAAGTTTACTATTTTGTCAATGCTGCCGACGTCTTATATCACTACCTCGCTAAGAGTCGACAGAAAAGACTTGAGATCGGCTCAATAGGTGGCAACAGTCGATCGTGGTTTAGCAGCCGTTCATTCGACTGACCTACGCTCCACAACAGGTGTGTGATGAATAGATTTCGTGGCGGTGGACTCCTACAAACAGCCTTATTCATGGGCTACAATATACCAAAATCGAAGTGCAGCGTAATCCTCAATAGTCCAAACTTCAAGCCTAATCCATCAACTCATTTCCTTCTCTTAATCCAAACAGGCCATCCGCTCTGAGTAGTCACGAATAGCTGATGATACTTCCACTTTTCTTCGCGGTTTTCAAGGCGGAAATCAAAATCCCTTATCAGCGTTGCTGTGATCTTGCTAATTTCAAGATGCGCTACGTTGCGGCCTGGGCAAGAGTTGTATCCGAGGCCATACTATGTTTTACTGTCAGCATTTTGCGATTTGAGTTTAGGATATCAGACAAAGTCGATGTCATGAAAACATACCGGTATGAGATATTTCTCCATGTGCTTTACAGTCGCTGGGTCGCCAAGCCAGCGCTCGGGATTGTATGATTCTGCGTCATCGCCGAAGCATTCTTGCTTGCGGTGGATGAGCCAAGGGTTGACACTTAGTATTGTCTGTGCTTAAGTGGTGAGATCTCTCATATGGTCATGATAGCTAGGGCCATCATACGCCGTGCAAAAACTGATGACCAGCCACAATGAACCCTTCTTTAGGGACTATGCGGGGTAGATTCCATGGTACCCCAGGCCAGAGCCGAAGGGTTTCTTTGATCTAACACGCATTAGCCTCTGTGGGGTCGGGGAGGAAGGCTGGGAACGCGTACCACAGCCTGCAGATATGGTAACTGTTGCGCATCGGCATACGAAATTACCCTCTCTAAGCCCGCCTCATCAACCTCCTTTCTTAGCCGACCTAGAATCTGTTCGTTCTCCTTGAGCAGAAAGTAAAAGAACGCCCCCAGTACTGATCCCACCGTCCCGGCGCCCCAAGCGTGACCACAACAGAAGAGAAAAGCTCCCTTTCACTCATCCTTTCCGGAAACCTGTCCCTTTGCCTCATCCAATGCTCCATCATATCGGATTTGGGCTCTTCATGCTGTTTTCGACTAGCGATGCATTGGACAGCGGTATTATATGTATGTTCACTCGGCTGGAAATCCATCCAGCGGAAGATAGGGTTGCCGAGGAGGATGGAGTGAAGCCATTGCATATACACCATCGAAGTAACGTAGACATCAAGGGAGAAGGTGTTCTTCATCGAACCACCCACATCTTTCCCCTGGTCTAGGAAGGCAAAACGGCTCGATAACATGGCCTCGCCTAAGAAATCCCAAGCTAGAGAATTCAATCACTGCCCCATATCGACCGGCTGATTTCTCTGGCACAATTCCTCGAGTCGTTGCTTCATCAGCTCAATAATTTCGTCTATCATCGGCTCGTTCTTCAGGACATTCGAGAAGTATGTACGCAGAGGCTACATTACTGCGCATGGGTGCGTAGAGCTTGGAATCGCGTTCCGACAATAAGTTATTGTAAATGCTATTTGGGACGGCAAAGGGTTTGTAGAAATCCGCTTTGCGTAGGGGAGTGGACAGAATCTGGAGAGCCGAAGGGTAGGAGATGCTGACTTCGTTGTAGCTAAATCTGAGCAGGGGTCCTGGAGCAATCAGCACATGCTGCTCAGGGTAGTCAGGTATCTACCATGATTTCGATGAAGCTGCACAAGCGTGTCGTTGATCTTGCCCTTGTATATTTCCCAGAGCTGGAAACAGGTGCCGAAGGAGGCAAGCCGTGGTCCGGGTATATCACTGATTGGGGAGAAGTAACGTTGCCACAGTAAGAAGCAGATTCCAGATATCGCTATAATGAAGTAGGCTAGTACATTCAACACACTCAATTCATTGATGGACGGAACGCTAAGCATGGTGCTGGTCAACCCGCAGGATCGCGCTCATGTATGATAAGGTAATTATCAAACATGCTGAGTTGATGGTACTGGGTAATAGAAATGGAGAAATATGACATTGCTTTTTTCACAGTTATCGACGATACTGGCTTACCCACCATCGTGCATGCATGAGACCCTGCATAAACGCTGCAGTAGCATATATATAGATCTTAGATAGGAAAAACTAGAAAGCTCTAATCTAGACAAGCCTATATATATCATACGCCTATTTAACTAAAGCTTTAGTATACTAGTAGAGCTAATCTATACTATTACTCTATATATCTACTTATATAGATTTCCCTTATAATCCTTAGATCCTACTAATTAAAAGAGGTAATAGTATCTAAGATTAAGATAATAGCTAGTAAAATATATATTTATTTACTATATAATATATAGACTTTTCTAGTATTAGTTCTTCAATACGGATATGTATTTCTGAAAGGGTAGAGAGGGATTAGGCTGGGTATTCGAGTAACGGAGCCGAAATTGCTTTGATGGGAAGGGACTGATCTTGCTTAGGTAGACTAGGTCTTCTGCGAAGCTACGATCTTACTTCTTTACATGGATCCCATATAAAGCGCTATATTAACACGACGGGAAATTCTTGATAGACAGAGTAAAAGAAGCAAGCTCTGAGGTGGTGTAGTACAAAAGTTGCGGCTGTAGTATTTCATGCCAGGTCTGTGTGAAATGGCGCCGATGAGTGTGCTGTGTTGCTGGATTTTATGTGTGGATTGTGGTTGTAGGCAGCGCTTGCGTATCTTTTCATCAAGGAAACGCTACATACCGTCTTTTGAACATGGCCCCCTACATACCTAGCGGCGAACCACATATCGGATGCCGCAACAAATCTATACATAGCCTGGATGTTAAAGGCGTCCTAAAGCCAACCAAGCGCCTCCTAACATGAGTAAGGAACACCATGCACAATGAGGAGCTCACTCGTGTTGTTGCGAGATAACTACACACAGCCTGGATATCGGGGTTGGGCTGCCATCTACCACTTTGACGCACTGCAAAACACTACCCCGTTTTCCACCGACGGAATGGTAGGGACCATTCTTGGGGATGGCATTGGGCTGCAACGTTCCTGATAGCATCCATAGCTTCCCGAATAAGATCTTGTGGTTGTATAGTTTCAAGCTCGAAACAATGAACGTCGTAACTCTAGTATCCGTGGTTTCCTAGCAAGATCCATGCATGAGATCCTCCTCTTGGGATGTTTCAAGATCGATCCAAGGATGAACATTGTTGCACAAAGCCAGATTAGCGGACATAGAGCTTGCGTAATGCCATCATGGTGGCGAGACTGAAGACCGTTTGACAATCTTGTACGACGGTATCTTTCATCACAATATATTCAGTATTCGTTGCCTAACATCACTTTCATGTAAATCTGTACTCTGTCCTCTGTCCTCTTGTGATTGCTCTTCTGCGCACAAGGGAGAGCGCTAGCGGTTATTGAATGCATCGTTCGAAAGACCTGAGTACGACAAGTGATGTAGCCAGCGTTTTTTGGCCATCATCACCACCGTACAGACAAATGTGCCCGTCCGGTTTTGTACCTCTGTCCTTGAAATGGGAAACATAATCGTTTGTCTTGCTTTTGAATTCAACGCCGCTGGGTTGCTTGGGCGATCATTGCCTCATAGACATCATCGCCATCTCTTGCGAATTTGGATGTAAGGCATGCCCTGGGTACGCTACATCGACTTTGAGAACGAATGCAGGACACGACACAAAATTGCTCTGAGAAGTCCCATCGCCTACCTGCCGACTTTTCAATATGCTAGAGTATAGGAAAGCCCCATACCTCATTTATGAATTTCATCAAATGCTGTTAATGTGAGACAGTCAGCAGTTCCCTGATCCTCCACCACCGGTTGAGTATCGTATGGAACCCTGTATGGATGGGACTGATTCGAGGACTGATTTCTCAAACGCTGTTTCAATGTTCACATCTAGCTACCCGTCAGCCTTGTTTTTGATCCTTGCAGCAACTGAAACAGGAGTCGAAGACAGACAAGCATATTTTACCCATGCATGAATAGTCATATGCGAGGAACCGATCTCGACATACAGCACCAGCGGCACTCGATAGAGAGACCCCATTTGGAGAGTGACGGTTTAGCTAGTACTCACCTTCATTGTGGCGAAGCAGCATCCTGCAGTGTTGTCACCAGAGTACCCAGACATTAGCCGAGACTGACTTTCTTGCCTATATCGCTCCCATGCTAACGCGATGACTTCATCAACAACAACTTACTTCCCAAGCCCCCGAAAACCCCACAACAACCCCATCTCCACCACCACCTCCAACAACCATCGAACCCTTCTCAGCTCCCAAAACCCTCGCCAATCCCCCAAAAACCCCCTAGGCCTCAATCTCAAGCTCCAAACCTCTACGCAAGCGAATATTGAAACTCGAGCGGCAACAAGATGTACTGAGAATCGGCGTAATCGATATGATCAGTAGCCAGTCCGATATTGGTGTCAAAGACGTCACATCATACTTGGAATGAGACGCGTTCTGGTAGCGATGGTGCTGAAGATTTACAGGCATGTAGCTGACTGGTGTGAAGGTAATTCAAGGAAGAGAGTAGTAACAGTGAGATCAGAAGACCTTGATCGGTATATAGACTCAATATTTCCCTTTTTCTAAGCAATAAATAGAAAAAGATATCTTTACCCGTACAAGCAACGACCGTCATCCGAAAACCCTTGGAGCCCGGAGCGGCCCCGGGGCCCCCGGGGCGAGCCCCGAGCCTGCGGGCATAAGGCCTTTACTAAGGGTATAGGGGCGAGTTGAGATTTTACTAACGTTATTAAATAAATATCTTAAGTACCTCTATAAAGTCTTTAATAAACTAGATAGCTGTAATATATATTTATCCTTAAAAAGGTTATTCCTTAAATACTTATCTATCTATTTACTTAGATAGAAAGTTAATATACTTAGCTTATTAATAGTAGTTAAAAAGCTTATTATAATTATAATACTTATCTTCCTAGATACTTTAAGCTAGACTAACTATTTTTTAGTACTTAGTACTACTTTTTAGTATTAACCTAACTTACTAAACTACTTACAGCTAGCTTATATCTTATATAGATTTAGTATTATATAATAATTATAAATTCAGTTTTAAATAGAACTAATATAGTTAGTCTACTCTAGGCTAGCTTAAAAAATACCTTAGTATAATAGGCTATAATTAATAATATATAGTATTTTATACTACTATTATAAAACTATTACTACGATATAAAACTTTACTTAGGAAATTAATAATTAGTATTAAAGGTAATATAAATTATTATAACTAACTAAATAGGTTATATAATATATATACTTAGTATATATTATATCCTTATATTAACTTATAAGGAGAAATAATATATAAGGCTTACTAGTCTCTTTAAGAGGTTTATTAGATCCCTTATAAAATAATTCTTAGATTTCTTAAGAATTAGTCTTATTATAAAAATATACTAATTTTATACTACTATATAACCCTTATAATTTATAATCCTAATAATTCTTATTCTTCTACCTATTTAAGGGTAGTAATCTATTATTAGTTATAGTTAATATAACTTATTTAAGTAGAATTATAAGTAATATACTATTATAATATAGTTAAGATAAAAGTAGTTTATTAAATACTATTAATAATAATCTTAGCTTATAAGATAAGGGATAGGAAAGCTATATTAAAGGAATAAATAAATCTAATAATACTAAAAATACCCCTAAGGGAGATTTAGAAAATTAGGAAGGAAGTATTCCCCTTATAATAGAATACCTTATATAGGTAAGATATAAGTAAGAAGAGTTACTATATTATTTAATAACTTAAAGAAGTTAAAGTAGATATTACTACCTTAGAATTAGAGGAATAGATTTCTCTTTATAATAATAGTACCCTAGATTAGAAGTATATATATAATTACTAGCCGGAAAGATATAGGATAGTATAAGATATTAGTCTCGCCTACTATACTATATTATAGTACAAGATTAGCTATTTTAATTCTATCTCGTTCTAGGATAGTATAGGTTTTTATAGGATAATCCTACGGGATAGGTTATTTATAGGACCTTCTTTTAAGATAGGATATTTATAAGATATCTTATAATTACTAAGAGGAGCTTAGTATTTATATAGAGAGAATAGAAAGTTATATTAAGTAAATATAATAACTAGAATAATAACTAGAAATAATACTATTATAAATATTATATTAATTATTAAGCTATTATATATAGAGAATATTATAATTTTATAATATATTAATTATTAGTAAGTTTAGGCCTTATAAACTATATTAGAGTAAATACTTTATAATTATAAGGGTTTATAATTTATATATATAACTATATATCCCTTAGTATTAATATAATATACTTCGCGTATATAGTATATAAGTTTAATACTATTATAATTATTAATATTAGCTATATTAGAAATAAATAGATAACTTACTTTCTAATATATTTATTAAGAATACTTCTAAAGCTTCTTATAAGCCCTCTAGTACCTTAGTTTAAAATCTAGTACTAGTATATAAATTAAGGGTAATCTTGTAAATAAGTTTATAAAAAGGGAGTTTTAAAATAAGGAGATTAGAAGTTTTCTAGTAGTAGTAGATCTTATAAAGAGTAATAGCTTATATACTTTATTAGCTAGGAGTAATAAGTAGAATAATAGTTATAAAGATATACTACTACGCTTCTATTTAAGCTTCTTTTAAGTACTTAAACCTAGAAGACTTTTAATAGTACTAGACTTAAGACTTATAACCTTTTTACTACCTTTATTACTAATAGTCTTATAAGCTTTCTATACTACTATATTAACTATTATAAATTAAATACCTTTATTAGAAGTAATTAATTATATCTAATAAGGTTAAAAATATATAAATACTATCTTATTAATTTAAGTTATACTATTAATTATAGAAGGGTAGATATACTTAAATTATTATAAAATAAAGTAAATAATTATATAATAAGGATATAGTATATATAATATAAGATTAATATACTCCTAGAGTTCTAGAGTTATAAGTTAGATAATTAAGTCTTTTAAATAAGATATCCTTAACTATTATTATTTATTATACTCCTTTAATTAATACTAGAGAAGATTATAATTAATTTATATATTTAGTATTATTATATATTATATTATTATAGAATCCTATAATATAATATAGTTATTATTATAGTTAGAATATCTATAAAATTATTATTTATAGAGATTTACTACTAGTAGTAGGAGGCCTCTACTAGTATTATAGGGCTAGGAACTTAAAATTCTACTATTATATATAATACCTCTTTATTTAATACTATTTAAGTATATAGAGATATACCTCTATTAATAATAGTATATAATATATTATTAGGAAAATCTATAGTTAATAATAATTATAATTACTTAAAGAATTAATATTTATATTATTTACTACTAGTACTAGGTACTAATACTAAGAATAAGTAGTAGGGCTATTTTAATCTAATTAGGACTAGTATATTTTATAATTAAAATAAATCCCTTAATTCCTATCTCTACCTAATACTTCCTTTATATATTATTAAAATCTATTTAAGTATTAATAGTTTATAATATAATAGTACGCGGTATATATATCTTATTATTAATAACTATAATAATAGCTAGAATTAATAATATAAGAAGGTAAATATAAGGTAGTAAAGGTAGAGTAGGTAGTAGAGTTTAATTTAATAGATTATAGTATAAAGGCTCTTTTAAAACTTATATAATATCCTATTAACTACTTTAAATATTAAAGATAAAGAAGAAGACTTTAATAAAACCCTCCTCTAGCGCCCTAATACTTATAATAGTAATAATACTAGTACTATATAAGGCTTAATATATAGTATAAAGAGTTACTACCTAGGTCTTTAAGTAAAGTATAAGGTAGTTAAAGAATTAAGTAAGAATATATATATAAAGTCTTTTATATTAGGTGAAAAGGTAGTAGAATTAGTAAAGAAAGCTAATATTATAGCTATTAATTATACTATTAGGAAGTATAAGAAGTCCTTACTTTATTATAATAAGTCTATATAAGAAAGGAAAAGATAGCTTACTTATTTTTAATAATTTATTATAAATTAAAGGTAAGATTCTCTTAATTATAATTATTATTCTAGTTATTTAATATTCTTAAAGGATTACTACTAGAATTTATATTAAAGTAGTAGTAAAGTATTATAATATATAGCTTACTACGCGTACTATTATTTATACTAATAATAATAGTAGAGACTTAGTATAAAAAGATATTAATAATAAAGAGGCTAAATTAAATAATTTATATATAGCTAACTCCCTCTTTAAATAATATACTAATTATATAGATCTAATTTTCTAAGCTACGTGTAAGTAAGACGCGCTTTATAATTAAAAGAGATATAGTATTACTTAGTATTAACTTATAAATTAGTAGATCTTATAAAAGTCTAGCTAATTATAATAGGAATATATAATAAACTTTAAAATAAGTTTATTTATTTATACTTAGCTAGTCTAGTATAAGTTAATATATAACTTATTATATAAATTAGATTACCTAGATTAATACTTAAATCTAAGATATTACTTTAACTATTATACTAGTAGCTTATATCTACTACTTATTAAGGTATATTAATTCTATAATTCTAGTTATTATTCTAGTTATCTTTATATATATTACTAACCTAGGTAGAATAGTTAGATTTATAATAAGCCCCTCCCTCTATTATATATATACTTTAATTATAAAGAAAAGGCTATTTAACGTAATATAGCTAGCTATCTTTAAGACTAGCGTTTTAGTATTATAAATAATATATACTTAGTTAATCTTCCTAGACCTACTTTATAATAGCCTAATAATTTTAATCTAGTAGCTAATAGTTTTAAGCCTAATATAGATATAACTAATACTATATAAGTATATCTTCTAATTATTTAGAATTTTAAATAGGTACCTTAGGAGTTTAACTACCTTATATCTTTTATTAATAGATTATACCTCCTATTATAAGATATAGCCTATTTCCCTATATAAATAGCTACGATTTATAGATATAATAAATTAAAGATTCTCCTTATATTATACTTTTAATTAATAGTTTAGAACTATAATTTAGTAATAGGATTTATCTTTAACCTTTTCTAGGTTAGTCTTTATATTAATAATAGACCTCTAAGTATTAAATCTAGTTATACTCTTATATCCCTTTATTTTTTTTCTTTATATTCTTTAAGGTCCTTATAATTAGTCTTCTTATTATTATTATTAATAATTATAGATAAGTTCTACGCTTATAGTTTTTAGATTTATAGTTATTATTCTAATTATTAGTAGTACTTAAAATAATAAAAGGTAATTATAATATAATATAAGTACTATTTAAAGAAGTTATACTTTATATTATTTAAAGACTTATATTATTTTATAACTTTTTAAATAAGTCTATATCCTTTATTTATATAGTAACTCTCTTTATATAGAATATATATAATTAGGCTACTAATAATTTATTAGTATCTATTATATTAAGAGTTTATAATATAATATAAAATACTACTAAGATTATTAATAACTTTAGCTTTTATAACTTCTTAAAGTATACTTAAAGTAAAGGCTTATATTTATATTAAATATATAGCCTTTTATAAAAGGTTTATAATAACTTCTCTTACTAGATAATTAAATAATAAATATAGTATTACTAGGTCTATTATTTTTTATAGATATTAAATTTCTAGTAATACTTATATTATAACCCTATATTAGTTATAATTAACCCTATCTATATTCCTAATATATATCTAGGTTTTTATTATTATATTATAATTAGCTATCTCCTTTACTTCCCTCTTACCCTTCTTTTAATAGCTTTTTTACTACTTACTATCCTCTAAGGTTACTAATATTTTAATAGGGCTTACCTATTTAATATTAGAGATTATACTATTAAGTTCTATAAGTATAATACTAGTAGATACTTAATTAAAAATAGTAGTATAACTATTAATAGAAAATATAGAAAATATATTATATATTAAATATAGAGGAGAGAAAGAATATAAGGGATTTTAAGAGATTAATATTAATTATAAAATATACTAAAAACTTAGTCTACCTACTAGTCTAGGAGTAGAGACTATAGTATTTAACTAGCTAGGGTAATAACTAGAATTATAACTAGAAAGGTTAAAGCGTAGCTAATTATACTACTTTTAAGCCTTTAATTAAATTATACTTTACTATTACTAAGACTAGTAGTAAAATAGTAGATATAAATACTATAATATAATAAGAGCTTATAAATCCTAACCTAAATTTTTAAATCTAATAGTATACTAAAAATATTAGCTTTATTATATTATCCTTCTCTTTAAATAGTAATACTCTACCCTCTTTTATAATTAAGACTTTTATAAATACTTTAACTACTAATTTAGTAATTAAGGGTAAAAATAAACCCTACTATATCTTTTAATATAAGTAGAAGGATAAGTAGCTAGATTAGTAGGTAAAGATAGTATAAGCTATTAATAATAGATTAAAATCTAGTTATAATTACTATAATATCTATTAGGGTTTAATAAAGAAGTTTAAGAGATAGGAATATTTTTATAAATATACCCTTATCTTTAGTAGAGCTTTATAGCTTATATACTACTATTATTATAAAGTTATTATTTACCCCTTTATAAGTTATAATATTAATAGTATAAGTATCTACCTATTATTTAAAGGATATATTAAGAAGTTAGGTCTTAGTACTTTATAATAAATATTAATTATTAATAGTTACTAAGATAAGGTATATTAGTATTATATTTTCCTAGGCTTTAATAAGTAGAATAATAACTAGAATTAATATACTACTATCTACCTTAAAGGAATAAAGATAAGGATATAAGATTAGTATTAAATAGGTAGAAACTTATATATAAAGACTTCTCTAAGTAATTTTAATATTAGATTATAATTATAAGTATACTATTTAATATTACTAATAACCTTAAGATATTATAACTCTTCTACTACTTTAACCCTACTCTTTAAATAGACTTAGTATTTATAATTAAAAATTACCTAATAATAAAGGTTAAAGAGATTAAATAGGGTCTTTTATTAGACTTACTTATTAATAGTACTAAAGTCTCCCTATTATTTAATTATTAATTAGCCTTTAATTATTAATTATATATAATAATTATAACTTTCTTTATTAATAAGGATTAGATATAATATAAGAAACTTATAAGCTTTAAGTATCTTAAAGGTTACTATAATAGCTTATAATTTATAATAGTTATAAATCTAATTATTAGGTAGTATAAAATTAAAGATTAACTTCTTACTCTTAGTATTAATAATATAAGTAATAATACTTTATTATATAATAAACTAATTAACTCCCTTTCTAAAAGCCCTTTTAATAATTTTATTAATTAAAGAGAAGATAATCTTAAGTATTCTTTAATATATATTCTATATATAGTATATATTATCTAATTAATATTAAAAGAGCTACTTAGAAAAGTTTATATTAATTTAACTAATAAAGAATTTTAGAGGAACTAGGTTAATAATAATAAATAGTAAGAAGTTTAAGTAGTAAAGAAGGGTTTATTAATAACCCTAGTTAAGGTAAGATCTTTCTAGTTATTATTCTAGTTATCTTTTAATTAATTAATTAAAGGTATAAAAGATTATAGTCTTTATTAATATAAGTAGTTAATAAAAGGGGCCCTTTTTTAATATATAAAAAGAGTAGTTATAAAAGGATAGTATAATAGTAGTCTTAAATAATAGTATACCTACTATTAAAGAGAGGTATAAGTAGAGATACCCTCTTAAGCTTTTTTTAGGATATTAAAATATATTAGGACTTAACTTTTTATATATTAAAATAAGTATATCTACTTTATAAAGATTTAGAATACTACTTTAATAAAAAATTAGGAGGCTTCCTTAAGCTTATTAATAATAAGTAGTTATAAGTTAGATACTTAATATAACTTATTAAGCCTTTTTATATATTTATATTATTAATAAATAGAGGGAAGGAGGTTATAATATATAATATTTTTACTATTTATAATAAGCTCTTTAATTATATAGAAATAGAATTTAAGTACTTAAAGTATAAATAGGTTTTATAGAAAGTTAAGCTTCTTAAAGCCTTTAAAGTAGCTTATTAGAAGCTTTCTATATATTATAACTAGATATAGTTAGATTTAAGATTTCTTTATAACTAAGTAGCCCTTCTTTATCTAAGTTATAAGAATATAATATTTAAGGGTAGAAATTAGGTTATTAAAACTAGTTAGTAATTATAAGTAGAAGTCTACTAATAAGTACTTAGAAGAACCTTTTAAAACTATTTAAATTATAAAGTAAATAGCTAAGATTAGAGGGCTATATTAATAAGGGGTTATACTAGTTTTAACCTTAATAATACCTTAGAAGCTCTATTAAAGGATTTAAATAATATTATAAAGGACTAGTTATAATAGTATAAGGCTTATAATAAGGTTTCTAGTTATTATTATTATTATTATTAATTTTTTAATATTCTTATAACTCCTTTTACTTATTTAAAATAAAGGTCTATTCTTAAGTAGTAGAAGGCTTTAAAGCCCTAATATCTATTAATTACTTATATAACGCGTAATATCCTTACTATTATAATAGGGGCTATTATATATAAGTAATATTTCTTTATAATAAAGAAGTATTATATAAGCTATATATATTATATACCTCCTACTTTTTATACCTTAATAATAATCCTTTATACTAAAAATTAGTAGGGTCTATTTAAATAAGTAGGACTTAATCTAGAAGCTAACTTTAATATATCTAATTAGGTAAAAAGGGCTAATAGTATTCTATATAATATATAAGTAGAAGAAGGTTATCTTAATAGTAGTTATATTAATAATAGAGATAAAGATAATAAGGGTAATTTAGTAAGTAGGTTATAAGCCCTTTTTATATATCTTAGAAAATAGTATTAATACTTACTCTTATAACTAAGAGGGTAAGTTTATAGTTAGTAAGAGTCTATTAATAATAATATAAGGATATTAAAAAGGCGGAGGTAAGACTAATAATTACTATCTACTAGGGTTTAAGTAATACTATCTAGTAGAACTAGCCTATTATTACTCTCTATAATTACTATAAAGTAGAATAGAAGGGATAAGTAATAGTAGTAAAGAATAGTAAGGTCTAAGAATAAACTAAGTTTATTTAATTAGTAGTAGAAGTTCTTATTAACTAGAATTATATATTAACTTTAAAAAAAGTTTATAATTATTATTCTAGTTATTATATTTACTTAATATAACCTTCTATACTCCTCTTTATAAATACTAAGCTCCTCTTAGTAATTATAAGATATCTTATAAATATCCTATCTTATAAAGAGGTCCTATAAATAACCTATCCTACTAAAAAATCCTATCCTATCCCTATCCTATATTATTATAAAGATATAGGATTAGGACCTAATTTACCTATCCTATTCTATAGTCTTATACTATCTTATATAGGATATCTTATAAGATATCCTATATCTTTCTAGCTCGTATATATAATAAAGCTAAGGAGTACTTAAATCCCTTCTAAAGTATATTAAAGCTAACTCCTATTCCTAACTAGTATAGTAAGAATATCTATAATTACTAAGACTAGATATAATAATATAATATATCTTTTTTATAAACCCTATTTAACTTTACTATATAGATATTATATATTCTATTTATAATACTAGCGTTTAAGAGTAACTTAGAATAACTTTAAGCTACTTATTTATATTCTTATCTATTAGAAATATTAAGTTAGAAGGATTTTATAAACTCTTTACTAAATTATATTAAGGATCTTATAAATAGGGAGTTAAGCGTATATTAATAGTATACTAATATATACTAATACCTAATATAAGTAATTTATAAATTTAAAATATACTTAATATCTTTAAAGTCTTAGCTTCTTAAAAAGGTTAAAAGTAAGTAGGTAATAAATTTATATATTAAGCTTATTAAAGAGCTTTAAATTACTCTTATAAATTAGGGGTCCCTACTTAATATAAGGGATAAACTCCTATTATTAGTAGTATACTTAAAAGCTAATATTAATAAGACTAGAGGTCTTAGTAAGAAAGGCTAGTAAAATATACTATATAAGCCCTTAGATTATAATAAAGGTAAAAAACTATAAATAAATTAGAATAATATTATAAGAGGAAGAGGAATAGGTAATTATAATAGTAAGAGTAGTTATAATAAGCTTAAATTATATAACTTATTAGATATTACTTATTAGAATTATAATAAAAAGGGCTACTATTTTATTAATTATCTTAATCTACTAAAATAAAGTAGATTTTAAATAAAAGGAAGACGCTTAAATCTTAGTACTATAAATAAATAGGGCTAATATATAAGTAAGGAGTAGGAAAAAGGCTAGAGCCTATTAAAGACTCTAAATTATTAGAGGAGAGGTTATAAGGAGTAGAGGTTAAACCTCTAATATTATACTAATATAAAGTTAAGATAATACTAAAGTATAAGCCTCTTAAGTATAAGGGATATCTTAATTATAGTTCCTAGTTAAATATTATCTTATAAGCTTATACTATTAAAGCGAGTCTAAAACTTATTAAAGATATTAAGTTATTATAACTAGGCTTTATAAATAGTAAGTCTATCTTTTATTATAATATATATAATATAATATATTAAATTACTAATAGTTAGAGTTCTTCTTATTAGTATACTTATATCTTTTATATAATAGATAAGGTAGGACTACTACTAGCTATTAATAGACTTATATAGTATATAATAGGTATAAAGATTAATATAAATATAAGGAAGTAGTATTTTAAAATTAATAAGTTATTATTCTAATTAAATAACTTATAATAGTTTATAAAATTCTTAAAGAAATAGCCTACTACTTATATACTTCTTATTTCTAATATTATTAATCTAGAACTTATATAATTAAGACTTAAAGTAGTAGATATTAATAATCTAGATAAGGAATATATAATTAATTTATATATCTTACCTCTAGAGTTTAATAAGTTCTTAGATATATTCTTAATTAAAGAAGCTAGATATCTACTATCTTATTAAGGAAGTAATTATATTATTAATATAACTAGTAGCCCGCCTTATAAACCCTTATATAACCTATTAAATATAAAGTTAATAGAATTAAGATACTATCTAGATAAAGCCTTAATAAAAGGATAGATTAAGTACTTTAAGAGTCTTATAAAATTACCTATCTTATTTATCTTAAAGAAGGATAGAGGCTTATATCTATATATTAACTACTATAAATTAAATAAGGTAAATATTAAGAATAGATATCCTTTACCCCTAATTAATAAGATATTAAATTACTTAAATAGAGTAAAAGTCTTTATAAAACTTAATCTTAAAGATATATATTATTATATTTATATTTAAAAGGAAGATAAGTAGAAGACTATATTTTATATATAATATAGCTATTTTAAGTATTTAGTAATACTATTTAACCTTATAAATACTCTAATAACCTTTTAAGCTTATATTAATAAGTCCTTAATAAGGTTACTAGATAAATTCTATATTATTTATCTTAATAATATTCTTATTTATATAGAATTATATATAAAGTATAAGGATTATATATATAAAGTACTTAAGCGGCTTTAATAGTATAAATTATTTACTAACTTAAAGAAATATTAATTCTTTATAATTAAAGTAGAGTTCTTAGAATTTATTATATTAATTAAAGGTATTATAATAGATTAGTATAAAGTAGATACTATATAATTATAACCTAGGTTAAAGAGCTTCTATAAAGTATAAATTTTTCTTAGATTTATAAATTTTTATTATTATTTTATTTATTAGTATTTATAAATTATATTACCCTTAATAAGGCTATTAAAGGGTAGTATAAAAGGTATTAAAATAGGTCCTTTTAATTAGCTTAATAAAGTAGAGTATATATTTAATATACTTTATTAGGTATTTCTTAATATATTAATACTAAGATACTTTAGTCTTATATTACTTATATAAGTTAAGACTAATATATTAGATTTTAGACTAGCTAGTATTTTATTATAACTCTAGGAATTAGATTAGTAGTATCTTATAACCTTTTAAAGTAAGAAAATAAACTTAGTTAAAGAATATTATAAAACTTATAATAAGGAGTTACTTTAATAATTATAATCTTTAAGTAGTAGAGATATTATCTAGAAGGTAGTTTCTATCTAGTTAAAGTACTTACTAATTATAATAACTTAATAGGTTTTATAAATATAAAGGCCTTAAATAGTTAATAGGTAAAATAAGTAATAAGACTCTTAACTTATAACTTTATTATTAAGTATAAGCTAGATAAGACTAACCTAGCTAATATACTATTAAAGCGCCTTAATTATAAAAGTAAGGGTAGAGTAATAAATAAACTTATTCTTATATTATAATAAAAGCTATTAATAGTAGTAGGTTTATTAAACCCTATTTTCTATATTATAATTAAAGCCTACGTATTTCTTATACTAGGATAGAGCTTATAATCCTCTAGTAATAAAGGTAAACTTATTATAATATATAATATATATATAAGGTAGTTATAAATACTAGTACTAGTTATAAGATTAATAGTACTAGGAATTATTAATATAGCTATTAGAATAATAGTTTTAAATAGAGTATATCTATTAAGATATAAGGACTCTTAACCTAGAAATATAAGGAGTATAAGTAAGATACTACTTTAATATACTTATAATATAGCTAAGAAATAGCTTAACCCTATTACTAGAACTATTAGTTATAAATAACTTATTTCCTATTTTCTAGCTAGTATAATAATAGAAAATAAAATAGTATATATTATAACTTAAAAGTCTATAATTAAATTAATTAAAGTACTTTAATAAAAAGATATTTTTATTAACTAGTAACGCGTAGGTAAAATAATAGATAGATAAATTAAAAGAGCTAGTTAATAGATATTTAATAATTAAGGTTTACTTAAATATAATAAGAAATTATATATTTCTAAAGACTTATTAATTTATAAAGAGCTATTAAAATACTATTATAATAACCCTTTAATAAGGTATTTTAAGCTTAATAAGACGCTTAGTCTCCTTTATTAAAAGTATACCTAGATAGATATAAAGGTAGATATTAAAGAATATATTAATTCTTATAATATTTATTAAATAGTTAAGGTAAAATAATATTAACTATATAATAACTTAATTATACTTCTTAAGCTAACTAGGTTATAAAGGTTAAATATAATAGATTTTATTATAAATCTTCCTTTATATAAATAGTATAAAGGGGTTTATAATACTATTCTTATAATTATTAATAAGTATATAAAGATACTTTACTACCTTCTTATATAAAAGGAGTTTAAGGTAACTAATCTTATAAATATCTTAGTTAAAGAAGTCTTCTTAAAGTATAATACTCCTAATAATATTATATTAAATTAAGGGAGTTTATTTATAAGTATTTATTAGTCTAACTTATACTACTACTTAAAGTTAAATTATAAGCTAAGTATAACCTTTTATTTATAAACTAATAGTTAAATAGAATATTAAAATTAGATATTAGAATATTATTTAAGAACTTATTATAATAATAGATAATTAGGTAGGATTATTACCCCTAGCTAAATTTATATATTATAGTATAAAGAATATAATAATAGGTTATAATCCTTTTAAACTTTATTATAACTATTAGCTTAAGATTCTTATATATTCTAGGAATAGAAATTATTAATAGAAGGTACTAGATATAAAATAATATATCTAAAAACTTTATAAATTATATAAAGACCTATTAAGTTAATAGTAAGATATATTAGAAATATAAGTAAAGTTTTATAATAGGAAGTATAAGCTAATATCTTTTAATTAAAGAGACTTAGTTATATTAAATATAAAGAACTTAAAGTAAAAGTAAATAAGTAGGAAGCTATTTTATAAGCTTATTAATCTATTTTCTATCCTTAAACCTATTAATAAGTAAGTATATTACTTAGTATTACTATTAATATATATAATCTACCCTATTTTTTATATAACTCTTTTAGAGCTATATATATATAGGTAAGGTAATACCTTTATATTTAAGCTACTACCTCTAAAACTTATTAATAATAATAAGTAGTAGGAGTTAAAAGAGATTTTAAATAAGAAAATAAAGAAGGGTAAACTCTAGTATCTTATTAAGTAGAAGGGATACCCTCCCTAATATAATTAATAGGTTTTAGAAGAAAATCTAGAAGATATATAAGAAATATATAAAGACTTTAATAAAAAGTAAAAGTACTATTATTATAAATAGAAGTTATAAATATTAAGATAGAATTAGTAAAGGTAGAAAATAATATTTAATTAATTACTTAAAAGTAAGTATAAAGAGTAATAATCTCTTTTATCTTATTTATTAGAAGTAGTTAAAACACCTTAAGGGCGCTAGTATATAAGGATAACTTAGGAAAGAAATAAAAAACTATATAATTTAATTAAGAGAAGGGAACCTAGTACTAAATAGTTAAAGCTTACTTAATTACTTATATAAGTATAAGTAGTAAAATATTAGTATACTAGGTACCTACTCCTTATTATTTATATTTATCTTATTCTCTAAGTTAGAAGCTAAGGACTTAAAGCCTATTTAAGGATATATAAGTAATAGTTATAATAATTAATAAATATAATAAAAGTATAAAGAAGTATACTTTAACTTACCTAATATTATAAATACTTATAAGGATTTATTAATATACTTTATTATTTAAAGAATTATAGTTTATACTTTTAATATACTTATTAATTTCTTTTTATTACTAAGATATACTATCTATAATATAGTTATAAGAAGCTAGCTTAAAGTAGATAGTAATTATAATATTTATAAGGGTAATACCTACTAATTAAAGCTTTAATTTATCCTTTAAAGTATCTAGATAATCTATATTATTAATTAATTAATAAAGCTTAATTACCTTATTATAAACTAGGATTATATTATTAGAGATCTAAAAGTTAAGTAATTAATATATATTATAATTATAAAAATAATCTAAAAATATAAGAAAACTCTATTAATTTATAATTATAATAGAATTTTAAATAATAGTTATATTACTTAAGTACTATCTTTTTACTATTAATAAGTATAAATATACTATTACTTATACTATTAATATATATACTAAGTATAATATAATTATAAGTACTTATACTTTATAAGTCCTTTATTAATATAATAGATATATCTCTTATATATATCTTATTTAAAACAGGGAACTCCTTAAGAACGCGTAGTTAGGGAAGTAGGTATAAGAATAATATACTACTTTATATTAGCTACGCGTCTAAATTATAACTAAGTACTTACCTCTATAAAAGAGGAATAATAAGTAGGTATAATTAGATTATTATCTAGGTTAAATAGGTTATTAATACTTATAATAAAGTTAGGGTAAGAAGTAGGCTTAGAAATAGACTTATATAATAGAGGAGTAGGCTTCTTAATAAGATCTTTAATAGGAATCTTTATAAGATTTATAATAAAAATTTCTACTAAATCTTTATTTATTTAACTACTTAACTAGGTATTAAGATCTACTTTAACCTTTATTATAAGAGCTAGGCGTATTATATATATTTTATATTAGATTAAGTTATATTATATTAGTTATATTTATATAAAGAGCTAATAAATTAACTTATAAATAATATCTAAGATATTAAGATATTAAATACTATATTATATAATTAGCTATTATTATATATATATAAGAAGAGAGGGTATTAAATACTTAAAAAGATATTAATAATAATACTAAGGTATTAAGACTATATTAATATTACTATTATTATTATTTATAAAAAGTTATTATATATATTATATATACCTTAGAATATAATATCTACGCGTAATAGATAGTTATATTATAATATAGAGTTATAAGTATTATACGTTATAACTATTATATATAATATAATCTTACTCTATTAAATTCTTTTCCTTATATCTTATAATAGGTTTAAAGGTTTTTATTAAACTTAAAAAAATAGCTCTTTTATATTAAACTTAAGGATAAGTTTCTTTAAAAGAGGAGGTAATTATTATAACTAATTAAATAGGTTATATAATATATACGCTTAGTATATATTATATCTTTATATTAATTTATAAGGGGAAATAATATATAAGGCTTACTAGACTCTTTAAGGGGTTTATTAGATTCCTTATAAAATAATTTTTAGATTTCTTAAGAATTAGTCTTACTATAAAAATAGACTAATTTTATATTATTATATAACTCTTATAATTTATAATTATAATATATATAAGAAAATAGCTAGTAAATTAAAGGTTTAAATACCTACTCTTAAAGAGTTAAATACTTTTTACTATTTATAAAAGCTTTTTACTTCTCTAAGTATTCTTTATTATTTTAATAAGTAATATTAATATTACTAAAGTCTCTTATAACTCTTATTATAATTTAACTAGGATGGATTTAAGATGGAAATTAACGGCGGCGAGCTTATAAAGCGACGAAGCGTTTAAGAAACGCGGATAGATAAACGACGGTCCTAGGGACCCTAATAATAGCTACTATAGCGGTAGTAGTACTAGTAATAGGGGTAGTAGTAGCGGTATTAAAGGAGGATATAAGGGAACGCGTAGTAGTTTCCTAGTAATTTAATAATAACTAGTAACGTAGGAATAAGTATTTTAGGTATATTATAATAGAGGTAATACGCGGGGAAGAGATAGGAAGAAGGATACCTATCCTTTTATAGTAGTAGGCGGATAGTTAGTAGTCGCGTTTAGAATAATTACGGTGATATAGGATATATTATATAAGGATATTAACGCGTTATAATAGGTAATAATAAAGGCTAGCCTAAATTAAATTAAGGCTATATTAAGAGGGATCTAGTAGGATAATAAGTACTTTAAGGAAGAGTAGAAATATAACGCGTAAGGCTTATATAACCTCTCTAATATATTAAATATATCGAGTATATCTTATATACCTAACGCGTATATACGATTAGGACCCCCCTCTTATACTAGGTTATAAAGCTAGGTAGCGTTAATACTAATAACGCGAATTATAAGTAGCTAGAACCTCTACTTATAAAGCTAGGTAGATATACGCCGTATAACGTAGCTTCTTATTACGCTAATAGATAGTACGGAGAGAGACTCTACGAAGGATATAACGAGCGAGAGGATTATTACAGCTTTTTAATTACTTAAATACCTAGATACTTTAAAGATTATTACTTTAAGGAGGTTAAAAAGCGGGGATATATAGCTAGAGATAGCCCGTATAAAGGATAGGGAACGCTTTAAGAAGAACTTAAGATAGGTTAAAAAGACGTAGTACTTAGTTATAATAATAAGGAAGTTATTCGGGGTAATAGTATACGGTATAAAAGCCTCGGTCTTTAATACTAAAGACTAGGGCGCTATAAAGGAGAGGATTAAGCGGGATAATAAGGTCTTATATAATAACCTTAAGGTAGTTTTAACCTACTAGTTAATTAGGTCCTATTAGCTAATAAAATTATATTCGTCTCTTATAATCTTCGTAGTTATACCTAAGTCGGTAGATACCTTAGTAAGGTAGGGGCTAGTAGAAGCTAAGGAGTTAAAGATAGTTAAGAGGTACGAGCCGAAGGCTCGTATACTCTAATACTTTAACTACTAGGGGTATAACTATATAGCGCGTAGATACTCTAATAAGACGTCTTATATAAATTATAGGAAGGAGTATAATATAAGGAGTTATAATAATAAGGAATATAGTACGTAGAGGTACTATATAATATATAAGAAGCCTAGATACTCTGTTTAAGAGAAGGGATATTAGATACGGATAAAGGAGAAGTATTAGGCTTTATAAAAGATTATTATAAAAGTACTATTATACGGTATATAATAAGAAATAATAAAGTAGATAATAGTAGATACTAAAGGCTTTACTATAATCGGGCTTAAGAAGAGGAAGGTAGTAACTAACTTATTATTAAGTAGTAGGACCCCGAGCGGAAGTTAAGGACCTAGGGTTACCCCTAGGTTAAGGGTAGGAAGGCCGCTAATATTCGCTTCGCTAAGGTTCGCCGCGACTAAGCTAGGGTAGACTACTTTAGAGATTATAGCCTACTTAATTATAGTAAGGGATATTAATATACTTATAGATAGTTTAAATAATAAGAACCCGCTTAGGAGTCTTAGTAAGCTAAGTATATCTAGTATATTAAATGTATTAAGTATATCTAGTATTAAGTATACCTAGTAAACTAAATATATCTAGTATATTAAACGTATCTTTAAGTACGTTAAGCCTACTAGATATACTAAATATATCTAGTATATTAAACGCGCTAAGATACTAGAATAGTAGTATAATAGAAATAGAAGTAGATTTAAATATATAACTTAAAGCGGATATCTAAGATACTAAGCCTAAAGATCTTATAGTATAATATCTAAAATAAACTTAGTATAATAACCGCCCTATTAGCGGATAAGCGGGTATAAGATATTAATATCCTAGTAATCTAGGAACCGTGTTATAATAATAGGAATAAGTCCTCTTATAACCCGAGCTCTAGTACCTTCTACCTAGGGTATAAGGCTGGGAGGGATATATATATATACTTCTATATTAATAAGAGACTTAATATAGAAATATAGGAGGTTAGCTATATATCACGTAATATAATAGTCTTAACTCTATAAATAGGTAGAGGGGCTTTTAGGTTTATAACGTATATAATCTAAGCCTATTATTAGTTATAGATAATAATCCTTTATATATCCCTAATATAAAGGAGCTTAGTAATACTAGGGAGCTTATCCTCCTTAGGGATTTTAACCTCTACTACCTAAGTTAGAATAACCCTAGGAGGTTCTTATACTACTTAGAGGTAGATAAACTAGCCGAGCTTATATTAAGATAAGGAATAGAGCTTCTCCTACTAGAGGGATTAGTTATATAACGGGCGCGCGGTTAGGAGAGCGCTATTAACCTAATATTCGCGATACTACTCCTATTAAACGCGATTATAGAATATAAGGTCGCCCCGGAATTATAATATAAGTCTAACTATCTACTAATCCTTATAATATTAGATATATAAGTACTAGACTAGCTAGAAGTAAAACGGCGGTTATAGAAGACGGCTAACCCTAAGGAAATAGAGAAGGGTACCTAAGCCCTAGACGTAGCTCTCTATATAAGACCCTTATAAATAGTAGTAGAGGTTAATAACTACCTAGAATAAATACTCTAGGGGTTTAAAGAGATTATCGAATAGGCTATCCTATAAGTAAAACTAGGCGGGCGGGCTAAATTATTCTAGAACCTAGAATACGCGCGGACTACCCGCTAGGTACTAGCCGCTACGAGAAGCTTTCGGAAGGACCGTAGCGCGCTAATAGAAGAGACCTAGCGCTAAATAAGGAAGGATAGGGACAAGGCTATTACTAGAGTAAAGACCCTATACTTTTAAGAGGGAGTATATAAGGTGGCGGAGTTATTAAAGGGTATATAGAGTCTAGTTAAGTAGGTATAAAACGATAGTATACGGCTATAACCGCTACCTAGGTTCCCCCTATTAAGTATAAGGGATAGTAGATAGGCTAGAACGTTTAATAAGAAGGTATCTACGCTTTATAAAACCTTCTTCCCTCTACCCCCTTAAGCGGATCTAGAAGATATTATAAAGGTAGTCTACTTAGATCTAATCTATAATAACGACGAGATTATAAAGTATAAGGTGCGTAAGGCTATCTATTACCCGGCCTAGAATAAGGCGCTAGGCCTAGATAGTATACTAAACAGGTTCATTTATATAATCTCTAGGGGACTCCTAGGTAAGATTACCTACCTATTTAATACGTGTTTCTAGTTAGGATACTACTTAAAAGAGTTTAAAAGGGCTAATATAATAATCCTTTAGAAGCCGAAGAAGGAGAATTACGCGGAACTAAAGTCGTATTAACTAATAGCGCTATTAAATACGTTTAGAAAGGCCTTTAAGATAGTAGTTATAGGGAGACTAAGCGACTATACTAAAGACTATAACCTCTTACCCCTAGAGTAAATAGGGGCTAGAAGAAAACAGTCTTGTAAGATAGCGCTCGAGACTATTATTAATGCTATCTATATAGTCTAGGACTATAAGAAGAATAATATAACTAGCCTACTATTATTAGATATCGCAGGAGCCTTTAATAATATCTCGTATTAGAGGCTCCTTTATAACCTTAAGAAGAAGGGAGTACCTACGCGAATTATTAACTAGACGGGGAGCTTCTTTATAAATAGGTTTATATCCTTAATATTAGGTACTAGGACGAGCGTAGTAGAGTAGGTAGAGATAGGTATATTATAGGGATTACCGATCTCGCTTATACTATTTCTATTCTTTAATACCCCCCTTATTAAGGCTTATTCTAGGACTAACCTTTAGCTTTAAGTAGGTAGGTTTATTAATAATATCTACCTCCTAGCGTATAGTAATACTATAGAGTTAAATTATAGGACCTTAGAACGCGCTTACTAGTTATACCTAGAATAGGCGAATATATATAGGGCTAACTTTACCCCGTAGAAGTATAAGCTAATCTATCTTTCGCGGTAACTACGCTAATTTAAAATATAGGTAGTAGTTAACTTAGGCTTAGTAGTTACTAGACCTAAGGCGGAAATTCGGGTCCTAGGCCTTTATATCGATAGGAAGCTCCGCTAGGGCCCTTATATTAAAAGAGTCTAGGTAAAGATAGTTAATTAAGGGTTAGCGCTATTAATAACCGCGGCTTTAATATAAGGTATTATACTAAGCTAAGCTAGGTAGGTATATAATATAATTATTAGGCCGGCGATAATATACGCCGTATCTACGTAGTATATACTAGGAGGTCTTTATAACGCGAAGAAAATATATATATAAAAGCTTAAGGTTATCTAGAATAACTACTTATAAAGGATTCTAGGGGCTTATAAAGCTATATTAATACGAGTCCTTAAGGTAGAAGTATATATTACGCTTATATAGATAACCCTTAATAGCGCGGTCCTCTAGTACTATACTTAATAAGGAATATACCTAGTAATAAGGATTAGGAATACCCGTATTAGGAGGAAACTACGACTAAAGAGAGGTAGAAGGCTAGTAGCTACTAATATAGCTACTAAGAAGAAAGGGGAGTAGGTACTCCGGTCCCTTAGCCTTAATAACTAGAAGGAACTCGAGTAAAGTAATAGTAGCCGTTATAAGGAGAAGATTAAGGATAAGATACGCCGCTAGTTAACTAGGTAGCGGGTTAGAATATAAGACGATTATAAGGCGAGGTTTAATAAATATAACCCCCTTAGTATCTCCTAGGTTAGAGGTTTATAGAATAACCGCCTTAGCCTTTATAGTAAGCTCTTAAAAGCTAAGAGCTTAGTACTTACCTAAGCCTATATAACGAGAATTAGACTTATAGATTTCCTATATAAGGCTAGGGTCCTAGGCTTCTTATTACCTAGTTATAGATATAGGTATAAGAGATAGGATATAAAATATATTATTATAAGTTACCTAGACTATACTAGTTAATAGTAACTCCTTATTAATAGGGCGGGTATAAGCGACCTCTAAGCTATATTAATATCGGTTAGTAAGGGCCCCTAAGCTATATTATAATAGCTAATATAGATAGGCTTACTACCCTAGTTCTTACTAGTAGTAGTATAGCTATATACCCCTTAAGTCTAGTATATCTTACGTATCAAGTATATTTAACACTCTTACCTCCCTCCTTCTTCCTCCCTCCCTTACTACCTAGCTATTAGGCTAGGTATTATAGTACGTCGCAGCTTTATATATATACGTTACTTTATTTATACTTATTATAAATATAGTACGCAGGTAAATAAAGATAAAGGATACTAAGTTAAAAAACTATAAGGGTTTTTATCTAGTATATACGATTTCCCTTATATAAAGTATTATCTATAAAAGCCCGTAATTACCTCTATAATTTAGTAGATATAAGTATAAATTTAATTTAATTAATTAAGTAATATAAATTATTTATTAATTTAGATATAAGTAAGAAATCTAACTTTAAAGCTATTATTTATTATATTATTAAAGATATCTAGGAATAAGGCCCTTCTTCTACTATTATATTAATAGGGCTAATACTACTTAAGTTCTCTAAGTAAAAATTATAGTAACCTATTTTATTTCTTAGTTATTTACTTACTAATACTAAGACTAGATATTAGCCTACTAAGCTTAAAATTATAGGATTAGTATAAGTTATTAAGACGGTTTATTATATAATTAAGGTTATATAAAAGCCTACTATAATTATTTATATAGACTATTTAATAACTATCTTAATAGTAAGGTAAATAAGTTTAAATATAATATTAACTAAGAAACTTAATCTCTACCTTATTAGAGTATTAGAATATCTTTAATATTTTTACCTAGATATTTATTATAAACTAGGTAAGATAAATATAATACCTAATACCTTATCTAGACTAGTAAGCTATAAATATTATTATTAATAAGATATTAAAGGTAAAATAAATATCTTATTTATAAAATACTTCTCTATTAGCCTTATTAATATAAGTAATACCTTTTAAAATTAGCTAATTACTAGTTATTAAGGTAAACTTTAATAGATAAGAATAATTAAGATAGTTAGGTAATATAAAGACCTTTATAATAATACTACTACCTTAGTATATAAGCTTATTAATTAGGTTTTATACTTTAGAGATAATAAATAAGGGCTATATTTATATATCCCTACTATTATAAAATTAGAAGTATTTAAGCTTATATATAATAAATTAGGATACCTAGATTATACCTATATATATAAAAGGCTAATAGAGGGTTTATATATCTATAACTTATCTAAGAAGCTTTATAGATTTATCTACTATTACCCTTAATATTAGTATAATTAGATACTATAATATAAGTTATATAAGTTATTATAACCTATTTTAATACCTACTTAGGTATTTTATATAATTACTATTAACTTTATTCTAGTACTTCCCTTAATTATAAAAGGCTTTAATAGTATCTTAATAATTATATATAAATTTTTTAAAGTAATTACCCTTATTCTAAGTAAGATAATATAAATAGTAAAAGATTAGGTAGTAAAGATACTTAATAGATTAGTTAATATTAACTAAGACTTACTTTAAGTAATAATCTTAGATTAAGATTAGAAATTTATAATATAATTATAATAAACTATTTTTTATTATTTAAAAGTTAATTTACTTTACTTAGTAGCCTAGTACCCTTAAATAGATAGTTAATTAGAATAATTATATTAAACTACTAAAATAGTACTTTAATATTATATTACTACTATTAAATATAATTTACTATAACTATCTATTCTTCTAAAGATAATAGTAGCTCTTAATAATTCTACTAAGTATATATCTATAAATAAAACTCCTATTAAAGTACTTTATAACTTCTAGATAAGAGAGGTACTAGACCTACTAAAACCTAATATAAAGGTTATAACTACCTTAATAATAAGGGCCTTATTACCTTATATAAAAGTACTTTAAATACCTATCTAAATACCTATTATTATAAGAGAATATAAACTATCTTATATTAATATAAAAGATACTATTACTTTTACCTTACTTATAATAAAAGACTATTATAACTTAAAGTATATAGTAAGGTTCTTTAATATTAATAACCTTATAAACTTATACTTATATAAGGGCTTTAAGGTTTCTAGTATTATATTTAAAAAGCTTAGTCCTTAGTTTATTACACCTTTTAAAGTCTTTAAATAAATAGGATATCTAGCTTATAAGTTAGAATTACTAGATATAATATATATTTATAATATTATCTTAATAGCCTATCTTAAACCTACTACTAATCTAGTTAATAACCTGTATTAATACTACTACCTACCTACCCCTTCTATTATTATTAATAGAGATATTAAATATAAATTAAAAACCTCTTATAAAAATATTATATTTACTATACTTATAGCTAATCTATCTAATACCTTACTAGATAGCTTAGATATAAGCTTAAAGATAATTAGGAGATACTAGATTACTACCTATTAAATATACTAGACCTTATCTAGGGATAAAAGGAAGTAAATAGTCTTAATATAAAAGCTAATAAATAAGTTAGTAATAATAATTATAATATATAAGTAAAATTTCTTACTTTATAAGATTATCTCTTTTACTTTAAGTATATATATAATTAAGGTATATCTACTAATTCCTAACTTATATTACTATTAGAATAATAGCTTAATTTATTATAAGTATTTATTATAGATATTAACTTATTATTACTATTATTAATAGTACTTTTTACCTAGTATATCTTCCTTATAAAAGGCTTTTATACCTTATATACTTAGGTAGAATTCCTATATATAAAGAATATTATCTTCTCTTTATATTCTAAACTAGTTATAATAATTAAATAGTATTTATACTACTATTCTACTTAGAGATAAGATAACTAGGTAGAGTTACTTTATCTTATAAAGTTTATATATAATTATATAAAGTATATTAATATTAAGCTACTTTTATATAAAGTACTTTATAATTATTTACTTAAATTAAATATAAAGCTCTTAAAGCTATTATTTAAAGAAATCTTATTAATAAGAAAAAGAATTAAGTTACTTTAAAAAAGAAGGGAAGGTTTAAAGTAATACTTATATTAAATCTAAGTTATATAAATAGAGTATATAAATAAGTAATAAATATAAGTATAATATAATATAAATAATTATATCTTATTAAATATAAAATATATTAAATTAATATAAGTAAATAAAAAAAAATTTATTATTTAAAGCCTTTTAAAGTCTTTAATTATATTAATAATTAAGTATATAAGTTATAATTATTTAATATATTTTAGATATATAATATATTTTATATTTTACTTATAAAGTTATATAAGAGTAATAATAAAAGTATTATAAAAGTCTTATAAATAGAGCTTATAATTAATAAAAATAAATAGGAAATTAAAATTATTCTTAATTATAAAATCTTATATAATAAACCTTAATATTTAATTAAGTAAAAGGGTTAGTCTTATAATTATAATTAATAGTTATATAAATAAGACTTAATTAATATATTAAATATACTTAAAAGATTTAAGAAAGATTACTTAAAGATATAAAGTTTATATTATATAAAGGAAAAGAAGTTCTATTATTATTAATAAAAAAGAAAAAATAGCTTATATAATTATATTAAGGGTATTATAATAAAAGGCTACTAAGTAGTAGTAGTAGTAGTATTAATATTAAACTTATTATTAATAGTAGTAGAAATCTCCTCTTTATTACCCTCTTCTTTATTCTTTATAATAGAAGGAAGGCGCTTTTATATTATATTAGTAAGGCTTTAATAAGGCTTTAAAAGGGGAGGTAGAGTAGTATATATATATATTAATAGAGGATATTAAGAATACCTTTAAAGGCGTTTATAATATAAATAGTAATAGTAGAGTCTACCCTAATAAGAGTAATAATAGTAGAGGGAGTAAAGGAGGTATAATATAAGTAGTAGTAGTAGTACTAATAAATAAGTCTATTAAATACTTATTAAAATCTAATAACTTAAAAAAGATTAAAACTACCTTTAAAGGTAATTATAATATTAGAGGATTATAAATAGTATATATAAGAGTAATAAATAAAGGCTAGAGTCTCTTATTAATATTTTATATTAAGATCTTTATAATAATTTTATCTTATTAAGCTAGAAGAGGTATATATATAAAGTATATTATTAAAAAAGTAAATAAAACTTTAATTAAAAATATTAGACTTATAACTCTTTAAATTAAACTTTAATATATTAAAGGTATATTATATAAGATAATATAAGGATAAGTTATAAGTAACTTAATAAAAGAGATTAGATACTACTATTATAAATACTAGAGGGGGTAATAAGAGCTTTCTTTTAATTAATAGTAAGGGTAAGTTAATTATTAAAGTAATACTTATAAAGTAATTACTAGGAGTATAAAGAGATATTATAAGATATAATAAGGATAATAATATAAATAAGATTTAAAAAAGGACTTAATATAATTAATAAAAATAAAGATAAAGATATTATAATTTAAAAAAAGAATATTAGAGTTATTTAAAAAAGGTATACTTTAAGTATTTAATAAACCCTTAATAGTAATAATTTCCTATTTACTTTAAAATACTAAGACTTTTAAATAGTCTTATAATAAATTAATAAAGAAGTATAAGAAGTATAATAGAAATATATTATAATATATAAGTTAATATAAGAGTCTTATTTATAATTATTATAATTATACTTAATTATATATCCTTTAAAGCTTAGCTTAAGGGATCTTAAAGGTAATTATATAATTATATCCTTATTAAAGTTATATTATTATATAAAGGAAGTATCTTTAATAGATTATAACCTTTAATATTCTTAAGGCCTAGGAGCTTAAATAGAGAGATAATTATAAGAACTAATTATAAGAGTTAGTTAGAAATATAATACTATTATTATTATAATATTTATAATATATAATAATATTATACTACCCCTTTTCTTATAATATATAAAGGAGGGAACTCCTTTATAAGAAAAGGATAGTAATTAGTCTTACTATTAATAAGAATAGAGAGTTCTATATATATATATATATATATATATATAATACTTATAATACTTAATAATTATATTATTATATAATATTCTTAAATATAAATATAAATATAAATATAAATATAAATCTTCTTTACTATAATAGAAAATACTAGAATTAAGACCTTAATCTTATTATTACTTATTAGTTAGTTTATAAGTACCCTAGATTCCTTTCCTAGACTAGTATAAATATTAGAACTCTAATATTTCTTTATATCCTATCTACTTATATACTAATACTTTATAATATTTTCTATTTAAATAAAGTTATATAATATCTTTTTAACTATCTAATACTTTAAAAATAATAAAAATTAATATAGTAATTTAAAAGATATATCTAAATAAATAGTTTTACCTACTAATATTAATCTAACTATCTAATATCTTAGTATAACTCTACTACTTAATTAATTTTTTCTTCCTACCTTATTTTTATTATTTAATACCTTATTATAAATATTATTCCTCCCCCTTATAATCTATACCTTATAAGTTATATTAATTATCTTTAAAGTATATATTATTACCCTTCTTATATTAAATATATCTCCTCTAGCTCCCTATTAATACCTTTTAAACGCGTAGCTCTTTCTAAGCTAGACTCTAATACTATTAATAAGAGGCCTAGATCTTATAAGAGTAATAGTATAAGGCGTACTAGATATCTAAAGAATATTAATTTAAGAACCTAGGTTAGATCTAGGAACCTATTAGTAAACCCTAGATATATTATATTAATATAACCTCGCCCTAGAGAAATACTATTAAGTACTTACCCTTATAACTACCTTAATAATAGTATTACTTCCTAGTAGTATATAGCCCTTACTAATATAACTATTTAAGTAGTTATTCTACTAAGGGACGCCTAGTAACCTACCCCTCTAGCCTAAGCGCCTTAATAAATTACTCTCTAGCCTCTCTTTAAATATAATTAAAGTACCCGTTACTAGTATACTTAATAAGGGGCTAATATAAAGGATAATACTAAGTACTAACCTCCTATCTAATAAGGCTTATACTAATAGTAGTATTATATATATTAGTAGTAGATACTAGATTAAAGATATTAAGTATATAGGGATCCTTATATAATAAGATATATAGAGCTTTATAAGGTTAATAAATTATTTAATATTATTAGTAATATATACCCCTATTATAATATACTATTATAGAAAAATAAATATAGTAACTTAGGGGATAGTTAATAGCTATATTATAATAGTAGGAAGAATAATTAGCTATCTCCTAACTAGTTATATAAGCTAGCTAATATTAACTTATTACTTAAGAGACCTTAAAAGAAGGTAGAGCTTAAGGTATAATTTATTAATAAATTACTTAGTAATATAAATAATATTATTATTAATAGATAGTTTATAAGAAGGAGGATTATATATAATAAAGAGTTTTTATATAATATTATTAGTTATAATAATTATCTATCCTTTACTAGTAAGGATATAATTAATATTAATACCTATATTAATTAAACTACCTTCTAGATCTAAGGGTCTATTTATTATCTAATAGGTCCTCTTATTACTAATAATAGCCTTAAGCTAAAATTCGCTTAGATCTATATACTAGATAGTATATAGGAGTAACTAGATATTTACTATTAATATTTTAATAATTTAAATTAAGATACCCTTACTTCTACTTAATATACCCTCTAGTCTATTAACTTATATATCTAGGGGTTTAGATCCTATTATAACTACTTTAAGAAGGATAAATTATAATATCCTATTAATATTATAAGTATTTATATCTAATAGCTAAATCTTAAATAATAGGATAAGGGTACTTATAATTAGCCTACCTTTATAAAAGTTACTTATATTATAATAACTCCTAATAATATTATAAGAGGTTAGATTAAGTAGGATATCTATATTAAAACTATTAAGGGGGGCCTTATATTAATTCCTAACTAGTATCCTTCTTATATAGCCTTCTAATATCCGCTCCTATTTCTATTTAGTAAATAGTTATAATATAACTACCTCCTATTAGCTAGCTATTAACTTCTAGGTAACTATCTACTATATATATTATAATAGAACTATATTACTAGTATACTTACCTAGTATACCTTAATTAGTAGTAATAATAAACTAGAGTAAGAAGAGGGTAGTAACCCTAAGTAGGAACTAGACTAGTATATTACTAGTAAGTATATACCTTAGGGTTATAATAGGTCTTAGTAAGTAATAAGATAATTATTTTATATAAAATAGATATAAGTAAGACTATTTAATATATTTCCCTAATTATTTTCTAGACCTAAATCTACTTAGTTATAAATAGTTCTAAATAATTTAGATCTTAGCTAGGGGATAGTTAATATAATTTAAATAATTAGCTAATTAATAATTAAATCTAGCTTAATTTCTTTAATTATATTATTAATAGTAGATATCTATTTAACTATTAAGCTACTAATATCTAGATATTAATAGAGCTTAATAACTTAAATTAGTATTATTAGAATTAATAGACTATTTAAGCGGACTACTACTCTAGCCTAATAGATAGGCTTAGTATTAATCTAGATATCTCGCTTAAAGATATTAGTAGTAAGGTAACTATCCTCCCGTT
>JAABUV010000880.1_pt1 | contig 44984 bp, 43 predicted proteins | sample 5559971 | NCBI WGS metagenome assembly JAABUV01 (sample SAMN10711881, study PRJNA513362) | rock metagenome | isolation source: Antarctica rocks | place: Antarctica: Victoria Land, Knobhead nord | collected 2015-12-19 | reverse complement strand
CGTTGGGAGTCATCGGGCACCTCCGGGAGATCATGTGGTGGGTGGTTCTGCCACAGTATCCCCCGTCCGCCCGGTGGCTTTCACCGTTCATCGCGCGTCCCACGGATTTTGGTCACACTCTAGTCATAATCGCCCTGCGCGTAGTCGGCGCGGATGTCGATGCCCTGATTTTGTTGGATTTGTAAATTGTCTGGGAAAGATGTCCCGCTGTTCGAACCTTTCACAATTTGTGCGTACGTATACATAGGCGCGAAGCTCCCTGTACCGCCGCTGCCGCCGGTAGGATAGTAGCCGTCACGCTTGGCGTACCAACCGCGCAGGTAGTAGCCGGTCGCCCAGGCGACACACGAGTTTACGCCGCCTTGATTGCCGACAGGGGGATTGTACTGCGACAGGTCGACGCTTGCCGGCAGCGACGCCATGCTGCCCACGGCCATACCGCTCACTGTTGTAGCGGACCTGATGGATGCGCGTACGGACGATACCGGCCCTGTCGGTAGGAGCAGACCGGTCCCGTGGGCTCCGCCCGTACTTGGGGCGCCGTTAGCATGGAGCGCGGCGGCCGGCGGCTGGAGTGTTATTGACGCTCCATTGACCACGATCTGCGTCGTAGGGCCTGACGCCGCGACGCTGGCCTGAACGGGTCGCGCCAAGGCGGCGCCCGGTCCTAGCACGACTATGGCGGCTGCGGCTGTTACTAATCTACGCGCGTACCGTGTGTGCAGGTGAATCTTCATCGTCCGCGCCTGTCCCCTTTTCCCTAACCGAGTACCTATGTCCTGGTTAGAGCGAGGGTAGGCCCGATGGCCCAGGCGTGCAATGCGATGTCCCTGCTGGCCCGCGCGGGTCAGCTAGATAGGGCTATGCGTCTGCCCATCTGGGTGAGCGAGGCGCTGCTTATCATGGGGAGCGCATGCTCCTCCATTATCCGAACACGACCCCCTTGATCCGCGGCCATCGGCGTCTGCCACGGTCGGGCAGCACGGGCGCGATCGCTCGGTTGGGCTGTCGGAGCGGAGCGGAGAGAGACCAATCCGCATGGGCGTATAGCGATACGCCCCTACAACCCGCCAGGAACGTCCCGAGCGTGTGGCAAGCGTCGGGTGCGTGGCGGTGCCGTGCCCTCCGATAGAAATTGGGAAGGCCGAACCGGCGCGTAGGGGCGTATCGCTATACGCCCGTGTTCGCCGCGGAGATGTCCACTGGAGGGCGAACACCGACGAACGCCAAGTTACTTGCCCCCATCACCCGGTTGGAGTCGGGTGGAGAGAGACCAATCCGCATAGGGTGGGGGTGAGGGCCGCGTGGCGGGGCCATTCGCGCCGTATTATACTGTGGAGGAGAGGCGTGACATGCCGCCGGCGAGCGACAAGGGAGGGGGACGCTGACGACCACAACCATTGACTTCGACAGTCCCTGGAAGGAGGCGTTGGACGAGTATCTGGAAGACTTCTTCGCCCTCTTCTTTCCGCGGGCGCACGCCGAGATCGACTGGGCGCGCGGCGTCACCTTCCTGGACAAGGAGTTGCAGCAGGTCGTGCGTGACGCCGACCTGGGGCGGCAGATCGTCGACAAGCTCGTGCAGGTGTGGCGGCGCGACGGCGTGGACGCCTGGGTGTTGGCGCACATCGAAGTGCAGAGCCAGGAGGAGGCCATCTTTGTTCACCGCATGTTCGTGTACTACTACCGACTGCTTGATCGTTATGCCCGTCAAGTCGCCAGTTTCGCGGTGCTCGGCGACGAAGGTCCAGGCTGGCGACCGTCACGCTACGAGACGGCGTTGTGGGGCTGTGAGTTGCGCTTCACCTACCCCATCGTCAAGCTGCGGGACTACCGGGCGCGGCGCGCCGAGTTGGAGGCGAGTGACAACCCCTTCGCGACGGTGGTGCTGGCACACCTGGCGGTGCAGGACACACGGCGCTCCGCGGCGCGGCGGCGGGAGGTCAAGCTGGCGTTGACGCGCCGCTTGTACGAACGGGGCTACAGCCGGGAGCGGGTGCTGTAGGGGCGTATTGCCATACGCCCGCTATTCCGGTTCATCGACTGGCTGCTGGCATTGCCGGCAAAGCAAGAGACACTATTCTGGCGGGAGATCCAAGCATATGAGGAGGAGCGAAAGATGCCATATGTCACCAGTGTGGAGCGCATCGGGCTAGCGCGAGGGCGTGCGGAAGGGCGCGACGAAGGGCGTGCGGAAGGGCGTGCGGAAGGGCGCGACGAAGGGCGCGACGAAGGGACACGCGAGACCTTGCGCCGGTTCATCCAAGCGCGGTTCGGGGTGGCGCCGCCGGCGGTGGAGCAGCGCATCGCCGCCGCCGATCGGGCGATGCTCGATCAGCTGGTCGAGCGCGCGGCCGTCGCGCCGACCGTCGATGATCTATAGCGTGCCAGACACCGGAATAGGCGACACTCTGCACTGATCGACCGAGGGGGCGCCACATTTCGCGCTGCTCAGTAGAGACGACCAGCGACCCAAGCACCCCAGGCGCCGCGAAAAAAGGCGCGCACCCCTCAACCGGCGCCCTAGACAGTCCGCATAGCCTCTCGTTGCCGCCTGACGCGCTCCTACAGACCGTCCGTGCTGTTGAGAAGCGCGGGAATACGATCGAGCAGATTTTTGTCCATGTGCATTTTCTCCAGGCATCGTTCGAGATGAGCCCGATCGTGTATCATCCGTGTGGCCGTCTGATAGGCCCTGTCCACACTCTCTCCATAGGCGCACCGCGCTTTCCGCCATGCCTGTGGTGGAATGGCGCCCCAGTGGTCTATCATCATCGCCACATCGATGATATCGCGGCTGAATACCGTGTCATCGTAACAGCGATCCGCATTGGCGAGCAACTTTTCCGCATACATGTCGGTGCGACTGAGAACCGGGACGGCGAGTGTCGGGCGCCGCTCGCCGCGAAGGGAGATGCGACCCTCGTTGACAATCTCAATCTTGATGGGCTGGCCGTCTATCTCCACGAACGTGCGGATGCCATAGAAATCGGCGCGCACCTCGCGCACATGGAGGACAGGTTCGCGCAGTAACCCTCCAAGATCATGCCGCGTGACCGTGTTGCGCAACAGTCGATACCCATCCTGTGACGAGCACAGAAAGTCCACGTCGACCGACTCACGATATTCGTCCAAGAGGAGGACAATAGCGGTCCCTCCCCCGAAGAAACACTGGGCTTCCTGGAGGACATCACTATTCAGAGAACGCAGCAATGTCTCGATGCGTCGATGGTGTGGCCGTTTAAACAAGGAGCACGCCCCGTCCGACGTTCGTCACGAGACGGTCTATCAGAGCGCGTTCCTCTTTACTCAGGCGTGCCTGGTCCACAAACCGCCAGTTTGCCTCATAGAGCGCCAGCGCCTCACGGTCATCGAGGACGTCATCGGACGATCGGTTCCATGCAAGAAGCCGCAGTTGTGGAAAATCGGCCAACCGTACCATAGTGGATCTGGATCTCCTTATAACGCCAGTATATCGACCAGTGGGTTTCCCGGTGGCGCGCGCCAAGATATGTCTCCCCCACTCCCGCGCCGGGAGAGTCGGTTGGGCTGCCGGAGCGGAGCGGAGAGAGACCAATCCGCATGGGCTGGGGGTGAGGGCCGCGTGGCGCGGCCATTGGCGCCGTATTATACTGTGGAGGAGAGGCGTGTATGGCCGCCGGTGAGCGACGAGGGGGAACACTATGGCCCCTCTTGACAGGCGCTATGAACGGAGGACAATCGAGATATGAGCATCACATCGCCACGGCCGCCGGTGGCCGTGGCGCCGTGGGCGGAGGTCGTGCCTGGCTATGGGCCGGTCACGGTCGATCTGCTGCTGACGCTTCCAGACGACGGCTACCGCTACGAAGTGGTCGAGGGGGTCTTGGTCCGCATGGCCGGTAGCGGATTAGACGCGACGACCATCGGCGGGCTGCTCGCCATTGCCCTGGGGTCTTTCGTCTACGCGCGGCGTCTGCCGCCAGATCGAAATACCCATGCCATCTTGCGCATGGTCGTCAGCCTGTACACACTATCGTACCGTATCGTCGCCGTTGCCACGCCTGGGTGGCAAGATGACCCGTTCGCTGATCTGTAGCCCCAGGGCATCCGCCACGGCTTGCACGCGTCCCAGGCTCACGCCATCGTAACGCGTCGCTTCGTACCGCTGGACTTGTTGCTCCTTCAGCCCGAGCCGCGCCGCCAGATTCTTCTGCGTCAGGCCTGCCGCGATACGGGCGCGTATGAGGGCCTCCGGCAAGTCAGCCAGAGAATCTAGCTCTAACACGGAGACCTGCCCCGCCCGCAGCGCCTCATACTCCGTTAGTTGCTCGCGCAACTCTTGGACCTGGCTCTCGTAGGCGTCTTTGTAGAGACGCCGCATCTCGGGTTCCAGATCCGCTCCTGTCTCCTCGACGTGGTCTGCTCCTTCAGCAAACTTTCCCGCCCACGCTCGCGTGATACGATATTGCCGCTCGTTTGTAATCATAGTAACCTTCAGCATCCCACGAACTCTGCTACGCTACAATATCGCGGCAGATGACGAGCGTATTTGTATTGTGGCAACATCACCACAGTGACTATGCCATCTTAACCAATCTTAACCTCAATCCTCCGATATTAACCGAATCTTTACCTCAATAGGCCCCCTATCGTAACCATTTCTTAACCTACCTCTGCTACGCTTCTAACTAGAAGAGAATACATATATAAGAACGTGCGCCTGACAGCCTGCGCGGTCGTTCATTATTGCGCCAATGATGTTTAGATGAGGTAAATGAATGAGTCCCATGGACCCGCGCCCCCATTCTGTTGATAGCCCAATCAGGTTGTGGCGCCGTTGTATGGCGCTGTCCGTACAGGCGGCCTTCGCGCTCATCGTCGCGGCGCTCGCGCTTGGCAGCGCTGACCCGGCTTCCGCGGCGCAGGCAACCTCGCGGGTGGGCAGCCAACTGGCCGCGCCGTTAGCGCATAGCGCTGTCGCCAAGATGCAGCGCGTGGTCAACGACACGGCGGTCTACCAGCGCGCCAAGGCGTCGACCGGCGCCGCCCCGGAAATGTCCAGGATGGCGACATGCCCGACTGGCGCTGCGGTCGTCGACGCGAGTAGCGTCAAGCATACAATTGGCAACATTGACTCCACGGGCGCGAGCGTTAGGGTGTCCTTCACCGTGGTCTCTGGGGGTTCTAGGTGCCAAACTTTGCAGACAATATCCCTTGTCGCCTACAAGGCGCCAGGGTCTACCTTTGACGCCAATACGGCGTATCTACAGACGGTGAATGATTCTAGCTCCGGCTCTTTCTCCGCAGGACAGCACTCTCTCACCGTCAAAGTGCCCGTCTGCTACTACTACCAGGTCGACCTGGTCCAGGGCGGGGTCATTCAGCATCTTGGTGGGCAGCCGCCACTTGATTCGGCGGCCCTCAACAACTTCTATAGCGCCCAGGGACGGCTCATCGCGGCTTCTAATGGCGGATCGCCTGACTGTCATGTGGCGACAAATACCCCAACGAACACCGCCACGAATACACCGACAAACACGCCAACGAAAACTCCGACAAACACGCCGACGAATACCGCCACAAATACGCCAACGAACACGCCGACCAAGTCTCCCACCGCACACCAACGGGAACGGCCACTCGTACGACTACTCTGACCGCGACGCCGACTGGGACGGTCGAGACGCCGCAGGGGGGCGAGGCGTGCGCGTACGGCTACAGCCCAGGCTACTGGATGAATCCCGGCGCGTCGCTGATTGCAGGGCTGATCCCATACATGTACTTCCCGACGGGGACGAGCGCGGGTGCGCTCCCCTTCACGTCCGCCAATGTGACGACCGACATCGATACAACGGCTGGCTCCTTCAACGAGTTCAAGCGGCATTTCATGGCGTCCGAGCTGGACTACGCGCTGGCCAAGCAGGCGGGACTCGATATGAGCGGCTACCTGTACCAGGGGCAGACGCTGACCACCATCTTCACGGACGCCTACACGGCCTATCAGCGCGGCTCACTCGACATGTCAAACACAACGGACGCCCTCGCGTCGGGGTTTGTCAACTACTTCGCCAATGACCCGACCGATCCCTGCCAGATTACGCATACTCAGGCGACAAGCACGCCAACGAAGACAGGGACACCGACGCAGACGGCGACCGCCACAGCTACCTCGACGGGAACCGCGACCAAAACAGCGACCGGCACGCCGACGGGCACAACCACGACGGCTGTATGTCCGACCGGCGCCGCCGCGGTCATGCAGAGCAGTGTCTATTATACGGTGAACAAAAACGGTGTGCAGATCCCTATCTCTATCAATGGGCATGTGAATCAGGGCGACACGGTTACTGTTTACTTCAAAGTAGCGGCTGGTTGTTCCAACATAACCGTATCCTTCGTTGGCTATAAAGCGCCATGGTCTACATGGAACGCTAATACGGCGACCAGCAGACGGTCACGAACTACCAGAGCGGCACGTTTAGCGCGGGAGGTCCTTACCAGCTGACGGTCGTCGTGCCTTCGTGCTACTATCAACTCGACTTCGTCACGGGCCTTCCCATCACAACGCTCGGGCCGGTCGACACAAATCCGAATAATTTCTACCATAACCAGGGCAACTTCATCGACGGCGCGAATGGGGGGACAACCGCGTGCCCCGTGACACCGCCGCCGCCGCCGTGTGACGCTATCCATAGTCCGGCGTATTACCTGCCCGGTGGCGGATATTTCACAGGAGGCCAGACAAGCCTCTCTTCGCTGCTCAACCAGACGATAGACTTCAAGACAACGACGATTGTGAGCGCCACGTCGATTTTGCAGGGCACGTCCACGGACGACCATGCGCGTTATCTGCGCTACCTCTTGACGGCCGAACTCAACGTGGCGGCGTCGCCGTTGCTCGCGGCCGGCATCCCAACCTCCGATTCGGGCGTGCCCATTCAGTACAGGCAGTATAGCCAGGTGACGGTGGGGCAGTTCATCCATGAGGCGTACGAGCAGCGTGACACGACGAGCGTCTGGACCGGCTATATCTACCCGAGCACGAACTCGCCCCTGGCCTACGCGGTGTACTACCTCGGCGGCGCGGGGACGGCCGCCGATTACGCCACCTGTAAGGTGTTCATACCGAGCACGCCGGGCGGCTATAAGACACCCGAGCTCGGCAGCGGCGAGTTGCTTGCGACGGGGCTGCTCCCCCTTGTTGGAGTGATCCTCTATCGGCGCCGGCGGCGCGTTAACCAATCGTAACGTCATTCCTTCCATTTGCTCGTGATCGTAACCGGATCTTAACCGTGATCGTAACCGGATCTTAACCGCCATGTGGGACAATAATAGTATAGACGCAGCCCAGTCCAGCCGCCGATGTCGAGAGGGTGCTTGTCCACATGGAATCAGTCGCAGATAGCACGATCACTGGCCCGTCCTTCACCATGCCCATGCACGGTCCGTCGGCCTACGACGCCGCCGATCTCACCGCAAGCGGATGGGCCACCGCCTCTACGGGGGAGCGCGCGGCGTCCGCTCCCTGGCGGGCCGCCAGCGGGCGGACGCCGCTGCTCAACCGGGGGTGGGCGCGCTGCGCCCTCGACGCCTCGATGGCGGCGGCGGGCTTCGCGCTCGGGTACGCGGCGCGCTACGCCTGGCATATCGGCGGTATCCACGAGATCGTCTACCCGATCCCGCTCGCGCTGGCCCTGTTGCTCGGCGCCGTCGCGGTGGCTCTGACCGTGCTCGACCTCGCGCGCGGGGGCACGTACCGCCGGCTGGCCGGCGGCCCTATGGACGGCGCGCTGACGGCCGGCCGGGCCGTCACGGTCGCGATGGCCGTCGTCATTGTGCTGGGCGCGGTCTCGCAGCAGACGAGCGTGTCGCGTCTGGCCTATATCTACGCGTGGGCGTTGATGATCGCGTGTGTCCTGGCCGGACGCGTCGCGCGCGGATCGTGGCTGGCGCGCGGCTATCGCGACGGGCGCGGCGTGCGCAACGTGGTCGTGCTGGGGGCGACGCCGGCCGGCAAGATGGTGATGCAGAATCTCGCCACGAGCCTGGGCCGCGGCTATCGCTTGCTCGGCTTCGTCGACGAGCATGGTGAAGCTCCGCACCGCTTTGGCCGCTTCGCCAAGCTGGGCTCGGTCGCGGAGTTGCCGCGCCTGCTGTCAGCGCATATGGTCGACGAGATCGTCATCGCCCTGCCGGCGGCGTCGCACGCCCGCATCGCCGAGATCCTGACGCACTGCGGGCATCGCGGGGTCGCGGTCAAGCTCGTCCCTGACCTCTTCGATCTGCGGCTGTCGCGCGTGCGCCTGGACAGCGTGGTGGGCATCCCCATCATCGACGTCGGGGCCGACACGGTCGGGCGCGCGCGCGCCGCGCTCAAGCGCGCGCTCGACCTCACTGTCGCGGCGTGCGCCCTGATTGTCGCAGCTCCGCTGCTGGCGGTCACGGCGCTGGTGATCCGGCTCGATTCACCCGGCCCGATCCTATTCCGCCAGGAGCGCCTGGGCAAGGACGGCCGGCCCTTCGCCATCCTCAAGTTCCGCTCCATGCGCACCGACGCCGAGCGGCAGCTCACGCTGCTGCGCGAACAGAACGAGGCGTCGGGCCCCCTCTTCAAGATGCGCCACGATCCGCGCGTGACCCGCGTCGGGCGCGTCATCCGCAAGCTCAGCATCGACGAGTTGCCGCAACTCTGGAACGTGCTGCGCGGCGATATGAGCCTGGTTGGCCCGCGGCCGCCGCTGGCCCGCGAGGTCGCGGAGTACGAGGACTGGCATGTGCGCCGCCTCGAAGTCACGCCGGGCATCACCTGCCTGTGGGGCGTGAGCGGTCGCAGCAAGCTGGATTTCGACGAGATGGTGATGCTTGACCTGTACTATATCGACAACTGGAGCCTGGGCTTGGACCTGCGCATCTTACTGCGCACGGCGCTCACGTTGCTGCGGCCGGGCGGGGCGTATTAGTCGGGAGTCGGAAGTCGGAAGTCGGAAGTCGGAAGTTAGTAGTTGGCGGAGCGAGGTGATTGGGCGATGGGTAGGCGGCGATTGATGAGGGGCGGGTGGGCCATGGCGGCCCTGGCGATGATGATCCCCATGGCGTTGCATGGCGTCGGTCATACGACGGCGACGACCGATAATCAACTTCCGACTTCCGACTTCCGACTTCCGACTTTCGCGGCCGACACCATCACGGTCGACGCGCGTTATCCGCTGCGTACGCTGCCAGCCACGTTCTTTGGTATCAACTACGTGGGGTTCTGGGACGCGCATCAGGGTAGCGCCGCGAGCGCCGCCGCGCTTGGGCGGACGCCGATCCGTGTGGTGCGCTTCCCAGGCGGCGATCCCGGCGACTGGTACGATTGGCGCCACCCCCTCGATAAGGGTTGGAGCATGACGAGCCCGCTGGCGCTGGCGCGCTACGCGCGTTCTTTCGGCGCCTCGGTCTTGTTCCAGACCAACGCGCAGGGGCACGCGCCGCTCGCGCATCGCGGTCCCGCCGTCAATTCGCCCGAGAGCGCGGCCGCCTGGGTACAGTACGACCGCGCGCATGGCATCGTGGCGGCGATGGAGGTCGGCAACGAAGAAGACATCACGATGCATCGGGCGCACGACCCCTCGTTCGCGCCCTATGCCGCCCTCTTCAACCAGCAGGCTCGCGCCATGCATCGCGCGAATCGCGCGGTCACGGTCTTCGGACCGGCTGGGACCAATGAGTACCAATGGTGGGCGCTCGACTCGCTCGGCATGTTCCTGCGCGCGGCGGGCGACCGGTTCGGCAGCGGGCAGGTCGACGGCGTCTCGCTGCACTTCTACAAAGGCGCGTCATGGGACGATACGAAGGGCGTGCCACAGTACTGGCTGACCGGTCCATGGCCCTACATCAAAGGGGCTATCCGCTCCTACGACCGGCGTGCCCTGCCCGTCGACATTAGCGAGTGGAACCTCGGCGGGTCCGGCACGAATAACCCGTACAATGCCACGCTGGGGCACGCCCTCGTCACGGCCGACATGATCGGCGCGTTCGCCCTCTCCGGTGTCGCGGGGGAGCAATACTTCGATACGCACGGCGCTAATGGCTGGGGCCTGCTCTACGGCGACGGCGAAGCCGCGCCGCGCGACAGCCCCACGCCGACCTACTATGCCATGGCCCTGTGGGGCGCGATGGGCCGCACGGTTCTGCCGCTGCAGGAGGACGACAACCCCGCGACGACGGTGAGTTGCTATGCGACGCGGCGCCCCGATGGGTCGCTGCAGGTGCTCGCCATCAACAAGACTGGCGCGCCGCGCGCCATCACGGTTGGCTTTAGCGGCTTCAACCCGCGCGGGAAGGCGTTGCGCGTCTACGAGTTACGCGGCGCCACGGCCGGCGTGGCCGACCGTATGGCGCGGTATGACGGCGTCGTCATGCCGAATCCTACGCGCTCTTTGCCGGGACCCCATGCCGCGGGGCGAGTCCGTGGCTCCGCCCTCACCGCCACGATGGCGCCCTACTCCGCGGTCGTGCTCGACGTGTCAGGCCGCGCGTGACCTGTCCTGGACACACGACGCATCATCCGTCGTGATGGGCCCGGAGCGGGAGATTCCCATGCGTGGATTCTGGCACGCGGCGTGGACCCAGGTAGCCGCGGATTGGCGGAGTTGGCTCAGTGCGCTCGGCGTGTTCGCGCTCGCCGCCTTGTTCGCGGTGACGAAGGCGGCGGAGAAACTCCTTGGGCTGCGGCGGTGGCACGATTTCGGCAATCGCGAGCTCGCCATTCTCCTGATTCAGGCAGTGGTCGTCGCCGGCGTGGTGTGGTTTGTACGCCGGCGCGTGCAGCGCCAACTCGACGCGGCCGAGCGACGACGCCGGCAGGTCGAGGCGCTCATGGCTAAGAACGAGGTGGTGCTGCGGGTGGTCCGCACGGTGGTGCGCGAGCTTGCGCAACCGCTCAGCGGCGCCTTGAGCTATAGCGAACTGCTGCTGGATCAGACCGAGGCCGATCACTGGGACGCTGACGCCACCCAGCAGGTGCGTGGGCTTCGCGAGGGCATCCTCCAGCTGAACAATATCCTCCAGACCCTGCGCTCCGCGGTCGCCAGCCTGCCGCCAGACGGCGCGCCGCGCCATGTCGCCGACGATGTGGAGCGCTCCGTGACGACGCAACGACCTCGCCCCCGACTACGCGCCGAAGACTCCACCAGCGACGGGATAGGCCCGGACAACTGATCGGGCGGATCGCGTGGTCTGCGGTGAAAAGGGCTGTAGGGTCTGGTCGGGAGGCCGCGGCCGGACGCCGCGATAGAGCGACTGGTGATTAGGACACATGGCGCCGATATACAGACTAGGGGGCGCGGGATAATTGGGCTCCGACCAGAGTGTAACGACGTAGGGGACGCACATGAACTTCATCGATAGGATCACACGGCGCGCGACGAGGGGCGTGCGACCGCGGGTAACGCCGCGCCCGCTGATGGGCGTGGACGACCTCGCGCGGATGGGGCTGGCCCCGCTGGAGACGGTGGCCGTGGCGATGGCGCTGGTCACAGACCGGCGGAGTGGACAAGAGTCGGGCGCCGCGACGGACGGTGTGATTCCCCGCCGCCGCGCCGACGATTGGGCGTCGCCCGCGACGACGGTCGACGCGGCGGCGGAGACGCAGGACCGGCGTCGCCTCGCCTGATAAGGCGCCACACATAAGGCGGGGCGACGTCCTGCCAGGAGCATGGCGCCTATCGCGCCTGTGTCGTCGTGGGGCGTAGCGGCAGTAGCAGCGGAGCATAACAGTGGCCGTGACACCCGAACTAGGCTCCGGCGAGAAGCTCGCCACTGGAATCGTCTCCATCAGGGCTATACTCCTGTATCGCCGGCGTCGTGCGCCCCGCGCGTCCTAATGCCGTCTTAAAGAGGTTGCTTTGTAGCGGCGGTCCCAGGGGGTACGGCTCCGCTGCTGCAAACAAACTCCCTTCAACCTGCCCTAAACCGCGCGCCGCACCTCCATAGAAGCCACGCGTCGTACACCAGCTGGTGACGCCCACCCGTGGCTGGTACTATAAAGGGCGATGACGCCCTCGCGGCGCCATGGTGTTTATCGGGGGAGGACACACGTATGAGCGGCTTTCTGGTAGTGCCCGATGGCCAAAACCGCGGGCGTCGCGCAACAGCGATCGTTGTCGCCGCATTCTTTGCCGTATTCGGTCTTCTCGGGCACGCTCCCGGTCACTCCATTGCCGCGGTCCAGCGGGGCGGCGCGGCCACCACGACGTTGACGTTGATGCACTTCAACGACGACTACGAGTTGACGCCGACGGGCAACCTTGGCGGCATGGCGTTTTTGGCTGGTCAGGTCGACGCGACACGCGCCCAGGACCCGCAGGCGCTCCTCCTCTTCGCGGGGGATCTGTTGTCGCCGTCGGTCGAATCCTCGATTTTCCAAGGATCGCAGATGATCACCGCGCTCGACCGGCTGGGTGTGACCGCCGCGACGTTTGGTAATCATGAGTTCGACCGCGGTGACGCGGCGCTCTCGCGTAGCGTGGCGGCCTCGCGTTTCCCATGGCTCAGCAGCAACGTGATCGTCACGGCGAGCGGCGCGCCGTTCCCCGGCGCGGTGGCGACGATGGTCACGACCGTCCATGGGGTGAAAGTCGGCCTGCTCGGACTCCTGACACCCGAGACGGCGATTCTCTCCAATCGGGGACATGACCTCACGATCGAGCCCGTCGTCACGGCCGCGCGCACGGCAGTCGCGCGGCTCACGGCACAGGGCGCGACCGTCATCGTGGCCGTCACACACGAAAATATGAGCGACGACATCGCCCTCGCTCGCGCGGTCCCGCGCCTCGACCTGATCGTGGGGGGCCACGACCATGTGCTGTGGGACGCGACCGTGGGACACACGCTGATCACCAAGGCCCAGTCCGACGCCCATTACCTAGGCGTGGTGACGGCGGAGGTGGGCGCCGATGGGCGCGTCATCTCGCTGGTCGATCAGCCGGAACTGATCGACCCCAGCAACACAACCCCTGATGCCGCGATGACCACCCTGGTCAAAGGGTACGAGGCGCGGTTGAACCACCAACTCTCCGTGGTCATCGGCCAGAGCACGACGCCGCTGGACGCTCGTGAGTCGGTGATCCGCCAGAAGGAGAGCGCCTTGGGCGATTTCATCGCCGACGCGGTGCGCGCCCACGCGGGGACCGATGTCGCGCTGGTGAACAGCGGGGGTATCCGCACCGACGCGGTGACGCCGCCTGGCCCGATCACCCGTAAGACCATCCTCTCGTTCTTGCCGTTCGGCGACCTCCTCGTTACCGAGCGGATCAGCGGCGCGGGCCTCAAGGCCGCCCTGGAGAATGGCGTGAGCCAGTGGAAGGACGCGGCCGGCCGCTTCCCGCAGGTGTCGGGTGTGCGGTTTACGTGGAGTCCGTCGCGGCCCGTGGGCGCGCGCGTCCTCTCCGTGCTGGTCGACGGGCAGCCGCTCTCGCCGACGCATCTGTATACGCTCGCGACCAATGACTATCTGCTCGGTGGAGGCGATGGCTACGCGTCGCTCGCCGCAGGGGCGACCCTGATCGGACCGACTGGGGCTCCCCTGGTGGCCGATGTCGTCATCGCGGCGGTGACACAGAAGGGGACGATCGCGCCGGTCACCGATGGGCGTATCACGCAGGTACCATAGCGCAGCGCGACGCGTGTGACGGGCATGCCGGTCGGTGCGGCGCGCCCAGGGTTCGTGAATTATTGTTAGCGCGCAGACGTCGCGGGGTGACCGCCACTGGGAGCGCGGACGTCTCGTCCGTCCCGGCGCCTGCCGCCCGAACGCTGGGACGGGCGAGACGCCCGCGCTCCCAGGACTTTTCACAGACCCTACGCCTCTGCCAGCCGCGCTTGCGCTTGTCCCGTCGGTTACCTGCGGGTTCCGTGAAAAGTCCTGGGACCGACGCCGGCGGTCCCAGGGATGGCAGCTGCCGACTTTTCACAGACCCTGACCTGTGGGTTTCTTGCGTCAGGCTGGCGCGGGCGCCAGGGGAACGGTGAACCAGAACGTGGACCCCACGCCCGGCGTGCTCTCCACACCGACCTGTCCGCCATGACCCGTGATGATCGTCCGGCTGGTGTAGAGGCCCAGCCCCAGGCCGCCTCCCGCCGCGTGGGTGTCATCCAGCACGGCAACGCCGGTCACGCGTCGATAGCGCTCCCAAACCTGTTCTTGCTGCTCGCGTGTCAAGCCTGGCCCTTCATCACGCACGCGTACGGTGGCCGCGGCTCCATCAATGGTGAGCGACACCGCGACAGGGCGATCCTCCGCGGAATATTTGAGCGCGTTGGTCAGGTAGTTGGTGACGACCTGAGCCAGGCGATCCTCGTCGGCCTGGATGGGGACGGGCTCTTGGGGCAGCGCGAGGTCAATCATGCGCGTGAGCCACACCCGGCGCTGGTCCTCGACGGCCTCGGCGACGATTGTCCGTAGATCGCAGGGCGCCGGCCGCGGTTCCAGGTGGTTCGCCTCGATGCGGGAGACATCCAGCAGATCGTTGACGAGGCGTAGGACGCGGCCAATTTGCCCGTCGGAGCGCCGCAGCAACCCGACCACGGCGTCGAGCTTCTCCGCCAGATCGGTCGACGCCACGCGCTCGTCGGCCGCGATGCGTTCCAGGCGGTGTTGGGCCAACTGTCAGTTTCCCTTGATGCCGGTCAGGGGCGAGCGCAGTTCATGGCTGGCCACGCCCAGGAACTCATCCATGCGCCGCGTGGTTTCGCGCAGCGCCAATTCGGCCGCATGCGCTTCGGCCTGCTCCCGCGCGAGCCGGTCGCGGTCAAGCACTAACGCTCCCAGCCGCGCGACGCCTTGAGCCAGGGCCACCTCGTCCGGCGTGAAGTCATGCGCGATAGCCCCGTAATCGAGCGAGAGGGAGCCGGCGAGCCGCTCACCGACACGCATCGGCGCGACAAGGACCGTTTGTACGCCGTAGGGATTGGGTAGATCGCGAAACGGCGGTTGGCGCATATCCACCACCAGCGCCTCGCCCGCGAGAAAGCGCGCGGTAAGCGCGGGATCGGGGCCGGCGTCGAGCGACGCGTTCTGCTGTTCCACCCACCACTGCCGGGCTTGCTCAGGCGTGAGACCGGCCACCGCGACGGGCCGCTGTACGCCGGTTCGGTCATCGATCGCCGTGATGGCGACGCGTTGGCAGTCAAGTACCTCCCGCGTGAGGTCCGCCAGCCGTCGCCCGACCATCTCGATTCCGACCACCTCGCTCCCCTCACCGGACGGTGTCTGCACGAGGGTCTGGGCCATGGCGAGGAGGGCGGTGAGCGACTCTTGCGCCCGGCGCTCCAACCGCGTGCGCGCGGTGACATCCGCGGAGACGCCGATGACGCCGCTGACGGTCCCGTCCGGGTCCCGCGTAGGCCGCCACCGCGTCTCGAACAGGAGGTCGCCAAACGCGTTCAAGGTCGTGGCGTCCTCGCCGGCCAGCGCGCGCCGCATGGCCGCCCCGCTGTCGGGCAGGTCGCCGTACAGGCTGAAATACGATTGACCCACATGCTGGCCGGCCTGTAGGCCCATCAGGCGCAGCCCCTCGCCCTCGGAGAGGGTGAAGACGCCGTCACGATCGACGGCAAAAAGGACGATGGGCGCCTGCGCCAGGGCGGCGTGCAGGCACTCCTCACGCATGTGTGGCTCGTCCTGAGCGACGGCGCCAGTCGTGTCGGGGGACGGTGGTATCACATCCGCATGCGCCGTCTCTGCCATCGCTATGTCTTCCTGCAACGGATACGTTCCTGTCATATGATTGCTCGTGACACGCCCCACGCAGCGGTGATAGCGTCGCACATGGCGCGCTCCGCGGTGTTGCTGGACACGGGAATACGCCCCCGGCGTGGCGCTTTCATGATATCAATCAAGCCCCATTATTGTAGTAGACTGAGGACGTGGAGACAACCACAGGACGGGAGAACGGGTGCGCCTTAAAATAGTGGAATGCGTTGGCGACGCCTGCGACTGCGGTCGCATGGCAGACCACGGGCACTGCGGTGCCAGGGCGAGTGCAGCGGAGCGCCAATCCGAGGGCGACACCCGACCGCAGTCGGCGCTCGTTTGCCATGCGACCGCCGTCGCAGGCTACATCCCACAATAATAAGGTGCACCCCGGGAGAATGTTGTGCTACGATTTAGAGCTTTTAGCGGCGCGGACGCGTCTAGTGTCGAGGAAGCGATCAACAAGTGGTTAATGCAGGCTGAACCTGACGTCAAATTGATGCAGCAGTCGCTGGCGGCGTCCGGCGCGTTGACCGTTAGCTTCCTGTACGACGAGGGCTTCACGGCCACGGAGCAGCGTATGAGTGTGGAAGCGGCCGAGATTGTGGACAAGGCGATGCGCGAGGAACCGATCCTGGAGCCGGTCCAGGTCGATCAGGAGCAGGTGTGAGAGAGTCGGAAGTCGGAAGTCGGGAGTCGGGAGTCGGGAGTCGGGAGTAACCGCGAGTGGATAGGCGTGGTAGGCGACGGATCGTTTGCCTCGTGACACAGACCTTCTAACGACTTCCGACTCCCGACTCCCGACTTCCGACTTCGCCGTACGCGTCCGCGATGGCCGCCACGTTCGTGTCGATATCGAAGAGTTCTGCGGCGCGGCGGCGCGCCTGGGTTCCCAGCGCATGGCGCAGCGCGTCGTCGTCGAGGAGACGGCGCGCCGCCGCCGCCATCGCGGGCGGGTCCATCGGCGGGACTACCAGGCCCGTCACGCCATCGAGATTGACATAACTCGTACCAGTGCCGACATCGGTGGAGAGGCAAGGTACGCCGCTGGCCTGCGCCTGGACGAGGGATAGCCCGAAGGCCTCGCTGCGCGCGATGGCGGGGAGCGCGTAGACGTCGGAGGCGTGGTGGTAGGCGGGGAGATCGTCGTCGGACACGAAGCCGGCGAAGTGGACGCGCGCGTCCAAGCCCAACGCCGTGACTTGCGTGCGCAGGGCGGCTTCCTCGGGCCCGGCCCCTGTGAGCAGTAGGCGGGCCTCGGGCAGCAGGGGGAGGGCCTCGACGAGGTAGCGCAGCCCCTTGTAGTAGCGGAACACGCCGTGCGAGTGCAGCAGGTTGGGTCCGTAGCGCGCGCGCAGGTCCGCTGCCAGTTCTTGTGTGTGAGGGGTCGGTTGGGTATACGGGCGCTGGTCGATGCCTTGCGGCAAGATACGGCAGCGCGCGCGGTGGCGGCGCAGCCACACGGATGAGGCTTTGTATTGCGGGCTGGTGGCGAAGATGATGCGCGCGCGGCGCATCACGAGGTCCATGATGGGCCCGTAGACGCGCATCAAGGCGCGCTGGCGCACCACATCGCTGTGGTAGGTGATGACCATGGGCGTGCGCGATGTCGCGAGCAAGTAAGCTAGCTCGCCCATCGGATAGGGCATGTGCAAGTGGACGAGGTCGGGCTCCAGGTCGCGCAGGAGCCGCGGCAGGACGGGGCTGAGCGGCGTTGAAGCGGGCGCGGCCACGCGGGCGGCCTTGACCGTGGGGACCCCCGCGATCTCCGTATGCTCGGTGCGGCGCGTGGGACTCGTGACGAGGATGCGCGCGTCGATGTGGTACGTGTCACGCAGGCGCGTACATACCTGGAGAATATAATCCTCGATGCCCCCTTTGACGGGGTAGATGTCTTTGTAGACGTGGACGACCCTCACGCCGCTCCTCCTTCTTCTACACCGTGCACTCCGACCCAGACCCCAGGATACACGAGGATCCGTCAAGCTACTATGCTTTGTGGGCTTCTCTATAAATCTCTAAGGTGTGGCGTGCGGTGCGCGACCACGGGAATAGTGCGGCGCGGGCGCGGCCGGCGGTGGCGATGCGGGCGCGCAGCGCCTCGTCGCACAGCAGCTGGCGTAGCGCCGCCGCCATCTCCTCGTCGCTCGTGGGGTCGAACAGCAGCGCGGCGTCGCCTGCCACCTCGCCAAGTGAGCCACGGGCGCTTGTCGCCACGGGAAGACCGGCCGCCATCGCTTCGAGGACGGGCAGCCCGAAGCCCTCGTACAGACTGGGGAAGACAAAGGCCGTCGCGTTGGCGAAGAGTTCGTCGAGGCGTTGGTCGGAGGGGCGATGCTCGAAGGTGACGCGTCTGTCGAGCCCGCGTTGGCGCGCCTCGTCGCGCGCCTGAGGATAGTCGTTGTCCCAGGCGCCGGCGATCACCAGCCGGCCCGCTATCTCTGGCGCCAGGCGCGCGAAGGCGGCCACGAGGCGCGGCAGGTTCTTGTGTGGCTTGTTGCTGCCGACGTAGAGCAGGTAGGGGTCGCCGGCGTCGCCTCGCTTCGTGGAGGTGGCGTGGGGGCGTGGGGTGACGCCCAGCAGCGCCACGCGCGTCTTGCCTGCCGCGGAGGGGACGAGTCGCGCCAGATCGGACGCGGTGCTCTCGGAAATGGCGATGACGCGGTCGGCGCGGCGGATGGCGTAGCGCGTCCACACGTCGATGGCGCCGCGGAGCGCGTGATTGGGCCAGTACTGTGGGAAGAGTTGTGGGATGAGGTCGTACACGGTGAGGACCATGGGCACGGGGATGACGGCGGGCACGGCGTAGTAGGGGGCGTGGTAGACGTCGGGGCGCAGCCGCGCCAGTGCCCGCGGGAGCGCCCATTGATCGGCTGGTGAGCGCAGCCGCGAGCGCATTGGGGCCAAGCTGACTCGTCCCACTCCATCGGCCGCGAGCGCGGCCAACTCCGCTGGGGGCGTCGGTGGGACGAGGAGGGAGAGGCGCGGCGCGCGCTCGTCGCGCACGAGGGCGCGTACCGTCTCGAGGACGGCGCGTCCAATGCCGGGATAGTGCGGGTCGACGACGCGGCAATCAATGGCGACATGTAGGTCGGAGTTCACGTCTACAGGATACCGCGTCCCCGCCGTTTTCGTGCGCAGGGCGTGGCGTCGGGAGGCCCTCACCCCCAAGCCCTCTCCCTGACGCGGGAGAGGGCTTGGGGGTGAGGGGGAATCAACTACTTGCCGGCCAACGTACGCGCGGCGGCGGCGATGCAGTCGGCGTCGATGCCGGCCGCGTGCAGTAGTTCAGCAGGCTTACCCGAGCCAGGCAACTCGCGCACCGCGAGCTTGACCACCGTCGGCAAGACCTCGCCCTGTCCGCTGAAGGCGTCGAGCACGGCGTCGCCGATTCCGCCCTCGGGCAGGTGGTCTTCCACCGTGAGCAGCTTGCCGCCGGTCTCCCGCGCGGCCTGGCGCAGCGTGTCCACATCGACCGGCTTGACCGAGTAGAGGTCGAGCACGCGCGCATTGATTCCTTCGCCCTTGAGCGTGTCGTAGGCTTTGAGCGCCTCGTGCAGCGTGATACCCGCGCCAATGATCGTCACATGGTCCTGGTCGGAGTGGCGCAGCACTTTGCTGCCGCCGATGGGGAATTGCTCGTCGGCGCTGTAGAGGATCGGCGTGTTGGCGCGCGTGGTGCGGATGAAGCTGATGCCCTCAAGGTCAGCCATCTGACCGACGAGGCTCGCCGCCGATGTCGCGTCGCTGGGGTAGAGCACCGTGCTGCCGTGGACCGCGCGCATGCTAGCCAGGTCCTCGATTGCCATTTGCGAGGGACCATCCTCGCCGATGGAAACGCCGGCGTGCGAGCCGGATAGGCGGATATTGGCGCGCGAGATGGCGGCCATACGCACGAAGTCGTAGGCGCGCGAGAAGAAGGCCGCGAAGGTCGACGCGAAAGGCACGTAGCCGCGCACCTGCAGGCCGACCGCGGCCGCCACGAGTTGCTGCTCGGCGATGTACATCTCGAAGAAACGGTCGGGGTATTTATTCTTGAACTCGTCGGCGTGCGTCGAGTTGCTCACCTCAGCGTCGAGGGCCACCACGTCGAGGCGCGCGCCGAGCGCCTGGAGCGCGTCGCCGTAGGCCTTGCGCGTGGCCACGGCGTCGCCGCCAACCGTGTATTGGGGTAATCGCACCGGCTCGGATGTCCCCTTGATGGCCGGCCCGGCCTTCATGGGGCCGCCCTCCGGCTTGGGCCCCTGCACGATGAGGTGGCGCTCGCCGCCCAGTTCCTGGATAGCCTGCTTGGCCTGGTCGGCGTTGAGCGCCTTGCCATGCCAGCCCTCTTTGTTAGCCAGGAAAGACACGCCGTGCCCCTTCTCGGTCTTGGCGATGATGCAGGTTGGACCGTCCTTGTGCGCCTCGGCGGCGGCGAAGGCCTTGTCGATCGCCGCGATGTCGTGGCCGTCGATCTCGATGGCGTTCCAGCCAAAGGCGCGCGCGCGGGCGGCGTAGGCGTCGACATTCCAGCCCAGGTCGGTCTCGCCGCGCTGGCCCAGCCGGTTCACATCGATGATGGCGGTCAGGTTAGAGAGTTGGTAGTGCGAGGCTTTATCGAAGCCCTCCCACACCGAGCCCTCGGCCATCTCGCTGTCGCCCAGGATGACCCACACGCGGTAGGGCAGCTTGTCGAGGTACTGGCCGGCGAGTCCGATGCCGACGCCGATGGGCAGACCTTGCCCCAGCGAGCCGGTCGCCACGTCCACGTAGGGCAGCAGCGGCACGGGGTGGCCCTCGATGCGGCTGCCGAACTTGCGTAGCGTCAGCATCTCGTCGTCGCTGATAGCGCCCGCGGCTTTGTAGGCGGCGTAGAGCACCGGCGCGGCGTGGCCCTTGGAGAGGATGAGGTGGTCGTTGTTGGCCGCGTGCGGGTTGTCCCAGTCATATTTGAGATACTTGGCGAGCAGGACGGCCATGACGTCGGACGCCGACATCGACGAGGTGGGGTGGCCGGAGCCGGCCTGCGTTGTCGAGCGAATGCTATCGACGCGCAATTGCTGCGCGAGCTGGAAAATCTGATCGTTGCTGGAAGAACTGGTAACAGTGACGTCTTGAGCTGTCTGAGCCGTCTCGGTAGCCATGAAAAGTGTCTCCTTATTGTGGGATGTCTATCGACCACAGTCTCCATCAGGATAGTAGCATAGAAGGCGCCATGCATTTACAGCTTCGTGATCTCGTCCACCAAGCGTTCTTGCGTGGTCGTGGCCGCGCCGAGGCGGCGGACGACGATGCCGGCGGCGAGGTTGCCCAGGTGCGCCGCCTCGAGCAACGACGCCCCGGCCGTCAGCGCCAGCGTGACCGTGGCGCTGACGGTGTCCCCGGCGCCGGTAGCGTCACGCACCTCGCTGAGTTGAGAGGCGGGCAGGTGATGGCAGGCGCCGTCCGCTTCGACGAGGGTCATGCCTTCGCTGCCGCGCGTGATCAAGACGCCCCGTGCGCGCATCGAGCGCACCAGATCGATTCCGCCCCGGCGCACATCGTCGTCCCCGCGTAGCGGCGCGCCGAGCGTCGCCGCCGCCTCATCCTGGTTTGGCGTGGCAATGGTGATGCCCTGGAAGCGGTGCAAGTCGCCGTGGGCGTCGACGGTGATGGTCAGGCCGTGTTCGTGCGCCAGGGGCAGCGCGGCGGCGATGATGTCGCGGTTGATCACGCCGTTCTCGTAGTCGGAGATGATCAAGGCGTCGAAGCGCGGCAACTCGCGACGCAGGTAGTCGATGATGCGCGCCTTGGCCGCGTCGTCGATCTCGGTGCTGACCACGCGGTCGATGCGCGCGATCTGCTGGCTCACCACCTGTGAGCTGCCGCCGATCACGCGCGTCTTGGTCGAGGTGGGGCGGCCCTGCTCCTCGACCAGCCCCGCGATGCCAACGCCCGCGGCTAGCAGGCTCTCGCGCAGGGCGCCGCCCGGCTCGTCGCGTCCGATCACCCCGGCCACGGCGACCTCGCCGCCGAGCGTCCGAGCATTGCGCGCCAGATTGGCTCCGCCGCCGGGCACGATATAGCGGTCGGTCCACTCCAGCACGGGGATGGGCGCCTCGCGCGAGAGGCGCACCGGCCGCCCAATGATATATTCGTCGGCCACCATGTCGCCGAGCGCCAGGATACGCCGGTCGGTGAAGCCGGCCACGAGTTCGCGCAAGCGTTGTCGTGAAGGATGGTTTGTTGTAGTCGTCACGCCGCGCATTGTACCATGCGGCGCCCAGGCGCTACCGCGCCCCTTTTTGGTGTATAATAGACAGAGATGTTACACGCAACGCCACAGCATCATGGGATTCAAGGTTACGTCAATGGTTGCGGTGAAGCAGGAAACGGTACAGGGACAGCGCCGGCGCGGCCGGCCGCGTACGCATGAGCTAGCGCCTGGATTGGCGCGGCGTAATCTTCTCATTGACTCCCAAGCGTTGGAGGAATTGCGTACGCTCTACGGGGCGAAGAGCGATTCTGAGGCGGTGCGTCGAGCGATCGACCTCGCGCTACTCGCTGCCGCGGGAGAGATTGTCAGAGACGAATTTGCCAAGCGGGGCGGCCCTGTCGATGTCTATGGGCCGCCGCCGTCACTACCGGTGTATCTACAGCCTGGAGATGTCCCGGACGAATTGTTGGTAGATGACGATTTTGCCGGATAGCTCGATTTTGATCGCGTACTTTGCGCGGGCAAGCTACGGTGATCGCTTGAGCGGGATTTGCGTGCGGGACGCCTAGTCCTCTCGTCCGTCGTCGCCGAGGAGGTGCTGGCGGGGGCGCGCGACCAAGAGGAACAGAAAATTTACGACGACTTCTTTGATCGCTGTCGACGGTCAGGTTCTATCGCGACGCCGACTGATGAGATGTGGCGAACATGCGGTCGCCTGCTATCACGCTATCGCGGGCGTTTTGGCGACATACGTACCCGTGACCACCAGAACGATGTGTTGATTGTCCTGACGGGCCGGCAATTGGCGCGCGATGAGGAAACGGTCATTCTGACCGAGAACGACGCGCACTTCACCACGTGGCTCGGCTTCATCCGCGATCCCTCGCGCCTGCATATCGAGGCCGCGCGTCGATAGCGGGTATCCTCAGCGCCGGGCTACCAGCGCTACCCACTCGTCTTTGGCTTCGCGGCGCTCGACGGTGAGTCCGGCCGTGGCGAGCGCCGCGCGCACATCGTCCTCGCGCCCACGAATGATGCCGGAGGCGATGAGCGCGCCACCCGGCGTGAGCGCGTCCGCGAACGCCGGGGCCAGCGCGATGATGACGTTGGCGATGATGTTGGCGATCACCACGTCGTACACGCCGGACGGCACGGCCTCACCCTGTTCGGCCGCGATGACGTCGCCCAATCCGTTGCGCGCGGCGTTCTCGCGCGTGGCCGCGACGGCGACCTCGCTGGTGTCGATCGCCGTGATACGTGCGGCGCCGAGCCGGGCGGCGGCCAGGGCCAGGATGCCCGAACCGGTCCCCTGGTCGAGCACGCGCATGCCGGGCCGGATGTAGTCTTCGAGCAACGCCATGCACATGGACGTGGTCTGGTGCAGGCCGGTGCCGAAGGCCATGCCAGGGTCGAGCTCGATCACCAGGTCGTCCGGCCGCGATGCGTAGTCGCGCCAGGAGGGCTTGATCACCAGGCGGCGCCCGAAGCGCGTGGGGTGGTAGAAACGCTTCCAGGCGTTGGCCCAATCTTCCTCGTCGACCTCGCGCGACCGCACGGGGCCGATGCGCGCGAGGTCGAAGGCGGTCAGGTGGCCCAGCGCGGCGGCGATACGGTCGCGCCGCGCCGCGCCATCCTCCGTCGCGGGCGCGTAGGCCGCCACCGTGGTGGGCCGGTCGGTGTCGTAGTGGTAGGCGGCGTCTTCGTCGTCGGGGATAACGTGCTGGTAGATGGCCACGCCGCCCTCGGTGTGCTCGTTCATGATGGCGCTGACCGTCTCGATGGCCGCCGCCTCTGTTTCGACCGTGATCTCTAACCAGTGCATTAGATACCCAGTGTGTCCTTTACCTTATCGAAGAACCCACGCTCATTGGGCTTGATCTGGTGTTCGTCGAGGTTGGCGAGTTCCTCGAAGAGTTGGCGCTCGCGGCCGGAGATATTGGTCGGCGTGGTGACGCGCACGGCCACGTACTCGTCGCCGCGGCCCATACCGCGCAGGTGTGGCACGCCCTTCTCGCGCAGGCGGAACGTCTTGCCCGTCTGCGTGCCGGCGGGGATGGTCAGTGTCTCCTGGCCGTCGACGGTTGGTACCTCGACCTCGTCGCCGAGCGCCGCCTGCGCGAAGCTGATCGGCAACTCGTAGAAGATGTCGCTGCCCTCGCGCTTGAAGTCGCGGCTCGGCTTGACGTCGAGCACCACGTAGAGGTTGCCGGCGGGGCCGCCCTTGGGGCCTACCTCGCCCTCGCCGGTCAGGCGGATCTGCTGGCCGCGGTCCACTCCCGCGGGGATCTTGACCGTCAGCGCGCGCGCCTTGCGCACGCGGCCCTGGCCGCGGCATGTGTGGCAGGGCGACGCGTTGATGCGGCCCTCGCCGTTGCAGCGGTTGCACGCCGTCACGTTGACGAACTGGCCGAATACGCTCTGTTGCACGCGGCGCATCTCGCCGCTGCCGCCGCACTGCGGGCACACCACCGGTTCCGTATCGGGCTCGGCCCCGCTGCCGTGGCAAACCTCGCAGGTCTCCATGCGCGGCACGTCGATCGTCTTCTCGACGCCGAAGATGGCCTCTTCGAAGGAGATTTCGAGGTCGTAGCGCAGGTCAGCGCCGCGCTGCGGACCGCGCCGCGCGCCCCCGCGCGCGTTCGCGCCCCCGCGCGCGTTCGCGCCGCCGGCGCCAAAGATGCTGTCGAACTGCTCGAAGATGTCGGCGAAGGAGCCAAACCCTTCGAAGCCGCCCTGGAAGCCGCCGTAGCCGGAGTTGTCCAGGCCGGAGTGGCCGTAACGGTCGTAGACCTGCCGCTTCTGGGGGTCGGAGAGCACCTCGTAGGCCTCGCCAATCTCCTTGAATTGCGCCTCGGCGCCGCCCTCTTTGTTGACGTCGGGGTGGTACTGGCGCGCCAGCTTGCGGAACGCGCGCTTGAGCTCGTCGTCGTTCGCGCCCCGCGCCACGCCTAGTATCTCGTAATAGTCCCGTTTAGTCGTCGCCACGTCTTGTCCTTAAAAGCTTTCAGCCATCAGCAGTCAGCGATCAGCTTATGCTCGATGAACGCGTCGATAATAGATTAACAGTCGCCTCATCATAGCCGCCAACACGAGGGTCGTCAATGCGATGGACGGACTAGATCAGCTTGACCATGGGGGTATGCCCTCCCGCCTCCGTACGGAGGCAGGAGGGCATACCCCCATGGTCAAGCTGACAGCTGACAGCTGACAGCTGACAGCTAGACTTCCTTGTACTCACCCTCGACGGTGTTCTCGTCGGCAGGGGCGCCGGTGGCTCCGGCCTGCGGGCCCGCGCCGTCGGGGCTGGCCCCCGCGGTGGCGCCGGCGTCGCCGTACATCGCCGCGCCGATGCCCTGCATGGCCTGCAGGAGTTCGCCCGTCGCGGTCTTGATGCGCTCGATGTCGTCGGTGCCTTTGGCCGCGTTGACGTCCTGGATCTTGGCCTCGATACCGCTCTTGACCTCGCCGCTCACCTTGTCGCCGTAGTCGCGCAGCGACTTCTCGGCCGTGAACACGGCGGCGTCGGCGTTGTTGCGGACCTCAATCTCCTCACGGCGCTTGCGGTCCTCATCGGCATGCGCCTCGGCGTCCTTCATCATGCGGTCGACTTCGTCCTTGGAGAGGCCGCTCGACGCGGTGATGGTGATCTTCTGCTCGCGGCCGGTGCCTTTGTCCTTAGCGGACACATGGACCACGCCGTTGGCGTCGATGTCGAAGCTTACCTCGATCTGCGGTAGGCCGCGCTGCGATGGCGGCAGTCCGTCGAGGATGAACTTGCCGAGCGAGCGGTTGCCCGCCGCCATGTCGCGCTCACCCTGGAGAACGTTGATCTCCACGCTGGGCTGGTTGTCGGTCGCCGTCGAGAAGGTCTGGCTGCGCGTCGTCGGGATCGTCGTGTTGCGCTCGATCAGGCGGGTGAACACGCCGCCAAGTGTCTCGATGCCGAGCGAGAGCGGGGTCACGTCGAGCAGCAGCACGTCCTTGACGTCGCCCTGCAGCACGCCGGCCTGGACCGCCGCGCCGATCGCCACGACCTCGTCAGGGTTGACGCCCTTATTAGGGTCCTTGCCGAAGATCTTCTTAACGAGTTCCTGCACGGCCGGCATACGCGTCTGGCCGCCCACGAGCACGACCTCGTCGATGTCGGAGGGCTGCAGGCCCGCGTCCTTGAGCGCGCTCATCACGGGGCCGCGCGTGCCCTCGACCAGATCGCCGACGAGTTGCTCGAGCTTGGCTCGCGAGAGCGTGATCGTCAGGTGCTTGGGACCGGAGGCGTCGGCGGTGATGAAGGGTAGGTTTATCTCCGTGCTCATGGTGCTGGAGAGCTCGATCTTGGCCCGCTCAGCGGCTTCCTTGAGGCGCTGTAGGGCCATGCGGTCGGTGCGTAGGTCGATGCCGTTCTCGCGCTTGAACTCGTCGGCCAGCCAGTTGATGATGCGCTGGTCGAAGTCGTCGCCGCCGAGGTGCGTGTCGCCGTTGGTGCTCTTGACCTCGAAAACGCCGTCACCGAGCTCGAGGATCGAGACGTCGAAGGTGCCGCCGCCGAGGTCGTAGACGGCGATCTTCTCGTCTTTCTTCTTGTCGAGACCGTAGGCCAGCGACGCGGCGGTCGGCTCGTTGATGATGCGTAGCACCTCGAGGCCGGCGATGCGGCCGGCGTCCTTGGTAGCCTCGCGCTGGGCGTTGTCGAAGTAGGCCGGGACGGTGATGACGGCCTGCGTCACCTTCTCGCCCAGGTAGGCCTCGGCGTCGTTCTTGAGCTTCTGTAGGATCATGGCCGAGATTTGCGGGGGCGCGTACTTCTCGCCGACCGCCTCGACCTGCACGTCGCCGTTAGGGGCCTGTACGACCTTGTAGGGGACGAGACGCTTGTCGCGGTCGACCTCGGGGTCGTTGAACTTGCGGCCCATGAAGCGCTTGATCGAGAAGACCGTGTTGTCGGGATTGGTGATGGACTGGCGCTTGGCGACCTGTCCGACGAGGCGTTCGCCGCTCTTGGTGAAGGCGACGACCGACGGTGTGGTGCGGTTGCCCTCGCTATTGGGGATGACGACGGCCTCGCCGCCCTCCATCACTGCCATGCACGAGTTGGTCGTACCCAGGTCGATACCGATAACTTTTGCCACGAATGTTACTCCTTCTTAAGCTGTCAGCGATCAGCCGTCAGCTTTTTATTCTGTCAGTCGTCGTATCAGCAATAGCCATAAAGCTGATCGCTGATCGCTGACGGCTAACTGCTCTTTGCTACCTTAACCATGGACGGCCGCAGTACGCGGTCGTGCAGCTTGTAGCCGCGCTGCAACTCACCGATGACAGTGTCATCAGGCTGGTCGCTCTCTTCCTGCATGAGCGCCTCGTGCAGCGTGGGGTCGAACGGTTGGCCTTGCGCTTCAATAGGCGTCAGGCCGTTGCGCTCCAGGATCGCGCGCAGTTGGCGCTCGACCTGCAGGACGCCGCCGACCCAGGGCGTGTCGCGCGCATCGGCGGGAATCGTCGCCAGGGCGCCGTCGAACGAGTCGAGCACCTGCAGCAGGTCGCGTACCAGTGTGGCGTTGGCCTGCCGCGTGTACTCCTGCCGATCCAGGTCATGGCGGCGGCGCATGTTGGACATATCGGCCGCCGCGCGTTGCCAGCGCGCGAGGAAGTCTTCGGCGCGCGCCTGCTCCTCCTCGAAGCGCGCGCGCCAGTCCTCCCCGCCGCTGGCCTCCGTCGCGCCGGCGCCGGCCGAGTCCGGTCCGAAAGCCTCCTCGTCGGGCCGCGTCGCGTTTTCTTGCATCCATTCCTCCAAGTGATTAGTGGTTAGTGATTAGTGATTAGTTGCAGTGGTGAACTCGCCACTCGCCACTAACCACTCGTCACTCGATCAGTGTCCGCCCAATTCCGTCGCCATCTCGCCCAGGATACCGCTGACGAAGCGGACCACGGAAACGGCGCGTCCGTAGTGCATACGCGTGGGGCCGAGCACGCCGAGCAGGCCGCCCACGGCGGGGCTGCCGTAGCGCGAGAGCACGATGCCCACCTGACGCATCTCGGCGCGCTGGCCATCGCCCGCGATGATGATCTGCAAGCCGTCCAGATCGGAGAGTTGGCGCATCAACTCGTTGAAAATCAGACCCTGCTGCATGAGTTGCACGACCTGCAATGCGTCACCGCCCTCGTTGTGACCGGAGCGTAGCGCGCCGTGCGGAGCCATGCTGAACTCAGGCTGACTCAGGATCTGATCGAGCCCGTCGACGAAAATGTCGGCGTTGCCTTGCTCGTCGAGATCGCGCATCATGCGCGTCACGAGTTCGAGCACCTGCGCTTCGATGCTGGCGCTTTCCACCGCGGCCTGGATGTCGGCCGCCGTCCCAAGGACACGGCCCTCCAGCATGCGGTTGACCCGCGCGGAGATGGCCGTCAGGTCATCCTGCGTAGCGGGGGCGGCCGGCACGAACATCTGCTGTTGCACGGCGCCGCCGTCGAAGACGGCGACGAGCAACGCGAGCGTTTCCTGGATAGAGATGAGCTCAAGATGCTTGAAGCGCGTCCGTTGCGCGCGCGGCGCCACGACCATAGCCGCGTTGCGCACGCTCTGTGACAGGATCGCCGCCGCGAGGCGCAGCCACTCCCCAAGTTCGAGATTAGCCTGGTGAAACTGATGCGCGATGGTTCGTTGTTCGTCGTTGGTTAGCGATGGCTCCTCCATCAGGTGCTCCACATAGAAGCGGTAGCCCTGCTCGGAAGGGACGCGGCCAGCCGAGGTGTGCAATTGGTTGATGTAGCCCATCTCTTCGAGGGCCGCCATCTCGTTGCGGATCGTGGCCGAGGAAACGCCAAGCGCGTAGTTGCGCGCGATCGTCTCGCTGGCCACGGGTCGAGCAGTAACGATGTGCTCTTGCACGATCGCATGAAGGATGGCCTGACGGCGCCCGCTCAGTATCGCAGGAACCTCTTGCATACCCGCACCCCCGCTCACCCGGCCATATATCGCTATGTCCACCACAGCTAGCCGCTCTAGCACTCAACGCGCCAGACTGCTAACACTTGAAATGTACCATGTTGCGCGCCATGTTGTCAAGGTTTATGAGTGGGTAAAACCTGCGCTTTTAAGGCCAGGTCGCGGCGTGAGGGACAGTTACCTGTGTTTGTCCACCCCCACCTGGCGGCACATATCCAGCACCGGGCAGGTGGAGCAGCGCGGAAGCGTTCCGGTGCAGATGTGCTTGCCGAACGGGACCAACAACTTGTTTATCTCGACCCAGTACTCGCGCGGCAGTGTGGCCTCAAGCGCCACCATCGTCTTTTCGGGAGTCGGCGCGCTCACATAGCCCCAGCGGTTGGTGACGCGGTGCACATGCACGTCCACGCCGATCCAGGGTTGCCCGCAGGCGATGCCGAGCGTGAGAGCGCCGCACTTGGGACCGACGCCGCGCAGCGACAACAGCGCGTCGCGGTCGCAGGGCAACTCGCCGTCGTGCTCCGTGACGATGCGCCGCGCCAACTCGTGGATCTGCGCGGCCTTGGCCTCGTGGAATGTACTCTCGCCGATCAACTCGTCGATCTCCGTCACGGTGAGGCGGCCCATCTGTTCCGGCGTGCGGGCGCGCGCGAAGAGGCGGCGCGCCACGGGCAGCGTCGTCTCATCGCGCGTCCTGATCGAAATCATGCAGGCGATCAAGATCTCGAACGGTGAGCCATAACCGTCATCGGCCAGCGCGAAGAGCGCCGCCTTGGGGAACGGACGCACCGCATCGCGGATGCGTGATAGGGCGGTGTCGATGTCGAAGTCCATAGTTGTCAGTTGTCAGTTGCCAGTTGTCAGTTGCCAGTTGTCAGTTGTCAGTTGCCAGTTGCCAGTTGCCGATAGTCAAAAAATGCATTGGGCAGCATCATTGACGAGACATCAGTGCAAGTTCCATGCGCGCCGCATCTCCACACTATTCTCTGATAACTGGCAACTGGCAACTGGCAACTGGCAACTGATCACTGGCAACTACGTATTCAGCAGCCCGCCCAGATTAATCCCACTCGATCGTTGACCGGCGTCGGCGTTGATGGGCTCGTGGTACGTCATGCTTTGGATGCCCAGGCGTCCGGGACCGGTGAAGCGGTTGAGTGTGAACGATGTGCCGCCGAAGAGGCCCGTGGAGAGGTTGGTGACGCTGGTGTTGAGTTGCACACTAGCGTCTTTCCATAGGAAGGCGCCCGGCTCCACGTCGATGCTCTCGCCGGGCGCGAGCACTTTGGTGAACACGTTGCCGTAGCCGTGCACCAGCAGCAGCCCGGCGCCGCCGCCGCTAACGAAGCGGTCGATGAAGAAGCCGGTCCCGCCGAACAGGATATTGGCGACGCCCTTGACGCGGAAGAAATCGTAGGCCACGCCGTCGGTGGCGAGCAGGAACTGATGCTCACGCACATGGATCTCTTCGCCCGGTTGTAGTTGCAGGGCCACGATCTGGCCCGGCGCGTCGCGCGAGAACGAGATGTTGCCGGGGCCGGCGGCCTGTGTCACGAATATTTGCAGTCCCGCGAAGACACGCTTGACGGCGCCCTTGAGCTGCTTTAGGCCGATGTTGACCTGCGGCTGCTTCCACAGCAAGACGTGGTGCTCGAAGTAGATATTCTCACGGCCACCCAACTCCACGTCGACGACGGGAACGAGCTCGCCCTCGATGCGCACGGCGATGTCACCCGAGCGCAGCACACCTTGTGGGTCGCCCTGCTGCGGGACCGGCTCATTGTAGGCGCCTGTGCTTCCGCCTCCCTGGGCGCCATACCCGCTATATCCACCATTTCCACTCGCGTTCCGCACGGCGCCGGCCAGGCGCTGGCCGCAATTGCCGCAGAATTCGGCGCCGGGTGATACCGGCGCGCCGCAGTTTGGACAGACTGTCGCCATGGATGTTTCTCCTTCACACATACGCTCTAGCTGTATGACGCGCCCATGATAACACGATAGGCCGGTAGCTTGCGGCGCGTCACATAACACTAGAGATATGCCGGCTGAAGTCGTTGTAGGAGAGCGGACCGCTCTGGCTGAAGGTGACGCGTCCGTCGCGGTCGAGGACGTAGGTGGTGGGCGTGGTGGTCCCATTATACATGCTAGGGACCGCTTGCGACGTGTCGACTAGCAGCGTGGCCGCCAGGTGATGGGTGTCTTGCCAGCCTTGTATCATGGGCGGCGACTCACCCCAGGCGTCGACGGCGACCACGGCGAGACCCTTGGGGGTATAGGTCCGCACGGCGCGTGAGAAGTCGGGGTACTCAGCCTTGCAGGTGATGCAGGCGACGGCCCAGAAATGCAGCAGCACCGGGTGGCCACGGTAAGAGGCCAGGCTGACCCGCCGTCCCTGTAGATTGGACAGCGTGAAGTCCGGCGCGCACTGCCCGACGGCAAGCCCTGTTTTCACGTCTTTGCCCGCGCACGCCAGCGCCTTCGTGGGCGACCCATGAGGGACCAACGCCGTTGCCGCCAGCAGTATCAGCGCGGCCACACCGACGATTGCCAGCAGCGGCGGCCGCCGGCGGCGCGCCTTCGCCGGGGCGTCTGACGGCGGCCCTGCCGCCTGTTGATGCGGGCGCGTCTGCCGCCCTGTTTGCTGCCGCCCCTTTTTTGTCGCCATCGTCAGTCCTCCTACGCTCTCGGCGCGCTGTTTACCTCATATTAGTAGCCGAAAGTTCTTACGTGACGATAACACGGGGATCCCTGCCTGTCGTCTACTAGGCGACGCTAGACCCGATCGGCCGCACGCTCGGCAACCACACCACGCCGCCACAGCAGCGCGGCGGCGATCAGCAGGACGACGCCTATCCCCAGCGCCGCGGCGCGCACGGGAGCCAGCGCGGGTAGAATGCTTCGCTGGGCCGTCGTGGCCTTGGCCTGCGTCGACTTTTGTTGGGGCGTCCCCAGGACCGAGTGGGGCTGGGCTGGGCGCTTCGCGCCTGCCTTCCCCGCCGTCCCCATCATCGTTGGCGCGCGCACGGAGAGGCCGCTTACGACTGATTGCCAGGATGGCAGATGTCCTCGCGGCACGCGCAGCGCCGCCGTTTCCGCCGCCGTCAGGGCCCGCTCCGCGTGTACTGTACCGCGTACACTTAAATCCTTGTAGAGCGTTAGCGCGCCTATCAGGCGCAACGAGGGCGCCGTGTCAGGCGCGCCGATGCGATCAATGTCGACGATAAGGTGGGCCGAGTTGTCGAGGAACACCTCGGCGAGCAGGCTGCCGCGGTAACTCGTCCGGCCCGCCGCGTTGACCAGGACGGCCTTGCCTTGCATGAAGCCGCCGAGTGATTGGGCGGTCTGGTTGGGGTGCAATAGGTCGGGGAGGACGGGTGTCGTGTCGGGTTGGAAGTTCTCCAGGTACGTGGAGAGCATGAGCATCGTGTCCGGCAGCGCCAGCGCGGGCGGCCGCGTGTCGTGCAGGGTCACCGCCATCACCACGTGGTCGATCGGGTCGAAGTCGGGCTCGAAACCGCTGAGGTCGACCTTGACGATCTTGCCGCTGAGCGTCAACGCAGCTGGCGTGGCCGGAGCCAATCGCGCTCTTGTCCGCGCGTCCGCGCGCGGCGCGCCTATCAGGGCCATGATTCCGACGAGCAGGGCAAGGCCAATGTAGAGATAGCGTTTCATAGTGTTATTGTCGCAGACGTGACGCGATAGGGCGACATGGGAACGAAAGATTTTGCGCGGGATTCGTATGATTTTTGGCCGCAGGGCTGCTATACTAGCGGGTAAGTTCACGATAAGAAACGCGTCACGAGGAAAAGTACGTCGCGCGAACGTTTCCAGAGAGCCGGCGGATGCTGTGAGCCGGTAGCGGAGCGTGACGGAATGGGCCTCCCCAGTAGCGCCAGGTGCGTTGCCGGGCGATGACCGCGTCGGGTTGTCCCCCGTTAATAGGACCAACGAGGGGAATACGCCGCGATAGCGCGGGTGTTCCTGAATCGGGGTGGCACCACGAGGTTAGACCTCTCGTCCCCACATGGGGAGCGAGAGGTTTTTTGTTGTGGAGGAGACCACCATGGGATTATCGTTGACGCGGGAGCGGGTGCGCGAGTTGGCGCACGAGTACGCGCTGATCCCGCTGTGCCTGGATGTGATCGCCGACCTCGAGACGCCCGTTACGGCCTACCTCAAGCTGGCGCGCGGACCCTATAGCTTCTTACTGGAGAGCGTTGAGGGCGGCGAGCGGCTGGCCCGCTATAGCTTTATTGGGACCGAACCGCGCACGGTTCTGCGCTTCCAGGGAGGGCGTGGCGAACGCCTTACCGGGACCGGCGAGCTTGTCGGAGAGGTAGGCGCCGATCCGCTGCCCTTGTTGAAGGCCGACGTGCTTGACGCGCGCGCCTACGTCGACCCGGCGTTGCCCCCGCTCGTGGGCGGCGCCGTGGGCTACCTTGGCTACGAGGTGGTGCGGCAGTGGGAACCGCGCGTCCCCCACACGCCCGGCGAGACCGTGGATATGCCCGACGGCGTGCTGATGCTGACGGACACGGTGCTGGCCTTCGACCACTTCGCGCACCGTATCCGCATCGTCACGCATGTGCGCCCCGACGACTACGGGGACGTCGATCGCGCCTATGATGCGGCCGTGGCGCGCGTCTACGAGTTGGCGCGCCGCCTGCGCGACCCGCTGCCGTCCGACATCGCCGCGCCGCCGCGTCATCCCGCCGCGCCGGCGCACAGCAACTTCGCGCGCGCGGAGTACGAGGCGTCCGTGGAGCGTTGCCGCCAATACATCATGGCGGGCGACGCCATCCAGATCGTGCTGGCGCAGCGCTTCGCCCGTCCCACGGAGGCCCAGCCGTTCGACATCTACCGCGCGCTGCGCACGACCGCGCCGACGCCCTATATGTACTACCTGCGCGTCGACGACGTGGAGATCGCGGGCGCGTCGGTCGAAACGCTGGTACGCGTGACGGATGGGCACATCTATTACCACCCCATCGCGGGGACACGCCGCCGCGGCCAGGATGAGGCCGAAGACAGCGCGCTGGAGGCCGAGTTGCGCACCGATGAGAAGGAGCGCGCCGAGCACCTCATGCTGGTCGACCTGGGGCGTAACGATGTGGGGCGCGTGGCACGGACCGGCACGGTGCGGGTGAGCGAGTTGATGGAGGTGGAGCGCTACTCCAATGTGATGCACCTGGTCTCGACCGTGGAAGGGCAGCTCGACGACGGCTTGACCGCGCTCGACGCGCTGCGCTCGTGCTTCCCGGCCGGCACGCTCTCTGGCGCGCCCAAGGTGCGCGCGATGCAGATCATCGCCGAGATGGAGCACGGCTCGCGCGGCTTCTACGCCGGCGCGACCGGCTACGTGACCTACGGCGGCGACCTCGACACCTGCATCGCCTTCCGCAGCGCCGTGGTCAAGGACGGCGTGGCCTACATCCAGGCCGGCGGCGGGCTGGTGGCCGACTCGGTTCCGGCCAACGAATATATGGAAACGGTCCACAAATCGGCGGCCGTGCAGCGCGCCATCGACCTGGCCGAGTCCGGCCTAAACATGGCGCCACAAGACGCGCCGGCTGAGCCAGCTATCAGCGGTCAGCTGATAGCTACCTTGGAGGGATTGCTATGAACGGATTGCGGCACGTCGTGATGATCGACAATTATGACAGCTTCACCTTTAATCTGGTGCAGTACTTGGGCGAACTGGGCGCGCGGGTGACGACGCTGCGCAACGACGAGACCTCGGTCGATGCTGTCGCGGCGCTGCGGCCCGACGCGCTCGTCGTGTCGCCGGGGCCGTGCGATCCCGACCGCGCGGGCATCTCGATGGACGTGATCCGCCGGTTGGCTCCATCCGTGCCGACGCTCGGCGTCTGCCTGGGCCACCAGTGCATTGGGCAGGTCCACGGCGGCCACATCGTGCGTGCGCCGGAGATCGTGCACGGCAAGGCGTCGCGCATCACGCACGACGGCCGCGAGTTGTTTGCGGGGCTGCCGTCGCCACTCTCTGTGATTCGCTACCACTCGTTGACTATCGCGCCGGAGACCCTGCCGGCAAGCCTGGAGGTCACGGCCACGACGGCCGACGGCACGATCATGGCGGTACGCCACCGCGCGTTGCCCCTGTGGGGCGTGCAGTTCCACCCCGAGTCGATCCTGACTGAGGGCGGGAAGACGTTGTTGCAAAACTTTTTGGATCTGGCCGATAGCTATCAGCCGTCGGCCGTCAGCCGCGAACCGGCGCACGTTAGCTGATGGCTGATAGCTGACAGCTGAGGGCTAAACAATGACCATCAAAGAGGCCATCGCGGATGTCGTCGCAGGGCGTGACCTGAGCGAGGCGCAGGCGCGCGCCGTGATGGCGAGGATTATGGAGGACGAGGTGACGGAGGCGCAGTTCGGCGCGCTCGTTACCGCGCTGCGCATCAAGGGCGAGACGGTCGAGGAGATCGCCGGCTTCGCGGGCGTGATGCGCGACAAGTCGGTCGCCGTGCGCGCCGACGGCGTGGGTATGGTCGTCGACACCTGCGGTACCGGCGGCGACGGCATGAACACCTTCAATGTGTCCACGGCGGCGGCGATCGTTACCGCGGCCGTGGGGCCGGCCGTGGCCAAGCACGGCAACCGCGCCGCCTCGTCCAAGTGCGGCAGCGCCGACGTGCTGGAGGCGCTAGGTGTAGCCATCAACCTGGGGCCAGCCGACATCACGGCCTGCCTGGAGCGCGTCGGCATCGCCTTCATGCTGGCGCCGCTGTACCACCCGGCGACGCGCTTCGCCGTCAAGCCGCGCCGCGAGATCGGCATCCGCACGATCTTCAACATATTGGGTCCGCTGACCAACCCGGCGCGTGTGCGGGCACAGGTGCTGGGCGTGCCCGAGCCGCGGCTGACCGGGATGATGGCGCGCGTGCTGGCGCGGCTGGGTTCGCGCCACGCTTTCGTCGTTTGTGGGGCCGACGGCATCGACGAGATCAGCATCAGCGGCCCGACCTACGTGGCCGAACTGTACCGAGGCGACGTGCGCGAGTACGAGATCACGCCCGAGGAGTTGGGCGTGGAGCGCGCGCCGTTCGAGGAGATCAGAGGCGGTGACGCCACATACAACGCGGAGATGATTGGCGCCGCACTGCGCGGCGAGGGACCGCGCGCGCCGCGCGACGTCATCGCGCTCAACGCCGGCGCCGCCCTCGTCGCGGGGGCCGTGGCGCCGGACCTCGCGGCGGGCGTGCGCCAGGCGCGCGCCTCGATCGAGGCTGGCCGGCCATGGCGCAAGCTGGAGCAGTGGCGGGCCATCAGCAATAGGTTAGCGGCCGAGGCGGCGGAGGGGAAGCATTGATGGGCGAGAGTTTTCTGGAGCGCATCGTCGCGCACAAGCGGCGCGAGTTGACCGAGCGGCGCGCCGTCATGCCCGAGGAGGAGTTGGAGCGCGTCGCCGCTGGGGCGCCGGCCCCACGTATGTCCGGCAGCATCGGCGCGCTGTTCCCGGCGGAGCGTCTCGGCGTCATCGCCGAGGTCAAGCGCGCCTCACCGTCCAAGGGCGCTATCGCGCTCGAACTCGACGCGGTAGACCAGGCGCGGGGCTACGCGGCGGGCGAGGTCGACGCCATCTCGGTGCTGACCGACGAGGAGTTCTATCGCGGCTCGCTGGACGACCTGCGCGCGATCCGCGCCGCCGTGCCCATGCCGGTGATGCGCAAGGACTTCATCCTCGACCGCTATGGTCTGCTCGAAGCGCGCGCCGCTGGCGCTGACTTGGTACTGCTAATCGTGGCCGCGCTCGGCCGCGACAACCTGGCGCGGCTGATGCGCGACACGGCGGAGCTTGGCATGGTCCCGCTGGTCGAGGCGTACACGCGGCCGGAGGCCGAACTCGCGCTGGAGGCAGGCGCGGGATTGATCGGCGTGAACAACCGCGATCTGCACACCTTCGAAGTGTCGCTAGAGACCACCGAGCGCCTGACGCCGCTGCTCACGCCGCATGCCACGGTGGTCAGCCTGAGCGGCATCTGGAGCGTCGACGACGCCCGGCGGGTCGTCGACGCCGGCGTGTGCGCAGTGCTCGTCGGCGAGGCATTGGTCCGCGCGGCCGACCCGGCGGCGTTCATCCGCGAGTTGCGGGCGGTCCCCCTCACCCCCCGACCCCCTCTCCCGTGCGCGGGCGAGGGGGAGCTTACGGCAAGGGGCGAGGGGAAGCTTACGGGGGCGCCTGGCGTCTCCCCTCTCCCGCGTCAGGGAGAGGGGTCGGGGGTGAGGGTCCCTCTCGTCAAGATCTGTGGCGTGCGTACCGTCGAGCACGCGCGCGTGGCGGCCGAGGCCGGAGCCAGCATGGTAGGGTTGATCTTCGCCGCGAGCAAGAGGCAGGTCGGCGTGGAGGAGGCGCGCGCCGTCACGTTGGCGCGCTATGCGCGGCGTCCGCGCTTCGTGGGAGTCTTCGTGAATGAGGACCCCGACACGATCGGCCGCATAGCCGGAGAGGCGCGACTCGACCTCGTGCAGTTGAGTGGCGAGGAGACGCCGGAGCAGTGCGCGCGGCTGCGCGTGCCGTACACCAAGGTCGTACATGTCCGCGACGGCATGACGGCGGACGACGTGCTGCATATAGCTAACCAGTACAGGGGCGCGGTGGCTATCGTGCTGGACACGGCGGGGGTGACGGGCCTGACGCGCTGGGGCGGCACGGGCGTACCCGTCGATTGGCCGCTCGCCGCCGAGGTCGTGCGGCGATTGGGGCGGCCCGTCGTGTTAGCGGGCGGACTGCGTCCCGACAACGTGGCCGCGGCGACCCAGATCGTGCGACCGTGGGGCGTGGACGTCAGTAGCGGCGTGGAGACCGACGGCGTGAAGGATATAGCGAAGATACGCGCGTTTATCGGCGCGGCCACGGGCGCGCTAGAAGGGGTGACATCATGATCGAGGAGCGACAAGAGACGATTCAGGACGACAGCGGCATGTTGGAAGGGGAGCCGCGCATGGCGGCGTACTTCGGGCGCTTCGGGGGCCAGTTTGTCCCCGAAACGCTGATGCCGGCGCTGGAAGAGTTACAACAAGCCTACTTGCATTACCGCGCGGACGCGGCCTTCGAGGCGCGCTTCGCACAACTGTGCCGCGACTACGTGGGCCGGCCGACGCCGCTCTACCACGCCGAGAAGTTCAGCGCCCTCGCCGGCGCGCCGGTGCTGCTGAAGCGCGAGGACCTCGCCCACACCGGCGCGCACAAAATCAACAACGCGCTGGGCCAGGGCCTGCTGGCCGCGGCGATGGGCAAGAAGCGCATCATCGCCGAAACGGGTGCCGGACAACATGGCGTGGCGGCGGCGACCGTCTGCGCCATGCTGGGCCTGGAGTGTATCGTCTACATGGGCTCCGAGGACATCCAGCGGCAGTCGCCCAACGTGTTCCGCATGAAGCTGCTCGGCGCCGAGGTGCGTCCGGTCACGAGCGGGACGGCCACGCTCAAGGACGCCACCACCGAGGCCATCCGCGACTGGGTGACCAACGTGCGCGACACCTACTACATCATTGGCTCAGTCGTGGGGCCGCATCCGTACCCGACCATCGTGCGCGACTTCCAGTCCGTCATTGGGACCGAGGCGCGCGCGCAGGTGCTGGAGCGCTACGGGCGGCTGCCCTCGCACGTCGTGGCCTGCGTCGGCGGCGGCTCCAACGCCATGGGCATCTTCCACGCCTTCCGCGATGACCGTGAGGTACGGCTCGTCGGCGTGGAGGCGGCGGGGCACGGCCTATCCTCGGGCAATCACGCCGCCTCGATCTCAGGCGGCGAGGTCGGTGTGCTGCACGGGGCGCGCTCGTATCTGCTGCAGGACGCCGACGGCCAGGTCATGAACACGCACAGCATCTCGGCCGGACTTGACTACCCCGGCGTCGGCCCCGAGCACAGCCACTACAAAGAGAGCGGGCGCGCCGACTACGTGGCGATCGACGACGCGACGGCCCTGCGCGCTTTCCAGCAACTCTGCCAGATCGAGGGTATCATCCCGGCGCTCGAATCGGCGCACGCTCTCGCCTACGCCGAGCAACTGGGGCGTGAGGCGGGACCGGACGGCCTCATCCTCGTCAACCTCTCCGGCCGCGGCGACAAGGACCTAGGGACCGTCTCGAACGAGTTGGGCATCACACTGTAGGGGGTATCAACAATGGCGCTGCGTATGGCGGCTTTTGACCGCTCATTACTCAAAGACGATACCGAGGAGGATCTGGTGGGCTCGGATCTGCATCAGGACGCTATCCGTCTGCTGGCCGACAATCTACGCTTCATCGCGCAGCGAGATGAGCCGTCCTGGCACGTCAGCTCGCAACTGATGATCCTGATGGGGCCGGTCGCGGGACGCCCCTGGCATCCCAGCCCCGATGTCTTCGTGCACCTGACGGCTGGCCCGAATCCACTGCAATCATTTGACGCCGTGGGCTTGGGGGCGCCGCAATTCGTCGTCGAGGTGGCGAGCCCGGCGACATGGGACTACGACGTAGACGTTAAACGGCTGGGCTACGAGTTGGTCGGTGTACAGGAATATCTTGTGTTCGATCCGACCGGCGATCTATTGGGGGATCAAGTGCGCGCGTGGCGCGCTACGACGGCCGGCTTCATGCCGTGGGGGGCCGACCGGGATGGCGCGTGGCGGAGCGACGCTCTGAATCTGGCCTTCCGGCCCGAGGGACTGCTCTTGCGGACGATCGGCCGCGACGGCGCGACACTGCCGTCTACGACCGAGGCGCTACGCCAAGCCGACGAGGCGATGCGCCGGGTGGCCGAACTAGAAGCCGAGCTGCGCAAGCTGCGCGGACACTGATCATGAAACGGAGGCCATTATGACACAGGCAGCGGTGGCGGCGAACGCCATCGACACGACATTCGAACGGGCTAGGGCGCGGGGGCGCCTGGCCTTCATCCCGTACCTGACGGCGGGCTACCCTGACCGCGATGGGGCGCTGGCGCTTGGCCGCGTGTTCGCCGCGCACGGGGCCGACATCATCGAGCTCGGCGTGCCCTTCTCCGACCCGATGGGGGACGGCCCGACGATCCAGCGTTCGAGTTCGGCCGCGCTCAAGGGGGGCATGACGGTGGCCGGCGCGCTGGCGCTGGCGCGTGAGTTGGGCCAGGGACTAGAGACGCCGCTGGTGTTGATGGGCTACTACAACCCCATCAACCGCTACGGTCCCGACCGCTTCTGCCGCGACGCGCGCGCGGCTGGCGTGTCAGGGCTGATCGTGCCCGATATGCCGGTGGAGGAGTCGGACGAGTTGCGCGCCGCCTGCCGCGCCAACGATATGCATTTGATCTATCTACTGGCGCCGACCTCGACCGACGCGCGCATCGCGGCCGTGGCGGCGCGCGCCTCCGGCTTCATCTATTGCATGGCCGTGGCCGGCGTCACCGGCGCGCGCAGCGATCTCTCCGCCGACCTGGCGCCGTTCCTGGCCCGCGTGCGCGCGCGGACCGCCGTGCCGCTCGTGGTCGGCTTCGGCATCTCGCGCCCGGAACATATCTCCAAGTTGCGCGGGTTGGCCGACGGCGCGGTCGTCGCCAGCGCGCTGATCGACCTCGTCGACAACACCCCGCCGGAGGAGCGCGTGGGCGCCGCCGCCGCCTATGTGGAAGGGATGGTACGGGCATGCTCCGCTTCCTGACCGCCGGCGAGTCGCACGGACCGCAGCTGACCGTCATCATCGACGGCGTCCCGGCCGGGCTGCCGCTCTCCTCCGAGTTGCTCGATGGCGACATGCGGCGGCGACAGTGGGGTCATGGGCGCAGTGAGCGCCAGAAGATGGAGCGCGACCACGCTGAGATCGTCGGCGGGGTGCGCGGCGGGGTCACGCTGGGCAGCCCGGTGGCGCTGACCGTCGCCAACAAGGTATGGGAGCACTGGGGCGACCGCATGCGCGTCGAGGAGGGTGACACCGGCCCCAAGGTCACGGCGGTCCGTCCGGGCCACGCCGACCTTGCGGGCGCGCTGAAGTACGGCCACGACGATGTGCGCAACATCCTGGAGCGCTCCAGCGCGCGCGAGACCGCCGCGCGCGTCGCCGCCGGCGCGGTGGCCCGCGCCCTCCTGGCCCAATTCGACATAACCGTACATAGCCACACGCTGTCCATGGGCGCGGCGCGTGGTAAAGGGCTGCCAGCGGAGTTGCTGACGCGCGGGGCGACGCGCGATCGCGCCGCTTTCGACAGCTTTTGGCGCGCGGTCGAGGCGTCGGCGGTACGCTGCGCCGGCGCGGAGGACGAGGCGGCGATGGTCGCGGCGGTCGACGAGGCCAAGCGCGAGGGTATCACGCTGGGCGGCGTGAGCGAGATCGTCGCCTACGGCCTGCCGCCCGGCATCGGCAGCCATGTGCAGTGGGACCGCAAGCTCGACGGGCTGCTGGCCGCGGCGCTGATGAGCATCCAGTCGGTCAAGGGCGTGGAGATTGGCCCGGCCTTCGAGAACGCCGGCTTGCCGGGCCCCGAGGTCCATGACATCGTATCGTACGGGGACGGCGCGTGGCGCCGGGCCACGAACCGCGCGGGTGGACTGGAGGGCGGCATCACCAACGGCGAGCCGGTGATCGCGCGCCTCGCCGTCAAGCCGATCAGCACGATGCGCCGTGCGCTGCCCTCGGCCGACCTGGTGACGGGCGAGCAGGTTTCGGCGCACTACGAGCGCTCGGACACCGCCGTCGTTCCCGCCGCCGGCGTCGTCGGCGAGGCCATGATGGCCTACGCGCTGGCCGGCGCGCTGATGGAGAAGTGCGGCGGCGACAGCATCGCCGAGATGCGGCGCAACTTCGAGGCCTTCACGCGGGAGCAGCGCGAGCGAGTGCCGGCCAAGGAACCTGCGACTGAAGTCGCATGGCAAACAAACGGCGACTGAAGTCGCATGGAAACGGCGTCGATCGTGGTCGGGCGTACGCGATTGTAGGGGCGTATTGCATACGCCCGGTGTGCGGGTGTGCGGCTGACTTGTACCGCGCGTTGAATGCGGCCGTTGCAACCGTCGGGCGTATAGCGATACGCCCCTACGCCCGTCATGACGTTGGGTAATTTTTATCGAACTATATCGCCACACACGTCCGGCAGTCGGGCGGTTTGAGGGAGACATATGACAACAGAGACAGTAGTGGAGGCGCCGCGCGAACACACGGCGCTGGATAACGGACGCATGACGCGGCCGCGCGTCTTCAGCGGCATCCAGCCATCGGGCCGGCTGCACCTGGGCAACTACCTGGGCGCGGTGCAGCAGTGGGTGGCCGGACAGGGCCAGAAAGAGAACTACATCTGCGTGGTCGATCTGCACGCGATCACCCTACCGATCGAGCCCGAGACGCTGCGGCGGCAGACGCGCGAGCTCACCGCGATGCTGCTGGCGGCGGGTATCGACCCTGAGCGGAGCACGCTGTTCGTGCAGAGCCATGTGCGTGCGCACGCCGAGTGCTGCTGGCTGCTCAACTGCGTCACGCCGCTGGGCTGGCTCGAGCGCATGACGCAGTATAAGATCAAGGTGGTCAGGCAGGAGAGCGTGCTGACCGGCCTGCTCGACTACCCCGTGTTGATGGCCGGCGACATCCTGCTCTACGACGCCGACGAGGTGCCGGTCGGCGAGGACCAGACGCAGCACGTCGAGTTGACGCGCGACATCGCGGAGCGCTTCAACCGTCTGTTCGGCGACACCTTCGTGGTCCCGCGCCTGGTCATCCGTGAGAGCGGCGCGCGCATCGTCGGCCTCAACGACCCGGCGATCAAGATGAGCAAGAGCGAAACGGCGCGCGGCCACGCCATCTATCTGGACGACGAGCCTAGCGAGATCAGCTACGCTATCAAGCACGCCGTGACCGACTCGGGCCGCGACATCGTGTTCAGCGACGCGCCGGAGAAGGCGGGCGTCAACAACCTGCTGCAAATCTACGAGTCGCTGACCGGCCAGAGCCGTCCTGAGATCGAGGCGCATTTCGCCTCCGCGCGGGGCTATGGCGACCTCAAGCGAGAGGTGGCCGAGGTCGCGGTCGCGGCGTTGGCGCCGATCCGTGAGCGTTACCACGCGCTCATGGGCGACCCAGCCGAGCTCGACCGCATCCTGGCCGTTGGCGCCGCGCGGGCGCGCGCCGTAGCCGAGCCTAAAGTCGAGCAGGTCAAAGACCGCATGGGCTTCACACGTCCGGCTTAATCGCTCTGTCGTTGCGCCGTTCATCTGGCCGCCTTACCGCACGCAACGTCGGAGAGAGAAGCCCTACGATCCCCGTGCACACGCAGGCCGCCCCTGATAGTCCGATAACCACAGCAGCGGACAGGCGGCCCAGGAGCAAACTGCCAACGAACACGCCCATAGGACCTGTCGCGGTGGTCAGAGCCGCACAAGCGCCAAATACCTGTCCTCGCTGATGAGCCGGCACGAGGCGCTGTAACAGCGTGGTTTCAATCGTGGTATACGGTCCCCAGGCGCAGCCCGCGAGTCCCAGGAAGACCATCGCGGCCCCCAGATTGGGGACGAACATCAGCGGCAAAAGAAAGAATCCCCACAGCGCTGCGATAGCCGAAAATGTCATGCCGGGGCGGGATCGCCGGCCCAACCAGGGAATGGTCAGCAGTCCCAGCACCGCTCCCACGCCAAAGCCCGACCACAGGAGTCCATAGCCGGACGCGCCCGCCTTGAGGACATCGCGGCTGTAGAGGGGCAGCGCAGGCTTCAGGGGATAGTAGGCGAGGAAGAATAGCAGCGAGAGCAGGGTGATGATGCGGACTTCCCGCAGACGCGCCAGCTCACGGAAGCCTTGCCACGGTCCGCGCTTCGTCTCTGTCTCGTCTCGCGGCGTCTGCGAATGAGGAATATCCGGCAGGAAGGAGGCGACACAGGCCATCACGAGGAAGGACACGGCGTCTATGACCATCACCGCCGGACCGCCGACGATACTGACCAGCACGCCGGCAAGCGCGGGTCCGACTAACGTAGGGACATTAAGACTCACAGACATCAGAGCGTTCGCGTTCTCAAGCTCATCGTCCGCGACGAGATGAGGAAGGACCACGCGCGTCCCGACCGACGTCGCTGGCATGAGCGCCCCCGCAAGGACGGCCAGGACATAGATCATCCACAGATGGAGGACGCCCATCCAGTGTAGAGCAGGTAGAGCCCCGATAATGAGGGCACGACAGGCGTTATCGACGCCGATGATCAGGCGCGGTTGATACCGATCCAGTAGGTTCCCGAGAACTGAACTCGTCAAAATCCCTGGAAGGCCAAAGCAGAGCAGCACCGCGCCCACGGCCACACCGGAACCGGTCAATTGGAGCACGAACCAGAGGAGAGCTATCGTGGTGAACTGGTCGCCCACAAGTGAGATGCTCCGGCCGAGCCAGAAGTGGCGGAAGGCGGGTAGACGTAGGGGTGACTGCGTCATCCGTGTGAGGCCGAGCACGACACCCCCTCAGAGCGTACGCGCATGTTCTGTGCGCCTGCTACTCGCTACTCATCATATCGGGATGCGCCAAAAAAGCAAGCAAATACTGCTTTTATTGGTGGAAGGAGCGCGCCCTCACATCGTCGTCAATGTCCTGCAGGAGGACACGGTGGTGGCGGCGCGTATCCTCCATGGCCTCCACGGCGCGCAACAGTGACCTTGAGCGCTAAGATCGTGTCTCGTTGGAGAGGATCAGGGCCGCCAAGCTCGTCGCCGTGCCGGGCGGCCTTGTCCAAGATCCCGTCGTCACGCCGGGTCCGCCACTCAGTCACTGAGTGGCGGACCCGGCGTGACGACGGGCCATCACGGCTCCTGGATTAGCCCGATCACGTTGCCTTCGGCATCATTCGCCGCTGCGATCAGCGTGCCGCCGCCCACGTCCTTGACCGGCTGCTGCTCCTTGCCACCCGCGTCGAGGATCAGTTGAAGGCTGGCCCGGATATCGTCGACATGCAGATAACTGATGGGGCCGGCCATGCCCTTACTATGACCATAGGGCGCGGGAGACAGGCCGATATCTTGGTCGGCGACCTTGAACCCGACATAGTAGGCCGTGTCCGTGTACGGCTCACCCCCCAGAAGCTTGCCAAACAGCTCTTTCGCCTGCGCGAGATCCTTGACGGGGTAGATGACGGTGCGAATGCCTGACGTCACGATGGGCTCCTCTCACTTGCTACACTCCATGTGTCACACCGGACGTGTTT
>JAABUV010000879.1_pt1 | contig 44999 bp, 34 predicted proteins | sample 5559971 | NCBI WGS metagenome assembly JAABUV01 (sample SAMN10711881, study PRJNA513362) | rock metagenome | isolation source: Antarctica rocks | place: Antarctica: Victoria Land, Knobhead nord | collected 2015-12-19 | reverse complement strand
ACCGGGCCCTGCTGGTCCTGGCCCAGGCGGGGGTGCCGTACCGGTGGATCGCCGCCCTCACCGCCGGGGACATCACACTGACCGACACAGTCGCCACCATCAACACGACGATCGGGTCGGTCACCCTCTATCCGGACGAGGATCCGGTGCTGTGCGGGCCGTGCGCCCTGGTTCGGTGGCTCCGCGCCCTGCACCTCGCGCTCACCTCACCCGCCACCCGCACCCTCGCCTGGGCGATCGACCGCGCCGCCGCGGTGGACGGGTCCTCGCCGCACCTGTGCCGAAGCCTCCGCCCTCTACCCACAGGCATCGCCGGGGTGCCGTTGCTACCGCCGATCGACCCCCGCGGCTACCTGTCGATCACCCCACGGCCGCTGACCCCGCACTCGGTGTCCCACCTGGCCCGCGGCAACACCACCGGCCCCGGCGCGGTCCACCGCGTCGACCCGCAAACCCCCCACGAAGCGCAGCCACCGCCGCCGCCCGCGACGCCGGTCGTTCCACCGCCAACGCCTTACACGGTTGGCGACTGGGAACAGGCCGTCGCACGGCGCCGCGCCGACCAGGCACACCTCCGCGGAGTCGACCGCACCCTGGACGAGACGGACCGGAAGGCCGCCGACCTCAACCGCAGAATCCTGGCGCTGCTCGCCGTCGGCGTCGACGACCCGTCGCCACCGGGCGAGTGCGCACGGCCCGCACAGCACCGGATCGGCCGCAGCGTCGATGACGTGGATTTCACCGGAGGTGTCGGTGACACCCGCGAGCCCGTCGACGATATGGAGTTGCCCGACCCGCATGACGGTCAGCTCTCGGTACGGAAGATCGGTCGATGCGGCCAGGGTGAGCAGGGCTTTGTCGCGGCGGCCGAACAGTCCGGCGGTCCAGCCCCGGGAAGGCAACAGCCGCAGCGCCGCCACCACCAGGTCTGTCACTTGTCTAGTTAAAGTCGGCGGTACGAGCGCCAAACGCATGGCCCAGCTACTCAAACACGCACACCCGGTCACCCCGACCAGCAGGCACGTATGCCAGGCGCCCACGTCGATCCGGGCGAAAACCCAGCCGGTCCCGCTGTTCCCGCCGATCAACCAGTGGGGACACCTCCCACTCCCGATCCACCCGCTCAGCCGGCACGCCATCTCCATCCTCGCCCGCCAGGTCCAGACCGGACTTCCCGCGCATCGCGACCTGAACGTCGACGAAGCCGTCGACAACCTGAACCCAGCCGAAACCGAAGCGGGGGAGCCCGCACCCCCACGGCCGGCCTACAACTGGGCCGCCGCGAACCAGAAAAAGAAGGACGCCATCGCCCAACTCGCCTCCCTCTCAACCACGATGGACGACATCGACACCAGGATCAACGCACTCATCGACCGGACACGAAACCTCGAACTCGACTAACCCCGGACCGGCGCCGTACGACCGCACCTCACCGGACAACTCACCGGCGGGTCAAACGGGAATGACCTGGTCAGTGAGCTGAGCGGCCCTTCGGCGGGACCATTGCACCCGTCGAGGGTGAGAAGTTGCCAGAACCACGTACGGTGCAACTTCACCGAAGGGTTCGTCGCAATGGTGTTCTGCCCATCTTGCTGACGGGGACAAAGGAGATCCATCATGCTTTTGCCCGTTAGAGTAGCGCTTTCACGAACGTGTGACCTTCGTTGCGCAATCGTGCATTAGGCCGCTAGTGTAAAGCACTGAGGACCCGAGGACGCATGCGGGTGATGGATCTGACAGGTTGGGTGGCGGCCCTCAACCACACCGGACCGTGCTGTGTGCGCGGAATGTCAATGGGAGAAGGTTCGACATGGGTCGCAGCGCAGCGCGGATGAGTTCCATCCGGTGGGGCGCAGGTGCGCAACTCTGACGGTTGCGGGCATCTTGGCCCTCGTGCCGGTGACCACTGCGGTGGGCCTGGGGTCGGTGTCGGTGTCCAGGGGAGGTGGGTCGGCCCGATCTGGTCTGCGCTAACAGCAGTAGACACGACATCCCAGCCTCCGTGATCACATATGCAAGAAGGGGAGGTAGAACGCATGGCCGTACCTAGTTCGAATGGATATTTTGAGGCATATCCGAGAACGGACGCCACGACCATCGAGATCTACCGTTCCCAGCAAGACTTTCACGAGGCCCATCGCGGCAGAATCACCATCCATGCCACCGACGCCGACCCCGACCACCAGGGACAGTTGGGAAACCGAGCGTGGCAGGTCGTCCTGGTCGTCGGCGCGCTCGCCGTGGCGGGCTATTTCCTCACCCCTCACGGTTTGGCCCAGGATGTCGTGTATTCCGGTGTCGGGTTCGTCTCCACGTTGTGCCTGTTGTGGGCTGTTCGGCTGCATCGTCCCGGGCAGCGGTCGGGTTGGTACCTGCTCGCGATCGCGAATGCTTTCTTCGTCGCCGGGGACGCCGTTCTTGACTTCTACGATGTGGTGCTGCACGCGGCGGCGCCGTTTCCCTCGGTCGCCGACGCGCTCTACCTGGCTGGCTATCCGTTTCTGTTCGCGGGTGTCTTTCAGGTCCGGGGGTTACGCAGGGCGCCTGGACCACGCGAATCTAAGGCGGACGCGGCGATGGTGTGCGTCGGGGCGCTGGCGCTGTCTGGCAGTTCCTGATGGGTTCCTACGTCCACGACGCCAGCCTGAGTGGGTTCGGCAAGTTTGTGACGATGGCCTACCCGGTGATGGATCTGGGGGTGCTGTTCATCATCGTCCGATCGATGCTCAGCGGCGCGACTCGCCGTACCTCGGACACGCTTCTTAGCGCGGCGGTGGTGCTGATGCTGGCCGCGGACTTCATCTATGACCTGCTGGTGCTGCATTCGAACTACAACGCAGGCAACCCGGTCGATGCGCTGTTCCTGGCGAATTATGTGGTGCTTGCTGCGGCGGCGCTGCACCCGAGCATGGCCACCGCGATGGCGTCTTCGGGAGCGCGACCGGCCCCACGCTTGTGGTGGGCATTGGTGGCCGGGGCTGGGTTCGCCTCTCCCGTGGTCCTGCTGGTCGGTGGACTCTTCGGTGTGCAAGTAGACGTCGGGGTATTGGCAGCCACCTCGATTGTCCTGTTCGCCTTGGCGGCCGTGCGGACGAGTTGGCTGTTCGGGCGACTACGCCTACAGACGGTCGAGCTGAGAGACCGCAGCGAGGACCTCCACTACGCCCTGGACACTCAGCACGCTCTGGAACGCGACCTGCGCCATCAAGCTTTCCACGACAGCCTCACCGGCTTAGCCAACCGTGCCCTGTTGCACGACCGGGTCGAGCACGCACTCGCGGCCTCCCCGCGGCTGGGTGGCACGGTGGCCGTGTGCTTCTGCGACTTGGACGGGTTCAAAGCGGTCAACGACAGCCTCGGCCACCGCGTCGGTGACGAACTGCTGGTCCTGGTCAGCAAACGGCTCTCCTCGGTCGTGCGCCCTGGCGATACCGTTGCGCGACTGGGCGGGGACGAGTTCGCGATCCTGATCGACAACATCACCGACCTCGATGCTGTGACCGTACTGGCCCAGCGCATTGTGTCCGTGCTGCGCCAACCTGCCGAGATCGAGGGGCAGCAGATCCGGCTGTCCGCCAGCGTCGGGATCGCCTTCGCCGGCACCGGCACGACGCCGGAGACGCTGCTAAGCGAGGCTGATGCTGCGATGTATGAATCCAAAGCGTTCGGTAAGGACCGCTACACCGTGTTCGAAAGCGTCATGCGCTCACGCATCGTGGACCGGATGAACCTGATGAGCGGCTTCGACAGCGCCCTGAAGCGGGCCGAATTCTTTCTGCAGTATCAGCCACAACTCTGTCTGGCCGACAGCAGTCTAGAAGGATTCGAGGCCCTTGTCCGCTGGCAGCACCCCGACCTGGGCCTGATCAGCCCGGACCGGTTCATCCCGCTGGCAGAAGAGACCGGATTCATCATCCCGCTCGGCCGTTGGATCCTCGAACGCGCCTGCCTGGAAGCAGCTGACTGGGCGACACCGACCAGTGCACCGATCAGCGTGTCGGTCAACCTGTCCGCCCACCAGTTGCAGCACCCGGGACTGTTCCAGGACGTGCAGAACGCCTTGGCCTTCAGCGGGCTACCGCCCGAACGCCTCGTCCTGGAGATCACCGAGAGCGTCCTGATGACCCACCCGGAGCAGATCACGCTCGTCCTTCGTCAGTTCAAAGACCTCGGGATCCGCATCGCGATCGATGACTTCGGGACCGGCTACTCCTCCTTGAGCTATCTGCGGCAGTTCCCGATCGACATCCTCAAGATCGACAAATCCCTCATCGACCCCCTGCAAGACCCCACCAACGAAGGCACCGCCTTCATCGACACCATCCTGCAGCTGGCCCGAGTCCTGCACCTGCGTGCAACAGCCGAAGGCATCGAACACCCCACCCAACGCGACACCCTGACAGCACTCGCGTGCGACAGCGCGCAGGGATACCTCATGTCACGACCACTCGACCCCGAAGCAGCACGCGCCTACATCTCCAACGCTCGCATCGCAGAGCCGTCACTCCCTACGCCACGGCCATCTCGATGAGCGGACTCACCCCGTCCTTCACCCTCACCGGCCCGCCCAACAGCACCGTCACCCAAAACGGTGCGGTCACCATGACCGTCACCAGCAACAGCGGCTACTCCGTCACCGTCCAGGCAAGAACAGGATCGCTGACCGGCGCAACCCCGGGCAACACCGCCACCATCCCCATCGGGTCGCTGCAGGCACGCGAGAGCGGATCGACACCGTTCCAGGCGCTCTCGGCAACCTCCCCGCTGGTGGTCCATCAACAGACCGGCCCGTCCGGCTCGGGAGGCGACCCGCTCAGCAACGACTACCAGGTGCAGATACCGGCCCTGCCATCCGACACCTACTCCGTGACACTCGACTACATCGCCGCCGCCCAATAGTCCAACCCGAAGTGCTGTTTCACGACGTGGCAAAGAAGGCTTTCAATGTCCAGAAAAACAAGGTTCGGTTACCTCACCGCGGCGTCAGCTGTTCGTTCAACGCAGCGACAACGGTGACCACGGTGACCAATCTGCCGGCGCCGACCTCGGCGGCTACCGAGGCGACCCACACCGGCGCACCCACCGCTACTTCGGCCGGTGCGGCGAACGCGCCACAACCGCGCAACTCGGTGGAACAACGGGCGGACCTCCACGACGATGAGCTAGTTCGTGACGTGCCGGCGGTGAACCGCCGGATCACCGACGTCCCAGCCCAAGGGACCCGCCGGGTTCGGTCGGTTCCCGGGATCAACACCGGTACGGCCCGGTCCTTGACGCGGCCCGAGCGGCGCCCCGAGGATGAGCCGATGCTCAGCGACATCCCCGTGGACCGCGAGCGCGATTCCGCCGTGGCCGTCGCCGGTCCAGCAATTGCCCGCGCAACCCCTGAAGGTGAGACGACCGCAGGCCGCGGAACTTTCACCTCGCCCGAAGGCGCCGAGGCGAGGTCCCAACGGATGCAGCGCCAATTCCAAGACCGCGCCGAGAACGGGGAGCCGCACTCTTTCGCTGCCTTCGGATATCGCCGAGCAGTTGAACGGGACGAGAACGGGAACCGGACCGGCGCCCACGACGAGCTCGACCCGGAGCAAGCCGAGGTGATCCGCCAGGCGGCGCGGCTGCTGCTGGCCGGACGGAGCCTGCGCAGCACGGCCGCCCACCTCAACGACATCGGCGCTCCCACCCCACGCGGCAAACCATGGCAATCCGCCACCCTGCGACAGGTTCTGCTCCGCGAGCGCAACGCCGGACGCCGGGTCCATCGTGCCCAGGTCATCGGCGACGGCCGCTGGGCACCGATCTACAGCGCCGACACCCACGACCGGGTGCTGGCCCTTTTGACCGATACTTCCCGCAACACCACCACCGGCAACGTCCCTCGGCACCTGCTCACCGGAATCGCCCAGTGCGGCCGATGCGGTGAACCACTGGTCGCCAGGCAGGGACGAGTTACCGGCAACGGCCGGCGGCAGGCATCGGCGTACGCCTGCGCCAAGTGCTTGAAAGTGAGACGAAAAGAAGCTGCCGTCGACGAGCAGGTCGAGAACTACCTCACCAACTGGCTGCAACGACCCGACATACTCGCCGCCATCGGCCAAGACCGGCAGCAGCACCCGCCCGGGCCAACCGAATCCAGCACCGCCACCCCCGCCGCAAACGCCGAGTTCGAAGTCGGGTCGGCGCCGAAATACCCCGCCTGGCTGCTGCTACCCGACCTGGCCGATCTGATCGGGCCGCACGCACCGCAGAACTGGTCCGCAGCGCCGCTGGAAACCAAACGTGCACTCATCAAAGCCGTGTGCTCAGTGACCGTCATGCCCACCAGACCCGGTCCGCACTTCGATCCCGACTCGGTAGTGATCCGGCCGCGGTAAGAGCAGCTGAGGTTCGGGGTTGTGCGGGGAGTTGGACGCCCGTGGCCGTCAGGTTCGTGACTGGTCTTTCCGGACAAGCTGAAACTCGTCGGCCGCGACGCGGCGGTGACCATGCCGTTTGTTCACTGACCGGATTGACCCCAGGGTGTTAAAGAATCGTGGCCTTCAGAAAACACGCATCATCGTCGAAGAACCGGGCAATGTCCGGGCCAGTGAGTCTGCACAGTCCGTCGAGGAGCGGGTTTAAAGGTTCTTCTTTAAGCATTGCAATTATTGGGAGTGCTGAGTCCGTGAGGAAGCCGTCAGTGAACAATAGGATGGAGTCGATATCTTCGGTGGGAGCCGCTACATTGACGATGTGGTCCGCCATTACCGGATTGATGGAGAAGATCCAGTAGCCGTCGTCGGTGTTCATCAGTTCACGGACACGTTGCTTCGACACGCTGCCAGCACCCCATGAAGCATCTGCTTCAGCGTTCAGGAGCCGGACGCGTTCATCTCGAATTTCCACTGTGCTTCCGTTCCGCATCTTGATGAAGGCCGTGCAGTCCCCGCACACCGCGACCTCGGTGCACCCGTTGTTCTCTCGCGCCATCGCCACGGCGCAGCTGACCTGTACGGCGGGAACGGTAATCGACTGCGCGACCATTGCAATTGCCGCTCGCCAGACCTGCTGTATGGATAGTCGGTCATCCTGACTGTATTCACATAAGAGCGTCAGCGCTGACTGCGCGAAATCACCGGCATCGGGCCATGAAGGGTGCAAAGGAGTAGCCCCGTCTGCCACCGCTAGAAAGTCTGGGCTGCGCATGACACGGTCGTGGCCTTTCCCAGGAGCTGAGTATCGCTTGGCCGCCGTTCGTATCTGGGTGGACCCGAATTTGGCCTGTTGTGTCGGAAAGTGCTCGAGCGTTGCCATCGAACATCCTTGCGGCTAGATTGGTTCTGCTGCTATTCCCGTGGTGCCGTTCCAGTAGGTGATTTTGATGATACTGCGCCTTGAGAATTTCCGGTTCACGAACGTCGGTCAGTACAGAAACTGGGCACCAGACGGCCCTAGACTGGCCGATCTGGACACGTAGCGGCAAGTGATCCCATCTTCAATCCGCATCTTCCGCACCGGGTCGGCTCTTGCTCTGCAAAACAGGATTCGGCCCTGCCGCTGTACTCTTGGCGGGTGTCGTTCACCGTCCTGATCGTGTGTACTGGGAACATTTGTCGTTCTCCGATGGCGGAGCGGTTGCTCATCGCCAGGTTGGGCGCTGGGTCCCCGGTGACTGTGGTCAGCGCTGGGACCATGGCCTTGGTCGGCCACCCGTTGGACGCGTCTTGCGCCGTGGTGCTCAGCGAATATGGCGCGGATCCAGATGAGCACTTCGGTCGCCGCCTCACTCCCGCGCTGATTGCAGCCGCCGATGTGATCCTAACAGCCCAGCTGTTGCACCGTTCCTTTGTGCTGCAGAGCGCACCACTGGCGTTTCGGCACACTTTTACGTTGCGTGAATTCGTCCGGCTCAGTGCCGGTTTAGGGGAAGTCGATGTCGAGCGGTCGACGGTGGAAGCGCTACGGGATCGGGTCGCCCAGGTTGCGGCTCAGCGAGGTATCACTGGATCGGCTACCTCGGCCGAGGACGAGATCGCTGACCCGTTCGGCGCGTCGCTGGAGGTGATGCGATCCTGCGCAGCTCAGATCGCTGAAGCGGTCGATGCTCTGATCGTTACGTTGGGACTTCCGTGCGAGCATCCTGTGGAAGCTCAGCGAAATCGTCAAGGTCGATCCGAAACCGCCGCCGAAATGTTTGCTGTGGATGGGTCTGGGGCCGGTTCATCAGCCGCGGCGCGGCGGTGGCTGGGTTGGTTTCGTTCGGGAACCGGCACATGAGCTGATCTGCGGTTCACCTCGACGCCGTAGGCGGACCCATATCTGTCGTAACGACCGCTACCCCGGGAGATCATATTCAGAACGACGCCGACTGGACTGACCCCGACTTGATTGAGTGTTTGGAGCGCATGTTTTGCATCATCGCGTGTTGACTTGCCGGCTCGCTGAACGATCAGCGTCGCGTCGGCCAGCGCAGCCACTTGAACGCCGTCGGCGACCGGCAGCAGTGGTGCGGTGTCGATGATTGTGTAGTCGGCCTGCTTCGCCAGGTCGGCAATGATCGTGCGGGCGTGCTCGCTGAGCAGCAGCTCACTGGGGTTCGGCGGGATCGGGCCAGCCACCAGTACGGTCAGGTTGTCACCGGCGGGTTGCAGGATTTCCTGCAACGGTGCCTTGCCGATGAGAGCGGTCGTGAAGCCGACGTCTGCGACCAGGCCCAAGGATTGAGCCAGCGTCGGTCGGCGTAGGTCGGCTTCCACCAGGCAGACTCTGAAGCCGCTTTCTGCGAGTACGGCGGCAAGGTTGAGTGCCGTGGTAGTCTTCCCTTCACCGCTGATCGGGCTGGTCACCGCAATGACACGCCGAGTTTGGTCTACCTCCACGAACTGCAGGTTGGTACGTAACTGTCGGTAGGCCTCACAGCGGGCATTGTGGGAATCATCCCCGAATGCGTTGGGTGACATCACTGAGCGTTTATCGAAAGGCACCTGAGCCAGCACCGGAATGCCCAGGGGTTCGAAGTCCGCTGCGGTCTTCATCGTGTTGTCCAGAAGGTTGCGCACGATGACAAAGCCGACACCGAGCAGCAGACCGAGCGTGACGCCCAGTCCGATATCGGTGACTTTGTTGGGCTTGATCGGCGTAAGGGGTGCAACAGCGGGATGGATGACGGTCAGGGTGACGACCGGCCTGCGATCTGCTCCGTTCTGCTCAGTCTTTTGCACGACGTCGTCGAACTTGAGCGCGACCAGGTTGGCCAGCGTCGCCGCTTGTTGCGGGTTGTGGTCGGTGAGGTGAATGTTGATCAGCACCGTACTGGCGGGAGCGTCCGCCGTGATCTTGGCAGAGAGCTGCTCCTGGGACAGCGAAAGATGTAACTGTTGAATGACCGCGGCGGTGACCGCTGGGCTGGTTGCGATGCTGGTGTAGGACTGCACCCGGTCCTGGCTGAAGCTGTTCCCGGCCACCAGGTCCGCTGCGCTGGCGGTGGTGGCCGTGGCCACGAAGACTTGCACGTTCGCCTGGTAGACAGTCTCTGTCGCCAGGGTCAGACCGACACCGAGCGCAGCGCCCAGGACCACGAACGCCACGACGAACAGCCAGCCTTTGCGTACGACGCGAAGAAAATCAAGCAACTCCAATGTCTGCGGCCTCTCACTTGGGAACGTTGACGTCGACACTAGTTGCTCATCCCTGCCTGCCGCAGATCCCTCGCAACCGCATACCTTGCAAATTTTCCGCGATGCACGCTCTGCTGGGTGCGTTCGCGTAGCGGAGCATCCGGATATGGTCGACTCGTAGGGAAGCTGCTTCTGCTTCTGGTTATGATAAGTTGCCAGCTCGCCGAGCGCGGGTGAGGTCGCCGGGACCGAAAATTTCTCTCGAGCAGAACGGGGGACGCCCAGTTGGCGCAGGTTGTTGCGGCAAGTGTTTATCCGATGCGGGCGGCCGGAACTAGGTTGCGTATCGCGCCGGTCCTCAAAGCACTGGCCGACGACGCCGTTTCTACCCTTCTGTGCAGCTTCGTCGATGACGACGATCTGGGCCTGTGGTTGCAGGGAGGCCTGGGACGGATAAGGCCCGCCGCCCGCGGGCTGGGGCACGCCGGTCGCACTGTTAGGGCAACGTTGGACTGCGACGTGCTGCTGCTGCAGCGCGAGGCACTGCCGTTGAACAATCTTTCGCTGGAAAGAATCGTGGCGCGCCGGGGGCGCCCCATCATCTGGGATGTCGACGACGCGGTTTGGACGCGCGCGCCCGGTCGTGCGCTGATCACAGGCAGTCACGAAAAGTACGCCTGGCTGGCGCGTCATGCGCAGGAAGTCTGGGCTGGTAGTGAGCATGCAGCCGACTGGGCGGCAAGACACGGCGCCCGGAACGTCCACCGGGTTCCAACCACGGTAGCTGTTCCGGCCGTGCCGCCGCCGGTACTGGGTCGCGAACCGGATTTGTTGGTGTGGGTTGGCACGCCCTCTACCGGGCCCTTTGTAGAGGCGTGGCTGCACGAGTTGTCTGATTCTCTCGCTGGATGGCGGGTGCTGGTGGTCGGAGCGGCCATTACCGCCCCGGTCGGCGTGGATGTCACGCAGGTGCCTTGGAGCCCGGCGGCGGAAGCGGATGCTCTCACTCTGGCCTCGGTGGGCATCTATCCGTTGGACTTGACCCACCCGGCGGTCATGGGCAAATCCGCGCTGAAGTCGGTGCTTTTCATGGCCCACGCCATCCCACTGATCGCAACCGCCACGCAGAGCAACCGCAACGTGATGACGGCTGGGCGGGAGGGGTTTTTCGCAAACAGCAAAGCCGAATGGCGCGTCGCGCTGGATGCGCTCCGTGATCCGGCGTTGCGCCGTTCCATGGGTGCTGACGGCTACCGCCACGCTGCCGCGAGTTTCGACACGAATGTCTGGGCGCCGCAGCTCGCTCGGCGGATTAGCCGTCTGCTGCCATGACACGCACCCTCACAAACCGAGGTTCATCCGATTCGGCGCGTCCTGGCTGCCAAGGCGCCGGACGGCTGCGTCACTGTCCGGCGGCCGGCGGCCGGCGGTACTCTCGCGTTCGATACGCCGTACACCCTTTCTGGCCAGTACGGCCATACAGCCGTAAGCGCCGATGCTGGCCAGGGCAGCGCCGACACCTTGGTAGGCAGGGATCAATCCAACTGACAAGATGATTAGGGTCAGTACTCCCCATGCGGTCACTTTGGCTCCGATGTCGAGCCGTCCCGCTCCGTTGCACGCGGCAAGGTCAATTTGTTGACTGGCGAACAGGGGCGAGCCGACGCACAGAATCCACAGTATCGGTGACGCACCTTGGTAGCTGCTGCCCAGCAGCAGATGTATCAGCGTGGATCCGCTGCCGGCGAGCACGAGGGACGACAGACAGGTCATGGCCAGGATGGCGCGGCGCCATCTGCGCAGCGGTTCCAGCGAGTTCGTCATGGCGACCTGCCGAACCACGATGACCGAGAGAGAGGCAGGAAGGATCCAGGCCCCGTCCGCGATTGTTGCGCCTGCGGCGTAGATGCCGACGTCTCGAGGCTGGCTGAAGATGCCTAGGATGAGTCGGTCGCCTTTTTGGATGAACAATTGTCCGACCGCCAGAATGAGGCCGGGAAGGCTGAACAGAACAACACGGTAGGTGATCTTGAGCGCACCGACCGAACTCGAGGGCCGTGCCTCACCTGTTCGGGGTGTGTCCCGGCCGCTCAAGTTGCATATCAGGAGTTGGATCAGGAATCCGGTCACGCCGCAACCCAGCAACGACGTGACCGTCACCTCGTTCACCAGATACAGAACCACTCCGAGCGAAATCTGTACCGTCGCTGCGGCGACGTCGCTCAAGGTCGCCAGCACGTGTTTGCCGACGCCGTGCACACCCTCCCTGGCTAGGGACGCCGCCGCCATCAAGGCGCAATAAACGCCGAACATCGCAAATGCCGCACGGCTGTTGACTCCCGTCAGTAAATGCCATACCGGCATCCAAACGATGACGATGATCGACACTTGCGCGGCGGTGAGCACTGCGATGACGCGCCGGTAGTGACTGAACATGAACCTCGAAGTGGGCGTGGACAGCAGGACGCGGCCTCCCGTGTAGACCCCCATCGATCCGACAAGCATCGAGAAGGATGCGATGGCGGAGGCGATGGTGAACACGCCACGTTCTGATGGCCCGAGCCAACGCGCCGAAACCACGGCGAAGCCCGACTGAGTCCCGGCGAGCAGCCCGGTCAGTAGGACGATCCGTATCGCGGGGTGCCGCGCTCGTTCCTTCAGGCGAAGGCTTGTCACCGATCAGACCAACTCCCGCTGTCGAGCCCCCATCAGGGCGGTCATGGACCATAAAAGCCGGGCGAAACGGCGGCCTGCCGGGGCCCATGCCGACCGGCACCCCCGTTCACAGGCATGTGCTTATCGCGGTGCGCGGCACCAACTGTTTGAATAGTAGTTCCGTATTTTCCCGGGGAGGGAGAACCCGTTCACGCGCCTGCTCGCGTGTCGGGCGCCGCGCGCTGACGGGCGTGGCACAATACCGCCTATGTCGCTGCCTGCCAGACTTGTCGTCGTCGGTCAAGGCTATGTGGGGCTGCCATTGTCTGTGCGGGCCGTCGATATGGGCTACCACGTCATCGGTGTCGACGTGAACAAGGACCGGGTCGCGCAATTGAAGGCCGGGAAGTCCTACGTCGAAGATGTATCGGCGGAGCGGGTCTGTTCGCTTCTTGCCTCCGGGCGTTTCCTGCCGACCGCCGCCTACCGGGACTGCACTGATTTTGATGTTGCGGTGATCACCGTGCCTACGCCGCTGCGGGAGGGCCTCCCGGATCTCGCCTTCATCGAGGAATCCGGTCGGGCGTTGGGGCCCTACGTTCGTGCGGGATGCACCGTGGTGCTCGAGTCCACCACCTATCCGGGGACGACCGAGGAGTTGCTGGCACCGATTCTGGAGGCCGCGTCGGGACTCCGGGCGGGCCGCGACTTCCACCTCGGGTACTCGCCTGAACGGATCGACCCGGGGAACACCACCTTCGGTCTCGCGAACACACCCAAGGTGGTCTCCGGTGTGACCGACGCGTCGTGCCGGGCGGTCCAGGACTTCTACGACACGTTGATCGACCGGACGGTTCCGGTGTCCTCGTGCAAGGTGGCGGAGCTGACGAAACTGCTGGAGAACACTTTCCGGCACGTCAACATCGCCTTGGTGAACGAGCTCGCGATGTTTGCGCATGACCTTGGTATCGACGTGTGGGAAACGGTGAACGCCTCCTCGACGAAACCGTTCGGCTTCATGCGCTTCACCCCCGGGCCCGGGGTGGGGGGCCATTGCCTGCCCATCGACCCTTCGTACTTGTCCTGGGATGTCAAGCGCAGGTTGGGTACCACGTTCCGGTTCGTCGAACTCGCCAACGATGTCAATGACCACATGCCCATGTACGTGGTGCGCCGCATCACCGCGAGTCTGAACTCGGACCGGAAGGCGGTGAATGGCAGCAAGATCTTGTTGCTGGGTTTGGCCTATAAGAAGAACACCAGCGATGCTCGCGAATCCCCGGCGGTGAAGATCGCTGAGACACTGATGGCCTTGGGTGCGGACGTCCGGGCCGTTGACCCGCACGTGTTGCACACCGCCGCTCCGAACATCCCACGCGCTTTGCTGACCAGGGAAGAAGTAGCGGCCGCCGACCTTGTCGTCGTCTTGACCGATCACGATTCGTTCGACTACGGGCTGCTTCTGGGTGCAGCCGCTGTCCTGGATACGCGCTGCGTCGTACCGGCCGAGTGTGAGCTGCTGTAAACGGCCTTGGGTGTTACGCCCCAATTGGAAAGCGCTCGATGTCAAATTCTTGCTCCCACAGTCCGAGCATGGCTAGGCGAAAGAACAGGCTCGGTGAGCGCTCGGCGCGGCGAGCCAGTTCACTTGTGGCGGCGGCGCCGAATGCTCGGACCAGTACCGCTGTCGGGCGGTGCACAGCAAATCGGAAGTGCCGGTCCAACCCGGCCGCGCGGAGCGCCCAGATGTCAACAGCGAGACCTTTCTTCCGGTCCGGCAGCCGCACCTGCGGAAGTATTTCGTGGAGCAAATTGCGCAGCGGAAGCTTGAGGGTGCCGTCGGGTCGCGGTTGCGGCGCGGCGGCGGCCACCACCTTGTCCAGATACGGCAGTCGGCCTTCCAGGCTGCTGGCCATGGTGGAGCGGTCCGTTTTTTCCAGGTACACGTTCGGTAGCCACCGTTCCCGGTCGTAACGGCGCGCCGCGTCCAGATGGCTGCTGTCGCCGGCCAGTAATCGCCAGTCCGCCTGCGCAGCCTGCAGATAATTCCGAGTCGCCTGGGGCGCGATGCGTTGCAGTAACGGCAGGTCCGAGTCCAGCAGGGCAGCATGCGCGCGGAACCCACCACCCCACAGGGCTGCCTCGAGCGCCCGCGCCCACGGCGCGCCGCCCCGTCTTCGACCCCAGGAGTTGGCGACCAGGCCAGTGGGGGCCTCGCGGCGACGAAGATGCTCGGAGACGCGGTAGCGGCTATAGCCGCCGAACAGTTCGTCGGCACCCTCGCCGCACAACACCACTTTCAGGCTCTGCGCGGCGCTCGCCGCGAGCACCGTCAACGGAAGGCACGCAGCATCGCCGAAAGGTTCGCCGTGCTGACGCATAAAGGTCGCAGCAGCGTCGGTCATGGATTGTGCGGTCGCCGGGATGGTCTGGTGCGTGCTGTTCATCAGCTTCGCGTTCCACTGCGCGAGCGCACTTTCATCGCGCGAGGGCGACTCGGGGAAGCTTACGGTGAATGTTTTGATGGGTCCGACCTCACGGGTCGCCACCGCTGATAGCAGCGTGCTGTCGATGCCGCCGCTGAGGAAGGCACCGACTTCCACATCGGCGATCAGGTGAGCGCGGACGCTGTCGGCGAGCGCCTCGTTTACTGGTAGTCCAGGGGCTGGCAAGAATTGCACCGGCCGGCTGCCGTGCTCAATCTGTCCGTCCGCCTGCACCTGCCAGTGGTACAGGGTGCCCGGCATCAGCTTGTTGACTTGCTGGTAAACGGTACGCACCGGGCCGGTGTGCCCGGAGGCCAGGAACTCAACGAGACCGACCGGATCAATGGTGAGAGGATTGCCGGCCACCAGCAGCGCAGGTAAGCAGCTCGCGAGGGTGGGAAGCCCAGCATCATCGGAGTGCAGATATAGAGGTTTTATTCCCATGGGGTCACGCACCGCGACCAGTTGCCGGGTGTCCTGGTTCCAGTACGCGAACGCGTACATTCCTCTGAGTTGCGCGATCACTTCGCCGGCGTCCAACCGGGTCAGCATCTCCAACAGCACTTGGGTATCGGACACGGCGTTGGATATGCCGTGCGCGCGGCCAAGCTCACGAAAGTTGTAGATTTCACCATTGAAAACCAGAATTTGGCGTCCATTGTTAGACTTCGCCGGCTGTACCCCTTCTGGGCCTAAACCCAGGATTGATAACCGCGTATGCACGAAGGTCGCACCGTCGCCGGTGGCGACGCCGAATGCGTCGGGTCCCCGCTCGTGCAGCGCAACAGCGATCGGATCGGTGCGGTCGTCCCAACCCGGTGCCAGGCTTGCCAACAGTCCGCACATACCAGCTCATTTCTACTCAGGGTCGTGCAGCACTTCGCACCACCGTCGCCAGAACACTTGCATCACGGTATTGCGGACATACTCTACCGATGAAGCCGATGGCCGGTGGCGTCCGGTGCTGCAGTCGAGTCGAGGAAATCGGTCAGGGCGCGCCAGATGATTTTGTTGGTGTAATGCTGGGCCACGAAACGTCGCCCGGCCTCTCCCATCGCTTGTGCCTCGTCCCGGTGGCTGGCGAGGTGCGCCATTGCCGCCGCGAGATCGGAAGCCGATCGGGGCTCAACGAGTAGACCGGTCTGATTGGCGATGATCGAATCCACCGCTCCCGTCGCCGAGGTGGTGATGACGGGCCGGCCGGCTGCTGCTGCTTCCAAGGGCACATTGGGGAATCCCTCTCGATACGTTGGGAGTACCAGGCAGTCAATAGCGTGGTAGACGGGCACCGCATCTTCCAGCCACCCGGTGAATCGCACATTGGTGAGCGTTTTTAGCTTGTCTCGGAGGGGCGACGGTAATCCCATAAGCTCCTCGGCGCCAGCGATCAACAACCAGACGTCCGGGTACCGGTGCTGCACCAGGGCAAACGCATCAACGAGTTCGCTGATGCCCTTGTCGGCGGTCAGTCGGCCGACGAACCCGAATACGAAGCCGTGTTCGGGGATTTTGAACGCGGTGCGCAGGTTCGCACCACGCGCCCGAGCGGGGCGCGTCGGGGCCAGCGCGTCGAGGTCAACCCCGTTGCTCGCGCCGCGACCCAGTACCACGCCCTGCCGCTTGCCCAACAGATGCAACTGTCGCGCCCTGTCCCGGAGGCTGGGGCTCACCACGATCACGTGATGGGCAGTGCGCAGGGTGATCCATTCGCACATCCACAGGATCGCCCGGCGCCAGCCGTGTTCGGTTTCCAACCGCAGGCCGCGCAGTAGACAGATGCGTGTGCGGGTGTTCACAGCCGCCGTGGCCAGGCCCACCAGCAGGGCGGCCTTCGGTGTCCCCACGTAGCTGATGTCCACCGGATCGGCTCGGAGCAGCCGAAACAAACGCCACAGGACGATCAGGTCCGCCTTGGGTGACAGTTCCCGTCTCATCGGGATGGCGCTGACGGCGATGCCTTCGCGCCGCCCTATCTGTTCCAATAGCGGTCCGGGTGAGGTCAGCAACACGACGTCGAAGCCGTGGCCCTGCAGGTGCGCCAGCTGGCCCCGCATGATCGTCCAGGCCGTCTCGGGGATGGTGGTGGCAACCAGTAGTCGCGGGCGGGCTGCGGTCACCGCTGGTGTAGCCCGGCGGCCTGGAACCAGGCGACGGTCGCTTTGAGACCGACCCCAAGATCCTGCGGAACAGCGGCCGGGAATAGCCCGAGCAGGCGAGCGTTGTCGGCTTGTGAGGCGCGGACATCCCCTGCCCGTCCGGGAACATGGGTGATATCGGCCTTCCGGTCCGCCACCTGCTCGAGCAACGCGATGAGTTCGCGCAACGACGTCCGGGTGCCAAAGGCCAGGTTCACCGCGTCGTCGCTGCAGATGCGGCGGTTCACCGCTTCCGCGACGATGTCCACAACGGTGTCCACTGAGGTGAAGTCGCGGCTCTGTTCGCCGTCGCCGTGAACTTGCAAGGGTCGGCCGGCCAGGAGGGCGTCCACGAACGCGGGAATGACCGCTGCGTAGGGATGACCCGCTGACTGCAGCGGGCCGTAGACGTTGAAAAAGCGGAACGCCAACGCCGGCATGCCGTAGACGTGTTGGAACGCCAGCACGTACGACTCGCTGGCCAGCTTGCTGACGGCATAGGGACTTTGCGGCCGGGTGCGCATAGCTTCTCGTTTTGGCAGTTCTTGATTCGCCCCGTACACCGATGACGACGATGAGTAGATCAGGTGCGCCCCCTGCTCACGCGCGGCGAGCAGCACGTTCATCGTGCCGTCGACATTGACGGCATGCGTCAGTCCGGGGTCCTCAATTGATCTGGGCACCGACCCCCGCGCGGCCAAGTGAACGATGGTGTCGACACCTTTGCACGCCGACGCGAGCGCATCCCGGTCAAGGATGTCAGCTTCCCGGAAGTCGAGCTGAAGGCCGATTATATTGGAACGGTAACCGCTACTGAGGTTGTCAAGTACCACTACGTCGTGGCCTTCGCCGATGAGCCGGCGACTTAAGTTCGTCCCGATGAACCCGGCTCCGCCGGTGACCAGTACGCGCATCTTCGTTCCTCCAGTAGATTCTTGTGCCGGCTCATTCACGACCCACGCTGTTGGGGTGCTACCTGCAGCTTCAGTGAGCCGGTACCCCCCGCACGACTGTGTTGTCGGCGACGTTGCGGACGACGCAGGCAGCTGCGCCCACCACCGCGCCGGCACCCAGGGTGATGCGTTGCAGCACCACAGACGCAGCGCCGATCAGCGCGCCTTCTCCGACTACACATTCTCCTGACACCGTGGCCGAAGGATTGACGGAGACGAACTGACCCAGGACGGTGTCGTGCCCGATGGTCGCGCTGGGGTTGAGGTGGACGTGCGCACCGAGTGTGACGTTGGTCGACACCTGGACACCTGAGCAGATGATTGTCCCCGGCCCGATTTGGCACAGGGAACCGATGACCGCAGAGGGATGCACGACCGTCGCGGCGACCCGCCCGGCCGCGGCGAATCGTTTCGCCAGGGCCCGCCGGGCGGCGGGAGCACCGACGGCGATCACGTACTGGGCTTCTTGATCGCCCTGTTCCAACCAGGCGTCGACTGGGCCCAGGTGGGCGGTTCCTCGGGCGGCAAGTCGACGCAGGTTCGCCGGGTCCGGGGCGTCGTCCAGTACGCCCAGCACCTCCAGCGAGCCGGTATGCACGGCGTTGACAGCGTCCAGAACATCGAGCGTTTCCCGGCCGAACCCGCCGGCCCCCACGACCACGACGGGGTGGCTCACTGGTCCTGCTGCCCGGAGCCGGATGATCCGTGAAATTCCGGCATGGTGGTATGGCCGCTGGCAGATATCCCATTGCGGGCCAACACTGACCAGATGGTGCGAAGCAAGATGGCGAAGTCGAGACCCATACTGCGGTTCTGGACGTACTGAAGATCGGCGGCGAACTTCTGCTCCCAGGTGAGTGCGTTGCGGCCGGAGACCTGCGCCAATCCGGTGATCCCGGGACGTACGTCGTGTCGGTGCGCCTGCGTCGGGGTGTACAGCGGCAGATACTGCATCAGCAACGGCCGCGGCCCGACCAGACTCATATCGCCGCGCAGCACGTTCCACAGCGTGGGGAGCTCGTCGAGGCTCAATCGACGTAGCCGCGCGCCGACCGGGGTTATCCGGTCGGCCTCACACACCCAACCCCTTTGTGGATCTAGGTGCCGCATCGTCCGGAATTTGATCAGCGTGAAGGCAGCGCCGTGAAGTCCGGGTCGCGGCTGAGAAAAAAGGACCGGCCGGCCCAGACTGCAGCGCACAAGGACAGCGACAGCCACCTGCAGGGGAGCGGTCACGATCAATACGCTCACGCTGATCGCGACGTCGGTCCACCGCTTCATCCGCTCGTACCGCCGCCCCGCGGCCGGGACCGCTGATCTCATTCGTGCCGCAAGAACATTTGAATCGCTTCGCAAACCGTGCTGAAGTCGGCATCGCTCATTCCCGAACCACTCGGTAGAGTGAGCCCGTGGTCAAACAGCCACTGCGCATTCCCGTTGACCAGGCGGTCGGCGTCAGCGAATACTGGTTGTAGGTGCATAGGTTTCCACAGCGGGCGGCTCTCGATCTCGCGGGTCAGCAAATATTGTGACAATTGCGCCGCTGTCCACCCAGCCGTCGCCTGAACCAGGATCGATGTCAGCCAACAATTGTCGGCCGAGTCTTCTCCGCCGAAGAGCGTCACACCCGGCACCCGTGCGAACAGCTGGCGGTAGGCCTCCCGGAATTGTCGCCGGCGCTCGATCATGAAGTCGAGTCTGCTCAGTTGCGCCCGCCCGAGAGCGGCAAGGACATTGCTGAGCCGATAATTGTAGCCGATCTCGGTGTGCTCATAATGCGTGACGGGTTGCCGGGCCTGTGTCGCCAGGTACCTCACTCGTTGAACTATCTGTTCATCATTGCTCAGTAGCATCCCGCCGCCGGAGGTCGTCATGATCTTGTTGCCGTTGAAAGAGATCACCGAGGCATCGCCGAACGAACCGGCTTGCTGCCCGTCATAGGTGGCGCCCATCGATTCCGCCGCGTCCACGAGCAACGGTACGGCCAGCTCCGCGGCCAGCTGTTGCAGTGCATTCATATCTGCGCACTTGCCCAGCAGATCCACCGGCACGATCGCCCCGACGCGGCGTCCTGCTACGCGTAGTGAGACCGCCGCCTGGCGCAGCAGCTCCACATCCACATTGCCGGTCTCGCGGTCGCAGTCGATGAAAAATGGTATCGCCCCGGTGTAGGTGATCGCGTTTGCGGTTGCAGCGAACGTCATCGTCGAGGTCAGGACAACGTCGCCGGGACGCACTCCCAGGGCCAGTAAACCCAAATGCAGACCCGCCGTCGCAGAACTCAACCCAACCGCATACCCGACACCTACACGCTGGGCCATTTCAGATTCGAAAGCGTCGAGATCCGGCCCCGCCGGAGCGACCCAGCCTGAGGAGAGTGCCTCCTGAACGTATTTGCCCTCCAGTTCACCGACGTCCGGAGCAGAAAGGAAAATCCTGCCCATGCCCTAAGCCAACGCCCTGAGCGGGATCGCCGAATCGCAGGAGTGCCGAGCCATCACGGCCCGGGTCCAATCCTGGGCTTGGATAAGCTCAGGACGCATCGGCGGCACAGTCACATGCGACACCATCGGATGCAGCGGTCGATCATCGGTCTCTCCGACACCCAACAACTCCTCATGGAGCTTCTCGCCCTCCCGCAAACCGGTGAAGACCATGTCGACCTCTTTACCGGACATCGCGATCATCCGAGCGGCCACGTCCACAATTTTGACCGGCTCGCCCATGTCGAGCACCAACGCCTCCCCAGCACGGCCGATCGCACCGGCCTGTATGACCAGCTGACATGCCTGCGGAATGGTCATAAAAAACCGGGTCACCTCGGGATGCGTCACCGTGACCGGGCCGCCATTCTCGATCTGGGCAGCGAACGCGTGCAGGACCGACCCGCGGCTGCCCAACACATTGCCGAAGCGTACCGACAGGTATTTACCCGTACCGCGAAGGGCATACCAGGCGGTGAGGCGTTCCGCGAGCCGCTTCGAATGACCAAGCGCGCTGACCGGGTTCGCCGCCTTGTCGGTGGAGATGTTGACGAAATGTTCCACACCGTTGGCTGCCGCTGCATCGAGCACGTTGAGGGTGCCATAGACATTGCTCTTCAACGCCTCGTACGGATATCGCTCCAACAGCGTCAGGTGCTTGAGCGCCGCAGCGTGGAACACCACCTGCGGTCGGTGCTCGCGGAAGACCCGACCGAGCTCCTGAGCATCCCGAATGTCCACCAAGACGATCTCCGCCGACTCCAGCAGAGCATGGCCGTAGATGGACAGTTCAGTGGCGTGCAAACCCGACTCGTCGTGGTCGAGCATCACCAACTTCGATGGTCCGAACTTGTGGAGCTGACGACACAGCTCAGAACCGATGGAACCACCCGCGCCGGTCACCAACACGCGACGACCGGTGATGTACTGGGAAATGGATCGCAGATCGGTGTCCACGGGCCGCCGGCCGATCACGTCCTCCACGTTGACGTTGCGCAGTGTAGAAAGCTGAACCTGAGAAAGGCGCAGCGTGTCCGACAGGGTGGGGAGCACCATGCACACAACCCCCAATGCGCTGGCTACGTCTGATATCCGCCGGACCAGACATGCGTCTGCCTGGTTGATTGCCACCACAACTCGCGCTACCCCCAGTCGCTGCAGTACCTGGGACATGTCCCCGAAGTGACCGCGGACTGGAATGCCGTGCAGGTGCAGGTTCCGTTTGGCCGCATCATCGTCGAGAAACGCGACGGGTAGAAACGGCGAGGACGAGTCGCGGAGCATCCGCAGCGCAAGGGCAGAACCGACTGAACCGGCCCCAAGAATGACTACCCGTTCCGCATCGGGGCGGGGCAGGCAATGCCGCTCGATAATCACCCGTTTGAGGTAGCGGATACCCATCATCGCGGTGACCGCCAGCGCCCAGGCCAGCAGCGGCAGACTGCGCGGCACTCCCGCTGGCCGTAGCAGCAACAATATCGACTCGGCCGCCACCGAGGAAGAGGTCACCGAAACCACCAGCGCGCGGAGCTCGCCGAAACTCCCGACTTGATAGCGGCCACGGTAGAGAAAAAGGCCCGAGGCCACGCCCAGTTGCGCGGCGGCCATGAACATGGCCAGCACCCACACGACGTCCCAGCGGATGACGGTAAATTGGAAGTCGAACCGCCCGATGTACGCCGTAGCAACAGCTATCAACCAAGCAGCCACGTCGGTCATGACCGCCGAGATGTTCGCGGCGCGTGGTCTGACCCACGGAAGCGCCGCGCGGCTGGGGAACAAGTGGAATGCGGTCACTGACGTTGCCAGGACAGTTTCATAGTCGCTCCTGCAGAGGTTCAACGCACAAGATGGATCGGCCGAGCCGCACCGCGAAAGGTCCGAGGCCCACCTCGAACGTAGAGGATCGTCAGTCTCTCCGAGAATGCGCAATCGAAAACGTAAAGCTGTGCTGTCACTCTGCGTAATGAAAATCCAAGAGGCGGCGGCTCAAATAGCTCAATGTTCACCGTTTTGGGGTAGTGACCTTTGGGGCGGTAACCGCATCAATGACGTGTCGGACGATCCTAAGGCGCATGCAGCTATGCGGACGACCGTTCATCCGATACGATTCGGCCGACCACGATGCGAACCAGCGAACCGGGCGACTTTTCTTGTCTGCGGCAGCTGGCAGTGCAATAGCCCGCACCTGGCAGTGCAATCGCCCGGAGGAAAGCATGCACGCAATCAAACGGATGATTTACTCGACCGTTGCGGTGACGACAATGCTCGTCGCTACGGTTCTGTTCGCCAGCACCGCAAACGCCGCCCCATACACCAACGCGCCCACGCTGTCGGTCAGTACATCCAACCCGGCAGTAGGAGCCACCTTCACGGTGGCAGGCGCAGACTTCGTGGCCGGTACGACGGTCGACCTGACCTTACATACACAGACTTATGATCTCGGTACGGCAACCGTCGACGCCGGCGGCAGCTTCACTACCACCGTGACACTGCCCGCAGGAGTGAGCGGCACGCACACCCTCACCGCAACCGACCCAGCCGGCAACACCGTCCTCAACGCCTCCCTGACAATCGTTATCGGGGCCGACAACTCCGGCGGGGGTTCAAACGGCGCGGGAAGCGCCGGCAATGGCTCAAGCAACGGCAACGGCTCAGGCGCCGGCAACGGTGCACTTGCTGCAGGCGGCGGCAACGGAGGGCTGGCATATACCGGGGTGCCGGTCACCGGAATAGTTGTAGTGGGGCTCCTGCTCCTGCTGGCGGGATTCGTCACACTGCTGACCAGTCGGCGCCGCAAAACCAGTCTTCAGAAGCCGATCGCCTGAGCCCGGCTGACCCGACTACCAGACCCGGGGCGTGAAAGCACTTGACAGAACCCCGGAGTGACGCTGACCGCCCGGAACGGGCCCCAGTGGGCAGCGTCACCCCGAGTGGGGCCCGAAACCACGTCGGTGTCGCACCTACCGTCGGCGGAAAGCGCCCCCGATCATCTTTTCAGCAGCGTCGCCGCCGCCGGCGGATCGTGATCACATTGATGATCCTGGGTGGATGTGCCACCTTGGCGGTTGGTTGGATCATCGTCACCGGGCAGATGGCGCGCGGCGAGCTTGATACTGTTCGCAGCGAGATCCACCAACTGCGGACCGATATGGTCACCGGTCAGCTAGGCAACGCCCGCAAGGTGGCCATCGACATCGGTGCGCGCACGCGACGCGCCCACCAGCTCACCACTGGACCCGCCTGGACTGTCGCAGCGGCAATGCCCAGCGTCGGCGATCCATTGCAGACCATGCGAGGAATCACCGGCAGCGCCGACGTCCTGGGCAACGGAGTCCTACCCCAACTCGTCTACGCCGCTGCCCAACTGAATCCGATGCAGCTGCGCCTGCCCGACGGGAGTCTGGATCTCGCCCAGGTCGCGGGCCTCGCGCCCACCCTAAGGTCGGCAACAGCAGCCCTGAGCGGTGCGGCCGACCGAGTGCAACAGCTACCAGCGCACACATGGTTGGCCGCGGTCGACGGTGCCCGCACTGATTTGTTGTCACAGTTGAACTCACTGCAGCAGACCCTCCGCGCAGCAAATCTGACAGCCCGGATCGTACCGACAATGCTTGGCCGGGACGTCCCGCAAACCTATTTTGTGGCCTTCCAAAATGACGCCGAGTCACGCGGAACCGGAGGCCTGCCCGGAGCGTTCGCCATCGTCGCAGCCGACCACGGCAAGCTCAAATTCGACAGCTTCCACAGCGTCGGAGCGTTGGCCGGATCGCACGCTGACGTGAACTTTGGCCCTGACTACGATCACCTCTACCGCGGCGCAGGCACAACAACGCTGTACGGCAACGGAAACCTCAGCCCAAACTTCCCTTACGCCGCGCAGATTTGGGCGTCGATGTGGAAAATGCACAGCGGACAGCAAGTGGACGGCGTGATCGCAGTCGACCCAACTGCCCTGAGCTACCTGCTCACCGTCACCGGGCCCGCCGAACTCGCCGACAAAACAAAGGTGACCGCGGCGAACGTCGTCGCGCTGACGCAAAGCACCGTCTACGCCAAGTTCCCGGCGACGAAGGACACCAACGTCCGACATAGTTACCTACTCGACATCGCCCGGGCGGTCAGTACCCGACTGGTCGCGAAACCCGGAAGCACGGTCGCCCTCATCGCCGCCGCTGGGCGCGCCGCCGACGAACGCCGCCTCCTCATCTGGAGCGACCATCCCACGATCCAAACCGACCTAACGCAAACCGCCCTCGCCGGCGAAATTCCCAACACCCCGGCGCCCTACGTCGGACTGTCCATCGTCAACGACGGCGGCAACAAACTCGACTACTACCTCGGACGGACACTCAGCTGGAAACGGACAGGATGCGGTGCCTCCCGGCAGGTCACCGCAACGATCACGCTCACCAACAATGCACCACCGACCGGCCTGTCCGACTACGTCACCTACCGCACCGATCAGCGCTCCTACCCCGTGCAGCGTGGCGACAACCGCCTCGAAGTCGGCTACCTAGCCACAGCCGGTGCGCTGCTGACATCCATAACAATCGACAACAGACCAGGCACCGCCGCCATCGGAGCGGAACGGGGCCACCCCGTCTACACCATCGATCTCGAACTCCCCCGCGCAACAACACGCACGCTCGTGCTGCACCTCGTCGAGCCCCCCGCTGCAGGTCCACCCATCGTCCTGCGGCAACCGCTGATACGTCCTCTCTCCATCACGATCAACGACAACCACTGCAACTGAACACGGCGCTGATCGCCGCCAAGGGCCCGCCCCTACGCGAACATCTGCGAACAGTGCCAGAACTATGTCACCAGCACCGCAATCACCCCCGCACTCAAAGCCCAACTCGCCGACAAAAGTGACCTCGAACGAGACATCCAACCCGAGGCTGGTCACGAAGTCGCCCGCCACGCCCGCGTCATCGGCCGCTGAACCGCACCGGTATGTCCGGACACTCCTGTTGTCATGGCAAGCACTTCAAAGCCGTGACCCGGCCGAGCTGAGGAATCGGGCGGTGCAAATGGTGGCGGAGATCCCGATCCGAGCATGGGTCGAACTGGGCGGCGATCGAATCGGTGGCCGAGAAGCTGGGCATCGGAACAGCACAAACAGTACAAAGCTGGGTCCGCCGGGCCGAGGTCAACGCTGGCAAACCCGTTGCCGACCGGTTTGCGGGAGCTTTCGGCAGGCGGACGTGACCGGGTTTCTGCTGGTGGAGGTCCGCCGGCGGCGGACCTGGGCGGCCAAGTCGTTGGTCACCGCACTGCGGTCCCTGCTGGACGTTTCGCATGTCGCCGGGCATGTGCCGGCGGATTGGGCGCGGCGGTGCCGTCGGTGGCCGGTTGGGGTTTGACGTCGCTGCCACGTTGGAATCGGCACCGAGCTGGTGCCCGCGATGCTGACCGGGTGCGACCGCAACTGCGCGATGGGCCCCGCCGGGACTACGCCCTCTTGCTGGTGTTGGCGCGGCTGGGACCTGCGCAACGACGAAGTCAGCCGGTTGGTCCCACAACTGGCAGAACAGCAGCTCCATGACCCTGGCAGGTCCCATCACGCTGGCAAGCGAAAATCGTCGTGGACCGCCGGGCAAGGGCCTTCCCCCAGGCCCTTCTTCTTCGCGAATGCGGAGAAGATCCGCTGCTGACTGCACAGCCGCCCGGCCCGGTTCTCACTGGCCGAGTGTCCCTGCTCATGCAGTTCATCGGCGGATCAGCCGGTACCCGAAAGGGGGATTGGGATCATGGACGTCCATAGCCGCCTTGATCAATGCGCATCATCCCAGTCCCGTTGCGTGACAGAGCCTTTGCGCCATGATCAGCGTCTATCTGGGTCTTGGATACGGGCCATACATCACCGGCCCTGGGCCGACAGAGCATATAGACGACAATCCCGAGCTCCAGGGTCATGGTGGACAAGATTCGATTAGTGAATGGCGCCCACACGATTGATGTGACAATTAGTCCCGCCAAAAGTAACCCACGGACTGAGCATCGCCGACGGCGAACGAAAGAAGTCGCCGCGAACCCAATTGCGAAAGCAAGGAGCGCAACTCCCGGAGCCCGAAAATCGCGGTACCATGGATCCAGCCAGGTATATACGTTCGTCGGAAACGGAACATTGATGAAGGGGCCGACCTCGGGCCATGGCATGAAGAGAGGAATGAACTTGGGAATGATGGAAAACGTTGCAGCTCCGTAGGTCATCGGATTGTAGTTCCCGTAGATAGGTGGTTGCACAGATGGTGGCCACGCATGATTAGTCGACTGAGTGAGAGCGAGGAACCCCTCTATGCCGCTCGATCCATAGAGAAGCGCGCTCGCGAGAGGCTCTTTATTTACACTTGACGCCAAATAAGGGGTATATCTCACATCCGTCGATGTAGTTTTACCTAATACGGATCCGAGAAGCTGGAAGCAGATAACCGCACCTACCACCCCGGCGACAGCTACGTGCCATCTACGTCGACGTTTTCTTGTCCCCGGTGAGCCACTCAGCTTAGCTGATGAGTGATGCACGGAATGGTTCGTTCGGGCGCCCATCAGGGCCACTGCTACACTCCAAACAATACCGACGAAGATATTTGTTCGCTGGAGGGAGGCGAACTGGGTGACAATCAGCAGGCCATAGAGCGTATACCGGGCCAAACGGGGCCTGTCCGCTAATCCGACTACGAGCGCTGGATTTGCTGTCAGTGCCATCAACAGCGGCGCTAGGTAAAACAAGAGTTTTCCCGGCAATGGAAACTTCTGCAAATAGTCGATGCTGGAGTATGTGCGAATAATCCTCGGATTAGTCAATAACGCGCTCAGACCGAAGTAGTGCTTGATGGTCAGCAACAACCAAACAAACCCTGTCGCATACCCGAACCAAAGCCCTACGTACGTACGTCGCGGCAGGAGTATCTGTTGGAACTTGACATTTTGTACTGCTGCCGCTCGAGCTGGGTTCACGTGACTGGCGAAGGCTCCCACGTTGAAGGACACGATCCCACAAGCCAGCACCAACATGGACGAGGCTGGCACAGCGTCGTAGCGGATCAGCCCGCTGGACCAGACGAGGAGCGCCACCGCCCAGGGCAGGTTGTGCGCAGCCAGCACGATCGACTCTGCTGATCCAGCGATCCGCGCGACAGCAGCAATTGCAATCAAGAGTAAGGCCAGCCCCGCTCCCAGTTCTGTCGCGCTCATCGCTTACTGCTACTCAAATCAGATCGCATGGTTGAACAATAGGGCGACCGGAGCCATCCCATCGGATGGCTGTGCGTGTCGGATTTGGCGGAGATGACCGGGACGGCCGACTTGGACCAGGCGAGTTGCTGGCCCTGACGTTTGTCGACATCTGGCTTGGTGACCGCCGTCTGTTCGTCGCCGGCAACATCCGCGGAGTACGGATCAGCGGGACGCCCGGCCCTGGGGGTCGAGCGTCGCGTCGCCAAGGACCGCGGGACGGGTCATCGTCGGCGATGCGGGCCGCCACCGCGGACCATCAGGCAGGCGAACAACCCCTGAGACACCGGCGTCACAGCACTGTAGACGACCAAGCTTCAGACGACGATGCGCGTTTTCAGGATCGGTCGAGGCTGGGGAACAGGATCTCGTGGGCCGGCAGGAGCACGGCCCGGGCGTGTTGGTCGCCCGGATGCCGTTGGCCCAACGGGGACAGTCCACAACGTCGAACGGCTACACCGTGGACCTTCGCCGCAAACGCCGCTGTTACACCAATATCCATTCCCGGCGATTCGACGTACCGGCCCACCCTCTGAAGGGCGAGTGAAGCTGTGACAACGAACCCAGCCGAGTTAGCGTCGGCGCTGTTGATTACTGGCACGGTCGGTGCGGGCAAGACGACAGTCGGGCAGGCCGTTGCAGACTTGCTCGTCGATCGGAAGGTGCCTCGTTGGCGGTTGATTCGGACAACGGTAGCGAGTTCATCAACTGGCACCTGTTGCGATGGTGTGAGAAGGAGAAGTTGACGTTCACCCGGTCCCGGCCGGGAACTGCAACGACGGTGCGCATGTGGAGCAGAAGACTGGGCGGTGGTCCGCACCATCGTCGGGTATCTGCGGTATGACACGACGCCAGAGTTGTTGCCGTCGAACAAGATCTGGAAGTTGCAGTCGTTGATGACGAACTTCTTCCACCCGCAGCAGAAACTTTTGTCCAAGGTTCGCAACGGCGCGAAGATCACCAAGACCTACGACCGGCCGCGGACGCCGATGTTCCGCGCCGACGCCCACCAGGCCGTCGCTGCAGCGGACAGGGTCCGCCTCGCCGAGCCGTACGCCGACCGGAACCCGGCGGCGATCCAGCGGCAGAATTCAGGGCCTCACCGCGCAGCTCTTGGTGCTGGCCACCAGCAAGGCGCCGCGGGGCGCAGGCCCGATCCCAAGCGGGCATCGGCTGATGAGTCAACGACTACCGCTACGCGGGCATCTCGACATGAGTCACCGGGGATTGCGACCCGCCGTTCGTGCCGGCTACATCGATCCGATGTAGGGGTCAGGCTCAGGGCGGCGGCGCGCCGAGGTAGTAGCCGGCGATGTCGCCGATGAGTTGGACTGTGCCGGCGGAGCCGTTGTACAGGGTGATTTTGCCGTCGGCGCCGACGGGGACGACGACGAGGTTTGGCACTGTTTGGGCGGGGTTGAAGTTGAGGTTGGATGCGGTGGGTCGGGTGGCGCCGTCGGGGTAGGCGGTGATGTATCAGCAGCCCGGTACTTCCCGGACTTGGACCCCAAGTAGAATTACGGGAGAAGATCGGAGAAATGGTGAGCAAGTTTCGAGGCAAGTATACCCCGGAGTTTCGGGATACGGCGGTGCGGGAGGTGGCGGACAAATCCCGGCCGATCGCTGACGTTGCGCGTGAACTTGGATTGGTGGAGCAGACTCTGCGGAACTGGGTCGCGGCGCACCGAGAGCGGCACGGCGCCGAGCCACAGGAACTGACGATCTCGGAGCGGGCTAAGCTCAAGGCGCTGGAGAAGGAAGTTCGCGAGCTCCGGATGGAGAACGAATTTCTGGGAAAAGCAACGGCCTTCTTTGCAAAGAAATCGCAGTGAGCAGGAAATATGCATTCATTGCAAGCGAAGAAGGCAATTATCCGATGCACTTGATGTTCCGTTGGGCGAAAGTTTCGAAGTCCGGTTCTACGAGTGGAAGGGCCGTGGACCGTCTCACACCGGTCGCCGGCGCGAACTCCGTCGCCCTAGGATTCGCATCCCGTAGGCGATCCCACGTTCGTCGTCATCGCATGGTGCAGCACGATTTAGGCGCCCCACTCATCTCCTTGAATGTCCTCACTGGACATCGCTCCTGGCCCTGAAGGTTGCCTCGGTGTTTTTCGTCGCCTTGGCAGGACCGGCACCGGTTTCGGGTGTCTTTCCGGTGGATGTGAACTTGCATCTTCTGGAGATTGGGATTCAAGCAATCCAGCTTTCGCCATGTCGTGCGGGTCCTCCCAACCCGTCGTCCCTGACACCTGGACCCGACCGTTGGTTTCCTGGCATGCTCTTGTCCCCGGTGGATCTTTCGGATCCGGGTAAGCCATCAGACCCAAGAACCTCCCTTCAAGTTCCCACCGGCTAAGCCCAATACCGTTTACTTAAGACTACATGGGTGTTATTCTCCACCTATGCCGCGAGCAGGATGGGTCAAGCCGCAGAGTGATCAGAGGCTCTCTGATCACATCTTCTTGGGTGTCCTGACCAGGGTTTTGCCGCCCGAAGTGGTGGATGAGGTCCTCGCCGAATGTGACCGGTTGGAGCGGCGTCACCGGCTGTTGCCGGCGCGGGTCGTTGTCTACTACGTGCTGGGTCTGGCGTTGTTCTCCTCGTCCTCCTATGAGGAGGTGATGCGGATGCTGGTGTCCGGTCATTCCTGGGCGCAGGGCTGGGCCCAGGAGTGGACCGTGCCGTCGAAGGCCGCGTTGTTCCAAGCTCGGAAACGTCTGGGCCCCAAACCGTTGCAGCAGTTGTACTCCCGGATCGCGAAGCCGTTGGCGGTGTCAGGATCTCCGGGCGACTTCTACCGGTCGTGGCACCTGTTGAGCATCGATGGACTGTGCCTGGACCTGCCGGTGCGCCACGAGGCGCCTACTGACCGAGTGGGGTGAAAGGGCCCACTCTCGGCCTGTCGTAGCAGGTCGTTGAAGCAGGGAGCAGCCTGATCCTGGTGGCGCAGGTGAGGGTGGGAAGCAGCTCCGTCAAAGCCGGGACGGTTTGGTACTGCCAGACGGGCCGGGTTCGGCAAGCAAGATGGGAAGGCGTACGTATGCAGGAACCAGCGGTGGAACCCCCTCAAGTCAAGAACCGGCTCAAACCTGGCGGATATGGGCCGGACAGCAGTGCACGTCCTCGATTTCATCTGTCGGGGTCGACTCCGAAGCCGGTTAGGTGGGCCGGTGGGGAGGCCACGAGGAAAGTCTGCGGCGTACTCGTGGCGAGGCTGCAGGGGAACAGTTGGGCGCCTCACCCGTCGATCGGTCAGTGGGTGAACGTGGGAACCATCCCGGATCGCCCTACCCGCCGTCCTTCCAGGGCGGCGGCGGGCAGACTCGTCGTCAGTTGATGGTCTCGGGATGGGACGGAGTCCTCGTAGTAGTCCGAGGCCGGGAAAGCCGGTCACATGGCGAAGGGGGACAGCATGTCCGCAGTGCGGGCCTGGAATATCAGGAGTGCGCCGGTGAATACCGACGATCCGTGGCCTGCCGCTGATGCGGCTCGGCTGCGGGTACTGAATATCCAGACCAAGCTGCACCAGTGGGCAGGCGATACGGCCTGACCGGCTGGCATGGGCATGTGGAGAGCCGGATGCGGGGCCAACTCGCACGTCCGGTTCGGAGGGCGGGCCAGGGAGACGGATCGGTTGGAAGGCCGACACCGCGCCCTGGTCCGACCCTACGACACAGACGAGAACGTGGAACGGTTCGGGCGTCCACCGTCCTCCAGGGGTGACGGCCGCGGCGGCGCGTTCCCGCAGATCCGGGTCCTGGGGTTGGCCGAATGCGGATCCCACACGATCATCGACGCTGCTCTGGGTTCCTACAAAACCGGGGAACAGACCCTGGCCGAGGAGATCCTCCGGTCGCTGCAACCAGGCCGGCGTGTACTGGCCGACCGTGGGTTCTTCAGCTACCCACTGTGGAAAAAGGCGGCGGCGACTGGCGTGGACCTACTGTGGCGGATCAAGAGCAACGCGGTCCTTCCAGTGCAGACCCGTTATCCAGATGTATCTTTCAGCTCACACATCTACCCCGGCACCACCGCCAGGCGGAACAAGGTTGACGGCATCGCGGTTCGCGTCATCGAATACCACCTCGATGCCACCGCCGTCACCGACACCGCCGATGATGCCGAACCCGACAGCGAATCCAGAACCTACCGCCTGCTGACCACCATCACCGACCCCGCCCTGGCCCCGGCCGAGGAGCTGGCCGAACTGTACTTCCAGCGCTGGGAGATCGAAACGGCCTTCGGTGAACTGAAAACCCACCAACGCGGGGCCGGCGTCGTCCTGCGATCCAAACTGGCCGACGGAGTCATCCAAGAGGTCTACGGCTACCTGTGCGTCCACTACGCCATCAGATGGCTGATGCACTCCGTCGCAACAGATTTCGGTAAAGACCAGACCGGTTGTCGTTCACCAGATCCCTCCGGGCCGCACGGCGAACCACTGCCAGCCACCCGGGTTTTTCCCCCTGACACCCTCGCCGACGCCAGCCACACCGTCACCGACGAGATCCTCACCGAACTGCTCCCCGCCCGCACCCACCGCGCCAACCCCAGAGTCGTCAAACACAAAATGTCCGTCTACCAAGTCAAACACCCCCACCATCGCGGCGCAGCACCAATCCGCTGGCAACTCACGATCAGCAAGACTTAAGTAAACGGTATTGCGGCTAAGCCGGCAATGCGACAACGCGCCTCGTGGCGCACAAAAATCTTTCGATCTTCCCGCGACCGCGGCACACCTGGTGTGCTGTGGATCAGCTGCACCTTCAGGTCGGCGCAAACCTGGGCGATGTGATCGCTGGTGAAATCCGCGCCGTGGTCGCTGTACAGGGCGGCAGGTATCCCGCAGACCGGCCAGGCCGGGTCGGATTTGCGCCAGATCGTGTGAATTTGCACGGTAAGTGGCACGTTTTTTGCGAGCTATTTGGCCGTTTTGGCGACTTATTTGGCCGCTCTGCCGTTCGTACGCCTCGCACTCGAACTACTGTTCGCAAATCGTGCCATCTAACGTGCAAAGAGTCGGCCAGATAAATCGCCAATTCACAGGCCGGGCACGCTGACGGTCATGAGCACCCCAGCCGATGGTTCTGCCCGTCCGGTCCGATGCTGTCGACGGTCGCGCCGGGTTGGGGTAGCCGGCTGGCTGGGCACCATGTCCCCGCACCGCCCGCGCCTACGGCACTGGTACTTCACCGGCCCCCGGCCTGGCGCCTTGGTTCCTCCCAACACAGGGAAGTCCGGGCAGGTAACTTGCGCCCGGTTTCACCTGAGTTACTGCCTTACGGCCTCTAGATCTTGTTTTGACGACGTCGTGCGCCGGCATAGGCGAGGGAGCCATGATCAACAGAGCCAGACCCTGACCGGCTGTCCACCAATCTCGATCGATGGCTCCGAGCATCAACCCTGGAACGTTCGGCGGTCAAGGGTGCCGCCTACGAGGAGCTGGTCTGTGAGGCTGTCACCGGATTCGCCGCCGACGTCTTCCTCAACGTGGATGCTGCGAACTTCGGTGTGCCTGCTGAGACAGTGTGCACTGTGAGGTAGGTGATACGCCAGCGTTTGCCGATCACCCGCTCAGGTGGTGGTTGATCTCCTGCTGGATGGCGCGCTTGGTCACGACGGGGGCGAAACTGGCCGCCAGGGCGGCCGAGGCCAACCGCGCGACGCCGCGCCGGTCGAGCGTCAGCAGTGATGCGGCCACCGCGTACTCCTGGTTCAGCGTGGTGGAGAACATCGGCGGGTCGGCGGAGTTGATGGTGAACGGCACGCCCGCCGCCGCCAACGCAGGCAGCGGATGCTCGGCCATCGAGGGCACCGACCTGGTGCACACGTTGGAGGTCGGGCTGATCTCCAGGGTGATGTCGTGTTCTGCCAGGTAGGCCATCAGGGCCGCGTCCTGGGCTGCGGTGATGCCGTGCCCGATCCGCTCGGCGCCCAGATCGGTGATGGCGGACCAGATGGTGGCCGGGCCGGTCGACTCGCCGGCGTGCGGCACGCTGCGCAGTCCGGCGGCCCGGGCGGCTGCGAAGTGCGGTGCGAACTGGCTGCGCGAAACCCCGATCTCCGGTCCGCCGAGCCCGAAGCTGACCAGGCCGGCCGGCGCCTGGCGCAGCGCGATGTCCAGGGTCGCGTCGGCCGCCGGCAGCCCGGCCTCGCCGGGGATGTCGAAGCACCAGCGCAGCTCGATACCGAGTTCCCGCTCGGCCGCCAGCCGGGCGTCCTCGATGGCGTCGCAGAAGTCGGGCGCCGCGATGCCTGCCAGGACCGAGGTGAACGGGGTGACCGTCAGCTCCGCGTACCGAACCTGCTGGGCGGCCAGTTCGGCCGCCACGTCGTAGGTCAGCGCGCGCACGTCCTGCGCATCGCGGACCAGATCGACCACCGAGAGGTAGACCTCGATGAAGTGCGCGAAGTCGGTGAATGTGAAGTAGTCGGCAAGCAGCGCGGGGTCGGCGGGCACCGCGGTGGTGCCCTCGTGTCGCGCCGCGAGTGCCGCCACCGTGGCCGGTGTCGCCGAACCGATCTGGTGGACGTGCAACTCCACCTTCGGCAGGCCGGCGATGAAACTGGTCAGATCGTCCACGTCGGTCAGTGTGCCAGCGCCGGCCGGTCGTCCGGACCGACGGCCGTGCCAGCCGGCCGGGACTGGGATCAATCACCCACCAGATCCCGGAGGAACCGGGCATTGCGCACCGCGTTGCCACCACCGTCGTTGTTGAAATAGCCGTAGACCCTCCGCCCGTCGACGCGCGTGAACCTCGGGAGAGCGGAGCGGGGGAGAGGTTCATTTCGTCTGGTAACGAAGCCGCGGTCAAGCGGGCGGCCGATCACGCTGCAAGCGTGGCCGCTTGGCGGTGGTCTGCGCGGCCGTCGCCGCGTCGGGGGTACCGGCCACGAGTAGCCGCCCCATCGATAGTGAGCTGACCGGCCGCCACCCCGGCCAGCTCTGCGGCGTTTGGCTAGATCGGTTCGAGAGAGCCGCATCCAGTCCAACTCATCGCACCACCACCTGAACGTCGCAAACCCCAGTATCTATCGATGCCGCCCCGGGTGACGCCACGGCAAGACGCGCCCCGCAGCCTGAACAGCCGCCGCCGCTCGGATGGTGACGACCACCGAAACGGCACCAACACACCCAGGGCCTCGACTGCGTCCGCGGAACGTGCAGCCACCGGAGCGCACGACTACAACTCAGCCAGGATCACGAAACCCGAGCCAGAACCATTATCTGGCGTAGTTCTTTCGCTTGGGGTTCCAGCGGCCGTGGCAACACCTGAACTTCAGGAGTTGCCGTGGCAGTACCGAAAGATCTGCCCCAGCTTGGTTCTGGCACACCGGTTGACGGCCGAACGGGAAAGTGACCGTCGGCTGAGGGCCCAGGGAGCAACCATCGTGCAGTCTTCGACCTGACATAATCAAGGATCGTGGCGTCGGTCCTTGGTGTGGTCGCGCCGGTTTATTTGCTGAGCCCGGCGACCAGGTTGATGGTGGTGGCGATGATGATCGCGCCGAACAGGTAGGACAGCAGCATGTGCCGCAGCGCGGTAGCTCTGATCAGTTTTGTTTTCAGGTCGGTGTCCGACACCTGGAATGTCATGCCGATGGTGAACGCCAGGTAGGCGAAGTCGGAGTATTGGGGCGGGTCGTTCTGGTTGAAGTCGATCCCGCCGTCGCTGCCGGAGTAGTACAGCCGGGCGTAGCGGGTGGTGAACACGGTGTGCACCGCCGCCCACGCCAACGCGACCGCCGAAATGCTCAGCCCGGCTTGCACCGACTTGTTGCCGGAGCCGCCGGATAGTAGTAACCCGACGGCGAGCAGGCTGGCCACCGCCGCGCCGAGCATGACGACGTCGGTCAGCGCCCGACCGGGATTTTCCCCGCCGGCGTGCGCCGCGGTTCGGCCGGCATCCATCGGCCAGATCGAGAACCACATCCATCCGGTGAACACTGCGGTGGCGCTGATCCAGCCCAGCAACAACCCATACCGCCACGTTCCGGGAACCGACACCCCAGCGCCGACCACCACCCCGACGATCAGCGACGTCAGCAACCTGGTCCGCGCCGACACACCATGCCGTTCCGTGGTTCCGCGTGGCAGGTCCTGCGTCGTCATGAGCGGCCCGCCGCACTGTCGATAGCGGCCCGCTCCGCTGCGCCGCACCACCGGTCCTGGCAGGGGGCAGCCGCCCTCGCAGCCTCAGGTTCCGCGGCTGCCCGGCGGATCACCACGACCACCGCGCCCGTCTCCAGCTCACCCTGCGGTCCGCCGCCGGGCTGGGTGTACATCCGGCAGGCCAAACCTTTGGAACGTTCGGCTGAGGAGAACGGGTCGGCCCCAGCCAGCAGGACCGCCGGAGATCCGGCGAAGCCCAGTTGTTTGGCCTGCTCCGCTGTGCCGACCACAACGGTCCGGACCGCTGTGGCGCCGGCTCCCGGGTCGGCGAAAGCGCTGTCGAGCATTACCCGGGCTCGGTGTTCGTTGGGGCAGTTCGGAACCACGAGCAATTTCACATCCATCGCCTTATCGTCCTCGCAGAGCTGCGCCGTCAAGATGTGGCACGCCGCAGGTCAGCCGGCGGCACCGCCGATCAGCCGGCCGACGGCGAAGGTCTCCGCCACGGCGACCGCGAAGAACAGATGTCCCGCCTCGTGCCAGGCGATCTAAGCCAGTAGGCCGAGGAAGAAAAAGTGATGCCAATTGCAGTCCACATGCGGTGGGTCTATCGAGGCGGCTCGCGACCATGATGGCTGCGACGGGCCTTTCCTGCGGCATCCAATTCGGTGGTGTCCAAAAATGGAAAGCGGGGCTCTGGTCGTGGACAGCCGCAATCGTTCTCAGGCGCCGGTTCTCAGGCGCCGACTATGGTGAACTTCTCCCACGGTCCGGCAGCGGTCCGGTTGGCGATCAGTGGCTGGGCGGCCGCCTGCTCGGCGGTGACGTAGCGACCGTTGGCCGCCGCGCGCAGGGCGGCAGTTCCGTCTGACTGCGGCGCCGTGGTGAAGGTTTCCCACAGTCCGACCGCGTCACGGTTGGCGATGAGCGACGCACCGCCGGCTCGATCGGCACACACGAAGCGGTTGTTGGCGTGTGCGCGGAGGGCGACCTGGCTGGTGCCGACGGCGATGACGTCGAACTTCTCCCACCGTCCGATCATAGTTCGGTTGGCGATCAGTGGCTGGGCGCCCGCCTGCTCGGCGGTGACGTAGCGACCGTTGATGCCGGAGCGCAAGCTGATCACCCGCGCCGCTGGTGGCGGTGGCGGCGGGGCTAGGCCGCGGATCTTCGCCACCAGTGCGGGGAGTTGTGGGTCTGCGGGTGGCACGTTGATCTCGAAATGCATCTCATCGGGGGTGCCGGAGAAGTCGCCACCCCAGTAGATGACGTTGCCGCAGTCGGCCAAGATTTTTCGGATTCCGCTGGTTTGGGCGGCGGTGAACGTTCCGGAGGCGCCGTTGGGGTGCAGGACGGCGTTGAAGTCCACGGCAGTGCCGGAGGCATGGCAGGACCACCAGTTCGGGCTGTTGACATCGACCCGGTAGTCGTAGCCCCACACCTGCCAGCCTTGCAGTGGCTCGACCTCCGAGTTGAACCGGGCCGCGAGGTACATCAGCGCCCAGGCGACATCGCCGGCTTCGACCGGGATGGCGATGGAGGTTCCGGTCACGTAGTAGGTCTGGACCCCGATCGCTGACGCCGGGGTGCCCACCGGCCATCCGTTGTACGACGTCGGACCGGCGGCGCCTGTTGTCAGAGGCGTCATCTCGCTGCGCACATGTGGATCACCGGGCGCGGCGCCGTCCTGTCCAGGACCAGCGGTGCCGGGAGTGGAAGCCGCAGCCGCGGTCGCGCCGATGATGAGGCCACCGGCCGACAGTGTGCCTAGCTGGATCAGCCGGCGCCGGGATGGACTACTGGATCCGTTCAGGTGCACTACGCCGCGTTCCCGCATATCTGCCGCCGTCCAATTCAAAGTATGATCGAGCCGTCAACAAGGAAATGAGCGCGCCGGAGCGAATGATGTGACTTCAGCTTTTCTGCAAGCTCACGCGAATCGGCCAGCCCTAGTGGAATACCGGGCCCGGCTGGTCATCTATCTATGAATGTACCGGCGCCCTGTGGCTTCAAACGGGATCTGAATGTTTTGTTACATAGTTCATTCGTCCGGGATAAAGATGAGTCCAAATATGACAGCGGGTGAGCAGCGCGGCTCGGCATCCGGCGTCCCGCCGGTCGCAACACTGCGATTGATCACGATTTGACAACAGCTCCAGCTTCTTGGCTCGGTGGGAGGTCGCGGCCAGCAGTTGCGTGGCCGCTGCGACAACGACATCACCGTGGCCACGCAGGTTGGACGGCAGGCAGGAAAACGCGCCCGACCTGGACATCGAGTTCGGCCGTGGCCCCGGCTTGCGACCGCTTGGCGGGAAATGAAGGATCTTCGCGCGATTGGCTGTAGAGCGAGTGTTACACCGCGGCTGCGTTCGCTCAGCAGCCGTCGCTTCTGGCTGCGGGGACGGTGTCGGCGGGTAGCCGGTGCGCGGCCCGCTGATAGGTCCGGTTGGTTTCCGAGCCGAACGGCGAGGAGAACGAGTTCCATTGGTAGCAGCCGCCTTGATGCCGACCGCCGATCAGGCCGACGACGACGTTCGGCCGTCCTGGGTGCTCGACCAGGAACGGGCTGCCGCTGGTGCCGGCCGGGTAACCGTTGCAGTTGAAGGTCGGGTAGCCGCCGGTTCGGGTGAGCTTGGCGGTGCAGGTGATGGGCAGGTCGTCGATACCGGAGGGGTAGGCGATGTCGGTGACGTTCGTGCCGGCACGTGGGGCCACGCCGAGCACGGCGCCGCCGGTCACGTCTTGGATGTTGACCCGCCGCTTGTTCATGACCTGCGACGCGGTTTGCAGGAAGGCGTAGTCGTTGTGTGGGTCCTGCGAGGTCTTCCAGGTTCGCGAGACCCACGTCTTGAGTACCGTCCAAACGCCGTACGCAGTCTTGCCGTGCGCGTAACCGGGCGCAAATACGATGCCCGCGCCGGTGCCGGAGATGCAGTGCGCCGCAGTCAGTACCAGGTCATGACCGGGGCTCTGGATGACGCTGGTCGAGCAGGTGTGCGGGTTGTGGAGTCCGTGTTTGAAGATGGCTCCGACGCTGGGGACACTGTTGAAGTGCACTGCGGTGGGCGTGCCCGCAGGAGCCGGCGGATCGGCTGCGGCCGATCCGGCTCCCACACTGAGCGTTAGGGTCAGGGCCACGGCAACGACGACAACGGGCCCGAGAAGTCGCCGAATCATGCGTCGATCCTGCACCGAAATTGGGTGGGCGCACCTGATTTCCGGCCCGGCATCTGCAAGTTGGCCGCGTCGGGTGAATCCGATGAACGCCGGGTCAACCGTCATCGTTGTTCACGTCGACCGGTTCTGGCGGTGTGGTAGAGAGGCGGGCTATCTGAAGATGAACACGGTGTGGATGAGCGTCCATGATGCAACGGCCGACAGCAGGGGCGAACCCGGCTGGTAGGTACCCGTTGTTGCCCGGGCGTGGCCGGCGGCGATGAGGCCGGCCACGACGGCGCTCAGGCCCAGCACACCCAATGCGGCGGTGCGCCGGTCACCCGCGATGACCACCCCCAGTGGTGCCTCCCGGATACCTTCCAGTTGCAGGTCGAGCAGGTGCTGCCCGGAATCGCCGTCGAACGCGGCGGCCTGGACAAGACGCTCCCGATCGGCGAGGACGGCCGCCCGCTTGCGGGTGTCGGCCGCCCGGACGACGATGAAACGCCACGGTTGCCAGTGCCCGACGGGCGGCGCGGCGTGCCTGGCGGAAAGCACCCTGCGTAATACGCAGTCGGGTACGGGGCGGGTCAGGCGTGGAACGCTCGCAGGATCCGACGGGTTGGGCGTTTCCCGGGCACACCAGAACTACGGTGTACGACGTCATCCGCGCTCGACAGGATGTGCGCCGCTTCCGAGCACCGTTTCCGTTTCCGGCCGTGGCGGGCGGTCGAGCGCGGCGAGCCGATCAGCACAGCGCCGCCGAGGCTCGGACTCCTCCTGGTGATGGCGCGTCCGGATGGAAATACCGACGGTGGTGCATGGCAGCCCGTGGCATCGCCGTTCAGCAAGTGCGGTGTCCGGTGCAGACCGTCGGACTGAATACGAGATTACCCACGCCGCCGACTGCGGACGAGCTCGGTGTCCAGCACTGTCCCTTCCGGATCGCCGGGCCGCAATACGGCCGATCGTCGTAGTGTGACCTAACGTAGTCTATAAACTACGGACGGTGGCAGTAGGATGTCGACAGAGGGCGCGCGGCCGCCCTGCGTGCGACCAATGCCCATGCGGTGAACCCGGCGGTCTTGCCCAGCCACCACCCCGCCACAGCGAGCGCCTTCGGCTGCCCAGGGGCAGCTGATCCACGCATCCGGGGCACCAGCAGACGCGCGACAGCCACAAATCCACGTTTCGACCGCTGGTATCGCCATTGCATCCATTGCGCTGGGCTGATAGAGTGATACTGAGATCACAACGTAAAGCATTCGGGGTATCCCGGTGTATCGCCTGCGATTTCACAAGGAACGACACGAGCGAACCCCGCATCAGTCGGGGACACGAAGCCACGGGACCACATCGGGTGGGCCGGGTGATCACATCGAGGAGAAACCGTCGTATGAACATCAAGCTGATCACCGTCGCCGCAGCTCTGGCAGCTGCGGCAGTCGCCGTCGCCACCCCCGGGATGGCCAACGCCGCCCCCGCCCACCCACACTCCGCGCCGGCGCACAAAGTGGTCCACGCCAAGCCCGTGGCCCACGCCAAGCCGGTGGCCCACGGCCGGCCGGCGGACCCGCTGGCCGGTGTCCGCAGGGGCGCAGGTCACGCTATGGACGCCGATACCGCCAAAGTGCAGCGGATCGCCGCGGCCGCCGCCACCAGCACGGTGGTCACCAGCGCCGACAAGGCATCGCTGGCCGCCGCGGAATCGGCTGATCTGGCCGCGTTGACCGCAGACAGGGCAGCGATCGCTGCGGCCACGACCAGGCAGGGAATTGTCGCCGCCCGGCAGGCCGGAACACGTACCGCCTCCGGCGCCCAGTTGCAGGTTGACCTGGTGGTCGCCGCTGACCGCACCCAGATCGCCGCCGCCTCCCTGAGCGCCGAAGCCGCGGCTGTGACTGCCGCCGCCGCCGCGCTGCCGACCGGCACCGACCTGAGCGCTGTGAGCACCCACCTTGCCGATCTGGCCACCCAGATCTCCACCGCCGTCACCGACGCCACCACCGCCGCCACTGCGGCGCTGGCCGTTCCCGCCGCACCATCGCTGACCCAACTGCGAGTCGTGCAAAAGGCGGCCCGCCAGGACCTCGCAGCAGCTCATGGGGCGATCGAGGCAGCAGCGCAGGGCCTCGCCGCGGCGCAGGACGCGCTCACCGTTCTACAAACCCCACCGACGTCCACCCCGGCGCCGACGACCACGCCGTAGTCCGGAGCGGCCTGCGAACCCGCCGGTCGGTCAGCGCACATTTTTCGAGTCGAAGGAAACCCAGCATGGCTGCAGTCGAGACCGGACCCGGCAACCGTTGGCGGGCGGTGCGGGCGTGGGCCACAGCCGGGTTGGTACTGGCGCTGCCGTTGGCGCTCGCCGGTCCGGCATCGGCGGGTGTGGCCGTCGCTGGCGCCGCGTCGGCCATCGGCGCCACCCCCAACGCTGCTGCGGCAAGGATGGCCGCGCCGAGCCCGCCGCGGGGCGCTGGCCATGCAGGTCCGGCGAGTTTGAAAGGACATCGGCACGCGCGGGTCTGCGGTGCTCCGTCGAAACGTCGGGCCGCGTGTGACGCCGTTGTCGATCTGGATGTCAGCGGCCCACTGGCGGCGTCCACAGCGGTTCCCAGCGGATACGGACCCGCGGACCTGCAGGCTGCCTACTTGCTGCCCTCCGCCGCGTCGGGCCGCGGCGTCACCGTCGCCGTCGTCGACGCCTACGACGCGCCCACCGCGCAAGCCGACCTGGCCGCCTACCGGAACCAATACGGCCTGCCGCCCTGCGGCGCAGGCTGTTTCACCAAGCTCAACCAGAATGGCGGCACCGCCCTGCCGCCGATGAACGCCGGCTGGGCGCAGGAAACCTCGCTGGATCTGGACATGGTCGCCGCCGCCTGCCCGAACTGTTCCATCTTGCTGGTGGAGGCGAACTCCTCCTCGGTGGATGACCTGGGCGCCGCGGTGAATACGGCCGTCCGACTCGGCGCAGTCGCCGTGTCCAACAGCTACGGCGCTCCGGAGACCGCTTCGCAGACCACCCTTGACGCGAAGTACTACAACCATCCCGGGGTGGCCATCACCGCCAGCTCAGGGGATTCTGGCTACGGGGTCGAATATCCCGCGGCGTCGCGATACGTCACGGCGGTCGGCGGCACCAGCCTGACCCGGGACACCAGCGCCCGCGGGTGGCACGAGAACGTCTGGGGCTCCAGCACCGCCGGCGCTGCCGGCGCGGGGAGCGGCTGCTCCCTGTACGACCCGAAACCCGCGTGGCAACACGACTCCGGCTGCGCCCACGGGCGCACCGTCGCCGACGTGGCCGCGGTCGCGGACCCCAACACCGGTGTCGCGGTCTACGACAGCACGCCCAGCAACAACCAGTCCGGTTGGCTGGTTTTCGGCGGGACCAGCGCGGCCTCCCCGGTGATCGCCGCCACCTACGCCCTCGCCGGTACGCCGGCCTCGCAGAGCTACCCGGCGGCCCAGCCCTACCTCGCCTTGCCGGCGGCGTTCAACGACGTGACCAGCGGCAGTAACGGCAGCTGCGCCGTGCGCTACCTGTGCACAGGCGGTCCGGGCTACGACGGACCGACCGGCCTGGGCACCCCCCGCGGAGTCGCCGGCTTCAACCACGCCGCCAGCGCCGCAGGAGACTTCCACCCGGTGCTGCCGACGCGGGTGCTGGACACCCGCGTCGGAAACGGCGCACCCCAAGCCCCCGTCGCCGCCGGAGCATCCCTGAAGGTGCAGATCGAAGGCGCCCACGCAATACCCGCCTCCGGAATCTCCGCAGTCGTTCTCAACGTCACCGTCACCCAACCCACCGCCGGCGGCTACATCACCGCCTACCCCGACGGCGCCACCCGACCCACCGCCTCCAACCTCAACTTCAACCCAGCCCAAACGGTGCCCAACCTCGTCGTCGTCCCCGTCGGCGCCGACGGCAAAATCACCCTCTACAACGGCTCCGCCGGCACAGTCCAACTCATCGGCGACATCGCCGGCTACTACCTGGCCGGCACTCCCACCACCGCCGGCGCCTTCGGCCCCGTCGGCCCGACGCGAGTATTGGACACCCGCGTCGGAAACGGCGCACCCCGAACCGCCGTCGCCGCCGGAGCATCCCTGAAGGTGCAGATCGAAGGCGCCCACGCAATACCCGCCTCCGGAGTCTCCGCAGTCGTTCTCAACGTCACCGTCACCCAACCCACCGCCGGCGGCTACATCACCGTCTACCCCGACGGCGCCACCCGACCCACCGCCTCCAACCTGAACTTCAACCCGGCCCAGACGGTGCCCAACCTCGTCGTCGTCCCCGTCGGCGCCGACGGCAAAATCACCCTGTACAACGGCTCCGCCGGCACAGTCCAACTGATCGGCGACATCGCCGGCTACTACCTCTCCGGCCCACCCACCACCGCCGGCGCATTCGGCCCCGTCGGCCCGACACGAGTGTTGGACACCCGCGTCGGAAACGGCGCCCCCCGAACCGCCGTCCCCGCCGGAGCATCCCTGACGGTCCAGATCGAAGGCGCCCACGCAATACCCGCCTCCGGAATCTCCGCAGTCGTTCTCAACGTCACCGTCACCCAACCCACCGCCGGCGGCTACATCACCGCCTACCCCGACGGCGCCACCCGACCCACCGCCTCCAACCTCAACTTCAACCCAGCCCAGACCGTGCCCAACCTCGTCGTCGTCCCCGTCGGCGCCGACGGCAAAATCACCCTCTACAACGGCTCCGCCGGCACAGTCCAACTCATCGGCGACATCGCCGGCTACTACCTCGGCGCTGCACCGCAATGAACCAGCCGAACTGGAAGCGACCAGTCGGCAGGGGGTTCGCTGCGGCAGCACACGGGCTTACCGGCTGCTCGATGCCAGTGCATCTTGATTCGGTCGACCGGGGCGGCAAACGCTATAACAGCGCAATACCTTGGTGTTGGATTCTCGCGCTTGATTCACACGTGATCCCGCTGATCTCATCGACCATAACTTCATGACTACGCAGACCGGCGGCCAGGAACGGCTCCAAATGCCGGGTGTTGCCGCCGGTGAGGGTGTGGCTGGCCAGGCCCAGAGAGCTGCGGTACGCGGTCTGCTAGCTGGCAGTGACGTGACACCGGAATACACCCGCACGGGCGGTCGCAAGATTCACCGGAAAGGGTCCCCGGTGACGTGACAGCGTCCAGCGGGGGCGACGGCGCTGGGGCGATGCCGTCGGGTCGGCGTTGACGAACCCGCCGACTTCTACCTCTGGCCGCCGAAACACTGAGATCCGCAAATCCGACGTCCCGCTCAGAGGATCGACGATTGATGCACTCCGGCCTCGATCTCAGCCATGCTGCTTGCACCGCTCATCAGGCCATGATGTGCGCCCTCGGTCGGGGAAATCTGCTGTATCCACCGTGTGCTGCTGGGCGTTCGGGCACATCGGAGTGAGATCAGGCCACGAACGGGGTGTCTGCGGAATAGCAGCACCTGTAACGGGCAATGGTGTCGAACAAGCTGGCACGAGCAGTAAAGGTGCCCGGGGTGGAGAGATGAATGTTAGGTCGTCGGCGGTACCGAAATCTGACCGCCCATGGGCTGCATCAGGTGTTCACCGGGGTGCACAGCAACGTCGGTGAGGACAGCACAGTCCAGGCGGTGACCGACGCGGTGGTCGCCTTTGCCGGGTTCGGGGTGGCCGTGGTCAGTGTCCTTCGCCCGGGTGGATTGATGGAAACCGTCGCGGTCGCCGGCAGCGAGGACGCCAAGGGTCAACTGCTGGGTCTGCGGAGATCCCGTCAGCACTACGACGAGGAATTCGACTTGGCGCAACGATGGGGCACCTTGCTGTTCGTGCCGCACCAGCGGTTACCCGACGCCGTTCAGCGGGGCTGGATCCCGCAAACCGCCAGCAACGGCCGACGACGCAGCCGGCGCCGGGTTTGGCACCAGTTGGACGCGCTGTACGCGCCGCTGCGCAGTCCGACGGGCGAGTTCCTCGGGGTGCTGTCGGTGGACCTGCCCGTCAACGGAACCCGCCCCGGCCGGCGGCAGCGGGAACTGCTGGAGATCTTGGCGGTGCAGGCCGGCATCGCCATCGACAACGCCAGGATGGCCGAGCAGCTCCGGGCCGGGGAGAAGTTGTTCCGGTGGGCCTTCGACGGGGCCGGCACCGGAATGGCGCTGATCTCCACGGCCG